>Ga0207428_10004120_pt1 | contig 13932 bp, 10 predicted proteins | sample RhiMethybrSRZTD1_FD_187600 | JGI IMG/M metagenome (GOLD analysis project Ga0207428, IMG submission 187600) | Populus rhizosphere microbial communities from Tennessee, USA - Rhizosphere MetaG P. TD hybrid SRZTD1 (SPAdes) (version 3) | ecosystem: Host-associated > Plants > Roots > Rhizosphere >... | reverse complement strand
GAGAGCATCTGCGATGCCGGGTTCGGTGGCGGCGTGTCCCGCGTCGGCAATGATCCTGAGCGTCGCTTCCGGCCACGCACGGTGCAGATCCCACGCATTCATAAACGGACAAACAATGTCGTAACGACCATGCACAATCACCCCTGGAATATGCCGGATACGATCGACGTGCTCAATCAGGTAATTGTCCGTCTTGAAGAAACAATTGTTCACGAAGTAGTGACACTCAATGCGCGCCAGCGCCACTGCCATCTCCGGCTCTGTGAAGTCGTCAATCATCTTCTGATCCGGAAGAAGCTTCAGCGCGCTAGCCTCCCATAGCGACCATGCCTGCGCGGCCTCGAGACGTATCGCTGCATCGTCGCTCGTGAGACGCCGGTAGTACGCATTAATCATGTCGTGCTGTTCAGCCTCGGGAATAATGCGCGCATACTGTTCCCACGTCTCAGGAAAAATGGCGCTCGCACCCTGACTGTCTTCGTAAAACCAGCGAATCTCCTTGGGGCGACAAAGGAAAATGCCACGCAAAACCAACCCCTTAACTCGGCCGGGATGTGTTTCGGCGTACGCAAGCGCGAGTGTGCTTCCCCATGAACCGCCGAATACGAGCCACTTGTCGATACCAAAGTGTTCGCGAATCTGTTCGATGTCTGAAACCAGATGCCACGTAGTGTTGTCGTCGAGTGACGCGTGCGGTTTGCTACGGCCTGCGCCACGTTGTTCGAAGAGAACTATGCGATAGACCTCAGGGTCGAAAAAGCGTCGATAATCCGGGACCAGTCCTGCGCCCGGTCCACCGTGCAGGAACACAACCGGCTTGCCGTCAGGATTGCCACATTGTTCGTAATAGAGGTCATGAACCGCAGACACGCGGATGTGACCGCTATCGTATGGTTCGATTTCAGCGTAAAGGGTTCTTAATGGTTCCATATTGGGGCCGATTATAGCCACGAAAGTGCGCAAACAATAGAGAAGTTATTCATGTGAGTTTTGTGCTTATTTGTGGTCGCTAAGAAACTCCCGAACTCGACCAAGCTCTGCTTCGAGTTCGCGTTTGAACTCGCGATCAAGAGGTCCATTGCCGTTGACAAAGCCGAGACTGTAATCGAGCACATCATTCCTGATTGACAAGTTGGCCCAGCCGATTGCGCGGTCGCGCCAGAGGAGCGGCATCGCATAGTAGCCAAGCTTTCTCTTTGCCGCAGGTGTATAAGCTTCGAAGCGATAGGTCCAGTTCCAGAGGAGTTCGAATCGATCACGATCGTGAACCACCGGATCGAAAGGTGCCAGCAACCGAACCACATCCTGTATCGCATGGCCTTCTGCGGTTTCGTCTGCGGGCCAATACCAATCGACATCTCCGATGCGCGCGTGCGACAGACGCTGTTTTGCGCGCGTCAAAGCGCCCGGCAACTCTTTTCGCCACTGGGGCACGGCCCAGCGGAGACGTCTCACATAGTAGGAGAGACTTGCTCCACGGAGTGGCGCATAAATGCGAACTACAAGATCGACAAGTGCATCGATGCGCGCGCGACGCTCAGCAGCATCGCGAGGAACCGGCGTATGGTTGTAAGCGGCGTAAATGCGAATACCTTTCTCACGGCGCACGATGCGGAGCAGTCCTGTGTAGTGCATTGCATCGAGGAGATGCGTGGTGGCGTTTGACGAGCCACCCCAGTAATTCGTGACTCTGCCGTGCGCAAAATGTTCGTCGACCTCACGCGGGTGGACGACGCCACGCTCCCGCACGAAATCAAGCAGCAGCTTTGCCTTTCGTTTTTGATTCGGGAGAAGGGTGTTGGACCGCGGATGCATCAGCGCCTGTACCGATCGCGTGACATAACCGTAATTGACGAAAAAATCTTCTTCGATATCGAGGCTGGCATATCTACGTTCCAGATCGCCGGCATGATAATCCTTCACGCGATGGCGCAGAATCAGATCCTGGGCTCTGGCCGGAGCGCGAATCGGATCGGCTTGTACAAAGCCCATTTCTTGAAGAGCACGATTGAGTTTTGCCGGGTTGGGAAAATTTCGGGCGACCGTGAACCGTCGCAGCTCGTCGATGGTTATTGGCATATTTATCCACAGATTACACAGATTATTTTATCTGTGTAATCTGTGATGATGTTATTATGGCGCTCGGCAGTGCTCAACACTGAACGATGGACCTCATTTTTCTAAACCCAGAGAATAACGATGAAACTCAAATCATTTCACTCCCGTCGCTGGATCCTGTTTGCAGTTGTCATCCTCGTAGCCGCTTCAATCAATGTCGGTCCGTCGAAAGTCCTGGCCGCCGGAGAAGAGTGGCGTCCGGTTGACGCGGCCGACATCGCGCTCAAGACACCTGTTGTCGAACCAAACGCTGACGCAGAGGCGATATTCTGGGACATTCGCATCGACGACGGCGGTGCGTACGATCTCGTGCTCAACCATTACGTTCGCATCAAGATCTTTACCGAACGAGGACGCGACGAGCACAGCAAGGTCGACATTCCTTACGCCGGTAATATCAAAATCAAAGACGTCGCCGCTCGGACCATTAAACCGGATGGCACGATTCTCGAGTTGGCTAAAGAAGACGTCATCGAAAAGGTTGTCGTAAAAGTCAATGGTCTCAAACTCAAAACGAAGACGTTCGCATTTCCGGGCATCGAACCGGGCGCGATTATCGAGTACAGGTGGAAGGAAGTAGTCGCCAACAGTTCCGCGAACAATATGAGACTGCAGTTCCAGCGTGATATCCCGGTGCAATCCATCACGTATCGCATCAAGCCGGCGAGGGACGTATTCTTCGAGGTCCGTCCATTCAACATGCCGAAGTTTGAGTTTAAAAAAGAGAAGGGCGGGTTTCAGACGGCCACCGTCACGAATATGCCCGCATTTCACGAAGAGCCGATGATGCCGCCCGAAGACAGTGTTCGAGCGTGGGCCATGGTCAGGTATTCGGGGCTGTCGTTTTTAAGCTATTACATCCTGGCCGGCACCATTTACTACGGCCTGGAGTCGTTTTTGAAAGTCGACGATCAGATCAAGAAGAAAGCAGCGGAAATTACCGTGGGCGCGACGACACCGGAAGAGAAGCTGGCGAAGATCTTTGAGTGGTGTCGCACCAACATCAAAAACACTAACGATATAAATTCAGGTTTTAGCGACGACGAAATCGAAAAACTCAAGGAGAACAAGAAACCTTCGGACACTCTGAAGCGTGGGGTTGGTCCAGGTATAGACATCAACCTGCTGTTTGCTGCACTGGCAAAGGCTGCCGGCTTTGATACTCGAATTGCTTTGCTGCCGGATCGCGGGAAAATCCTATTCAATAAAAACGAAGTCGTTCCCGGAGCGCTGCGACCGTCAAATATAGCCGTCAAGATGGGTGAGCAGTGGCAGTTTTTTGACCCGGGTTTGCCTTACGTTGCAAAGGGCATGTTGCGTTGGCAGGAAGAAGGTGTTGATGCATTGCTGGTCGCCGAAAGTCCCGTGTGGGTAAAGACACCCCTGACTCCGGCCGATAGATCGAAAGAGAAACATGTGGCGGAGTTGAAGCTCGACGAGAACGGGACGCTAGAAGGTGATGTCACTGTTGAGTTCACCGGTCATCTGGCAGTGGAACGAAAGGTCTTCAACGAAGACGATTCCCCGGAACAACGTGAAGAGAATTTGAAAGAGAGCGTGAAGGCGCGGTTGAGTTCGGCAGAGTTGACGAACATCGTGATCGAGAATGCGACTGACTCGTCAAAGCCTTTTGTTTACAAGTATCACGTTCGTGTTCCAGAGTACGCTCAACGCACGGGTAAACGCCTGTTCTTCCAGCCCGGCTATTTTCAAAAGGGAATGAACGCATTATTTAGCGCCGGCACGCGCAGCTATCCGGTCTACTTTCACTTTCCGTGGTCCGAAGAAGACAAGATCACGATCACCTTGCCGAAAGGCTATGCGCTCGACAACGCCGATCGTCCGGCCCCGGTCGAGGCCGGCGCCGTCTGTAAACATCTGATCGATATCGGCGTGACCAAGGACGACAAGACGCTGGTCTACAATCGCACCTTCTTCTTTGGTGGGAACAATTCCGTACTCTTTGCGGTTCAGACCTATCAGCCATTGAAGCAGCTCTTCGACGAGATTCATAAAGCCGACAACCACATGATCACGCTGAAGCAAATTGCGACGGCGAGTAACTGATACTTGGATACAGTCAGAACCACCTCTCCGACGGGTCGAAATAAGACAGTTGTTTCATCCATTTCGTTCCTACCACCGAAGACGCTTCGGCGGACCCGACACGATGCCCTGGGCGAGCTTTAGTTGGGCCATCATGCGAATTTCAGCTCTTTCGAATTGCGCAGCCATCTGTACAGCACGATCGAAATCGCACCACGCGAAGTAAGTAGCGTTTTGGGAAAGATCGTTCAGGAGCTCACCGAGGGGGCCATTGGCGGACATGTTCCACTCCCCGTCACGCACATACTGCGTGTCGAAGCCGTCGAGCTTGACTGCGGCGTCGATGAGTTGATTGAGTTTGGGCATTTGCGATTCCATTATCGCGAATCCTCGATCGCTTTTCTCCATACAATAGATCATCGCCAGGCGCATTAGCGCTCTGGTCCGTTCTCCTACGAGTTTGTGCGTTTCAATGATCGAAGTGGCTCGATCGAGAAGCTTCAAGGCCACAGTTCGATTGTTTGCGCCAATACGGAGCGCATTCTGGACTAAATAGTCAACCCGCTGCTTCATGTCAGGAATCGTTTCAACCAGTCGCTGTATTTCCTCCAACTCTGCTTCACTAAGTGGGGCTCCGGGTTTGAGGCGTTCGATTTGCTCAAACATGCGTTGCTGAGCTTCCGGGCTAAAGTCATAAGCATTCGCAACTTTTTTGGCACGTTCCAGGTCTCCAGCATTGCGAGCCAGGTCGAACGCGCGCCAGAGAGCGACATTTTTAGCTTCAGGATACTTTTCGGCGAGTCCAAGGAGTCCATCAAAATCGCGAGTGGCAACGAGATCCTCCAACTCGGTATAGACTTCAGCCGCCCATGGACGACTCTCGGGTTCTTCAGCCAGGTGTTTTAGTTTCGCGGCACGCGGATCAACTGATTCCATTCGCGCCACAAGCGGCGCAATTTCCCCACAGAAGAAGCCTGCGTCTTCGTCCCACGTCTCTTTGTCGCACTTATTCGCCAACGACTTGGAGACTAAAATATCGATGAGCTCTCTAAATGCTGACTCATCTGCGAGCGGTGGCTTGATTCGAGCCAGGCCAACAAGGAAATTCACCATCCTGTAATCTCTGGTGAATTTTGTCTTGCGAAGCTTGTCGACGATCTCCTTATAAAGTGTAACTCCTTGTTCTCGATGTTTGCGCAGCAGTGGTCGCAGCAGCGTCAAGAGCTCCTCGGAAATGCCTTGGGCGAGCGAGGCACGCCCGAGTTTGAGCGCGATGTCCGGGTTAGTGTTGGCGAGTTGTTTGCCCAGCCGTAACGTGAGTGCGCGTTCTTTTTCTCGAAAGACAGGAGACATTTGTTCATACGAAGGTTCGGTTGTTCTCAGAAAGTCAAAAGCGAACTCCGGATCGTATTTGGCGATGCGGTCTACCGTGTCGTCACGCAGTTGAAGAAAAACCAGGACAGTGCGTTCCTCGTCCGGATTATCATTTTCAGGAGGTTTCAATCCCAGCCTGATGTCCTGGCCAACCTCGGTAAAAAGAGCACGCGCGCGCTTTTCGTCGTGAGACCAAATCGATCCGGCTATGTTCGAACCAATGCGGGCGCGGTTCTCGGCCGATTGGAGAGTGCTGATCTGCGTTCCGAGTGATTCGAGCAGCTCATACGCCTTCGCTTTCAACGCCGTCTCGCCCGCTTTGTCATCCGGGCGTGTTTCCTGAGCAAATGAAGGTGCGGAGCAGAGGATAATTACTAAGAAGAAAATGAGGAGCTTGCGGCGGCTCATCGAACCTCCAAACATAAATCCGGCTCTTATCCGTTCTGATCTGTGGCCCGTAGTCGGCCCATCACGATTGAATCAACAAACTGGCCGTCGCGAAAAGCATGCTGTCGCAGTCGTCCTTCAACTTCGAATCCGAAACGTTCATAGAGACGGATTGCTGCTTCGTTGTCTGCATAGACTTCGAGCTCGAGTCGCGTAAGGTTGAGCCAGTTGTCTGCGAGATCGACGATCGCGCTCATGAGTTCTTTGCCAAGACCCTTGCCTTGCCAGTCCGCATGTACGGAAATCCCAATCGCTCCGGCATGTCTGCGACGCAGCCTGGGGGAGGGGGCGACATGAGCCATTCCGACGATGCGCCCTTCAATAATCCCGACGAGGTAATAAACGTTATCGGGGTTTTCAGACAGCCGCCTGCGCCAGTATTCACGCGACGGATACGGTAGCTGCAGCGTGCCGCTGTAGACTGTCGACGCGGTGAACATCTCATAGACGGCGTCGCAGTCGTCCGGCTCGGCACGACGTATTGTTAGACCTTCGAGCGACAATGTGGTAAGTACGAGATCCTTACTGCTGTTTACGTTTTTGTAGCCAGACATAAATACAAGCGCAAATACCGCCAACCACGGCTCCAACCAATGCACCAGTCAACATCTTCGTTTTCCTCCGAATTAAGATCCTTTTCTGATTACAGTGAGTTTTATTGCTGATGGATATTGCTTCGAATGGTGCACCTGATTGTGCGCGACGACACCTTTCGATTCGTCGTAATTTCTTCCACCGGTATTAAGGTTTCGATCAAAGCGAGGAAAATTGCTGCTCGATATCTCGATCCGGATCCGGTGTCCGGTATCGAAGTAATTGCTCGTTACCATCGGCTGCAGTGTCACTTTATATACTTTGCCGGCTTCCATCCAGACGTTTGGTTTGTCGTATCCATCGCGATAACGCATGCGCTGGATTGTTTCGTCGAGATTGAATGCACGGCCATCAGGATAGACGTCGATCAGTTTGACCGTAAAATCTGTGTCCTTTGCGTCCGAAGACACAAAAAGCGTCACTTCGATTGGCCCGCTTACTTCCAGACCTTCTCGCAACGGCTCGGTGGTGTAGACGAGAATGTCCGGCCGGGTCTCGTTCTTGCGCTGATCGAAAGAGCCCGCTGTGATTGCGTTTCCAGTGCAGCAAACATTTCCACCTAATGACGGCACCGGATTCATCGGGTCGTAATCAAACTTGTCCGGATTGTTTGCAGCCGGCGCTACATCGGTCAATACGCCGTCGCCGCTCATTGTGTTTGCCTTCCCACTGCTCGTCAGGTAAAGACTGAGGGGCCGTGCTCCAGCGGGTGGCCAGGTGTCGGATGATTGCCACTTGTTAATGCCCATCGTGTAATAACGGACACGCGGCATCTTCTCGAGAATTCCGTTGCTCTCACCTTTCAGGAAGTGGTCAAACCAGGCGTAGGTCAACTCATCGTAGTTCAAACGCGCGTCACCGACGCTACGTTCTCCGACAATCGTGTTTTCAGTCGCGCGCTTATAGGCGCAGTGAAGTGTCGGCGCGATCACGGCGTACTGCTGGTTCGCGATTTCGGGAGATGCAGTCTTGCGTACGTGGTTGAATGCAGCCAGATTTGGACCAATCGAGACGTCGTACCACGACATGAACCAGAACCCGGGAATGTTGATTCTCATGTTGTCGTGCCACAAACCGCCTTTGTACCAGGCCGGATCGTTCGGTTCGCGTTGAATCATCATGCCGCCTGTATCCACCGGCATGCGATCCGCGTAGATGCCGCGTGGTCCACCGGCTGCTTTCATGATGTCCTTGACGGGAAGATGGCTCAGTGCCTTGGCCCAATCTACGGGCGGCAACTGTGCGGCGAGATCGAATGCCTTGGAGGCTTGGATCAAGTCTTCCTGGGACGCGTCAGGGGAAAACATCGGACGTACCTGGTTTTGCTGGCCGTAGAGCCAGGCGATGAATAACATCTGCACCGCACCGCCGCGATACCAGTTGCCTTGTTCAAAGTAGGGAGCCACGCGTCCGACACCGGCGCCAAAGCCCTGAGGGATCATTGTCGTGTATGCAGGATTGCTTTGGGCCGCCACTGCCAGTTGCCATTCTGCGGTTGAGGAGCAGCCGATTGTGCCGACCTTACCGTTGGACCACGGCTGTTTTGAGATCCATGTGAATTCGTCGACGCCGTCGGACAGTGGTGGACCAAGGATGTCGTAGTTGCCCTCGCTGAAGAAGCGACCGCGTTCGTTCATTTCGACAAAAGCGTAGCCGCGTTTGACTGCTTCGAGCTCAGTGGAGAGATCGCGTGGTACGCCGTTGCGAACATCCCAGTAATTGAAGTTGTAAGGAGTGCGCACGAAGATCGTTGCGTATTTCTTTGAGGTGTCCTTCGGCCGGTAGACGTCTGTGGCGATTCGTTTGCCGTCGCGCATCGGGATCATCAGTTTGCGTTCGACGATCGCGATCGACTGGATCTCATTCTCGATCGCTCGGCGCTTTTCCAGCATTTCGGGCGTGACCGTGGGACGCTGCTGCGAATGAACAGTCTCGTTACCCGGAATTTGAACGAACGCGACCAGTGCCAGTGTCAGGATCAGGAAGGTTTTCTTGTGCATCCGAGCGCTCCTTATTGGGAGGTGGGTTTCGACGCCGGGCGGCCACGGAGGGCCACCCCTACAATACGTCCCGAGATATTTGATTTGTCGAACGTACTGTAGGGGCGGCCCTCCGTGGCCGCCCGGCGTCGGATTCAGTCTTTTGGCTGATCGCGTAGCTTATCCAACAGTGCACGTTCTTTATCACTATTAAGCCCAGCTTTCAACGTTTCATTTGCGTGATGCGCTTGATACCACACGAGCGTATCGCTGATCGTATCGCTAAGTGGACGAAAAGTTAGCCCTTCAGTAATGGCTTTCTTTGGGCTGATGAACATGAAACCCTTGAGATGCGGAGCGGCTTCCTCGGGCAACCACAGCGGCATCTCACTCCAGGCTGCGACCTGTTGCTCCAACAAAAACTCCTCACTGGCCCACACAAACTGAGCATCGCTGTGGCTGACGTTCTTGCATTCGTCGAGCAAGCCTTGCATGGTCAGCGTATTCGGCCGCCCGTGAGTATTGTAGGCGCCCGCGGCATTGCGCTCGATCATCTCGATCGTCCACTCGGCCAGGTCGCGCGCGTCAATGAATTGAATAAAGCGTTCCGAACGACCGGGAGCCAGGACCTCGCCACCGGAGGCTACCCGCACGACCCAGTAAGTAAACCGGTCGCTGTAATCGCATGGACCAACAATCAATCCCGGCCGGAGTATTAGCACACGGTTCGGCATGATTTCTTCAGCCGCCTGCTCACACAATGCTTTTAACCCGCCATAGAGCGCACCGTAAGAAGGCTGTCCTGTTGTGTCGATGGCATTCGCCTGATTCAGTTGTTCGTCGGTCAACGTGCCGAGCGGATAATCCTCAGCAATGTCGGGAACGCTGACATTCGCATATGCATTCTGACTCGAGACAAAGACGTACCGGTTTACTGAACCAGCGAGAGCTTCTGCAGCGGCGCGAACAGCGCGCGGCAGATGACCAGAGGTGTCGACAACCGCATCCCACTGACGACCCTTAAGCTTATAAAGTTCGGTGTGCCGGTCGCCTTCGATCGTTTCGACGTCAGCCTGGATCGAGTAATTACCGCGATTGAACAGTGTGACGTGATGGCCTCGATCCAGCGCGGCTGTGACCAGATGTCGTCCCAGAAAACGCGTGCCGCCGATGATCAGAATCTTCATTGTTTTTGACGACCTTCAAGCCACAACACGTCCAGTTTGTTATCTTCATAATGCCGAAGTGTGGCACGCTTGTTATGCAACCATGTTTCCGGTTGCGACGGTTGATAGTTCTTCGGGTAAAGGCGACCCGTTGCAGTATCGCCAAAGTAGTCGAGTTGGTTTTTGTCCTGGTAAGTTCCGGGGTAAACATAGGTGATTGATTGTTCACCGTCCGGCTTAAACACGACTGTGATTGATTCCTTTTCTCTCGTCGCCGACTGAATGACGCCACGCTTGCTCACGTTGCTTTGGTTTGTGATGAAACCCGTTCTTACTGGCTCAGTGTTCGGATGGCTCAGCCATTGAAAGGGAATTGGATCGCGCCTGGTCGTCTCGTTCCGCTCTTTTTCGAAACCAAAGAGATAGCGCCGGGCGATAATCGAACGATCCAATAGAGGCCGGAGCTCGCCGGACCGGTAACGCCACCATTGGCCCACAAGATACATTCCCCAGCCTCTTTTGTGTTTCGGATCCTCGTTTCCGACCCAACTTGTTGTCAGGATGTTCACTCTGCCGCCGCTCGTTACGAAGGTCCCGGAGCTTCCGTACTCTTCCACGCTGAACGTTAGTGGTGCCGTAAAGTGATGAAACTCGGGATCTGGAAAGATAAATATGGTCCAGTAATCTACGCCGAGCCCGTTGCTCGTCCCATCGTGATTCGCCACGATCAGTTCGGGTCGACGGTCATCGTCCAAATCGCCGGTCAACACCTCGAAATCGGAAGTCTCCCCGAGATACGCATTCCCCGGCCAGGTTCCAGGATTCTTACCATCTTTCTGAACGAGGAATGTGTCTTTGTCATCAGCTAAGAGTTTGCAGATCCGAATACTCTTTGGTAACGCGATGCAGTGCCCCTTGTCATAACCTTCGACAGTCGCCGCCACTGGCGTCCCCTGCCTGCTCAGCCTGGCGGATTGCGCGAAGGCAGTTGAGGCAAGCACAACGATTAGGAGAAGTGATAGTCGCTGCATGGTCCGAAGGGTTTAGACATTGTACAAGGACGACGCCAAAACGTGCGCCCTGGAATGAACAGCGAGTTTCTTATTAACCTTTCAGACCATGTGATAAATCTGCTCAACTGTTACCAGAACAACTTCCTCGTCAAGAGCTGCAGTTGCTGCGCGTTTCAACTGACCAACATATCCGGCAACCAACGCAAAATCGGTCGAAAGGACCAAAGACACATCTGAATAGATCAGATTGACTTGATCTTGAATAGGCCTTCCGAATTGAGACAAATAGCTGCGTTCAAGACCGCGCACGATCGTGCAGCCACCTAATGCGTAGGTGAACTCTTCTTCGAATGATCGCAGCAGATTGTCGTATTCAATAAGATGAGGATCGGGAAGATAGACTTCAACTCTTACTCGCTCGAGCAGTGGCAAGGAACCGCTCCTTTCGTTCGGGAAACTTTTTCATTCGCTCAATGACTTCTTCTTTTGTGAGCTTCGCGCGGAGAGGGCGCTTGGCTGTTTTGGTTGTGTTTGTCTTGTCTTTCTTCATGCGTCGATTATCTATAGAAAAACAGATCTGTCAATTAGATCGATCACTACCGGAATCAGCCTTCTCATTGCAATGACACTCGATTCCAACTGCGTAGAGGCGATTGTTTACGCGCACGAACTTCTTGGTCTTAATGGTCAAGGGTTCTGCCGTGTAGGTTGTTTCGGCGACCGCATTGTTGTCGGCAGCAATAGCATCGCGTAGTTTTTTAGGCGACACGACGATAGCGACGATGATTGAATCGGCGCTCTTTACGGATCGCAGCGATTCGTCAGTGTAGAAGACGCTGGCTGTAACGATCATCTTGCTTCGCGGGAAACGATAAGTCTTTGTCGTCAGCTCCTCTTCGCCAATCCTTGGTCTAAATTCGGGAAAGATTGTTTGCGCGGCTTTTGCCAGTCGAGCTTGTTCTTCTTTTGAAGCGTTGTACCAACGTTCCGCTAACGCAGAATCAACAACAAAAACGTGGCAGACATCGCCCTGGGCGTGTGTGGTTTCTGCGAGACACAGGACAAGAAAGATCCCGACGAGGATTGATGCGATTCTGAGCATTGTTTATCTCGAATAACGCTGCAGACCTTGAGTGTCTTACTTCAGCAAGCTTGAACGATCAAATTCTCGTCCAAACTCACGTTGTCCGGTTATACCCCATATCAATTGGCCCAGGGGAGCCGGATCGTCTTTTCGGAAATCAACCCAGGTCATTGCCTTCAGGAAAACAGGCAACTCAGGTTTCTTAGGAGCGTTTTCCAGCAGAACAGGTATGACAGGACAGTCGCGGTCGACAAACTCGCTCAGAAAACCTTCGAGTTCGCGTTGCTGCCAGGGACCCATACCGTTCTCGCCAACGAAAACCGCGGCGGACTTAATCTGTTTAATCTGTTGTTCCAGAAGCCGCTGCCAGTTTAGACCTGGTCTAAGTTCCCATTCATCAAGCCACGGAAGAATCCCTCTTTCTTTCAGTAGTTCTGCCACTTTCTTCACCGCAGGTTTATCAGTATTGTTGTGACACAAGAAGACATCAAAGTCATTAGTAGCGATCTTGCCTTGCAGTATTGAAGCCGCAGTCTCTAGCTGGCGTTGTGTGTCAGCCGCGCGATCCATTTCGGAAATGCTGGTGACAGGATCCGATCTTAGACGTTCTTCTCGATCGAGCAGCGAGAGTCGTACTGGAGGCTCACACACATTGCACGCAATCCAATCAAAACCTCGTTCGCGGCGGCGCTTGGCTGCCAAATCGGCCACCGGCGTTTCACACTTATCACAAACGAAGATACGTCGCCTGTTCATGCTTTGGCTCAATGATTTTCTCTCCAGATGAACCCGAACATACTCTTCAAACTGGAATCTACTCTCTTCGCTCGCCACGTCATCGAAAAATAACGTCAACTCCCCGCGCCCTTCATTGATTTCGCGTATGAACATTCCGCAAGTACCGCGACCGGTAGTTGAGTATGTGGCCGCGTTTTTCCACATATCCTTCCGCCTAAAGAAACCGCTATAACAAAGCCGGACCGCCAGCGTGGCGTAGATGTTGAGCACAGGACCTTCGAAGTTGAAAATCACAGCTTTACCTTCCGGATCTGGTAAGTCGGGGTTTTCGCGCGTTAGTTGCGACGGAAATACAAGGTATTGACCGTCCTCTCCCTGCTCCCGCAAAGCGATTTCGTGTCGCAACAAATCTTCAACTGTTGAAATCAATAGCAGCTTCTCTTGTTCAGGATCCCGAATTCGCTCGCCTTCAGGCATTCGAAATTCACCAAGCCGTGCTTTATCTTCTTTGATACATCCCAAACCATCAGGTTCGTCCTTAACCGCATTAGCAATCGCGGACGCATATACGTCCTGGAATTCCGGCTGCAACAAAACGAGATTGCCGAAGCTGAGACGTTGAATGAGACCGCGTGACTCAACTCTGCCGATGCACGTCTCGAACTGCGCGCGCAGATCTTCGTTTTCTTTTGAATGCTTGTTCTTGTTCAGGTACGCACGATAAAGATCATCCATCGAAGAAAGAAGACGTCCCGACTCTTTTTCTTCAACCAGAAACGACTTAATACTCTGGAACAGTTCAGTTGAACTCACCGCTGGAAGTGCTTGCCAGTCGATTCCATTACGAATGGCATCAGCGAGCTCTTTTACACCCCAGCCTTCTTTTGCGCTCGTTTCAAGGTAACGGTCAAAACTGAGGTCTTGTCGGACCCATTCGATGCGATCGCTGCTTGCGCCAATTCTGCCAACGTCGACGCGCGCAGCCACAAGATATTTTTGCGTCGGAGGAAGCGACTCTGACTGAACTCGTTGAGCCTGGCACAGGGCTCTGTCCCAGTGACGAACTCCTGCAAAAGGATCGGTCTGGCTCCTTGAATCAAACACAACCAATGCGACGGCGACTTCCGTTAAGTGGAGCTGGTGAATGAGTCTGTAATCAGGCTGACCTGCCAAATCCCACAATAATGTCTCGCGAGTTTCTTTCAGACCGTTTTCGCTTGTCACCTCATAACTATCAAGCACCCAGACACGGCGACCATGAGTTGAGCCGGTTTCGGCCCAAGGCTGACCAGTGAGAACAAGTGCGAGACCTGACTTACCTACACCACTGTCCCCTACCAGCACGACCTTTGCATTAGAGTAATGCGTCGACT
>Ga0207428_10004119_pt1 | contig 13934 bp, 9 predicted proteins | sample RhiMethybrSRZTD1_FD_187600 | JGI IMG/M metagenome (GOLD analysis project Ga0207428, IMG submission 187600) | Populus rhizosphere microbial communities from Tennessee, USA - Rhizosphere MetaG P. TD hybrid SRZTD1 (SPAdes) (version 3) | ecosystem: Host-associated > Plants > Roots > Rhizosphere >... | reverse complement strand
AGTGCGATCGGAGAATGCATGGGACACCTATAGCTGCTACGTCGCGGACCATTGTCGCCGCGGGAAAAGGGAAAGCCGTCATAGCGCTCGTCATCGAGCACGGTCATGAAACTCCTCTGATCAGCCCAACGCGCAGGAAGGACGAACTGAACGTCTACGAACGGCTCAGCTTGGAATCATTCCACTTCGCGGGTCGGCGGGGCAATAGGAAGAACGCAATCATATATCGCAACTGACAAGTCAGGGATTTACCAGACTTTTCCCGCCTCCACGACGTGGTGCCATCTCCAGCCTGAGCCCCCTCCTGCTGGCGTGCTGTTGCCGGTCAAATACGCGCGTTTTGGCGCGAAGTTGGCCCGATGGGCATGAGGTTCCCGTGAGGAAACATGCGCGCGCGCTGAGTGAGCTTTCTCTCGGACTATGAGTGAGTTGGCGAAGGCACCGAGGGGAGCAAACTCGGTGTCCTTGGTGTTCTCCGTGGCCCAAGATCGGCGAGAATCTGACAGTGAGGGTCGCTCCGAAACCATGACCAGACGGGTAATGGGCCTGACCGCGTGTGTCTGGGTGCTCTGCGCCACGCTCGTGCCGCACGCGGCGGTTCGTCAGACGACCGCATCGGCGCCCGCATCGGACAGCGCGTCGTATCGCGGGACCGTCGATCAGTACTGCGTCACCTGCCACAACGCGAGGCTCAAGACGGGCGACCTTGTGCTCGAGGGCCTCGACATGTCACGCGTGGCAGGCGATGCGGTTGTGTGGGAAAAGGTGGTGCGCAAGCTGCGCGCCGGCGTGATGCCGCCACAAGGCGCGCGGCATCCGGGTGAGGCGACGATGCACGGTCTGATCGCGTGGCTCGAGGCCGAGCTCGACCGCGCCGCCGACGCGCGTCCCGATCCGGGACGGCCGCTGCTGCATCGACTCAATCGCGCCGAGTACCGCAACGCGATCCGTGACCTGCTGGCGCTCGACGTCGACGTCACGACGCTGCTGCCACCGGATGATTCCGCGTACGGGTTCGACAACATCTCCGATGTCCTCGGGGTATCGCCGTCGCTGCAGGAGCGCTACCTGGCGGCGGCGGGCCGGATCAGTCGGCTCGCCGTGGGCGACATCCAGATGCGTCCAGCAAGCGAGACGTATCGCGTGCGACAGGACCTCTCGCAGAACCAGCACATCGACGGCCTTCCGCTCGGCACGGTCGGTGGTCTGCGCGTACAACACACGTTCCCGCTCGACGCCGAGTACGAGTTTCAAACGAAGCTCTATCGGACCAACCTGAACATCGTCAGGGGACTCGAGTACCCCACCGAGTTCGAGATCGCGATCGATGGACGCGCGATCCATACGGTGACCATCGGCGGAAACGCGGATCTGGCCGCGATGTTCGACAAGCCGACTGATACCGGCGACGCGGTCGAATTACGCATGCGCGTCCGGGTGCCGGTCACCGCGGGCGCACACGACGTGACGGCGGCGTTCATCGGCAACATGCCGCTCAAGGACACGGTGCGCTTGCAGCCGTTCATCCGCAGCTCCGCCGACAACTTCGACTGGGCCGGGTGGCCGCACATTCAGACGTTCACCGTCACCGGTCCCTTCAACGCCAAGGGCCAAGGGGACACGCCGAGCCGACGTGCGATCTTCAGTTGCTTGCCCCGAGCGGAGTCGAGAGGTCGACCCGGGAGTGGGAAGTCGGACCGCGCGTGCGCGACGGAGATCCTGACGCGTCTCGCGCGTCGTGCCTATCGGCAGCCGGTCGGCAAGGCGGAGATGCAGCCGATCATGCGGCTGTATGACGAGGCACGGAAACCGAAGGGAAGCACGTTTGAGCGGGGGATTCAGCGTGGCCTCGAGCGCATCCTCGCCAGTCCTCTCTTCGCGTTCCGCGCCGAGCGCGATCCCGATGGCGTCGTTCCAGGCGTGCCGTACCGCGTGCCCGATCTCGAGCTGGCGTCGCGGCTGTCGTTCTTCCTGTGGAGCAGCATTCCGGACGAGGAGCTGTTGACGCTGGCGGCGCAGCGGAAACTGAGCGATCCCGTCACGCTCGAGCGGCAAGTCCGCCGCATGCTGGCCGATGAGCGGTCGAGCGCGCTCGTCAGCAACTTCGCCGGACAGTGGCTGCACCTGCGCAACGTCCGCACCGTGCAGCCCAACTCCGACGAGTTCCCCGACTTCGACGACAACCTCCGTCAGGCGTTCCGCCGCGAGACCGAGCTGCTCTTCGAGAGCCTGATTCGCGACGACCGCAGCGTGCTCGATCTGCTCCGCGCCGACTACACGTTCGTCAACGAGCGGCTGGCGCGGCACTACGGCATTGCCGGCGTCTACGGCAGCCGCTTTCGGCGCGTCAGCGTGACGGACGAGGCGCGCAAAGGTTTGCTCGGACACGGCAGCGTGCTCTCGGTCACGTCCCACGCGGAGCGGACGTCGCCAGTGCTCCGCGGCAAGTGGGTGCTGGAGAACCTGCTCGGGCTTCCGGTTCCGCCGCCACCCGGAGACGTCCCGCAGCTGCAGGGCGCTGGCGAAGGCGAGAAGCCAAAGACATTGCGTGAGCAGATGGCGCTCCATCGCGTCAGCCCGACCTGCGCCTCGTGTCACAAGGTAATGGACCCCGTCGGCTTCGCGCTCGAGAACTTCGACGTCGTCGGCGCGTGGCGCACCGAAGAGCCGGGCGGCCCGATCGACGCGTCGGGTCAGCTCGCCGACGGCCGTCAGGTGGATGGCGTGGTGACGCTGCGCAACGCCATTCTCGACCGGCCTGAGATCTTCGTGACCACGATGACGGAGAAGATGATGACCTACGCTCTCGGGCGTGGCGTCGACGTGGCGGACATGCCGGCCGTACGGCGAGTCGTGCGTGAGACGAAGATGACGGACTATCGGTTCTCGTCAATCGTGATGGGAATCGTGACGAGCGTTCCGTTTCAGATGCGCGCCGCGAGTGTGGAGCGGCAGTCGGGAACCAGGTAAGCTGCGTTCGGAGTCGAACAATGGCCTTTCTGACCAAGAAGCATCTGACGCGTCGGACAGTGCTCCGCGGGCTCGGCGTGACGGTGTCGCTGCCGCTGCTCGACGCGATGTTCCCGGCGTTCACGGCGATCGCGAGAGCGCAAGCGCGGCCACGCACACGCTTCGGCACCATCTACATCGCCAACGGCGCGATCATGGAGCAGTGGATCCCCGATGCCGTCGGTTCGGGATTCGCCTTCAAGCCGATCCTGGCCCCAATCGAGCCGTTCAAAGATCAGGTGGTCGTCGTCACGAACCTGACGCGCTCGCATCCGGGCAGTCAGGTAGGCGACCACGCCGTCAGCGCCGCTGGCTTCCTCACCGGCGTGTGGCCCAAGCGCACCGAGGCCGAAGACGTCCTCGCCAACACGACGGTGGACCAGATCGTCGCGCAGCAGATCGGTCAGGAGACGCCGTTTCCGTCGCTCGAGGTGGCGACCGAGGATTTCACGGGGTACGTCGGCGCGTGCTCGCCGGGCTTCAACTGCGCCTACCTCAACACGGTGTCATGGAGCTCGCCGTCTACGCCGCTGCCGATGGACATCGATCCTCGCGTCGTGTTCGAACGGATGTTCGGCCAGGGCGGCAGCCCGGCACAGCGGGCCGCGCAGATGCGCGACGACCGGAGCATGCTCGACTCGATCACCGCGGAGGCGAAGCAGCTGCAGCGCGGTCTGGGCAACCGCGACCGCCAGCGCGTCACCGAGTATCTGGACAACCTGCGTGAGATCGAACGCCGGATTCAGCAGGCCGAAGCGCACAACCGCACCGACGTCACGCTCGACGTCCCGGTCGGTGTGCCCGACGCGTTCGAGGATCACGTCGGCCTGATGTACGACCTGCTCGCCGTGGCCTATCAGGCCGACATCACGCGCGTGTTCTCGTTCATGCTGACGCGCGAGCTGAGTCAGCGGACGTACCAGAACATCGGCGTCACCGAGCAGCACCACACCGTCTCACATCACGGCAACGATCCACAGAAGATCGCGCAGAACGTGAAGGTCAACACCTATCACATGCGTCTGTTCGCGAAGTTCCTCGAGAAGCTGAAGGCAACGCCCGACGGCGACGGCTCGCTGCTCGATCACTCGCTGATCTTCTACGGCGGCGGCATGGGCAACCCGAACGGCCACGCCAGCGATCCACTGCCGGTCGTGGCGGTTGGCGGCGGAGTGGGCAAAGGCCATCGGCACATCGAGGTCAAGAAGCAAACGCCGGTCGGCAATCTCTGGCTCGCGGTGTCGAATCACTTCGGCAGCAAGATCGAGACGTTCGGCGACAGCAACGGGCGCGTCGAGGGCTTCTTCGCATGAAGATCGGCGTCGGGGCGTCGGCGGTCGTCGCGGCGGCGGTGCTGGCGATCTCGTTGCACGCGGCATCGTCATCGCGTCTGTCGACGGCGATCCAGGCGGGCAACAAGGATGCGGTCAGAACGCTGCTGAAGGATCCGGCTGAAGTGAACGCGGCCGAGGCCGACGGCACGACGCCGCTGCATTGGGCCGTCCGCACCGACGATCTCGAGACGACGACGCTGTTGCTGAAGGCCGGCGCGAAAGCCGGCGCGGCGAATCGCTACGGCGTCACGCCACTGTCGCTGGCCGCCGTCAACGGCAATCCGGCGATCACTCGCCTCCTGCTCGAGGCCGGCGCCGATGCCAACACGACGGTCACTCAGGGGCAGACGGTGCTGATGGTGGCCGCGCGGACCGGCAATGCCGACGCGGTGCGAGCGCTGATCGAGAAGGGCGCCAACGTCAACGCGCGCGAGACGCAGTTGGGCGAGACCGCGCTGATGTGGGCGGCCTCGGAGAACCATGCGGCAGCCGCGGCCCTGCTGATCGAGCGCGGCGCCGAGGTGAGCGCACGCTCGTCCACGATCGCGTTTCCCAAGGATCGCTTCGGCCTCGAAGGTGTGCTCACCATCCTGCCCCACGGCAACTGGACGCCGCTGATGTACGCCGGACGCGATGGCGGCGTCGACGTCGTTCCCGTGCTGGTCAAAGCGGGCGCCGACGTCAATGCCGTCGACCCCGACGGAACGACGCCGCTGATGCTGGCGATCATGAACTCGCATTACGACACGGCGAATGCTCTGCTCGAGAACGGCGCCGATCCAAACATCACCGACAAGCAGGGCATGGCGGCACTGTACGCCGCAGTCGACATGAGCTCGCTTGGCGAGGTCTACGGTCTGCCACCCCGGAAGGTCAGGGACAAGCTCTCGCCTACGGAACTGATGTCCCGCCTGATCGCCAAAGGCGCCGTCGTCGACGCACGACTGAAGGGACCGACGATTCAGCGCAATCACACACCCGGCGAGCCGCTGCTGGGGGCCGGTACGACGCCGCTGATGCGCGCCGCGCGCAACGGCGACTACCGGGCGGTGACGATCCTGCTCGACGCCGGCGCCGATCCGATGCTGAAACAGCCGAAGGGGTCCAACGCCTTGATGATCGGCAGCGGTGTCGGTCGCGGTTTGGGTGTGTTCGCGAAGGATGTCGGCACCGAGGCTGATCTGCGACAGGCCGTGGAGCTGCTGCTCGCGAAGGGCGTCGACGTGAATCTTGCCAACGACGATGGCCTGACCGCGGTGCACATCGCCGCGCAGGCCGGCCTCGATTCCGTGGTCACCGTCCTTGCCAAGCACGGCGCGCGGCTCGACACCAAAGACAAGCGTGGCCGCACGCCGATCGACATGGCGATGGGCGTCGGCGGTCGAGGACGTGCTGGAGGTCCGCCGCCGGTCTATGAGCGAACAGCCGCGCTGATTAAGAAGCTGATGAACAGCCAGCCGACGAATCAATAGTCTGGTTGCGATCGGCGAGCTTGATCGATGCAACAGGATCGCCGGGCCTGGAAGGCCCGGCCTACACTGCTCGCTGACACCTCAGAGCTGATTCCTACAGCCTGACCCAGCCCTGAATCCTGATTCCTACGTTTATTGAGTCTCCAACTCGACGCCGCCCACCATGCCGGCCACGACGTTGTACAGAGCTGCCATGATCAGCGTTCCGACACACCCGAAGCACGCGTAGAGGATCGGGAAGAAGATGATCGACCCGACACCCATGAACGCCCCGAACCCCGACGACTCCGAACCACTCGCGGCGAAGCCCACCATCGCAATCAGCGAGGCGATTCCGCCCACGATGAGCCCGATGATCGCGTAAAGCACTCCGGCAATCTTCGCGCACGAGACTGGCCCAACTCGTTTGATGACCATCTATGCCTCTCCTTGGTTGCCTCTGTTGTGGGCGTGCTTGCGTGGTGAACGCGCGCATCTTAACCCGCAACGGGCGAACGACGGAGGCCGGTTGGGCGAATCGCGGGAACGAGGCCCCCGCCCGGATCACCCCGCCGTGGCCGTCACGAGCGGGGCTTCGCGTGGGCGCAGCGAGCGCCCGATGGTGAGGAACGACATGCCGGCGGCGATACACAAAAGTCCGGCCGCCCAGAAGGCAACTTGATAATCGCCAAGCAGCGTTCGGATCGCGCCCGCACCAAACGCCGCCGACGACGCACCCAGCTGGTGGCTCGCACTGATCCACCCGTAGACGACGCCGGTGTTCTCGCGGCCGAACGCCTCGCTGGTGAGCCGCACGGTCGGCGGCACGGTCGCGATCCAGTCGAGACCGTAGAACACGGCAAAGATCACGAGGCTGCTGGCACCGACGCGGAGCGTGAGCGGTAGGAACAGCAGCGACAGGCCCCGGAGCGTGTAATAACCGAACAGGAGGTAGCGGCTCGAGTACCGGTCCGTCAACCACCCTGAGGCGGTCGTGCCGAGTATGTCGAAGATCCCCATCATCGCGAGCAACTGTGCCGACTGCACTTCGTGAATGCCGTAGTCGTGGCAGGCCGCGATGAGATGCGTGCCGATGAGACCGTTGGTGCTGGCGCCGCACACGAAGAACGTGCCCGCGAGCAGCCAGAACGCGCGCGTCCGCCCGGCCAATGCCAGCGCCTCGAGCGGCGCGAGCGCGCGCCGCTGCGGGACGGCCGTTGCCGCCGTTCGCCCGTACGGCTGCAGGCCGAGATCTTCGGGCCGATCGCGCATGAAGACGAGCACGATCACGAACACGACGGCGGCGGCACCTGCGACAACGAGCGCAGCGGATCGCCAGCCGTAGCGCGCGATCATCGATGCCAGCGTCGGAAGAAAGATCAGCTGACCGGTCGCATTCGCCGCCGTCAGGATACCCAGCACGAGCCCCCGCCGGGCGTCGAACCAGCGGTTCGCGATGATCGCGGCCAGGACCATCGAGGTCACACCCGTGCCCGTGCCGACGAGCACACCCCACAGGACCGTGAGCTGCCACAGCGCGCGCATCTGCGTGGTGAGCGCAACCGACGCGGCGAGCAAGCCCAGTGCACCGAGAATGACGCGACGCACGCCCCACCGGTCCATAACCGATGCGGCGAACGGCCCGATCAGCCCGAAGAGCGCGATGTTGATGGCGATGGCGGACGAAATCGCCGCGCGGCTCCAGCCGAACTCGCCCTCGAGCGAGATCATGAGCACGCCCGGCGTCGCGCGCACGCCGGCCGTGACGATCAGGATCACGAATGTGACGGCGGCAACGACCCAGGCGTAGTGGAGGGAACGACCGCGCATCAGGCTCTCTTCGCGCGAGGCTCGATATTGGGCAGGAACCAGGTAAGCAAGCCGATTGCCGGCAGGAACGAGCAGACCTTGTAGACGACATCGATGCTCGTGGCATCGGCGAGGCGTCCCAGCATCGCCGCGCCGACGCCGCCGGCGCCGAAGGCGAAACCGAAGAACATCCCCGAGATCGCGCCGACACGGCCGGGCACCATCTCCTGTGCGAACACGACGATCGCTGGAAACGCAGACGCGAGGATCAGGCCGATCAGCACCGTCAGGATCTCCGTCCACAGCAGGTTGGCGTACGGCAGCGCCAGCGTGAACGGCAGCACGCCGAGAATCGACACCCAGATCACGTACTTGCGGCCGATTCGATCGCCAATCGGTCCGCCGATGAACGTGCCGGCCGCCGCCGCCCCCAGCAGCACGAACAAGTGCAGCTGCGCGCTCTGCACGGATACCTGGAATTTGTTGATCAGATAGAACGTGTAGAAACTCGTGAGGCTCGCCAGATACACGTTCTTCGAAAACACCAGCAGCATCAGGATCGTGAGCGCGATCATCACGCGGCGGCCCGGCAGTGCGGTGCGAACCGTCGCCACGGCCGATCGCACGTTGGCGACGATGTGCTCGCGATACCAGGTGCCCACGCGGAAGAGGATCGTCATCGAGACCAGCGCCACCAGGCTGAACCAGGCGATGCTGCGCTGACCGTTCGGGAGCACGATGTAGGCCGCCAGCAGCGGTCCCAGTGACGTCCCGAAGTTGCCGCCGACCTGGAACAGCGACTGCGCGAAGCCATGCCGGCCGCCCGAGGCCAACCGCGCCACTCGCGACGACTCGGGATGGAAGATCGACGACCCGATGCCGACGAGCGCGACCGCGGCGAGAATGGCGCCGAAGGCGGGCGCGATCGAGAGCAGCAGCAGGCCGACGAGCGTGAACGCCATGCCGGTCGAGAGCGAGTACGGCTTGGGCCGGCGATCGGTGAACGTGCCGACCACCGGCTGCAGCAGGGATGCGGTCACCTGGTTGGCGAACGTGATCAACCCGATCTGCCCGAAGCTCAGATGGTAGGCATCCTTCAAGATCGGGTAGGTCGCGGGCAACACCGACTGCATCAGATCGTTCAGCCCGTGGCACACGCTGATCGCGGCCAGAATCCCGAGCGCGGTTTCGCGCGTCGCGGCGGCCGACGACGCGGGGCTGACTGGTGGTGCCGCCAGATCGACGGCCGACGTCTGCTTCGAAAGGGCTGTTGCTGCGGAGTCAGTACTCAAGCGGGACGGCTACCTGGGATTTCCCAGTATAGTCCCCACTCTATGCCTTACGAGCTGCCCGCAATCGGCAAGCCTCCAGCTGCGCCTGCGCTCGAGAAGATCGCCGTCGAGGAGCACTTCAACTTTCTGACCGCGGTGCCCGCGGCCGGCGCCGACGCCGACTTGCAAACGCTCGTCCGTCAGATGGATTACAGCGTCGAATGGATGAAGCTCGTTGGCGAGCGGCTGGTGGAGTTCGACACGATGCGGCTCGCCAGCATGGACGCGAGCGGCATCCGTATGGCGATTCTGTCGCACACCGTTCCAGCAGTCCAGGGCATCGTCGACACCGCAACTGCGGTTGCCGCGGCGCGTGACATCAACGACTTCATCGCGAGCGAAGTCGCGAAGCAGCCCGACCGATACGCCGGCTTTGCCGCAGTCGCGCTGCAGGACGCGTCCGCTGCCGCCAGGGAGCTCGAACGTGCCGTCACACGGCTCGGACTCAAAGGGGCGATGATCAACGGCTACACCAACACGCCCGATCCGCAGAAGGTCGACTATCTCGACGATCCGCGCGTTCTGCCGTTCTGGGAGGCGGCGGCGGGCCTTGGCGTACCGATCTATCTCCATCCGCGGCCACCGCACGATCAGCGCGTCTACGACGGCCACAGCGAGCTCCTCGGCGCAACCTGGGGGTTCGCGCCCGAGACGGCGACGCACGTCCTGCGCCTGATCTACAGCGGGCTGTTCGATCGCTTCCCGAGGCTGACGATGATCCTCGGCCATCTCGGCGAGACGCTGCCCTACTTTGCGTGGCGGATTCAGCACTGCTTCGAATACAACCCGTCCGACAAACGCGTGCAGCGGCGGCTGCAGGACTATCTGTGCGACAACTTCTATGTGTCGACGAGTGGACTGTTCAGCGACCAGGCCCTGATTAACGCCGTACTGAGCATCGGCGCGGATCGGATCCTCTTTGCGGCCGATTACCCGTACGAAGCGATGGAACCAGCGGCGCAGTGGCTGGAGCGCGCGCCGATCAGTGAGACGGATCGCCGGAAGATCGCGGCGGGGAATGCGCGCAGGCTGTTCAAGATCTGAAGGAATCGGGAATCGGGAATCAGGATTCAGGCCTGGGCAAGGAACGGGGAATCAGATCATGAAGGAGGCTGGGGACCGGACCGCCTACACTGCGCGATTGAGAGCGCTGCTGGACGAAGGCTGGTCACATGATGCTGCGCTCGGCGAACTTCGACGCGCAGGAGCGTCGCCCATTGATTGCATCAAAGCGATTCACGATGCGGAGCGCGTAAGCTTGGCAGACGCGAAGCGCTTATTCTCGACGTCGGCGAGTTGGGCAGATGTTCATAAGGATCACGAGGCGCTTGCGGACGAACTCGAGAGTCTGGTCACTCAACTGGCCAGTTCGAGTGACCTGAGTCATCGCCGCGGCAAGAGCGACGATGCGACGATGATCATCATCCTCAACGGTCCGCTTGGGATCGGCAAGTCGACGCTTGCGGAAGCTCTCACGGAGAGCATCGAGTCCTGCGTCATGCTCGACGGCGACCGGCTCGTGGCCGTCAATCCGCCGCGCGCGAACGAGCTCGAGTATCTGCACTCGATCATCGCGCTGCTCGTGGCGCATCATCAGCGCTTCGGCTATCGCCACGTCGTGATCGATTACGTATGGCGCTCGCCGAAGGAGCTCGACGCGTTGCGCACGCGACTCGCCGCGATCGACCCCAACGCCGACATCCGCTGTTTCCTGCTGACGCTTCCGGCTGAGGAGAATCTGAGGCGGATCGAACAGCGGCAGCGTGCGCGCGCGATCGACGAACGCGACTTCGAGCTGCGGACCTTCACGGAAGAGCGCGAGATGCTAGCCGGGCGTTCGGATCTCGGTGAGCCCTTCGACGTCTCGGCGCCGCCCTCGGAACTCGTGGCAAGGATGCTGCGGCGATTGGCGTGACGGTCCGGCTAAAGCCGGACACTACACGCGACGCGGCTAAAGCCGGACACTACATCCGGTCCGGCTAAAGCCGGACTCCACGTCACTCGTGTCGCAGCGCCACCAGCGGGTCGAGCCGCGTGGCGTAGCGGGCCGGTAGGAGGCAGGCGGCCACGGCGACCAGGATGACGACCGCGGTGATGGTGAAGAGCGTCACCGGATCGCGGCCGCTCATCTGCACGAGGAAGCCTTGAAGGAGCCGCCCGACTCCGATCGCACCGGCGAGACCAATCGTCAGACCGATCGCCAGCTGCATGAACGCCCGTCGCAGGAACAGCCAGATCACCTGGCTCGAGTTCGCGCCGAGGACCATCCGAACGCCGATATCGCGCGTGTACTGCGTGACCGAGTACGCCGTCACGGCATACAGTCCGACCGCCGCGAGCACGAGCGCGATGATCGCAAACGTCCCGAACATCACGCTGAACAAGCGCAGGACGAATCGCTGTTGGGCCAGGATCTCGTCGACCGTCCGCGGACTGTAGAGCGCAAGATCAGGATCGATCAGCCGCATCGCCTCACGCAGCGACTGCGTGGCCTGCGCGGTATTGGCGGTATTCGCGCGCGCGATCACCATCGCGGCGCGCGCCATGTTGGCGTTGAGCACGTGCGGGATATAGGCGACCGCGTCGGGCTCCGGCTCCTGGTTGTTGTTGCGCTGCCGAACGTTCGGCACGACACCCACGATGGTCAGCCACGGCGGTGTCTGTGTCGCCGCGGGCGAGTCGTCCTTCAGACGGATCTGCCGGCCGATCGCGTTCTCGCCTTTGAAGTACATCTCGACGAGACGCTGATTGACCACGACGCTCGTGTGACCCGGCTCCTGATCGGCGTCGGTCAGCACGCGCCCCTGCACGGGACGAAGCCGCAGCGCGTCGAAGTAGCGCGATCCGATGCTGAGCATCGTCACCGTCTGCGACCGTTCACCTGGCGCGTTGGCCCTGCCATCGATTTCCAGTTGGCGTCCGGCGCCGCCAGTAAACGGCGGGTTCGTCATCGTCGACGCTGCTTCGATGCCGTCCACCGTCGCGAACTGCTCGTCGATGCGCCGCAGGAACGCGGCGCGATTCTCGAGCGTCGGGTACTTGCGCGCCGACAGAATCATTTGCATCGTGACGAGCCGCGACGTGTCGATGCCGACCTTCATGCCGTACATGTTGAGGAAGCTTCGGCTCATCAGCCCGGCTCCAGCGAGCAGCACCAGCGTCAGCGCCAGCTGCGCCACGACGAGCCCCGACGTCCATCGGCGCGCACGAATACCGCCCGAGCCTGACCGCCCGCCTTCCTTCAACGTCTCGGAGACGTTCGTCCGGGAAACATGGAGCGCCGGCGCGAGACCGAAGACGATGCCCGTCAGCAGACAGACGCCGATGAAAAAGGCCGTGGTGCGCCAGTCCATTTCGAACACCATCCAGTACGGCTTGCCGACGTTTTGCGTCTGCGAGTCGAACCAGCGAACGCCGACGACCGACAGGACCAGTCCGAGCACGCCCGCAAAACAGGAGAGCAGCAGCGACTCGAGCAGCAACTGACGGACGACATCCCACCGGCTCGCGCCGAGTGCGACGCGCACGCTGATCTCGCTGGCGCGATGGGCCGCGCGCGCGAGCAGGAGGTTGGCCACATTCGAGCACGCCACGACCAGGACGAATCCGACCGCACCCATCAGCGTCCAGAAGAGCAGCTTGAGTTGCGGTCCGTTCACGCGCTCGTTGAACACGTAAGGATAGGGCGCGAGATCCTTGTTGCTCGTCGGAAAGTCGATCGCGAGCTTGTCGCCGATCGCCTTGAGTTCGGTCCTGGCTTGCTCGAGCGTCACACCGTCGCGCAGACGTCCGATCGCGATGTAGCCGCGCACCTGCCGCGGCGCCTGAACAATGGCATTCGGCAGCGTCCCATATGGCATCCAGACGTCGGCATCGTTGGGGAACCGCATGCCGTCCGGCATCACGCCGATGATCATCGCGTTCAGGCTGTTCAGCCGGATGCTGCGTCCGACGGCAGTCGGATCGCTGCCATACCGCTGCTTGAACACATTGCTGCTGATCAGAACGACCGGCTGTGAGCCAGGCTGATCCTCCTCGGGCGTGAAGTCGCGTCCGAGCACCGGCGACACGCCGAGCATCTTGTTGAAGTTCGCGGAGACATACGCGCCGAAGTAATTCTCAGGAATCCTGCCCTCTTCTCCAACGTTGAAGGAACCGTTGAAGACGAACGAGAGGTGCGAGAAGGTGCGCGCCGACTTCTGCCAATCGTTGAAGTCGAGCACGGAGACGCCGCTGTCCCGGCCGCGGGAATCGCGCGTCATCACCATCATGATCTGCTCGGAGTTCGAAAACGGCAGGCCGCGCAGCAGCACCGCGTTGACCAGCGTGAACACGGCGTTGTTCGCGCCGATGCCGAGCGCGAGCACCACCGCCGCCATCAGCGTGAACCAGCGGTTCTTGATCAGGACTCGAACAGCGAAGCGAACGTCTCGGAGGAGGCTCATCCGGGCTCCCGCAAATATCCCGTTTAGACGCTAGCGGGGTGGAAATCGATCAGGTCCGGCTGAAGCCGGACCCTACGTCTGGTCCGGCTAAAGCCGGACACTACATGGGTGGGGTGACGTTTTCTAGCCGGGATGGACGAATTTTTGTCCTGTCCCGGCAGCGGTTGGGCCGGGCCTAGGAGACGGGCGCTGGCTTCTCGATCGCGAGAGATTGCACAGACGAGGTCGTGATGCGTTTGAGGCCGATCGACAGTTCAGCCCGCAAACCGACCGCAAGCCACCCGGCTTTGATCACGTTGTCGCCGGAGGACGCGCCCTCGATGCGAACCTCGGTGCTCTCGGGAAACATCTTGCCGCCCGTGACCGTGGCGCGTCGCTGCGAGCCGTCGACGACCACGAAGCGATAGCACGAATGCTTCGTTCCGAGCACGATCCGCGTGCCGGCCTCGAGTGCATCCACGAGCAAACCGTTGCCCAAAGCCGGGTCTGAGCTTGCGGCAGCAGGCGCGACGGAATGAGCGAACGACGCGTCGAGGTCGACGATTTTCGACTGCG
>Ga0207428_10004117_pt1 | contig 13937 bp, 13 predicted proteins | sample RhiMethybrSRZTD1_FD_187600 | JGI IMG/M metagenome (GOLD analysis project Ga0207428, IMG submission 187600) | Populus rhizosphere microbial communities from Tennessee, USA - Rhizosphere MetaG P. TD hybrid SRZTD1 (SPAdes) (version 3) | ecosystem: Host-associated > Plants > Roots > Rhizosphere >... | reverse complement strand
GGATTTACGGTTGGGCGTAGCCTAACAGAAACGGCCAACGGTTTCGGCGATATTCTCCCGATGGCTTCGCTGCGCTGGAATTTTGGCGTCCATAATTTCATGACCTACTTGACGGGAAATCTGACGACCGGAGTATACCACTCACAGTCGATTGCCAATGTCGGTATAGGGCACAACGCAATCGATGGAGGCGGCGCCTATACTTACTTCGACCAGAAGGCCGGACACGAATTTTCCGCCACACTCGGCTTCACTTACAACTTCGAAAACACGCACACGAATTACCAGAACGGCGTCGACATGCATGTGGATTGGGGTGCGTCGCAATTCCTGACCAAGCAATGGCAGGTCGGACTTGTTGGCTATTGGTACCAGCAGCTTTCCTGCGACAGCGGCTCAGGCGACCGTGTCGGGTGCTTTAAGTCGCGGGTGGTCGGCATTGGACCACAGATCGGCTATATCTTTCCGCTCAGCAAAGAATGGCAGGGATACGTGAACCTCAAGGGCTATGGAGAATTTGCCGCGCAGAACAGGGCCGATGGCTGGAACGCTTGGCTCACGTTCGTCATTTCACCGGCAGCTCCCGGGGAGGCGCCCCCATCAGCCAGACGCATGATCACGAAGTAGTCAATTACGACATCAAAGCGCGCGCCGATTAGGTCGCGACGCGATGTCTGCTTTGGGTCATTAGCGGACATTTTTTGCGCAAGGCCTCGAATGTCCCGTTTCGGGTCACCAGCGCATTCCGAAACACGCGTGGCGGTCATTCGCCACGCGTGCGCAGATTGCGTGGAAGGTGACTAGCAAGGCGGAAAATCCGGATAGCCGCAATTGGGGTAGTAATAGGCGGGAGCATAGGTGCCGTCGTAAGGATACGCGCCGCCGTAAGCATAGGCCGACGCCGCCGCTGCACCGATCGCCAGACCTGCAGCGCCCACGCCCCATCCAACACGACGCCAGTTTCCGCCCCGCCAACCAGCGTAATTGCCATGCCATCCAGGATGACGATTTATGTTTCCGACGTGGACACCGCCAGCGTACACACCGCCCCGGCGCGCCATTGCACCATCCGTCGTAATCATCATGGTCGCGGCCGAAAGCGCGGCCGAAAGCGTAACGAGCCATAGACGTTTCATGGGTCCACTCCTGCGTTCGAACTGACCCCTCAGCGACAACTCGTCTTTTTGCCGTTGTGAAACGATCTAGATCGATCGCTATTGCGCTTCAGTACGGTTCCGTTATCGGAAGAGATAGAAGGTCTATACCTAGAAGTCGATGCCGGACGTGTCTGCCGGCGAGCGCGCTTAGGTCGCCGCGCCCTAGGCGTTGATGATCTCGGTGGTGTGCTCCTGCGTATCTACGACCGTGACCACCACGACCGAATAAGCCTTCTTAATTTCAGCTCCGGCTATTGCTGCCGCTTCTTTGCTGCTGAACGAACGTTTTATTTGTCCATCCACCCGTAAGAGAAAGCGCTCATCGACGGGTCGAGTCTGACCCTTTGGCCTGGCTAGTTCATCCCGATCCGACCGATCTGGCCGTTTCAGTGTCGATCGTGCAAACAATCGACTTTCAGGAGAATCATTACTTTGAACGTTGGAAGGAGCATTTGGTTCGCGGGCCATGTAACTATTAGGCGCTGATTTGGCCGACGCTGCAATAGCGCAATAGCGGATTATGCAGAAGGACCGCCCGTCGCATCTAAGCCCCCGATCAAGGCAGCGGCACTAGCTCCTCCGGGAAGCTCTTCATGTGATATGGTAGCGTGACATGAAGACCATAGATCACCTGTTTGTTCGTCGCTTTCGTCTCTGGGACCGTCTTGCTCGGGGCGCGAAGGCCCTGATGTCCGCTTTGGGTCAAAAGCGGACATTTCGCTGGGCAATCGGCATGTCCGCTTTACCGCCGAAAGCGGACATCATGTCGGACATGAGCAATGATTCCACCCGGGCTAGTCACTATCCGGCATCGATGGCGGCGGCACCATCTCGTTAAGATCGTTCGTGCGGTCCCTTTTGCCCTAGAGCGCCCGAGAGTATGTGCTGACCATCACAAATAAGCGGAATCTATCGAGGCTTGTGATCCGTCGCACAGCTGAATGTGTTTTCGCGCACCAATCTTTTAGTGCGAGACGCCGTGTACGAGTAGGGTTGGTCCCCTATTTCCGGCTAATCGTAGGGGACCGCTGCGAGCGCCACTCCAGCGGTCCCTTTTTGAAGTCGACTCAGGCCTCAGGCGGCATCATCCACCCGATGCTCTGCGGTGCAGCCTGGTGCTTGCTGTAGTCAGGACGAAGGTCAGCTCGCCGCCATCCGCAGACATCGCTTTCGCGCTTGCCGAGGCAATATACAAGCAACTGGCGAACGCCGGGAGCGCGGACTGATGCGATACCCGCGCGATGAGTTCAGCGCGGCGGAACGCTAACTCAAGAAACCGCGAGAATGGCCTCGGCGTCGCTCTTCACTTCTTGCCCAGTTTGAGGCGGCTTCCCCAAGCGCCGGGCGCGAGAATATTGCCAAAAATTCCCATGCGTGCGGACTTGATCGAATACGAAGAGGCGTATTGCCGACGACAGATTGCCTTGGCGCTCCCTGTCGATGTTCTCAAGCAGCTTCGATACCGTCACGCGTTGGTAGCGCGCAATTTCTTTCAGGTCGTTCCAGAAGGATTCTTCGAGGCTCACGCTCGTCTTGTGTCGGTCAATGACGACCGAGCGTTTGACAATTAGAGATTTCATGATGGCCTCCCCAAAACTTTCGTGGAGGATCTTGTGGTGATTCGATACGGCGAGGTCGGCAGAGAAGTACCTTCTAAAAAAATCGTTTGTGCGTTCACGACTCCAATAGGCACTACACTACCGAAAACAGCATTAAATTACCGATGAAGGCGTTTGATCGTACCATCAATGACTGACGCGCCAACGTGCACGAGCCGATTGAGCTTGTTGAGCTCGGCTTGTTGGTGCCGTGAATGGCGTATTGGCTTCGTTAGCCTGGAAGCACCAATCCAGTTTTAAAATAAGAATAGTGTTTCGATACCGAACAAGAATTTCGGTGACGATTTCTTTTAGGTACTTCTTTGCCGACCTCGCCGTATCGACTCACCACAAAGATAATTTCACGAAAAATTTTTTTAGGGGACTCGCCCATGAAATCATTAGTCGTCAAACGCTCCGTCAATAATCGACACAAGACCACCACCGGAATGTTACGCACTATCGCCGTAACGGTGATATGCGCTCTCGCTCTGACTACATCTTTTCCAACCACGGCGTCCGCTTGGCATCTGCCTCCTCCACCACCACCTCCTCCGCCTCCGCCTCCGCCGCCGCCGCAGGTCCATTCGACGGGCACATCAGGAGCGGCTGGTGCTGCTGCTGTTACTGGCTTCATTGGCTTTGTTTCTGTCATAGTGACCTATGATTTGCTCCGTCGCACCACCTGCATCCTTGGCGGCCCCGGCTTCACCACACCGATCACGCCAGCCAGCGGCAATGTGATGATTCCCCAGTGCCCGATAGTGAAAAAACCAGTCGTGAGGGCGAAGGGCTAACGTCCGAACATCCTAAAGTACAAACTCAAAGACGTTCTCGGCCTTTTTCCAAGGTGGACACATGAGCAGCAAAGTCAGGCAGGATAGCAACTATGTGGCGCACCGCGTTGAGGTTGCGATCAGTTCGCGAGAATCTGAGACGCGAGTAAGGAAGCTAAGGCTGCTCGCGGTCTTAGCCTGCGTAGTTGGTTTTCTGTTGGTTGCAGGGTTCATTGTATTGTAGGGACGGAGGCGTTCTGCGTGGGCGTGGCCTCGGCAGTGCGGTTACATCTGCCGCTACCGCCTTGACTCTATCCGTTCTTCGGCCTTGGCCTCTAATGCCCGCTTGAGCTTCAAGATTTCAACGGCCTCCCGCGCCGTGACGGGAGCCTTGTTCGCAATCAGAGCGTCGAGAGTTGCCCGCGCTTCATCGTGTGACAGGTCCTTTGTGCAATCGGTGTCCATTAGTCAGTCAGCTCGGTGATGCTGAGTGAGAATGTCCTGCATCGTTGGAGATCGCGGAGACGCGTTGGCCAGGAGAACAGCGAAAGACCTCGATCCAGTTCGCCGGCAATAGCGTGCCCTACGTGGCGCCATGTCCGCTTTGCCCCCGAAAGCGGACATTCACAGTGCAAACACCAATGTCCGCTAAGGGCCAAAAGCGGACGTCGGACCTGAAAAATCGGATCGAGCCGAGCGAACCCAACAGCCGATAAGGTTTATCGCGGCGGGTTTACTCCACTCGATTTCTATGAGTTTCCTGCGCCTAGCAGCACGACACGCCGCGGTTCGACCGCCAAGTAGACGTCCCGGCCAGCCGCAAGCGGCTCCATCGCAGCGCAGCGGGCGACAAGGCGTTGATCGCCCCAATAGAGATGAATCTGACTGAAATCGCCTTGGAAGACTGTCTTTTCAATCTTCACCGGCCATACGTTTCGTTCCCCCGCCGGCCGCTCCTGCGAAATCCGTAGGTGCACCGTGCGCACCGAGACGGTCATCTCAGGGCGGGCCCTGCGCCCATAAGCCATACCGTAGATGAGCTGCCCGGTCGCGGTTTCCAGCGCGGTGAGGCCGTCGCTGTCTAGATCGGGCCGGTGGCGTCCACGGATTAAGTTGGCAGAACCAATGAAGTCAGCAACGAACTCGCTGCGCGGCAGGCTGTAAATTTCGTCGGGCGTGCCGATCTGTTCGACGAGTCCGTCGCGCATCACCACGATTCGATCCGACATCGCCAGCGCTTCCTCCAAGTCATGGGTGACGTAAAGCGAGGTGATGCCGAGCCGATGCTGGAGGTCGCGAAGCTCGATGCGCATGTCGGCGCGCAGCTTGGCGTCTAGATTCGACAACGGCTCGTCAAACAGCAGCACCGACGGCTGGAACACAAAAGCACGCGCCAGCGCCACGCGTTGCTGCTGGCCGCCAGAGAGCTGCGACGCGCGCCGGCCACCAAATTCCCGCATCTGCACCATTTCGAGCGCGCGATCTACCTTTTCCGTGATTTCCGTGGCGCCGGCTTTGCGCACCCGTAACCCGTAGGCGACGTTGTCGAACACGGTCATGTGCGGCCAGATCGCATAGGACTGGAACACCATCGAGAGGCCGCGTTTTTCGGCCCGAATATTGATCTTTTGAGCGGACGAGAACACCGGCACACCGCCGATGCGAATCTCACCGGCCGTCGGCTGTTCGAGGCCGGCGACCGCACGCAGCGTCGTAGTCTTGCCGCAACCGGACGGTCCGAGCAGCGTCAATTGTTCACCCGGCATGACGTTGAAGTTGACCCCGCGCACCGCCGGCACGCTGCCGTAATAAAGTTCGAGGCCCTCGACCTCGATATGTGGGCTCGGTGTCGAGAATGATCGGGGCGATCCCGGCGGCGATGCTGGCATATGGGCGTGTCCCTAAATCATTAGTCGACCGGTTGCGCGCTAACGCGGCGCGTGACGGCAACAAGGACGATTATGGCAAGCGCCACCACCAGCGTCTGGATCAGTGCCAAAGCAGCGGTGAGCTCGGAACTGGTGCCGAACCAGGATTCGACTATCGAGGGTGTAATCACCTTGGAATGCGGGCCCATCAGCAATATCGAGGCGCCGAGCTCGCGCACGCTGGCGATGAACAGCAGCAACCAGGCGGCGACCAGGCCCGGCCTGAGCAGCGGGATCGTCACCGTACGCACCCGGAACGTCCATGACGCGCCGCACATCTGTGCGCACTCCTCCAGGCTTTTGTCGATCTGCAGTATGACGCCGGCGATGGTGCGCACACCGAGCGGTAGGAATACCGTGAGATAGGCGATCAGTAACAACCACAGCGTGGCATAGATGGGGATAGGGAAAACTACCCAAGCCCACATGAGGCCAAACGCGAACACCAGGCGCGGCACTGCTTGCGGAAACATGACGATATATTCGATCATGCCGCCGCCGGGCAGCCGTGAGCGGTAAATCAGCCACGCCAGAAGCCCCATCAGGACGATGCCGATCGTGGCGGTGCCAAACGCGAGCAGCAGACTGTTGCTGAGCGCGGAACGCACGGCATTCATCGTCATGGCCGTGCGGAAGTTGTCGAGGGTAAAATTTTCGGCGGTGGGGAAAATCGTGGCGATTTTCTGCAGCGAAGCAAAAAACAGCGTGGCCAGCGGTAGGACCACGGCAACGAATAAATAGAGCAAGCAGATGCCGAGCAGCACATAGCGCAGCCGCCCGACGTCCAACAGCCGCGGCCGAAACGCTTTCCCGGTGATCGTCACATAGCTTCCGGACATCACGACGCGCCGATACATGTAGAGCATGGCCCACATCACCGCGAACAGCGACGCGCCCATGGCGGCCGCGACCTGGATCTTAGGCGGGTATTGCTGGATCATTTGGTAGATGGCCGTGGTGATGACGTAATATCGGGTGGGCAGGCCGAGCACGAGCGCGACGGCAAACGAGCCGAGCATTTCTGCAAAGACAAAGATGGCGGCGCCGAGAACGCCCGGTGTCACCAGCGGCAAGGTTATCCGCATGATCGTGCGAATTCGGCTCGCTCCGATGACTTGCGAAGCCTCTTCGAGCGAGGGGTCCATCGATTTCATCAGCGCCGCGATCATGACGAAGGCGACCGAGCCCTCAAACAGCGCCATGACCCAGGCAATGCCGTACGGTGTATTGATATCGATGAGGTGGCCCTGCCCGCCGAGCGCCCGCCAGATTCCGTTGATGAAGCCGCTTTCAGGCTGACCGAGCAGACTCCAGGCCAGCGCGCCCAGGAGCGGCGTTAGGTAATAGGGCACGGCCATGAGCTGCTCGAATAAACGGCGCCCGGGCACGTTGGTGCGCGTGAGGATCCACGCCATCAACGAGCCGAACATCAGGGCCATCACGGTTGCCGCAAGCGACACCGTGAGCGTGTTGAGCATGATCTGCGGGTACTGCAGCAGGCTGCTAAAATTGTCGACGCCGTAGGCGGTCGGCGGCCGAACTTGCGGGTCCCCGACATCAAAGGCGGCCTGCAACAGAAAGTAAACCGGATAGAGGACCAACACCGCGGCAATCGCCGCGACTCCATACCCGGCCACTTTCTGCGTAGAGAACCAGGATCCCATCGAACCCACAAACGGCCTGTCACAGGCCGAGCATGCTGTTCCATTCCTTCAAGAACGTCGCGCTTTGCGACGCGTACTCATCCCAGTCGGAAGGATAGAGCAACTTGAAATCGCTGAGTTTCACTCCGGTCGGCATGGCTGGCGCGTCCGTGCGCACCGAACCGTAATAGAGATTCGGATTGGACTGGTACCAGGCTTGGCCGCGTTTCGACATCGCCCAGTCGACGAACAGCTTAGAAACTTCCGGATGCGGCGCCCTGTTGACCACGCCGACCACGAGCGGTGTGGCTACCAACCCATCAGGCGGCGCGACGAATTCGACCTTGGCGCCCCTGCTCTTGAAAAGGATGTAGGCAGGATATTCGCCAATCGCGGTGATCATGTCGTCGCCCTTGGACAGGCGATCGAACAATTGCACACGCGAATCAAAGGCACGTGGCTGGAGCTTGGCGAATTCCTTCCAGAAACTGTCACCGTAAATCTTCCGTAGCGTATACCACTGCACGAACTGCAGACCCGATGCGGAGATCTTGCAGCTGATCTTACCCTTCCAGCGGGTGTCGAGGATGTCCTTCCAACCCTTCGGCGCATCCGAGGCGGCGACCTTTTCGCTGTTGTAGGCAATGCCGGCCGGATCGACGCCGGTCCAGAAGAAATAGCCGTTCGGCTCGCTCAGATGGTCCTTCTTGTAGGCGGATGATTCCGGCGACACGTAGTGCTCGTAACCGCCTTTTCTCCGGAAATCGAAAGCCGGAGCAATATCGGACAACTGAATCACATCAACATCGAAACGTCCGGCCGCGCGCTCCGACAGAATCTTGTTATAGAGCGCGCCGGTCTGCGCGCGGACATAACTGGTCTTGATCTTGGGGAAGTCCTTGTTGAAGCCTTCCATGATGCCGGCGGTGCCAGCCTCATTTTCGTGGCAGTAGAACACCAACTGCCCTTCCTGTTCGGCCTTCGCTATGTCGGCATTGGTCATGAAGTCGAGCACGTTGGTCGGCGACTTCGACACGCCCTGCGCCAACACATTGGGCGCCGCGATCTCGAGAAATGGCAGTGCAATTGCAGCGGTCCCGGCTTTCAGCACCCGGCGCCGCGTCAACTTCCCGTGCGTGAGTTCGGCCATTGTTACTCTCCCTGTGTCTAGTTTTTACCTTTATCGCGTAACTCATTTGACGTGCGGCTCGATCAGTTCGATCCGATTGCCGAATGGATCGTCGACATGACGCCGATCGCAGCCTTCGATCGGCTCGTCTGCCGTGACTTTGTAACCAGCCTGCTGTGCTTTCGTCACCATGCCGGCAAGGTCATCGACAATGAAAGCCGGATGGGCTTTGCGCGCCGGGGTGAAATTCTTCTCGACGCCCAAATGGACCTGCAAGGTTCCGCTTTCGAACCAGCAACCCCCGCGCGCAGCAAGCTGCGGCGGCTTCACCTTTTCCGTGAGCCCGAGGATGCCTTGGTAGAACGTTCTCGCCTCGTCTTCACGCCCGGGTGGCATCGCAATCAAAATGTGGTCGATGCGGCGAACTGGCATTGATACCTCGTCAAAGCTCTTTATCACCGGACTTTCGTCGCGATAAAAGTTTAGAGGGCGAGCGTAAGAACGCCAAGAGTTGCCATTCCGCTTTGGGTCATCAGCCGGCAAAACGGTCCGCTTTCCCTCGTAAGCGGACATTCGGTAACGCGGGTGGAATGTCCGGACATTCTACAGCGCTTGGTTTGTGTTCGCTTTTCCCTCGAAAACGGACATCCGTAACCGCGAACTGCAGGTCCGCTAAGAGCCAATAGCGGACATCAACCTTACCGGAAGCATCGGTCTCCCCATTTTTGGCTTCTGGTAATTGTGCGTCTAACCATTCGGCGGTTCGCCGGCCTTGATCCAGGCTTGGTACAGCGCCTTGGTCTCGTCGTCGGGCGGATAGGTACCCGAGATCGGCCTGCCCTGTCCGACACGAATAGCGACGAACTTCTCGAGCCGTTCCTGCTCGAATGAATCGCGTGCCACTTCGTCGGCCAGATGACGCGGCACGACGATGGCGCCGTCCTCATCCGCCACGATCACATCGCCGGGATAGACCGGCACGCCGCAGATGCCGACGGGCGCCTGCACCTCGACGGGATGGAGATGGTTCATGCTGGGCGGAGCCGCCGCAGCGGCGCAGAACACCGGAAAGTCGAACTTGCCGATCACCGGCGTGTCGCGCATGGCACCGTCGGACAGCACGCCCGCCACGCCGCGCACCTTGAGCCGCAACGCCAGGATGTCGCCCAAGGTACCGAGATTGCCGAAACTGCAGTTAATCAAGACGCAGAAGCCGCCTAACACGGGAAGCAAAAAGAAAGGCCCGGTATTTGCCGGGCCTTTTTTCCCAAAACGTGATGATCTGACCGGGAAACATTGTAATCGAAGTGGCTCGTACTCAACCTTTGAGCAATCCGGCCGCCTTCAACGCCCTGTTGATCACCGCGCCGATGTCAGGGAGAGGCGGCATCGGTTCTTGCTGGGATATTGGCTCTTCCTTGTCGAGTACTTCACCCTCCAGCACGGGGTCTGCCGCCGCGTAATGACGGGGCGCCGAAGAAATTGTCAGAATGTTTTTCTCTGGCGGAGCATTTCTCTTGGCTTGATCGCGAGCCGTCGCAATCCCGAAAAATTTTGCAATGTGATAGGATGAAGAAATCCCCACTGGCAGCAGAAACGGTCCGGGAGCACCGCAGGCACCCTCCGCTTCGCCGATTCCCAACGGCGTCCCATGCGCCATATTATTGATGGCATATGCCTCGATGAGCTCATCACCCGCTTCGTTGGTCCACAGCTCGCGGGGATACCCGTCAACCCGCGTTTTGACCGAGGGGGACAGCGGAAGACCATGCACCTCGGTCCACTGCTTGATGATTTCTAACGCGTTCGACGGAATTACTGTCTTGTCGTCATTCCCATGCCACACCGAGACGCGTGGCCACGGACCTCGATGGGACGACGCTTTGCGCACGAGATCACCCCATTCCTGTGGCGAACGGGAGGGACTTTGAAACATCATTTCGAATGCTTGCTGCACGGTTGCGGCGGCGCCATAGGGAAGGCCAGCAATGATCGCGCCTCCAGCAAATAGTTCGGGGTAGCAGGCAAGCATGACGGATGTCATCGCGCCTCCCGCCGATAGCCCAGTGATGAAAATCCGACGCCGATCGATGCCGTGATCGACAACGGATTTTTCGATCATCTGTCGAATCGAAAGCGGTTCTCCGTGATTGCGCCGCGTGTGCTGGGGCTGAAACCAATTAAAGCAACCGTTGGGATTGTTGGAGTGCTGCTGTTGCGGCAAAAGCAACGCGAAACCATAACGGTTCGCGAGGGTCGACCACCCGGCCCCCAGATCGTAGCCTGCGGCGGTTTGTGTGCACCCGTGCAACACGACGACAAGGGCGGGATTATGCGCAAGGGTCGGCGGCCGATAGTCGAACATTCGCAAATTACCTGGGTTCGATCCGAAATCGAAGACCTCCCGCAAATGTGTGCTGCCCTTTGCAGCACCTCTGGCGTGACCGCGATCCAGCACTCGCAGTAACTTCCGCCATCGATCCCGGCTGCTGCCGAGATTGAGTGCATGCCGCAGATTTATCATGATGGTTCATCCCTCGTTTGCTGCGTTGCACACAGTTAGTTGCTGCAATGCACAATACTAGAGGGTTACGTGAAATTTGCCGTCGCCTGGGGGCTTTCTGGTCAGTTCCCTGTAAAAAAAGGAGCAGCCCCAATCTCATCCAGCCTTCGCCAGCGGAGGCTGATCTGGTCTCAAGTTAAACCGCGATTGAAAAAGAATCTCGCATACGCGTTTGGCACCGGCAGACAAAGGGCCTTGTAAGAACTCAACACCCTCCGGCAGCTGCTGCGGATCGCCCTCGCGTGTCTGCCCTGGTCCGTTGAAAATGCAGACAAGTATGGACACGCCGGGTGTCTTTCGGCGCAAGCGACGCGACGCGTAGTGCAATTGTGCTGGCGTCGCGTGTTCCAAATAGCAGAGACAGATGAGCGCGACGTCTTTTAGTTCGCAATTGACCTGCAGCGACGCAAAAAATGGGCTCCTTTGCTCGTTTTCGCGGCAAAATTTGGACGGAGATGATTTCAAAAATCCCGGGTAAAACTCTTTGGCAGTGTTAAAAGGACGCGCCGAATAATTGGTGCTGTCGTCTGGGTGCGCGATCGTTTCAATGCTTTTTCATTCGCAATTTTATGTACTTGCCTTTCTACCCGTTGCAGCGGCGCTCTATTACGGCGTTGCCAACTCATCAACGGCTCGCCAGTGGCTACTCATTTGCGTGTCCCTGGTATTTTACGCTTGGTGGGACGTGCGTTTCGTTGTGCTTCCGGTTGCGCAAATCGCCGCGACTTGGTTCCTAGCCCGCCTTCACCAGCGAATAGAAAGCCGAATACCGCTAATCATTGGAGTTATACTCAACCTGCTCTCGCTTGCGACCTTCAAGTATCTCGACTTTGTGTTGGCGTCTATTGAATCGGTAAGCGGATTTACGCTGCCGCGCGCCCACATCATCCTGCCTATTGGCATAAGTTTCTTTTCATTCCAGCTAATTTCATATTTGGTCGATCGAATGCGGGGGCACGCCCCGATCTACCCGTTTCGCCCATTCGCACTCTTCGTGCTTCTTTATCCGCATCTCATCGCGGGGCCAATTGTGCGGCACAATGAGCTGATACCCCAATTTGACGCCGACCCGCGACGGGAGGGATTATGGAAACGCGTCGGGATCGGCCTTGTAATTTTCACGATAGGGTTCGCCAAGAAGGTTTTGCTTGCAGATAAACTTGCAAAGATCGCGGACCCGTTGTTTTCTCAAGCCGCAACACGCGTGCTCGACCTGGGTGAAGCTTGGACCGCCGTATTGGCTTTTTCGTTTCAGTTATTTCTTGATTTTTCCGCCTACACGGAAATGGCAATAGGATCAGCGCTAATTTTCGGATTGGTTTTGCCCGAAAACTTTCGTCGGCCGTATCTCTCCACCAACATTCGGGACTTTTGGCGACGCTGGCACATTTCACTATCCAACTTTCTGCGTGACTATCTCTACATCCCAATGGGCGGAAGTCAGAATGGGCTGGCACGCTATATTTTCGCCACGATGGCCACGATGGGCCTCTGCGGTTTGTGGCATGGGGCGGGATGGACCTTCGTAGTTTGGGGTTTGTGGCACGGACTTGGTCTCCTTGTGTGCCGTGGGTGGCAGCAGCTTAAACGGCCACTTCCCGCATTCGTCGGTTGGGCGCTCACTATGCTGTTCGTTCTCGTCGGCTGGGTTATCTTCCGCGCCGCGAATTTCAGTGAAGCGACGTCTATTCTAACGTCCCTAGTCGGAGGCGGCGGCATGAGTGGAGTGTTGCAGGGAGTTCCGCTCATCATCGCGGCCGCCCTCGCCGCCGCTTTCGTTCCATCCGCACATGAGGTTATGGATGAAATGAGGACGCCACGTCCAACATTCGCATTTGGTGCAGCAGCCCTTGCCGTTTACTGCATTCTTGAAGTGGGTGAAGGGCCGCCACTCAATTTCGTTTATTTTCAATTCTAGAAGGCAACAGAGTGGTCATCGATACAAAAATAGCGTCACCCTCGGTGCACACATCATCTGAATGGCGCCAGTTCGTGAAAGTGTTCATCGCTACGCTCGTTATAGCGCTGGCGACCACTTATTTACTCATCTTGGTATTGGACCCATATGACAGCGGTCGATTTGCAAACTATCCCGTGTATGGAGTCGTGGACGAAAATCCAAGGACCGCACATGTAAGCCGGGGTCGCGATCCACAATTTAACTCCGTGGTGATCGGGCACTCTCGCGGGCAACTGCTGGACCCTGAAAGATTATCGAAAGAGACAAGGCTTAGCTTCGTCCAGCTCACGGTTCCCGGAACCACGCCTCGTGAGCAGCTCACGCTATTACGTTGGTTTACCGAGCATCATTCTCAGATTGGAGCAGTCATATTGGTCGCGGACACAGCTTGGTGCACCCAAAATCCCGCGGTCCCATTGCTGAATCCGTTCCCATTTTGGCTCTACAGCGAGAATAATTTTGAGTACCTGATCAATGTACTGCGTACGCAAGCACTAGGGCGCGCCTGGCGGCGAACATTGCTTTGGCTTGGTTTGCGAAAAAGAAGCAGTCCAGACGGCTACTGGGACTATGAAGCCGGTCGAAATTGGGCTTTTCGGCCAAATATCCCGATCAACTTCGTCCCCGCATCACTACAAGCGACTGAGCCAAAACTTTCATTCCCCGCGATCGAGCTGCTGCACCATGCTCTCAGCAAGCTCGACAGAGACGTTCCACTTGTTATTGTGAGGCCGCCTGCCTTTTTCACTGAGTTGCCGGCAAGCGGCGACCCCAACGCAAACCTGATTTCACAGTGCAAGGGAGCGTTAGCAGAAGTCACCAGTCAGCGCCTTCGAGGGGCGTTCTTGGATTTTGAGGTCGATGGTGAAATTGCACGAAATCCAGAAAATTTCATGGATGGAGCGCACTATAGAGCACCTGTCGCACGCATGATCGAAGCACGCGTGGCTGCGGCGTTGTCGAAACGCCCGGTTCCCGAGGCGAAAGGTAACTGAGACGAGCGGCATTTGACGATCTCTTTGACCTTGTAGGGCCACCAATATGGATCTGTTAGAACCGTCGGTTGCGACTTCCTGGAAAAGATTTAGACGCTGGTACCTTCGTCCCTGGCGGACGGTCCGCTATGGAGAGATCAGTGTCTACTATAAGAAGCATCTCGACGGTGGAGGCTCGTCCTTTGGTC
>Ga0207428_10004114_pt1 | contig 13941 bp, 9 predicted proteins | sample RhiMethybrSRZTD1_FD_187600 | JGI IMG/M metagenome (GOLD analysis project Ga0207428, IMG submission 187600) | Populus rhizosphere microbial communities from Tennessee, USA - Rhizosphere MetaG P. TD hybrid SRZTD1 (SPAdes) (version 3) | ecosystem: Host-associated > Plants > Roots > Rhizosphere >... | reverse complement strand
CGCGAAGAGCTCGGCGCTTTCCTCGCAGACACGACAAGTCGGAGGTACGGTGCAGTTCGGCGGATCAGACGTGATCTTGTTCTGGCAACTGCACACCGTGAATGCATTCATTCCCGTGATCGCGCACTATCAGAAACATCCGGCGACGCATCCCGAGGAGTTGTACTTGGATCTCGCCGCGTTGGCGGGCGCCTTGTGCACGTTCGCCGCAGACCGTCATCCGCGCGAAGTGCCGGCCTACGAGCACGAAGACTTGGGCAAGACGTTCCGCGCACTGGAACGTATCGTGCGCGAGCTGGGCGAGATCTCGAGCCCCACGCGTTTCGATCGCATTCCCTTGAAGCGCGTGGACGATTCTCTCTTGAAAGGCGAGATCGGCGACGAGCGCCTCGTGGCTTCCGGATCGCAATGGTACTTGTCGGCCGCCGGAGATCTGCCCGAGGAAAAGATTCGCGAAGGCCTTCCCGGAAAGATCACGATCGGCTCCACGCACAACATCGAATTCCTGGTGCGCCAGGCGCTGCGCGGCGTCGCCATCACCTATACCGCCGTACCGCCGCGCGATTTCCCGCTCAAGGCGGGACACTGCTATTTCCGAGTGGAGAATCAAGGCGAGACTTGGGAAACGATCGTGGAGTCGCGCTCGATTGCGATCGTACTTCGCGGCGCCGAGCTCAAGACTCTCTCCTTCGAGCTTCTCGTCATGCGCCCCTGATCGCCGACCCGAGGAGGTCCATTCATGGACAATGAGCGATCATCGGCGCGAGGCGTGCAGAGCCTTCCTGACATGGCGGCCACGCTCTTCTCCCTCATTTTGTCGCTGCGCACCAGCAGCACCTACGGCAGCGAAGCCGAGCTGCGCCGCAAGATCGCCGGATACCTGGAGCAAATCGACAAGGAAGGGCTCGAGGCGGGGATCGCCCGCGAGGATCTCGAAGCGGTGAAGTATCCCTTGGTCGCGTTCATCGACGAGACGATCTTGAATTCCGAATGGAAAGGGCGCGAGGGCTGGCGCGAGCATCCGCTGCAGCTCGACCTCTTTGGAGAAACGGTCGCCGGCGAGCGCTTCTTCGAGCGTTTGGACAAGGTGCGCCGCGCGGGAGAAACCAAAGCCGAGCTGCTCGAGATCTACTACCTGTGCATGGCGTTGGGCTTCGAAGGGAAATACAAGATTGCCGGTCCTGCCAAGCTGCGCGAGCTCCTGACCGACGTGCGTCGCGAGCTCTCCGGAGTGCGCACCCGCTCTTCCTCCGAGCCGCTTTCCCCGCATGATCGCCGCGACCCGGGACGGACCGCGCGCTCCGAAGGCGGATTCTCTTTCTGGCGCTGGGGAGCGATTTCCGCCGGCGCGCTTCTGCTTCTTTTCTTCATTCTCTATTTCCTAATCGGACGAGTGGAGTCGGGCGCGCTGCGTGATCTCCAGATCCTTCCCGGTTAGGAGAACGCATGAATCTCAAAAAGCTTCTCGATCTCCGCATTCTGGTTCCGGTCACGATCGCGATCCTGATTCTCCTTCTCTTCCTGTTCGGAAAGTCGATTGGGCTGAGCGGAGAACGCCGCCTTCTCGTCGTCATCGCCCTGCTCCTGGCCGGCATGATCGTGCTGCTCTTGAAGCGCGAGAACAAAGCGAAAGAATCGGACAAGATCGAGAAGTCGCTCATTCTCGAAGCGGACAGCATGGTGGTGACTTCCTCGGGCTCGCAGCGCAAAGCGAGCGAGCAAGCGCGCGACGAGCTCCTGCGCGCGATCGAAGGACTGAAGAAATCGCGCATCGGCGGCGGGCGCTCGGCGCTCTACGTCTTGCCGTGGTTCTTGGTGTTGGGAAGGCAGGGCGCAGGACGCAGCTCTTTGGTGCGGCAGTCGGGTCTTTCGATTCCGGGAAGCGGACCGAAGGACGGCAAGAAAGAACGCGGCGTGGGCGCCACCCGCAATTGCGAGTGGTGGTTCACGAACCAGGCGATCTTTCTCGAAGCGCACGGACGCTTCGTCGGTCTCGAAGATGAATCCGAGGTGGGACAAGACTGGCGCGAGTTCCTGCAAGTGTTGGCCAAGGCGCGCCCGAAGCTGCCGTTGAACGGCGTCGTGCTGGCCATTTCGGCGGAAGATTTGATCCGCCACGAAACCACGAAGCTCGAAGAGCAGGCGCGCATGCTGCGGCGCCGCTTGGATTCGCTCGAATCGGGCTTGGGCGTGATTTGCCCCGTGTATCTCGCCGTGACCAAGACCGACTTGGTGCACGGGTTCTCGCAATATTTCGCCGATCTCGATTCCAAAGCGCGCGGCCAGATCTGGGGCGCCACGTTTTCTCCGGACGTTTTTCACGAAGAAGACGGGGGCCGCGTTTTCCGCAAGGAGTTCGAGCTTCTCTATCGCGTGTTGTGCAAGCGGCGCATCGCCCGAATGGAATCGGAAGAGAACACGGCGCGGCGCGGCGAAGTGTACCTCTTCCCACTGGAGTTCTTGGCGCTGCGCAAGAAGCTGCAGAGGTTCGTGAAGGCTCTGTTCGAGCCGAACGCGTACGGAGCGAACCCGATGTTCCGCGGCTTCTACTTCACGAGCGCGGATCACGAGGGCGTGCCGGTCGAGATGGTGGTCAACGAGGTGAGCCGCGTGATCGGGCTGCCTCCGCAATGGGAAGACGACGACGACCGCACGCGCGTCCTGGGCGCGCAGGCCGCATCGTCGTCCTCCGCATCGCGCTCTTCCCGCTCGGTATCTTCCGGTGAGCCGCACTTTCTACGCGATCTCTTCGCCAAGCTCCTTCTCTCCGATGCTTCCATCGCCCATCCCACCAAACGCAGCGCGAAGCGCCGCGAAGTGCGCCGGCTCGTGCTGCAGGGCGTGGCCGGTGCAGCCATCGCGACTCTGGCCGTGCTCCTGATCGTTTCCTTCGTGCGCAATCGCAGTCTCTTGAAGCATGCCGTCGATCACGCGCAGAAAGCTTCCATCGTCACCGCACCGGCGCATTCCGGCGAGCTGGAGTCCAAGCTGCGCGCGCTCGATCCGATGCGCGAGTTCCTGGCCGACCTCGATCGCAAGGAGAAGCATCCCCCGGTCTCGATGAGCATGGGGCTCTTCCGCGGCAAGTCGGTGAACCGGCGCGCACGCTCCGTGTACCTCGCGCGTCTCGTCGACGTGCTGTTGGGTCCGTCGCGCCAAGCATTGGAGAGCCGGCTCTTCTCGAGCTATCCGGCGTCTCCCGAAGAGCATCGCAACTATTATCAGGACTATCGTGCGTATCTCATGCTGATCGAGGCGGAGCGCGCCGAGAATCCCTTCTTGGCCGATTACTTGGGAACGATTTGGTCGGGCAGCGCGGTCGGCTCCGGTGCGTCGCAGGGCACGGTCGATCTCATTCGGCGTCACGTCCTCTACGCGTGGGATCACGCCGGCGATGTGGCGTATCACAGCCAGGCGCTTCCCGGGCGCAACGCCGCGCTCTTGGATCGCGCTTCCGTGTACATCCGCGAGTACTGGCGACCGGACACCTATTACCAGGCGATGGTCGACGAAGTCGCGCGAATCGTTCCGTCTTTCACGCTCGCCTCGGTTCCCGGAGCGGAACAGCTCTTGACCACGAACCGCGATCTTTTGGCGGCGGATGCTTCGGTCTCTTCCGTGCCGGGAACCTTCACGCTCAAGGGTTGGCACGACGAGATGCGCTCACGCATCGAGGACTCCGAAACGCGGCTCAAGAGCGATTGGGTGTTGCAGGAAGCATTTCAAGGACAGTCGATGGACATGCGCGCTTGGCTTTTGGAAACCTATCGCAAGGATTATCGCGCGCACTGGAATCGATTCTTGTCGGCGGTGGATGTCATTCCCCCCGACGGCGTCGCAGTCGCGGCGAATCGCGTGCACGATCTCGCCGATCGCACGTCCCCCTTGGTGCGCCTGCTCGACGTGGCGGCATCCAATCTGCGGGTCAAGACTGGAGCGTCCGCCGAATCGATGCCCCCCGAGTTGGCCGCGATCGAAGACGATTTCGCCGCGCTGCACGCACTCTTCACCGTGCAAGGAGAGGGCGACAATGCCAAGCGTCCGATGGACGCGTATCTCATCCAACTGAACGGCGTGTTGGAAACGCTGCAGCAAAGGCAGCAGTCCGGCGACGTCGGATCTTCTTCCGTGCAATTCGCCAAGAGTGTCTTGGGCGGAACGTTGACGGAAAAGAATGCGATCGCCGAAGCGTGCGCGTTCGCGGATCTGCACGGCACCGGGCTCCCCGGAGCGGATCTGGAGAGCACGACTGCGCTGCGCACACTCTTGAAGCGCGCGCCGGAAGCCGGATGGCGCGGCATCCTGGCCGATGCCCAGCGCATGCTCGATGTTGCCTGGGGCAATGACGTGTGGGGACCATTCCACGACACGCTGAACGGCAAGTATCCGTTCCAAAGCGGAGGGCCCGATGCTCCGCTCGCCGAGTTCACGCGCTTCTTCGGTACCGGCGGCGTGTTTTGGAATTTCTACGATGCGGATCTTGCACCATTCTTGGATCGCGATGGAAATGCGAAGATAATGTTCCGCCACGGGCTCTTGATCAGTCGCGAAAGCGCCACGGCCATCGCCAAGGCGCAGGAGTTCCGCCGCGCACTGTTCTCCGATGAAGCTGCTCCCGGAAAGCTGGGGCTCACGTTTCGGGTGAAGCCCGAACAAACCATGAAGGTCTCGGGACAAGCGCCGTACGTGCGCACCACACGTTTCTCCATCGGCGAGACGCGCATCGTGTACGACATGGGCTTGGCAAAGGAGACGAAGGTGGGCTGGCCGGGCGCTCAGGGCATCGAAGGCGCCGCGGTTGCGGTCAACATGGATGGGAACGAGCCCGGCGAATTGAACGAGCCCGGACCGTGGGGGCTGTTCAAGCTTCTGGACAAGTCGAAGATCACGGCACGCACCGATTCGGAATGCGAAGTGCGCTTTCGCATGGAGCGCGCCGGCGAATACGTCATCGAAGTGCCTTACATGATTCGCGCTTCCACCGTCCCCCATCCGTTCCGGGCTTCGTTCTTCCAATTCGACTGCCCGCGGCAGTTGAGCCCCGCTCCGGGCTCGACGGCGGCTGCGCCCGTGGCGGCGGCGCCGGCGACGAGCGGAACCTAGAGTCGAGCTCCTCTATTTCGCGGGCGGTAGGATCTCGACGTCCTGCGATTGTGCGAACAGAAGGCCTTCGACAAAGCCGGGGCGGTCACTCTCATCCGGATTTGAGGAACGCAACGTGGCGCCGACGAAATAGGAATGCCACTTCATTCGTGGGATGAGCCATTGCAGATCGATGTCGAGCGTACTCTTGGGCGGAACTTGGAGAATTTCGTCATCGGAAGAGATCGCCTTGCGTGGTTCGATCAACCACTCCGCTTCCCCAAGATTCCAGATCATGACCAGCTCGTCCGTTCCGTCGGTGCCCGCTCCTTTCGCCCACCATTGGAGCGAAAGTTCCGACAGGACATCTTCCGATCTCCACCTTGGATTCCCGAAGAGGACGGGACTTGATCCCTCATTCTTGAATCGCAAGTGAATTCGACATGACTCGCCAGGACGGTACTCCTTGCGGTCGAGCTCCCACTCGAAAGCCAACGTCATCACCGGACTCGAAAGTGCCGCTCGGGCGACCGCTTGCAGGCGCAAGCCAAGCTGGGCCAGCGCACCAACAAACGTATTATCCGGGCCAGACTCGAACGACTTCACTTCCTCGCTTCCAGCGACAATGATGGTCTGCGCCGCGACGCGGCTTCCGCTCGGGACCGTCTCCTCCAATTCCAAGATTCGCTCGGAGCGAATGGAGTCAAAGACATCACGAACGATGGGCTCCGTCGGCGAGAGCAAGGCCTGATATCCCCCAAGCATTTTCGCATCCATGACGGGCGACGCGAATCGAACCACGAGCCACGTGGAGCCATCGGGTTCGATTTGCAGTTGATTGAAGAGACCCGGCCCATGATGCGTGTTCCAAGCCACGGCGACGATCTCATCCGCTTGTGGCACTCCCTTGGTGTCCTTGGCAGCGCTCATGGGTAATCCATCGAATAGAAGTCCGCGCCCATGAAGTCTTCCGCATGGACCAGGTGATCCTTATCGGCCTTGTTCTGACGAATTCCCATGATGCTGGAGAGCTTGACTGGAAACTTTCCCCCGGGATGATCCCAAAGATGACCGCCCATATATTGGTCCGGTTGTCCGATGCAATGGCCGACTTCGTGTGCCCACGTATTGCTCACATCTGGATAGGTGATCCGTCCGAAGCCTTTCCCCGGCCCCATCGCGTATGCTGGATCCCCGAACATTCTCTTGAAGAACCCCTCTGCCGTCACAGTGAATCCTTGGGAGTGACGATACCCCTGTTCAACAACGAGCCGAACGGGATACTTGCAACAACCTCCTGCACTGAGCCCCGTTCCGCTCGAATCGTAGGCGATGAGACAGTCGCACACGTCCTTGCGAACGCATGCCTTGCGGTGGAGCGCCGCACGCCGGAATCCATTGGGCCCATTCCAGAATCCTTCAACATTGTCCTTGAATTGCTGGAAGATGTCGGCGGGTACTCCTGGACCCTTGGAGATGAGCTCGATGGCAACGGTCATAACGACTTCGCCATCCTTGAATTCCAGATCGAATCGTCCCATGTCGCACGGGAACTTTTTCGGTTTTGGCATGATGGCCTTCGAGACTTTTCCGCCCAACACCAGCAATCCGCCTAAATTTCGGTTGTACAGGACAATCGGGATGATCGGCGAAACCGTTGTCACTCCCTTGTCCGGCTCCCGTTCAATGGTCATGGGTCCGGAGAGCTGTCGCGTCGATTCGACGATCACTTCGAAGTCATAGTCCTGCGTGTTCCACTTCGAAACCCAAGTGCCGGGAAGATCGTCGAGGTAAGCCTTGGCACCTCCGAAGTAATCACTCCCGTTCTCGAGATCGGGCCACTTCACCTCGACATCGCCGTTCTGAACATCCACGGCGAAAGTCTTCAAAGAATCTTTGGGAAGCCGGCTCAGCACGACGAGCGCGCTCTTGTCCCCTTGCCATCCGGAGAACGTCATCTTGTAGTTCACTGGATCACCGCACTTGCATGTGGCCATTACTTCACCACCCACTCGGCCTTGATTTCGCCCTTCTCCTCGGAATCTTTGGGGACGAGTGGTCCCGCACCGCCGGGTTGAAGACAGGGAAACGGCGGAGTGCCGCTGATGTTGCTGGCATTGTGCATCATGATGTCGAGCTGTCGCGGTACGTTCTTCCCTTCCGCCTTCACGTCGAACGAATACATCACGAATCTCGCCGGTCCCTTGATCTTGTTCGTGACGACGTTTCCTCCAGCGGATCCCGCCTCGTCTCCGGAGCTCACGGCGAACTCCGAGTCTTTGAGCATGATGGGATTGCCGTCCATCTTGACCTTGCTGCTGCCCTTCGAAGTGTTGGAGGACTGCGAGATGTTCGGATAGGGAATCGGAACCGGTCCTCCGGGAGTGGGCGTCTTGCAAACATCCGGAAATGCGGCTGCATTGCCGGAGCTCGACGCGTGCACGACGGTTCGAAAGTTGACGTGAATGGTTGCGCTCATCCGTCTCCTCGAGCCGGCTCCATCGCTCCGGCGAAATAGCCCCGTCCTTCGCTGAAGTCCCGGCGATGCGTTTGGGCCCAGGCTTCTCCCTGGCGGACGATTTCGCTCATCCGAGTGAACTCATGGTGCAAGCGAAACTCCTCCGGGAATCCGTAGCGGACACAGAGCTGCAGTCCGGCAAGCTCCCGATTGGGATGGCCCGGCCAGGTGAGATCCTCGACCAAGACTGCCGGAGACATCGGACGTCCTCGCCGCCACATCTCGTGCTCAGACATCTTCTTTTGAGAAGTTTTCCACCAATCGTTCCAGAAGTCTCGATACGTATGGCGCTGTTCATCCGTCGCATCTTCGAAATCGAAGGCCGGCAGGCTCGCTTCGCCGGAGAGAAGACGCAATCCTTGGACGGCCGCCCTGAACACATCGCGCTCACTGCTCATCAAGTGCTCCAGAAAGAGAAGCGCCACTTTTGCGGACCCCATGAATGCGGCGGCGAGCAGAGCGTCGGCGGTCATTTCGCCCGCGCTCATCTTCTGGAACGATTCACTTCGATCGCGCCGGCCCCCAGCAGCGGCCAGGAGCTCTTGCGCCATACTCGCCTTCCTGGGCTGGTCGCTGGAGGACAATTCGCGGCACATCTCCAGCGCCCGGGTTTCGCCGCGGCGAAGAAGCTCGATCAAGACTTTTCGCAGGACGAAGGCATCCTCGATCTCCGAACATTTCTCGAACACATCCTCCCAAGATCTTTTCTTCTCCCAGGCAGCCGCTGTGACCGCAGCCCACGCGGCGACGCTCGCATCGGGATCCTCAGCGAGCTTCTCGATGAGCGGACGATGTTGCGCCATGGCGCGTCGCGCGGCGACTTCAATGCCGGCCAAGCGAACGCCCGCACGCCGATCATCGAGAAAGTCGCGCACCCAATTCTCCAAGTCTGGGCGCGGTGACCTCACGAGAGCATGCAGCAGCGCGGCTCGACCGGGCCCGCCGGCATCCAAGGCGTTGGCCACCCATTGCATCGTCTCGATCGATTCCACCGACGCGCAGACCCAAGCGGCGACGAACTTCTCCCCCGCCCATGCGTCTTCGTCGTCGAGGTATCTCTCGCGAACGAATTGAGCGCAATCGAAGCCGCCTAAGAGAAGCGCGCGTAAGTGGGGATTCAAGCGCTCTTCCCAGCGGCGATAGTCTTCCCATTCGGTTTGCCAATGCGCGCGCTCGGGATGGCGAACTTCATAGAGATAGGCTGCTTCTTCTGAGTGCGACTTCCAAAGGCGAATCGACCGGCGAACCTTTCCCGGCGCGGATGGGCGCCGGGGATCGCCCGAACGGGATCCCGCGTGCAATGCAATGCTTCCCCGATCGCCATCGTCCGACGCCGACCAAACGAGGACATTTCGTTTCGGGATCCACTCTTCCGCAACGCCGATCGCACCCGTCGCCAAGAGGGCGATCGACGAAGCCGCTCCCAAATCTCCCCAACATTCCGCCGGGTGCGAAATCGGGGGGTCGATCTCGAGTCCGGCAAGAATGCGATTCCTGGCGAGCGCCCACTCCATCATGCGAACGCGTTCTCCATTCAAGTCACAAAGCACGAGATCGAATGGCGAAGTCTCGTCGGATCGCCGTAGAGACTTCCGAATGGCTTCGGCGAGCACGATCCCGCGAATCGGATCGCCCGACTCTCGCGTGGCTTCGCCGGACACATATCCCGACGATCGAATTTTGGCGAGCACACGTCCGCGACCGCGCTCTACCGTAGATTCCCGCTCCAAGACAACGAAAGCTGCGGACTCTCCGGGAATGAGTCCTTCCGGGTGATTCGCGGTTTTCAAACGGCCGGCCTTCTCCAATGCCTGCAGGGCTCGCCGATGGACGTGCGAGTCGACGCCGCCGACGATCGCGCAGTCGATGGTCTCTTCGCCGAGATTGCGCATGGCCTGGCGAATTGCTCGAATTCCAATCGCATGTCCACCGCGCAGAACCGACGACTTGGCCGGGCGACCCAACCCCTCCTCTTCCAGAACGCCGCGCAGCGATTCTAGGAAGGCGTCGCCGTCCAATTCGGAAAGCATCGGAAGACAAAGAAAAAGTGCGCTTCTCTCCGGCGAAGGAAGCTCCCGGCTTGGCACAGTCACTCCCACCGCTTCTCGAATCGCCGCGGAGGCCATCAAAAAGAACCGGTCCGCAGGTGCGTGAGCTGAAGTGAAGCCCTCCACGATCCCACCGGCCGCGGCGTCGCCTTCCGCGGTTGCGAAGTGCTCGATCTCCTGAAAGGAGGACACACCCGCCATGACCGCGGCACAGCATTGGCGCACATCCCAAGCGAGCGAGGTCACGAGGCCCGCTCCGGTGACCACAATGTCGTCCCCGCTCATGATGCCTGCTCGCCGGTGCGCTCTCTCGGTTGCGCCTGGACTTCGAGCGCTCGAATTTCAGGAAGCTTCGCTCCGCACAGGAAGCGAGCCCGCCAGATCACCACGACGCGATGCTGATCCGCTTCCACATGGACCGTGTCGAGCTTCGCTCGTTGCGTTTCGATCTCCTTGCCGACATGGAGAGCAATCGAGACTCGCAAATTCGGTAACCGGGCCCGAAGCAGGCCATGTTTGCTGACGTTTTCCGCGCGCAGCTTCTCCCCGCCTTTCAAATGAGGAGTCGCAATGAGATCCGGATAGGCACATTGGAAAAATCGTGGATCAAAATCTTCCGGAAGAAACGGCGCGCGACTCTTTTGCCACTTCTCGTCGTACGTGCCGGCATATCGCAAACGCGGCTTCCACGCGCGAGGATAGAATCCGAAGCCGAGTCCTCGGAACGTCTTGCGGCGGCCCAAGAGATCTCTTTTGATCTCGAATCGCTCCAAAGCGCGAAGAGACGCTTTGGTCTTCTTCTCCGGAATTCGGAACTCTGCCTTCTTGCGAATCGTTCCGACTTCGAAGGAAACCTTGAAGAGCTTCGAAGGACTTCCTTTCGAGGCGTAAGCATTCCCGGTCAGCAACAAATCCGTTCCCGGCTTGAAGGGAACGAGATCCGACTCCCATTTCAGGGGAGACTTTCCCGGCTCACCCCAATATTCGTCGGCGAGATGGATCGGCTCCGGTTCGTCGGCGACGGCCAGCTCTTCGCCCTTTTGGAACCGAAAAGTTCCCTTCACGATTCCGCTGATCGTTTCCTTGCCGTTTTCGTCGTATCCGGGAAGAGGAAAGACCACGAAGGGCGTTCGGTTGACGATGTTCATCGCTTTCTGAAACTCAATTGAGGCCGATGGTGGAGCCTTTGACCTTCACGTCCGACTTTGCGTTGAGGTTGATGTTGTTGCCCTTGAGCTCGATGTCCCCGTTCTTTTTGAGCGTGATCTTCGCCTCACCGGCCTTGATCGTGATGTCGGCGTTGCTCTCGATCACCAGGCTGTCCTTCGCCTTGATCGTGATCTTTTCGGAAGAGGCAACGTCGAGCGATTTCTTGAACGTTTGGAGCCCTTTGCCCTCCACGCCCAACGCGTAGTCCCCCTTCACCGAGACGCCAGCGTCCTCCTTCACCGACAAGGAGTACTTTGCGCCGACCTTCTCTTCCAAATTCTTGGCGACGTCGAGCGTGCGGGCATCCTTCACCGTAATGCCCATCTTCTTCGTGATGGTCTCCGTGTGTGCCCCGTTCACCGAAATCTCTTTGTCTTGTTTCACGGTCTCGGTCTTCGCCCCCGTCACATCGAGCGTGCGACTCCCTTTGATGGTCTCGCCTCGATCCCCCTTCACGGTGATCGTCAAGTTCCCGCCGACGTCCACGGTTCGGTTTTCCGTGATGTTGATGTTGCAGTTGTGATCGACGCCCTCGGATCGGTTCCCACCCACGTGCTTCTTCTCGTCGTTCTCGACCTCGATGTTCCAATCCTTTTGCGCGTGGAGATAGATCTCTTCGTGGCCGTAATCGTCCTCGAAGCGAATCTGATTGAAGTCGTCCACGCCGCCGTCGGCCGAGCTGCGCGACATGATTCCCGACTGTGTCGGCGAGCCCAGATGAACCGACTGCTCGGCGTTGTAGAGGCGCCCCACGATGAGCGGCTGGTCGGGATCTCCTTCCAAGAAGTCCACGACCACTTCTTGTCCCACGCGCGGGTGGAACTGCGTTCCCCACCCCTTGCCCGCCCAGTTCTCGGCGACACGAATCCAGCAGGAGCTGTCGCCGTCCTTCGTTCCTTCGCGGTCCCAATGGAAGAGCACGCGCACCCGCGCATGCTCGTCGATCTGGATCTCCTCCCCGCCGACGACCACCGCGGTCTGCGGTCCCTGCACGAGCGGCTTCGGGGTCGTGCGCGAGGGACGAAATGGCGTGGCGAAAGGAATGCAGGTGAACGCGTTCTCGTACGAGGACTGCCCACCGCGGCCGGCGAGAAACTCGCTGCTTTGAGTCAGCTTGTGCGTCGCGCCGGTGATGAGGTACTTGCCGTTGAACCCACCGACGCTGTGCTCCTTCAATTCGAACTTCGTCCCCGGCGTGATGTGGCGCGACTCGCTCCAGGCGTGGAACTCCACCGCCTTCGCCGCTTCTTCCTGCATGCGAATTTTGACCCAACGCTCCCCGCGCTCGATCTTTCCGTCCGTCTCCGCGCCCACGTTCACGAATCTCCCCGGATAATCGAACACTTCGAAGCGGTCGTTCTCGCCGATTTCGATCGTCGTCGTCGCATTCACCAAGAGCTTCGTGGACGGATCGAGGAAGTTGTAGTCGGTGAGAGCGTACTTGCCGGGCTGCAGCTCCTGCTCCTTTTGCCAGCTCGTGATCCAGAACTTGTCGCGCCCACTCGCGTCGGTGGGGCGCATGCGAATCTCGGACTGCGCGCAGTCGTCGTGATGGCTCGGGAGATCGCCCATCACCAGAACGTGGCGATCCTTCTCGTGCTTGAAGGAGTAGTAGATCCCCTCTTCTTCCAGAAGGCGCGAAACGAATTGGAAGTCCGTCTCGCGATACTGCACGCAGTAATTCCAGGGCAAGTAATCGCCCGCCTTGTAGCGCGGATCGACGTTCGTGACGTCGTGCTCGTCCAGGATCTTCTTCACGATCTCCGGAACCGACTGCTCTTGGAAGATGCGGCAATTCTTACGGCGCGTGAGGAACCAGAGCGAGGGCACGACGGTGGCAATGTACGAGGTGAACTTTCCCTCCGGCGGGCCCTGCGCCAAGCGGGCGACGATCCCGTGGAAAAAGCGCGGATTCCCCGTCCCGAACGAAAGCTCGATGCCCAAAGGCTTGCCGATCAGCTTGGCAAAGTCGATCGCCGGGTCTTCGCTCAAGAGCGAAACGGTGCAGCGCGTGCACGTCGACATCCGCTCCCACCATTCCATCTGGGAGACGAAGATCTTGTCGTCGCCCAGCGGCGTGCGGCAAATCACCATGCGTGTGTCTTGCGTGTAGGCCAAAATCCCCTCAGATGTTCACAGTCTCGGTCAATGACGCAATTCTTGTCAGAAATCCTTCAAGCGGACAAGCCTGGACTCGGCGCTTCCCATGCACTACCGCACGACCACCACCTTGCGGTGCAGGTTCACTTCCCTGCCATGAAGGGAGACGAAATAGATTCCGGCTGGCAAGTCTCCCCGATCCAGATCAATCCGATGTTCTCCCATGGCGAAAGACTCTTCCGCGATCACTCGCCTTACAAGACGTCCGGCAACATCGAGAAGATCGACGCGAATCCAGTCCGCTTGCTCAAGATGGAAGTTCAATTCAGCGCCTTCCCGCATTGGGTGCGGCGAGACCGAAACGTGCGTTATCGGTGCCGGCGGGTGGGCCGCCCGAACCCCGTCCACCCAAGGATCACCGATCGCGACAATTCCTCTCGCGGGTATCCCGCCAAAGAGTCCGAAACCACCTCCGACATATACGATCCCACCGCTTTCTGAAATCGTATTGATGGTGAACGTGTACACGGGATAAGGATTTGGATAACGAACCAATGGGATGCCGGAAGTCTTGTCCAATGCCGCGAACCCGGCCTCCGGCAATCCTCCAACCCTCTCAAAATATCCGCCGACGTAAACCAGGGCACCGGCTTCCTCAATCGTCGTCACAATCCCGCCCACGTTCGGGTCCCAGTTGGTCGCGAGACCTGTCCCAACATCCAGAGCTGCAACACCACGTCGCTCTTGACCGCCAATGGTTTGGAAATCTCCGCCCACATATACGATTGATCCGCGGACCACAAGATCTCTCACTTCCCAATCTGCATTGGGATCCCAGTTCGTCGCTACTCCATTGTCAGCATCGAGTGCCGCAATGTGATTCCGCGATTCGCCACCAATACTTTCCGAAACAAACTCGACACTCCGACCAACGTTGTACCAAACAGGCGGTAAACGTCCGGTCTTCTCTTGACTTCGTTACAG
>Ga0207428_10004111_pt1 | contig 13947 bp, 10 predicted proteins | sample RhiMethybrSRZTD1_FD_187600 | JGI IMG/M metagenome (GOLD analysis project Ga0207428, IMG submission 187600) | Populus rhizosphere microbial communities from Tennessee, USA - Rhizosphere MetaG P. TD hybrid SRZTD1 (SPAdes) (version 3) | ecosystem: Host-associated > Plants > Roots > Rhizosphere >... | reverse complement strand
GTGGGAACAGGGCGAGAAGCAGGGACAGGGATCGACTTACCCGGCGGGGCCGTACAGCGTGACTCATCAATACTCCTCCGGAGCGGGCGAGCTTTCTCTCAGAACGGGGGAAAGGGAAAAGCTTGCAGTGCGAGGCGCGACGTGCGGGATGCGGGGTGCACCCACCGCGAGGTGCGGGGTGCGAGGTGCGCAGGGTGCAGCTGAAGCACCCCGCACTCCGCACCTCGCACCCGCACTGGACGTGCTATTTGATCTTCCCCGCCTGTATGTCCTTCGCCACCTTCTCGACCTCGGCCCAGACGCGGAGCAGGTTGCCGCTCCAGATCTTGCCGATCTGCTCTTCGGTGTAGCCGCGGCGGACGAGCTCGACGGTGACGTTGAACGACTCGGCGGCGCTGTTCCAGCCGTCGATGCCGCCGCCGCCGTCGAAGTCGGACGAGATGCCGACGTGGTCGATGCCGATCTTCTTGACGAGGTAGTCGATGTGATTGACGAAGTCCTTGACCGTGGCGCGCGCCATCGGCGGGTACTGGGCCTGGACGGCGGCCAGCCGCTTGTCGTACTCGGCGCGGCGCTCGGGTGACAGGGCCGCGAGCGCGTCGGCGTTCACGCCGCCGCCGCGTCCCCCGCCTCCGCCTCCGCCGCCGCCGCCACGACCACCGCGACCGGCGTTCGGGTTGTTCGGATCTTCCACGGGGCAGGGTGTCGGGGTGCCTTCGCCGCGTCCGGCCCCGCGGCCGCCACCGCCACCCCCGCCGCGCCCGCCGCCGGCTGCCGGGGCGGCAGCGACGCCGAATTGCTGGTTGACGGCCGCTATCGCCTGCTGCCGCGCCGTCGTGATCGCAGGGTCCTCGACCTTCACGTAGCTGGCGAACGCGACCGTCTGCACGACGCCGCCGTTCTTCTTCACGGCCTCGAGCTGCTCGTCGTCGAGGTTGCGGCTGTGGTTCGCGAGCGCGCGCGCCGCCGAATGCGAGGCAATGACCGGCGCCTTCGACAGCGCGATCGCCTGCAGGTTGGCCTGCTTCGACGGGTGCGAGATGTCCACCATGATGCCCCAGCGGTTCATCTCGGCGATGACCTTCTTCCCGAGATCGCTGAGCCCCTTGTGCAGCCACTGATCGTTCGCCTCGCCCGTATTCGAGTCGGCGAGCTGGCTGTGGCCGTTGTGCGCAAGCGACATGTAGCGTCCGCCGCGTGTCCAGAACTCCTTCACGCGCTCGAGATCTTCACCGATGGGATAGCCGTTCTCGATCCCGATCACCGCGACTTTCTTGCCGCTCTTGGCAATCCGGACGACGTCGGCCGGCGTGAGCGCCAGGCCGATTTCGTTGGGCGCGATCTGCTCGGTCAGCCGGTGCACGGCGTCGAATTTCGCGGTGACCTGCCGATAGGCGTCCGCGTAGCCCTCCGGCGTCAACTCGCCCTGCCCGACGTACGCGATCATGAACGACACGTCGAGGCCGCCCTCCTTCATCTTCGGCAGGTTGACCTGGGTCGTCAGCCGCATCGTGTAGTTGCAGTCCGGCGTGAAGTTGTTCGGGCTGATGTCGTCATGCGTGTCGAGCGTGATCACGCGCTCGTGAATCGCCTTCGCGCGCGCGATGAGCGCCTGCTCGGCGGCCGACGGCGCCGCCGCCGGCGCCTGGCCCTGACCGGCCAGCGGCGACACGAGGCACGCCATGCCGAACGCCACGGCAGACGCAGAAACCAATCGAGACATGGAACGGGAAGACATGATCCCTCCGGGCAGGGAATGTTACTTCGAACTTCAAACGGAAGAGCGGACGTTTCGAGACTTCGGGAGCGCGGGCTTCAGCCCGCCTTTTGATGGGCCGGCTGCAAGCCGGCCCCTCACGCGGCTTCGAAGTTCGCGCGCTAGCGCGTAATGTCGATCGGCTGATCGATCCGGATGCGGAGGATGGTCCCGACCGGCAGGTCCACGTCGGCGCCGTCGGTGGCGGCGATGGTGCCGCCGCCGCCCACCAGCACGCCGACGAGCGCACCTTTCCCACCGCCGAGAATGCCGCCGATGATGCCGCCGACGATGGCGCCGGCGCCGATGCGCGTGGCGTCCTGCCCCATCTTGCCGTCGAGCGCCTGGGTCACCGACGCGCGCAGCTTGAACGAGCGTGGCGCGATCCGCAGCTCGTCGAAGGAGAGCGTCAGGCTGCCCTTCCGGTCGAGCTTCCCCGCCTGACGCACCGAGCTCACGAAGCCGCGCACGATTGAGCCGGCGGGAATCACGACGTCGTTGCCGCGCGCGTAATCGAGGATGGTCGTGGCTTCGAACCGCTGCTCGACCTTGGAGGTGGCCGAGTTGAGCGGCGTCTGCAGGCGCACGTCGAGCTCGGTGCCGACCGGCACGGTCCACATCCGAGTGTCGGTCTCGCCCGGCACCGGCTGCGCGGCGACCTTCTGCGAGCCTGCCGCCTTCGTGCGCAGCGTCTCGAGCCGGTCACGGACGCTGGCGTACTCTTCGCGCGTGACGTTGTTGTCGCGCCGCTGCTTCACTTTCAGGTAGGTGATCTCCTCGCGCAGTTCCGCCAGCGTCTTCTCGACCTGGGCCGCGAGCGTCGGATCGGATTTCTTCAGCGCGACGGCCAGCCGTTCGACCTCGCCGGCCGTCGTCTCGAGCCGCGTGATGTCGGCCGCGGTCACCGGCGCCTGCGCCCGAACCACGACGGTTGCGGCCACCGTGACGGCGCCAGCACCAACAGCATCTTCTGGAGCACGCGCATCTCTGATTCTCCCGGCGGGCGTCACCCGCGCCCGCGCTGAGTCACTTGCCGCCAACCGCCGGACCCACTTGCGCGCTCGGGCCGGGCTTTTTTTCAATGGCGTGGGGCCCCACCCCCACGCCTCGGGCCGGCTTTCCTCGCGCTACGCGCTCGGGCCGAGTTTCCTCACGCTGCGCGTTCGGGCCGGGTTTCCTCACGCTACGCGCTCGGGCCAGCTTTCCTCGCGCTACGCGCTCGGGCCCGGTTTCTCGCGCTACGCGCTCGGGCCGAGTTTCTTATCTTATCGGTCAGACCGGCCCGGAGGGCCGCTGGTCTTGGGCGGCTCGCCCGGAAAGCAGAACGCAGAAGTCAGAACCGTGGCCCTTGGGCCCTGGGCCCTGTGCCTGAACTAAGATCAGGAGCGATGTCCCTGCCCGTCCGACTTCACCGTACCGTCGGTGTCCGCGTCGGCGCCGTCCAGGTGGGCGGTGGCGCCCCCATCGTCGTCCAGAGCATGACGATGACCGAGACCGCTGACGCCGAAGCGACAGCACGGCAGTGCGTCGAGCTGGCGGAGGCCGGATCCGAGATGGTCCGGGTCACGGTGAATACCCCGGAAGCGGCGCAGGCGGTGCCCGAGATCAAGCAGCGCATGCTCGACGCCGGATGTGCGGCGCCGCTCATCGGCGATTTTCACTACAACGGCCACCTGCTGCTCACGCGTTTCCCGGCGGCGGCGCGCGCGCTCGACAAGTACCGGATCAACCCGGGCAACGTCGGCACGGGACGCCGGCGCGACGAACAGTTCGCGACCATCTGCAAGGTCGCGGTGGACCACGCCCGGCCGGTGCGGATCGGCGTGAACGGCGGCTCTCTCAACCAGGAGCTCGTCGTCGCAAAGATGCAGGAGAACACCGACCGCGCGCTCGGACACACGTCCGAGGAGATCATCAACGAATGTATGGTCCTGTCGGCGCTCCAGTCCACGGAGCTCGCGCTCGAGTCCGGCCTCCGGCCGGATCAGATCATCATTTCGTGCAAGGTGTCGCGCCCGCGCGATCTCATCGCCGTCTATCGCGACCTCGCGAAGCGGACGACGCAGCCGCTGCACCTGGGGCTGACCGAGGCGGGCATGGGCGTCAAAGGCATCGCGTGGTCGGCCTCCGCGCTGGCGATCCTGTTGAACGAAGGCATCGGCGACACCATCCGCGTGTCGCTGACGCCGCGGCCCGGCGGCGACCGGCGCGAAGAGGTCTACGCGGCGTGCGAGATCCTCCAGGCTCTAGGCCTGCGCGCCTTCTCGCCGTCGATCACCGCGTGCCCCGGATGCGGACGGACGACGTCCACGACGTTCCAGGAGCTGGCCGAGCGAATCCAGTCGTACGTGCGGACCATGATGCCGGTCTGGAAGGCCTCCCATCCCGGCGTCGAAGATCTCACGGTGGCGGTCATGGGCTGCGTCGTGAACGGCCCCGGTGAATCGAAAGCGGCCAACATCGGCATCTCGCTGCCGGGGACCGGCGAGTCGCCCAACTGTCCTGTCTACATCGACGGCGAACACGTCACGACGCTGCGCGGCACCTACGATGAGCTCGCCGCGGCGTTCCAGAAGCTGGTGGACGAGTACATCGATCGGCGCTATCCGGCGCCGGCGCACGCGCTGACACAGAAAGTCTAGAAACTGCCGGCCGCAGAGTTGACGGACGCACCTTCGACACCCGAATCGATCGCCGCGCCCGCGCCTTCGTCGCCGCCCGGCCTCCTGCGCCGGGTGCGATCGTGGCTGGCGCAGCCGGCCGTGCGTCACGCGCTCGCCGCGATGCTCGTCACGCGGCTCGCGGTGTTTCTCATCGGCTACCTCGCGGTCGCCACGATCGGTCACGCACCGAACGTCGGACCGCAGCCGGACAACGAGCTGGCCGGATTGCCGGGCCGCTGGGATGCGGGCTGGTATCTCGGAATCGCAGCCGGCGGCTATCGATGGGAGCCGGATCGACACAATCCGCGCGTCGCCTTTTTTCCCGGCTACCCGATGGCGCTCCGGCTGGCCGGCCGGGCGCTCCGGCTGCCGCAGCGGGAACCGCCGTGGCTCTGGACCGGCGTCGCGGTGTCTTGCGTGTTCTTTTTCGCCGGGTTGATCTACGCGTACCGGCTCGCGGAACGGTTCGCCGGACCCGATCGCGCGGCGCCCACGATCTGGCTGCTCGCCTGCTATCCGTACTCGGTGTTCTACGGGCAGGTCTACACCGAGTCGCTGTTCCTGCTGACCATCGCGGGCAGCTGGTACGCGATGGAGCGCGAGCGCCCGTGGACGGCGGCGCTGTTCGGGCTGATGGCCGGACTGGTGAAACCGACCGGCTGTCTCGTGGCGCTGCTCGTCGCGTGGCCGGCGCTGCGGCAGCTCATGCATGGCGACCGATCGGCCGGCCGCGTGCTCCCGCGGCTTGCCGCGGTGGTCAGCCCGGGACTCGGGTTGATCGGGTACTCGGCCTATCTGAAGTACGTCACCGGCGCGTGGACGGCCTGGATGAGCGCGCACGCGACCTGGGGCCGCGTCGCGAAGAACCCGCTCGAGCTGGCCACCGAGTTCGGCGCCGCGATCGCACACCAGGGCCTCGCGGGCTTCCTGCAGGCCCGCCCGTACGACGCGTTCAACGCCGCCGCCACGCTGTTCGGGCTCGCGTCGGTCGTCCCCGTGGCGCGCCGGTTCGGTCCGGGCACTGCCGCGTTCGTGCTCGCGAGCCTCGCGATCCCGCTCACCGCCGGAGGGCTCATGTCGATCGGCCGCTTCACGTCGGTCCTGTTGCCGATCTTCGTGTGGCTCGGCGCACGCACGAACAATCCGACGCCGCTCATCGTCGCCTTCGCCCTGTTCGAAGGGTTTTTCGCCGCGCTGTTCTTCACCGACAGACCAATCTTCTGAACGCTGCCAAGAACCGTGTCTCAAAAGCGGTTGACACGAAGACGATGGAGATCGTGAAGCGCCCTTCGTCTCCTTCGTGTTGTCGGGCTTTGAGACAGGCTACTGACCGCTGCGGCGACCTGGCAGGAACTCCGGCGGCAGTGACATCGGCCGCGGGCAGCCGGCGTGTTCCTCCGGATCGTGCGACTCGGTCGTCGGTCCCCGAAATTGGCGATTTGCCGCGTCGTAGAGGCGGACCGATCCGCCGCGGAACGTCGCGATCGGCGCCCAATCCAGGCGCGCGACTTCGTTCTGCGGGCCGTACTTCGCAATGAGGTACGGCATTTCGGACATCTCGACGAGGAAGTACGGATGATGGCCGTGATCGATCAGCCACGTGACGGCCGGATCGATCCACTCGGTGTCCATCGCTTTCCAGCGCACGGTGATGCGGCCGCCGTAGTACCGGAGGGTGCCGCTGTGCAGGTCGGAGAAGATCACGGCATCTGGCGGCGTCGCGGAGCGGACCACGCGCGCGACCTCGACGAACTTCGCTTCGCCAGCCCGGATCGTTTCGAGTCCGCTTTGAGCCGCGTACGCGATTCCGTAGCCGCCCACCGCGGCGACCAGCAGGATCGCCGCCCACCTCGCCCACGGCGCGCGGGCGTGAAAGATGGCCGCGGCCAGCGCGCCGACGCCAAGCGCCATCGCCGGCCAGGCTGGCAACAGGAATCGGAGGTACCACCAGGCATCGAACGGCAGATAGACGAGGTAGCTCAGCCAGACGACCAGCGCGCTGCCGGCGAACAGCCAGCGGGCGCGCGCGGCGCGTGCCGTTCGCCAGAACCCGGCAGGCGCGACGACCGCGACGAGCCCGGCCACCGCGACGGGAGTCTGCGTCGTCACCAGCCACGAGAGATAACGTTGAAGGTTTGCGAGAACGTACTCGGGGCTGAACGCCGAGGTCAGCTCGCCATAGCCCGAACTGAACGGCGATCCGTACAGCCTGTCGTTGAACGCCGCAACGAACGCCGCGCCGAGCGAGGCGATGGCGACGAACCAGAGCGCACGCCGCGTTCCAATCCAGGCCGATCCCGACTCGGCCCGATCCCGCCACCAGCACCACGCCGCGAGCACGCCGGCGAGCGGCGCGAGATTCGGCCGCACCAGAATCGCGGTGGCGGCCGCGAGGCCGGCGAGGAGCCGGCTCGTCCGCGAACTCCCCAGCAGCCACATCGTCGCGAGCGCCCAGAGCGCAGCGGCGGGGACGTCGCTCATTGGCCACAACGTCATGTACACGACGGCCGGACTGGTCGCGATGATCCAGGCAGCGACGAGACCGACCACGGGCCGATCGATACGCCGGCCGATGCCATAGGTCGCGAGCACAAGAATCGCGCCCGCGACCGGGACGACGAGGAACACGGCGCACTGGCCGGCGACCGTCTTGGCGCCGGCCATGAGCAGCGGCAGGCCCGGCGGGTATACGGGAACGATGGTGTATCCGGCCGCGGCGCGGTAGCCGAGCGGCGCGAACGAGTGGCGCGCGGCGGGCCACGGGTACTCGGCGACGAACTCCTGATGGGTCTGCAGCTGGCCGCGCAGCCAGAGATCGGCCTGGCTCACGTAGCCGAAACTGTCGGAGCCGCCGCCGTTGCGCGCGCCCCAGACGAGACCGGCGGCGCCGACGGCGAGCGCGAGGATGAGGGCGATCGCCCGGTGACGCCCTGCCAGGAACCTGATCAGTCCCGACATGCGTCACCCGGGATTATTTCGGAAGCTTGCGGAACGTCCGGATCACTTTCCCTTCCGGCTGGCCCTCGAGCTTGACGAACGCGCGCACCACGTAGTCGCCCGGCGCGAGCGAGGCGATGGGAATCTCGCCGGTGAGGATGAACTTGTCCGCCTCGCTGGTCTGCCGCCCGCCGGGCTGCGTGGTCGAGAGCGCCGGCCCATCGAGCGACGAGGCGAGCTCCATGCGCGCGGAGACCTGGCCGGTCACCTGGCCGTACATCTCCATCACGCCGACGATCTTTTCTTCGTCACGGTAGGTCAGGGCCGGCACCGCGGCGTTGTTGCGGAACGCCGTGAGGACGAGCGCGCCCAGCTTCAACGGTCCGGCCGGCGTCAACTCGGCCACGATCTCCTGATCGACCGCGCCCGATCGGCCGGCCCCGTCAACGGCGGCAAAGCGCAACCGGTACGTTCCCTGGGTCGCGGCGAAGAGCAGCACCATCGGCCGGCCGCCCAGCTGCTTTTCATCGGCCGACGACTGCACGGGAATCTTGCCCGACGCGTCGACGAGCCCGGCGGTCGCCGCCGTGATCTTCACGCTCGGATCGACCGGTTCGGCCATCACCATCACGCCGAGCGTCGGCGCGATCTTGTTGTCGCCCGGCGCGCGCGATACGAACGCCGCCACGCGCAGTGGCAGGTCACGGAAGGGCCGCGCGTCGCGCAGCATGTCCCGCGGCGGCGTCGTGCCGCCCTTCGCCCCGGCGGCCGGCGCACCGGCGCGCGTGATCAGCAACTCTGAACGGGATCGCGTCGTCACGCCGTCGCGGTTCACCTTGAGCTCGAGCCGCTGGCTTTGTCCCGGACGATCGCCGCTATCGGCGTCGAGCGTCGCAACGTAATACGCGGCGGTTTCACTCGCGACCCGCGTGAGCGGGCTCGTCGGGCCCGACATGCGGAGCACCGCGCCGGCGCCGGTGACGCCGGCCAGATTCTCGAGGCCGTCATTCCGTTGAGAGACCGTCGCGTCCTGTTGCACGACGTAGACGTTGGCGCGCGCGGCGGCCGCCGCGGGACCGAGGGCCTGATAGTGCTGCGTCGTGACCTCACAGGCGCCCGAAGTCGCCGGCACGCTCATGGCGGAGGAGAAGACGATGAGCGTGATCGGCGTCTCGGCGCCAGCGAGCGCGCTCAACTGATTGCGCAGCGAGAGCAGCGTGTCGCGCGTGCGGCAGAGGCGATCCGAATCGCTCATCGAGGCCGGCATCCGGCCCGTGATCTGGCCGAGCGCTTCACGCACTCGCGCCAGACCCGCGCCGAAGCCGACGCGCGCGACATCGCGCGGCGCCGTCGCCAGCGCGACGCGATCGCCCGGGCCGAGCCCGTCCAGGAATTTCGAGACTTCCGCGCGCACTTCGCGCTCGGCGCCTGGCCGCAGCGACTCGTCTTCGATGACGATGATGATCGACCGGCTCGGCGCGCCGCTGCCCTCGTTCGTGGCAAAGGGCGGCGGCAGGCTGCTCGACGCGCCGCCGCTGCCCGCCGCCTCGAACCGCATCAACTGCAGCGACTTGATCGTCCGGTTCTTTCCGCCAACTTTGAGCGCGACGTCGGCGGCTTTGAGATCCGCCACCGGGCGGCCGTCTGCCGAGACCGCCATGAAATCGACCGTGACGTCTCCACCGGCCTGTGGAACGGCCGATCGCACGGTCGAGGGACCGGCGGCAAGGAACATCCCGGCAGCGGTACAGGCTGACAGAAAGCGCAATCTCGGGGTCATGCGGCAAAGCATACAACGGCCTTTGCCGCGTCTTCCGAGATCGGCACTTTGCTACCCGGACGGCGACGAGGCGGGAAAGAAATACCCTTCCCGGACCGCGATGCAGAAGTGAGCAAACAGACGATTCGCCGACAGCCGCGACCGGTTTTCCGACACGCCGGGTCCCGCGCGCGCCAGACGGCAGCGGGAGCCGGCGCGCGCGAATTCTGCGGTTGGCTGACAATTCTGCGGGTAATCCGCTACCCGATTCGTCGTCTCAGCAAGGAAAATGCCCGGTGAAACCGGCCCGAATTCCCGGGTGAACTGGGCCTGACTCTTGCAATTCCGTCTCCGCTCCCGGCGCGTCTCTAGGTGCCGGCCCAAAGGAGACGGCGAAATGACTCCCCGCACTCGTAGCCGACTGTTGGTGTGTCTCATCCTCGGCCTGATTACATTGCCCGCTGAAGCGTTGCTGCTTCCGATTGCCCGGACGCCCGACCCGCGCGTCGCCGCCTCGGAATGGGCGGCCGATCTGTCGAGCGACGATCTGCAGTCGGCGGCAGCGCAAATCGACGCGTATCCGGCCGTGTATCGCCGCGCCATCCTCCGCGAAATGACCCCGTACGATCGCGCCGAAACGTGGCGCGCCCACCTGCGCCGCTTCCTGGCCAGCGAACAAGCGCTGACCACGGATCAGGTGCGCGTGGTGCAGGAGGCCATGGACCTGCTTTCCGAGGAGACGTTCACGCCGCCGCTGAGCCAGGATCACAAGGAGCGCATCACGGCGGTGTTCAACGACGCGGTCGCGACGCTCGGCCCGAAAATCGCGTCGGAGCTGTTCGTCACGCTCGGCCCCAAGGAAGTGCGCGGACGCAACGCCCTGCCGGTGGTTCAGCGGCTGGCCGATCGCATCCGCTCGTGGCGGGTCGTCTCCGCCGAGCTGCCCGACTGCAACTGCAACATCGACGTCGACACCTGCGACATCGGCTGGGACCCGTGGCTCGCGTGCTCGGAGCTCTACTCGTGCAACTTCGACCTCGACTGGCCGATGTGCGGACCGTTCTGGTCGTGGGCGTGCACCGGCTGGTGCAAGGTGATCCGCTGGCCGTTCATGGACTAGGCCGATGACGCCACGCACCGAGCGCCTCGTCAAACGGCTTTCGCTCGCCGCCACCATCGCGTTCACGCTGACGCTCGCGACGACCGTCGCGATCGTCGCGTGGCCGCGCGTCGCGCACGCGCTCGGCATCAAGCCGAAACCGGCCGTGATGCCGTACGTCGCCGGCGGCCAGATCGACACGCCGGCTGACTGGTATCACTCGTCCGAGTACACGCTCGTCCTGTTTGCGCGCGCCAGCTGCGGCGCGTGCGAGAAAGCGCAGCCGTACCTGCGCCAGCTCGTCGAGTCCCTCGTCGGCCGCGCCGCCGTGGTGGTCGCGGGCGGCGCCGACACACGCGCGGAGGACGCCGCGTTCGCGAAATCGATCGGCGTGCCCGAGACGGCGGCCAGGACGACTCCCGCCGGCCTCCGCGTGCGTTCGACGCCGACACTGGTCCTGGTGAACCGTCAGGGCGCGATCCTGGCCTCGTGGGAAGGCGTCGGACCGCCGGAAAAGCAAAGCACGATCGCCCGCATGATCGATGAGGCGATTCGCTAGGGTGCCGAGGTTCCGGCGGTTCCGTAGGTTCCGGGGGTTCGGCCACCAGACACTCGGCACTGGGCACTAGGCACTAGGCACTGGGCAGAACGAACCGCCGGAACCTCGGAACCCCGGAACCCGCAAGCGCCCTACCACCCAATCGTCTTCCCCTTCAACTGCTCATCCAGCCATGCCTTGAGCGGCGCGAAGTACTCGACGATGGCGGTCGCGTCCATCTGGCGCTTGCCGGTGAGCGCTTCGAGCGCGTCGGGCCACGGCTTCGAGGCGCCCATCTTCAGCATCGCGTCGAGGCGCTTGCCGGCCTCTTTGCTCTCGTAAATCGAGCAGCGATGGAGCGGCGTCGTGCAGCCGGCGATCTTCGCGAGCTCTCGATGGAACTGGAACTGCAGGATGTGCGCGAGGAAGTAGCGCGTGTACGAGTAGTTCGCCGGCACGTGGTACTTCGCGCCCGGGTCGAAGAGCTCTTCTCCGCGCGGCGCGGGCGGCGCGACGCCCTGGTATTTCAACCGCCGATCCCACCAGGCCTTGTTGTAATCGCCGGGTCCCACCTTGCCCGAAAACACGTCCCAGCGCCACTGATCGATCAGCAGGCCGAACGGCAGGAACGCGATCTTCTCGAGCGCGCGCGACATCAGGAGCCCGAGATCGCGTGACGCGTCCGGCGCCTTGTCGAGCAGTCCGATCCGCACGAGATACTCGGGCGTCACCGAGAGCGCGATCGTGTCGCCGATGGCTTCGTGAAACGCCTGGTTGGCGCTGTCGCGGAACAGGATCGGTTGATCCTTGTAGGCACGCTGATAGAAGTTGTGCCCGAGCTCGTGGTGGATCGTCGAGAAATCCTCGTCCGTCGGATCGATGCACATCTTGATGCGAATGTCGTCGGCGAAGTCGATGTCCCACGCGCTGGCGTGGCAGACGACGTCGCGGTCCGCGGGCTTGGAGAGGAGCGAGCGCTCCCAGAACGTCTTCGGGAGCGGGGCAAAGCCGAGCGACGTGTAGAAGCGCTCGCCCATCTTCATCATGTCCACGGGCGTGGCCTTGCGGCGCTTCAGGATGTCGTTCAGCGAATAGCCGGGGCTGGCGTTGCCGGGCGCGACGAACTCGAAGATGTTGCTCCAGTCCTGCGCCCAGATGTTGCCAAGCATGTGCGCCGGCAGCGGACCGGTCGCCGGAACGGCGTCGCCGTACTTCTCGTGCAGCTTCATCCGGACGTACGCGTGCAGCGAGATATAGAGCGGCTTGACCTGTTCCCAGAGCCGATCGACTTCCTTCGTGAACTCGTCGGCGGGCATGTCGTACTTCAGCCGCCACATCGCGCCGGTATCGGCGAACCCGAGCTCCTTCGCGCCTTTGTTGGCAAGCTCGACGAAGCGCGTGTAGTTGGCGCGCATCGGCGGCGCGATCGTGTGCCAGCCTTCCCAGACCTCGCGGAGCCGCTTCGGATCGCGTGACGTCGCCAGGATCTCCGTGATTTTCTCGATATCGAGGCAGGTGTCCGGCTTCTCCGGTTCCTTGCACCACTTGCCGCGCCCGTAGGCGCCCTCGAGGCCGGCCGCGAGTTTGGACAACTCTTCGGCTTCCTTCTGATCCGACGGCGCGATCTTCTCGAGCGACAGCTTCAGCAGGTTGAGCTGCCGGCGCTCGTCGGGCGAGACGGTGACGTTGTCGAACGCGGCGGCCTCCTTGGCAAATCGCGCGACCGCCTCGGTGTAGTTCTGATCGGCGCGGGCGTTGAGCGCCTCGGTGTCCGGCGTGATGTACGTGGACTGCACCCAACCCGCCTGCGACAGCTCGATCCCCAGCCTCAGCATCGTCGCGTTCACGTCTGCGAGGAATTTGGTCGCGCCGGCCGCCGTTCGGGCCCGCGCGGTGGAGGATCCGGGGCTGCCGGCGCACGCGGCCATCTGCGTCAATCCGAGCGCGAGCACGAGGACGAGGACGATCGAAAAACGCCAGAACCTGGTCAGAGTCAAATGAGTCGTCTCCTGTGCGGATCATAAGCCACAGGAGGTCCTTCATTGGAGGGCTCGTCAGCGGCGTACCAGCCGGATGTCGAAACGCGTCTCGCCGGCGATCGTCAGGTAGCGGCACTCGGCGCCATCGCCCTCGCACGGACGATCGTCCGTCGGCGCCAGCCGGTAGCCTGGCTTGTACGGAAACAGCGCGGTCTCGCCCTGACACAACCCCGGAATCGAGTAGAACCCCGAGGCGTCCGTTGTCGTGACGACGAGCGAGTAGCTGCCGCCAGGCGGGCCGACGGGACAATGGACCACTTCCACATCGACATCCGCCACCGGGACAGGACCGGCAGCGGTGTCTTCCGTCACAAAGCCGGACAGTGTCGAGCGAACGGGCCCGGCCATCTGAATGTCGATGACCGTGTCGCCGTTGAGCATAGCGAACCGGATGACCGGATCGAGCTCGCCGACGGTGACCTGAATCGTCACCGTACCAGGCGCCAGCCCGGCCATCGTGTACCGGCCGTCCTTGTCGGTCACGGCATGCCGATGACGCGTGATTTCCTCGACCAGCGCGCCCTCCACTGGCAGAGCGCCGGCCGGCGTCGCTTCTGTGACGACGCCCGACAGCGTGTATGTCGGGCTCGGTGGCTGTGATGGCCCGGTGGGCGGGTCCGGCAACTGACCACAGCCGCACATCACGAGCAGCATCGCGCACGCAAACGTGAGACTCGAGGACCGGCGGTATGTCGTCATGGAAGCGCCTCCGATCTGGTAGCGCAGCCGCGTGGCCAAAACAGGCAGAGGAAGAAGGTCGCTCGGTCGTTCAAGTTCTCAGGCCGGAATTCCGCTTCCTCAGTGGGCGAACCACACGTGGCATACAATCGCAAGCTCCGGCCAATGCGACAGAGCCTGTGCCTGATCACGGCGCTCGCGGCGTTACTTCAGCCGCGGATGGAAGCCAGGCAAGCGCTGACCGGCACGCTCGTCGCCACGGTCCTGGACGAGCAAGGCGGCACGCTGGCCGGCGCCCAGATGACCCTGAGCTCGCCGGCGCTCATCGGCGGCGCCCAGCTGGGGATGAGCGACAATCGGGGACAGTTCCGGTTTCACGTCCTGCCGTTGGGAACCTACCGCCTGGACGTCGTCCTGGCCAAGTTCCAGTCGTCCCACTTCGACGACATTCGCATCGCGGCCAGCGTGACGGTCGATC
>Ga0207428_10004110_pt1 | contig 13948 bp, 15 predicted proteins | sample RhiMethybrSRZTD1_FD_187600 | JGI IMG/M metagenome (GOLD analysis project Ga0207428, IMG submission 187600) | Populus rhizosphere microbial communities from Tennessee, USA - Rhizosphere MetaG P. TD hybrid SRZTD1 (SPAdes) (version 3) | ecosystem: Host-associated > Plants > Roots > Rhizosphere >... | reverse complement strand
TCGTTGCCGCCGGCATCGGCACCGCGATCCTGCCCGTGGAGCGAAATCAGGGCGCTCTCGTATACGGCAGCACCGAAGTGCGCCCGTTGAAGCCCGTGCTCATGCGCCGGCTCGGCATCGTCAGGCGCCGCGACAAGCCGCTCGAAACGGCGCTGAAGGTCGTGCACACCGCGTTGCTCGCGCTCGAAAAGCGTTGAGGCTGCCGGACCGGCCTTCATTTCCCGTGCGTGGCGGCCGGTTTCCACAGGCCCATCATGCGACCCTCTGGATCCGTGAAGAGCGAGAACGAGCCCATCTTCGGCACTTCCTGCTCCTCGACGTGGATCTTGCCGCCCGCGTCCACGACTTTCTTGCGGTAGGCCGCGAGATCGTCCACCGCGATATAGAAGAGCATATTGCCGGGCCAGGGACCCTCCCGGTCCGGCTTCAGGATGCCGCCGTTGATCCCGCCCTCTCCGCCGGTGTCGACGATGCGGTAGTTGATTTCGGGAAGGTGCTGGACCTTCCAGTCGAAGATCTTCGCGTAGAAGTCCGACACTTTCGCCGGGTCCTTCGACATCAATTCCCAATGGACTACGGGTCTACCCATGGCATACCTCCTTGGAATGAATCACCCTCCACAACGACTAGTCGTTTGACAGGTCCCGGAATCGACAAGTGCCGGCCACTCTCGAATCCGGCTGGCTCCGGTGTTCCGACAAGCAGCTACGTATCGACCGGGGAAAACCCGGGCTCGCGGCGCTCAACTCTTTAGGCGATACCCGGTCTTGAAGATCCACGACACCGCGATCAGGCAGACCGCGAAAAGCGCCAGCGTCGCCACGAGGCTCGCCACGACGCCGACGTCCGAAGTGCCGTAGAAGCTCCAGCGGAAGCCGCTGATCAGGTAGACCACCGGGTTGAAGAGGCTGAACGTGCGCCACGCCGGCGGCAGCATGTCGATCGAGTAGAAGGCGCCGCCGAGAAAGGTGAGCGGGGTAATGACCAGCATCGGGATGAATTGCAGCTGGTCGAATCCGTCCGCCCAGAGGCCGAGAATGAATCCGAACAGGCAGAAAGTCGTCGCCGTCAGAACGAGGAAGGCGATCATCCACAGCGGATGGGCGATAGTGACCGGGACGAACAGGTTGGCGGTCGCCAGGATGATGAGCCCGAGGAGGATCGACTTGGTCGCGGCCGCGCCGACGTAGGAGAGCACCATCTCGAAGGCCGATACCGGCGCGGAAAGAACCTCGTATACCGTGCCGGTGAAACGCGGCAGATAGATTCCGAACGAGGCGTTCGAGAGGCTCTCGGTGAAAAGCGCGAGCATGATCAGCCCCGGCACGATGAAGGCCCCGTAGGGCACGCCGTCGATCTCGGTCATGCGCGAGCCGATGGCGGCGCCGAACACCACGAAGTAGAGCGAGGTGGTGATCACCGGCGTCGCCAGGCTCTGCCACAGCGTGCGCCGGAAGCGCGCCATCTCGAAGCTGTAGATCGCCGCGACGCCGTACCGGTTCAGGATCATGGCCGCTCGCTCACCAGGCTGACGAAAATGTCCTCGAGCGAGCTCTGGCGGGTGTTCAAATCCCTGTATATGATCCCCAACTCGTCCAGGCGCCGCAGCAGCGCCGGAATGCCGGTGCTCTCCTCGGCCGCGTCGAAGGTGTATTCGAGCTCGGTGCCGCCGTCATTCAGCGCCAGGCGCCAGTCGGCAAGGCCGGCGGGGACCGCCGCCATCGGCTCCTGCAGGTGCAGCGTCATCTGCTTCTTCCCGAGCTTCTTCATCAGGACGGCCTTCTCTTCCACCACGATCAGCTCGCCCTTGCTGATCACCCCGATGCGGTCGGCCATCTCCTCGGCCTCGTCGATGTAGTGGGTGGTGAGGATGATGGTGACGCCGCTTTCACGCAGGCGCCGCACCAGGGCCCACATGTCGCGGCGCAGCTCCACGTCGACGCCCGCCGTCGGCTCGTCCAGGAACAGTATCTCGGGCTCGTGCGCGAGCGCCTTCGCGATCAGCACCCGGCGCTTCATTCCGCCCGACAGCGTCCTGATCCTGTCGTGACGCTTGTCCCACAGCGACAGGTCGCGCAACACCTTCTCCAGATGGAGCGGGTTTGGCGCGCGTCCGAACAGGCCACGGCTGAAGCCCACCGTCGCCCACACAGTCTCGAAGGTGTCGGTGGTCAGCTCCTGCGGCACCAGGCCAATTTTCGAGCGCGTCACGCGGTAGTCGCGGATGATGTCGTGACCGTCCGCGAGCACCGTACCGCCCGTGGGCGTTACGATCCCGCAGACGATGCTGATCAGCGTCGTCTTGCCCGCGCCGTTGGGTCCCAGGAGCGCGAAGATCTCGCCTTTGCGGATCTCGAGACTGACGTTCCGAAGCGCCTGCAGGCCCGAAGCGTAGGTCTTGTCGAGCCCCGAGATCGAAATCGCGGGCCGGACGTTCATTGCAGCTTCGGTTGCACGACGCTCCGAAGCATCGTCGAACTTCTGGGGAGTGGCAAGTTCGTTCGGCATCTCCGTGTCTTCCTCGCGGTTCACGCTTGGACCGGCGCGATCCGCGCGGCGTTCTCGTCACCTGCCCGCGGCCCTTCGCCGCTCGCTGTCGCGGATCATATCAGTGAGGTCCGCGGCGGGACGGATCTCGAATGGCCCGGCGCGCACGCCGGGGTGCTTCGACATGAGCTCGATGGCGTGCTTGAGGTCCCTGGCTTCGAGGATCAGGATGCCGCCGATCTGCTCCTTGGTCTCGGCGTACGGGCCGTCGGTGGCCGTTACCTTGCCGCCCTGGTAGCGCAGCGTCACTGCACCGCTCGCGGGCTGTAGTCCTTCACCCGCGGCGAAGTGCCCACCATTACGCAGCACGTCGTCGTAGGCGAGGCATGCGTCCACCAGCGCGTTGCGCTCGCTCTCTGGCATGTTCTCGAACTTGCCCGGCTCGATGTATCCGAGGCATACGAATTTCATCATGTCTCCTTGTCGTTGACCAAACTGATGAAGAATGTCATTGATTTGTCGAGGTTCTTCACCGGCAGGTTGACGAGCCCTGGGTGCTCATGCTGTCTCCTGCTTTCTATGGTCGTTCGGAAGGGAAAGAATTCGACACGCCGGCAGGTAGGCAAGTTTACGCAGCCTGGCCGATGCGCGTGTGCTACGCTTTTCTGTATCTTTGTCACTCGTCGCCGGTGACGGGCCACCGGTCACCGCAATGATCCGCATCGGCATCGACCTCGGCGGCACCAAGACCGAGATCATCGCGCTCGGTCCGGCCGGCGAGACTCTGCTCCGGCGGCGTGAAGCGACTCCCGTCGACGACTACACAGCGACCCTCTCGCTGGTCATGCGCCTGGTCCGGGAAGCCGAGGCGGAACTGGGCGCGGGCGTGAGCGTGGGCATGGGCACGCCCGGCTCGCTGTCCCCGGCAACGGGACTCGTCCGCAATTCCAATTCGACGTGCCTGAACGGGAGAGCGTTCGGGCAGGACCTCGAACGCGCGCTCGGCAGGACCATCCGCGTGGCGAACGACGCCGACTGCTTTGCCCTGTCCGAGGCGCTCGACGGCGCGGCACGCGGCGCCGGAACCGTCTTCGGCGTCATTCTGGGCACCGGCGTGGGCGGCGGCATCGTCGTGAACGGCCGCGTGCTGTCGGGACCGAATGCAATCGCTGGGGAATGGGGTCACAATCCTCTGCCCTGGCCACGTGACGACGAGCGGCCGGGCCCAGCCTGCTACTGCGGCAGGCTGGGCTGCATCGAGACATTTCTTTCCGGACCCGGACTCGCGCTCGATCACGAGCGGGCGACCGGCGAAAGACTGCAGCCGGAGGAGATCGGCTCACGCGCGCGTAGCGGCGAGGGCAATGCGCCCGCCACCCTGCAGCGCTACGAGGAACGCCTCGCCCGCGCGCTCGCCACGGTCATCAACGTCATCGACCCGGAAGTCATCGTGCTCGGCGGCGGGATGTCGAACGTCGAGTCGCTGTACGACCGCGTGCCGCCGCTCCTGCAACGATGGATATTCTCGGACGTGGTGCGCACGAAGCTCGTGCGCAACGCGCACGGCGATTCGAGCGGGGTGCGGGGAGCAGCGATGCTATGGACGCCGCAGGCGGCGGCGTGCCTGCAGCAAGCTATTTGACCGGAAACAGCTCGTGCTTCTTCAGGAATTCGATCATGTATTGATCGAAGAGCCACGGTTGCTCGAGCTGGCAGGCGTGTCCGGCCCCGTGCAGGGTCTTCATCTCGCAGCGGGGGACGAGCTTCTGGAGCTTGAAGGCGCCCGGATGGGCGCCGTCTTCGCTGCCCGAAAGGATGATCATCGGGCAATCGATCGTTTGAAAGAATTCTTCGGCGGGCCGAGACGCGGCAAGTTGCGTGAGGATGGTCGGCAGGTCGGCGAAGGCATCCCGTTCGGTGAAGAGCCTGGCGAAATACGAAGCCATCGGCGTAGCGCCAAACCCGGCACTGAAATCCTTGAAGGTGAAATCCCAGCGATAGCCGAGACCGTTGTCCTTGTAGAATTGGATATGCGGCGACACCTCATCGGGCCCGCGATAACCGGTCCCGCAGACGATCATCGCCTTGGTCTGCTTGGGCCTGAGCTTGTACATATGCGGCACGAGGGAAGAGCCGACGGAGCAGCCGACAAGCACCGCAGGCTCGCCCGGACAGATCTCATCCAGCGTCTCCCACAGCGCCTGTGCCATGTCGAAGCGCGACATTTCTGCAGTACCGGCGGGAGAGCGCCCGTAGCCCGGAATGTCGATCGCCACGCAGCGGAACCATGTCGAGAACCTCGCCATCTGGTAGATCCAGCAGGACTGGTCCATCGGATTGGGATGAACGAAGGCCATCACCGGGCCCGTACGGCCCATGCGCTCGTAATAGAGAGGTCCGTTGATGTTCGGCACGATACCCTCCTCTGTTGAATGCAATGGCGCGCCCGGCGCACCGCGGCTGTCGGTTCGGCGGCGACGTGACGACGATCGGCGTCAGGTCTTGATACCAGTCCGCGCTTGAACGAAGCCTATCACACGCGGTGATAGAGGGGTCGTATCTAACTCGTCACTGCGAAGCTCCTCGCTGCGAAGCTCATCACTTGCATACCACATGCTTCACCACCGGCAGCGCGTTCGCGGCCTTCGTGGTCCGCTCGTAAGTGACGGCGCAGGTCTTCACCGTCTCCGGCAGCTTCCTCGACAGCACCGCCGTCGTGTTGTCGTACGCGCACTGGACCCAGTAGCCGCGGCCGTTCGGCGCAAGCGTCCACGTCGCCACCCAGGTCCCGCCGCGCTGCTTCAGCTCGCTGTCGTACTTGAGCGAAGCGCGCTCGCCCGGGGGGCCGTCGAAGAAAGTCACCATGGCAAGCTGCGACTTCATGCCCGAGAGACCGGGCTCCCAGCCCTGCGGCGGGTCGGTGACTCGCTGCTCCGCGTTGACCGTCTCCGGGCACAGGCTGGGACCCAACGGCTCCGGCGCGGGCTTCTTCGGCTGGGCGGCGCGAGCGGACGACGTGACCAGGACAGCGGCCGCCAACACCGCGACCACTATCACCGGATATCTCAACGAATAGCGAGCGGCAGATTTCATTGCGCCTCCATAATAATGCTGTAATGCACAATCTCGACAGCGTTTTCGGGCAGGCGTAGACTTCGCGCATCTCTCCATGCCCCGGCCGATCCGGTCCGGGCCAACCATCAACCTCATTCGAATCAGCCAGTTAAGGAGTTCATCATGGCCAGCGGACGTGAAGTGGTAGTGCTTTCCGGCGTGCGGACGGCGATCGGCGATTACGGCGGCGCGCTGAAGGACCTGGCGCCCACCGAGGTCGCGGCTACGGTAATACGCGAAGCGGTCAAGCGCTCGAAGCTCGACGCGAAGGAGGTCGGCGCGTGCGTGCTCGGCAACGTCATCCACACCGAAGCGAAGGACATGTATTTCTCGCGCGTCGCCGCGCTGAAAGGCGGGCTACCCGAGGACTCCACCGCGCTCACCGTGAACCGCCTGTGCGGCAGCGGTATGCAGGCGATCGTCTCGGCTTCGCAGATGATCATGCTGGGCGACGTCGACGTCGCGGTCGGCGGCGGCGCGGAGTCGATGAGTCGCGGCGGCTACCTGATGCCGACGCTGCGCTGGGGCCAGCGGATGTCCGACAGCAACGTCGTGGATATGATGGTGGGCGCGCTTACCGATCCGTTCGACACGGTGCATATGGGCATCACCGCCGAGAATATCGCGGAGAAATGGAAGATAGGCCGCGAGCAGCAGGACGAGTTCTCGGTGGAAAGCCATCGCCGCGCGATCAACGCCATCGAGAAGGGCTATTTCAAGGACCAGATCGTCCCGATCGAGCTGAAGACGCGCAAGGGCACGACGCTCTTCGACCGCGACGAGCATCCGCGGGCGGACTCGAGCGTCGAGGGCATGGGTAAGCTCCGGGCAGTATTCAAGAAGGACGGCTCCGTGACGGCGGGCAACGCTTCCGGCATCAACGACGGTGCCGCCGCGGTGGTGCTGATGGAGCGCGCCGCGGCCGAGAAGAAGGGCCTGAAGCCGTTGGCGCGGCTCGTGTCCTACGGCATAGCTGGCGTGGACCCCAAGATCATGGGCATAGGGCCGGTGCCGGCGTCGAAGAAGGCGCTCGACAAGGCAGGCCTCACGATCGAGCAGATGGACGTCGTCGAGTCCAACGAAGCCTTTGCGGTGCAGGCGCTCGCGGTGTCGTGCGATCTCAAGCTCGACCCGAAGAAGACCAATCCCAACGGCGGCGCCGTGGGCCTCGGCCACCCGATAGGTGCGACGGGCGCCGTGCTCACGGTGAAGGCGCTTTACGAGCTGCAGCGCATCGGCGGGCGCTACGCGCTGGTGACGATGTGCATAGGCGGCGGGCAGGGCATTTCGGCCGTGTTTGAACGGCTGCAGTGACGAGAGGCGTGACTCGTGACACGTGACTCGTGACACGTGCAGGTCCGGTAGACCGGGACGCCGCGCAGGTGCGCGGCGTTTTCGTTTCGCCTGCCTGAATGCCGCAGCAACATGAATTTCCTGATGCGCCGACTTCTTCCGCTCTTCTGGCTCGCGGTTGCAGTTGATGCGAGCCCAGTCTCCGCCCCCGACCTCGTGCTGATCCAGGCGGGCGAACTGCCGGTCATCCTCACCGCTCCGCACGGCGGGCGCGCCGCTGTTCCCGGGTGCGAGCTGCGCACCCCGGTCGGCCCACGCTTCGTGACGGGCTCGGACTTCAACACGGACCTGCTCGTCCAGGAAATTGCCGAGGAGGTGAAGCGCCTGACCGGCAAGCAGCCTTATCTCGTCATGGCGAAGTTCCATCGCAGGTTCATCGACGCCAATCGCCGCGCCGACGAAGGGTACGGCTCGCCGGGCTGCAAGGCCGACTACGATTACTATCACGCGACGATCCGTGGATTCGTCGACGAGGTCCGCCGGAAGTATCCGCGCGCCATGCTGTTCGACGTGCACGGCCAGGCCGTCTATCCGGATTCCATACTCCGCGGCACGCAGGACGGCAGGACGGTGAAAACCCTGCTCGCGCACGCCGGCGCCCCCGGGCTTACCGGCCCCGACAGCGTTTTCGGAAGGTTTGCGGCCATGGGTTACGGCATCGTGCCGGCGAACGACACTGCACCCACCGACAGAGTGGAAGCGCCCGACTACGGCGGCGGATACACCGTGATCCTCTACGGCAGCCACAGGGCCGACGGCATCGACACGATGCAGCTGGAGTTCGGCCGCAACCTGCGCGAGAAACACGCAGTGCAGAAAACGGCACGGGATACGGCGGCAGCCATCGCCGCCTTCTACGAGCGCTACCTCAAGGAACCGTAAAGCCTCACCGCCAAGACCGCGAGGAACGCCAAGGAAAGCGGAGGAAAGCCTTACCGCGAAGGACGCAACGGGACAATAATGAATGCAACCCCAAAGACGGACGCGAAGACAACGCCAAGCGGGGCTCATAAGTGGCAGTACTGGTTTGGTGCCGGCCGGAAGCGCATGGGGTCGACGAGGCCATATATTCCTGGATAGCCAAAGTCGAGAAGTTGATTTCTTGGTGGCAGCTTTGAAGGAGCGCGAAATGCGAGGGAAAATTGACTGCTTCGGCGGTGTGCTGGTCGACGGCTTCCATTACCTTGCTCTTTTTGCCATCGGCGGCGCCATCGTCTGGTCGGCCGCGGTCGCGTTCATCGGTATGGCCGGCAAGGGCCATGCTTCGATCGAGGACATCCTGCTGCTGTTCATCTACCTCGAGCTGGGTGCCATGGTCGGCATCTATTTCAAGACCAACCACATGCCTGTGCGCTTCCTGACCTACGTCGGCATCACTGCGCTGACACGACTGCTGGTCGGAGACATCGCTGCCCATCACCGGCTCGACTGGGGGCTACTGGTGGTTCCGAGCGCGATCCTGCTGCTCGCCCTCGCAAATCTTATAGTGCGCTACGGCTCGGCGCGCTTTCCGTCTACGAAGGCCGATAGCCCATGAGGCGGTATAAGCGATCATGAAACCGGCACGCATCGCGATCGCAGCGCTCATCGCATCCGCGCTCTGCTCGGTCACCGCCGCGCAGCCATATCCCGCGAAGCCGATCCGCCTCATCGTCCCCGCGACGCCCGGCGGCGGCTCGGATGTTCCGGCGCGCATCGTGACGCAAGCGCTCACGGACGATCTCGGCTGGAAGTTCGTGGTGGACAACCGCGGCGGCGCCAGCGGGCGCATCGGCGCGGAGATCGCGGCGAGGTCGGCGCCCGACGGCTACACGCTTCTCGTCGCCAACACCACGCCGAATGCGGTGGTGCAGGGCGCGGCTTCCAACCTCCCGTACGACACCCTGCGGGACTTCGTGCCGATCAGCCTCTTCGCCACGTCGGATTTCAACCTCGTCGTGCACCCGTCGGTGCCGGCGACGAACGTGAAGGAGCTGGTCGCGCTCGCTAGAGCCAAGCCCGGCGAGATCCGCTTCGGCTCGGTAGGCAACATCTCGGGCGCGCACGTGACGGGCGAGCTCTTCAAGCAGCTCGCCGGCATCAACATCGTGCACGTTCCCTACAAGGGCGCCGCGCCCGCGATGGTCGCGCTGATCTCCGGCGAGATCCAGATGTACTTCGGCAGCGGCCCCAGCGTCGCGCCGCACGTAAAGAGCGGCAAGGTGCGCGTGCTCGCGACGACCGGCACGAAGCGCTCGCGCTTCTCCCCCGATCTCCCCACGGTTGGCGAAACCGTGCCCGGCCACGAGGGAAGGCTGTGGTACGGGATGGCCGCGCCGGCCGGCACCCCGAAGGAAATCATCGCGACGCTGCACAAGGCGATCGTCACCTCGGGCAGCTCGCCCAGGGTGATAGATCAGCTCGCTGCGGTCGGGATGGATTCGGTCACCAACTCGCCGGCGGAGTTCTCGGCATTTATCGGGGCCGAGATCGTGAAGTGGGGCAAGGTCGTGAAGGCGTCCGGCACGCCGCTCGAGTAACGGGCTAAAGCCTCACCGCCAAGCACGCCATGCCCGCGAAGGAAGGCGTTACGACGGGGCACGAAGGCCGCGATGTCCGCGAAGGAAAAATAGTAACTTCAAGAAAGAGCGCGAAGACAACGCCAAGGGTGGCACGTGGAGACGTTCCCGGGTACGAAACAGGGCACGGCCACACGTCCACGGCCCATCTGCGCTGGCATATCCACGAATATCTGGTTTTCGCCGATCCGCTCTGCTGTTGGCCGACCTCAACCCTCGTTATCCATTTTCCTGAAGGTCTGAGGAGCTACGCACCTTGGCGTTGTCTTAGCGTTCGTCCTTGGGGTTGATTTTATTATTATCCCCTTGCGTCCTCCGCGGCCTTGGCGGTGAAGCTGTTCTTTTGTGCCTTCCGTTGCGTCCTTCGCGATCTTGGCGGTGAAGCTGTTCTCCGGCAGGGATCAGTCGAGCTTGATGTTCGCCGCCTTCGCTACCTTGCCCCACTTGACGAGCTCGCTCTTGATGACCTCGCCGAACTCCTGAGGCGATGCGCTGACGACCGGTTCCGCGCCCGCGGCCGCGATGACCTTGGTCGTCGCGGGATCGTGGAGCCCCTTGGTGATCACATCGAAGAGCCGGGCAATGATCTCGTTCGGCGTTCCCACGGGGGCCGCCACTCCAAACCAGAGGTAGGAAACGTGCCCGGGCACGATTTCGTTCGTGGTCGGGGTGCCGGGAAAGGCCGCCATGCGCTTGAGACCCGTGGTGGCGAGGACTCTGATGCGGCCGGCCTGCACGTGAGGCACCAGCGTGGGGCCGCTACCGAAGTAGCCGGATACTTCGCCCCCTAGCAGCGCGGTGGCCGCCAGGGCGGCGCCGCGGTAGGGCACGTGCAGCATGTCCAGCTTCGCGAGCTGCTTCAGCAGTTCGAGGGTGAAGTGGGCGCCGGAGCCGGTACCCACCGACGCGAAGTTGATCTGCCCGGGCTTGCTGCGGGCAAGGGCGGTGAATTCCTTCATCGTCTTCGCCGGGAGCGACACGTGCACGGCGAGTGCGAAATCGGACGTGGCGACGAGGCTGATCGGCGCGAAGTCCTTGACGGGGTCGTAGGTCACCTTCGGGTCCACGCTCGGCACCGTCGCCAGCGGCGTGGTCCCGGCGAGCAGCAGCGTGTAGCCGTCGGGCGCGGCCCTCGCCACGGCGTCGGTGCCGACGCGCCCGGTCGCCTGGCCGCGGTTATCCACGATGCACTGCTGGCCCAGCGCCTCGGTGAGCATGCGCCCGACGATGCGTCCCGCCGCGTCCATGCCGCCGCCCGGGTTCGAGGGCACTATCAGCCGTATCGGCTTGACCGGATAGGTCGAAGGCGCCTGCGCGAACGCCTCGCTCGCGACCAACGCCGCCGCGCAGGCAAGCAACGCGCGCTTCACCGGGCGGATGATCCAAGCAGAATCAAGCCGCAGGTCATCCTTCCACGTTCATCCTTCATCCTTGAGTTTCGTAGCGGTCGTCGATGGCCGCCGATTCGTCCGGCAGGTAGCGGTGGCTGCAATACGGGCAGATGAGCTGGCGGCCGGCATGGCGGAGCGCCCACTCCACCACAAAGGCCTTAACGCATTTCGGACAGGTCGACCAGAAGAGTCTCATCGGTAGCTTCCCAAATTTCGCATGCAGATCTTTGCCACGGAATCACACGGAATCACACGGACAAACCAACAACAGAGTCTCGCATTAGCTTCCATGTGTTTCGGTGGCTAATCTGAACTTCACTTTCCTTTCACCGAGTCCAGCCACTCCTCCAGCTTCATCCGTGCGATGGCTTCCTCCGGCACCCGCAATCGGGTCGGGAAGGCGATGTGGGTGGGACGGGTGGCGTCTATGATCAACCTGCTCGAGCCCAGTCCCCGCGGGTCGGCTCCGGCGCGCACGTTCTTGATGAGGTCGATATCCCGGCGCGGATCGACGTGGAAGTTGACCGCCCACAGCACGTCTTCCTCGTTGAACACATCGATGTCGTCGTCGACCACGACGACGACCTGCAGGTTAGGCACCTGCGCCAGGGCCATGAGCGCGGCCTGCTTCGCCTGGCCCTCCTCGGTCTTCCTGATGGAGATGTAGACGGTGTAGCGGCCGCACGCCGAGAACGGCATGTGGACCCCGGTCACGTTGCCGAACTTCGACTGGACGTGGTTGTAGATAGCACCCTCGCGCGCAATGCTGCCTAGCAGGATGTGGTCGCGGTGGCCGGAGAACACGTCCTGGAACAGCGCGTTGTCGCGATGGGTGATCGCGGTCACCTCCATGTAGGGCGCGAGCTGCTGCGCCTGGTACTGGCGGCTGATGTCGCCGAAGGGATTCACGATGGTGCGCTCGCCGGGAACGATCTCCCCTTCGATGATGATCTCGGCGTCGGCCGGCACCAGGAAGTCCTTCCCCCACGTGACGGACGGCACCAGCCGGACCGATTCCTGCAGGAAGCCGCCGGCGGTCGCGTACTCGTTGTCGCCCCACGGCGTGTTGTTGAGCGTCCCGAGCCAGAAGCCGGGATGATGCCCGAGGACGTTGACCACCGGGCAGCGTTCGCCCCGGCGCTCCCATTCCCTGGTCATGCGGAGCATGTGGGGCGTATGGATGGTGAAGCCACCGCGCTGGCCGGTCTCGGGGAAGGTCTTCGTGAACGTGATGTTGTAGAAGCTCTCGCCCGGTGCGCGGGCGATGAGCCCCATCAGGAATACCGGGCCCAGGTCCATCTCGAAGTGGCGCACGCCAGGGAACATCCACATGTCGGCCTGCCCGCCCTGATAGACATTGGCGTGCACCGGCGCTTCGGACACGATCACGGGCTCGCGCTTGCGTCCCACCATTTCGGCAAAACGGGAGCCGAGCTGCCTGCCCGCCTCGCTGCGCGGCAATCCGCACGCCTCGGCGCACCGCTCCCGCGTAGCCCACAGGTTAGTGAGGATCGGGAACTTCGACGGCTCCCCGTGCATGTTGAGCGGATTTTCGAACTGCACCGCCGGGTACTCGCCGCGCCGGTCGAGCTGCGCCAGCAGGCCGGTCACGTCGAAGTTCATCGGATTCACGGTGCGGCTCACCGTCCGGAACTCGGCTGGATCGCTGCGAATCAGGTCGAGGTAGGTATCGAGGCTCTTGGGCGGGCTGCCGCTCGCAGCGGCCCGCTTCGGTTTGCCGGCTTCGGTTGTCCTGTCCATCGACGCTCCGTTCTGTGAAGAGGTCGGAAAATCGAGTCTGACGCCAATTTCCCGCGGGCGCAACGGAGCGTTGTGCCGGCCCCAGTACAGACGTATCGTTCGGACTCTTCGATTGAACCCATGACTGGAAGGCAGGGAATGCGGGTTGACGTGGTGCTTTCTTCCGCGCAGCGGGGGTCATCCTTCCTCCTTCATCCTCCATCCTTTCTCCGGAAGATCGCCGTCGTCTGCGTCGCGACGTCTTCTGCAATTGCGACTGCCCAGGACTACCCGTCCCGCCCGGTGCGCCTCGTCGTGGCCTCGACGCCCGGCGGCGGCACCGACATCACGGCACGCCTCATCGCGCCCAGGCTCTCGGAGCATCTCGGCCGGCCGTTGGTGGTCGAGAACCGCCCCGGGGCGACCACGATGATCGGCGCCGAGTTCGTCTCGCGCTCGCCGCCCGACGGTCACACCCTGCTGATGGGCGTCAGCTCGCTCACCATCAACCCGTATATCCAGGCGAAGGTCCCGTACGACGTCGTGAAGGATTTCGCCCCGGTCTCGCAGGTGCTTACGGCGCCCAACATCCTGGTCGCGCATCCATCGCTGCCTGCGCGGTCGGTGGCAGAACTGATCGCGTTCGCAAGAGCGCGCCCGGGGCAGCTCAACTTTGCCGCCGGCAGTCCCGGCTCCAATCAGCACCTGGCGATCGAGCTGTTCCTGTCGATGACGAAGCTGAAGATGACGTACGTGCCGTACAAGGGCCAGGGTCCCGCCCTGCTCGATGTGACGGCGGGACACGTGCACCTCATGATGTCCAACATCCTCTCCGCGCTGCCGCAGATCAAGAGCGGCCGGATCCGCGCGCTCGGGGTCACCAGCTTGAAGCGCGCAACCGTTGCTGCCGCCATTCCGACCGTCGCCGAAACCGGCGTGCCGGGCTACGAGGTGGTGCAGTGGTACGGCATCCTCGCGCCGGCGGCGACGCCGCGCGATATCATCGCCAGGATCCATTCGGCCACGGTCCGCGCCCTCCAGGATCCCGCGATCCAGGCGCATATCGCGGGGGAAGGCGGCGAGGCGGTCGGCGGCACGCCCGAGGAATTCTCCGCCGTCATCCGAGCCGATCTGCAGAAATGGGGCAAGTTGGTCAGGGAGATGGGAATCAAGCGCAGTGACTGAATTTTGAGTGTTGAGTTTTTAGTTTTGAGTGTCGAGTGCCTGGTTGACCAGATTTCGGTTTCAACTCAACACTAAACACTCAAAACTAAACACTGCATTAGGAGTTGCCGATGCCTATGG
>Ga0207428_10004100_pt1 | contig 13957 bp, 14 predicted proteins | sample RhiMethybrSRZTD1_FD_187600 | JGI IMG/M metagenome (GOLD analysis project Ga0207428, IMG submission 187600) | Populus rhizosphere microbial communities from Tennessee, USA - Rhizosphere MetaG P. TD hybrid SRZTD1 (SPAdes) (version 3) | ecosystem: Host-associated > Plants > Roots > Rhizosphere >... | reverse complement strand
CATCGCTGCGTCGCAGTGGCAGTTGGTTACAGGCCGGAGAGCGTTTGCCTGAAGAGGACTTTCACCTCTCCGACCACTCGCGCTTTCAGGCGCACGCGCGGCAAGTCTCCGACTTGCCGTTCAAGGGCCCATCTAATCTAACGGTCTATGACCGGGAGGGTCGGAGACCTTGGAATAAAGACGGTTTGCGCCGGCAAGTCGAAGACTTGCCGCGCATCAGAGTGGCAGAGCCATTTTTGTCGACATCAATTTTGGGCTTCAGCGTTCTGCGCTGCCCTCGCTGACGAGCGAACTTCTGACAACGATCCAATCCAAAGCGCCGTCGCCGCTTCGATCTGCCGGCGCACTCCAAAATTAAGACTCTGACTTCACCAGCAATCGGTTAACCATCGCAATCAATTCAGAAGGTTCGACAGGTTTCGATACGTGAGCATTAAAGCCGGAGGCGAGGGCCGCTTTTGCATCCTTGCGTGAAGCGTAACCGGATAACGCAATCGCGGGAACAGTCTGATAACGTTCGAGCTGGCGCAAACGCTGAATCAATTCAAATCCGTCCATCGCCGGCATGCCGATGTCAGAGATGATCAAGTCGACGGAGCTTTCAGGCGCAAGCCGCAACGTTTCCTCTGCGGAATCACAGGCAGTAACGCGAAATCCCTGCGACTCCAAAGTCGCGCGCAACATCTCCAGCGTGTCGGCGTCGTCTTCAATGATCATCAGGTGCGCCCGCGGTGATACATCAACCTGCGGCGCCGGCTGCGCTTCGCCCGCGCCCAGGCCCTGGCGCCGCGGCAATCTGATCGTGAATCGGCTGCCCTGTCCCTGGCCCGCGCTTGAGACCTGAACGCTGCCGCGATGCGCTTCAACAAAACTCTTGACCAGGGCCAGCCCCAATCCCAGCCCGCCGTGACTTCTCGTTTTAGATCCGTCTTCCTGCCGGAAACGTTCAAACACAAAGGGAATAAAATCCGCGGCAATACCCCGGCCGGCATCATCAACATGGACCACAACATCGTTACCGTCATTTTCGCATCGAACTTTCACCACGCCGCCGGGCAACGAAAACTTGATCGCGTTGTCCAGCAGATTTACCAACGCCTGGCCCAAACGGATTCGATCGCCGGTGATGATTTCGTTTTGCCAGGCTCCGAACGTAAGTTCAATTTGAATCTCACGCGTTGCGGCCATCGGCCGCGCGGTTTCAATCGCCTCGCGCACGACAGCTTCCAGTCGCATCGACATCTCTTCCATGCGCATCTTGCCGCTGAGAATAGCGGACATGTCGAGCAGGTCATTGATCAAACGTTTCAGCGCGTGCGAATTCTTTTCGATGACCTCCAAACCGTGCGCAGTCTCTTTCTGCGGCAGCAGATCGTTCCGGATCATGTGAACCCAACCGATAATCGGCGTTAACGGCGTTCTGAGCTCGTGCGAAATCGTGGTCAGGAATTCATCCTTGGCGCGGCTGGCGAGTTCAGCTTCGCGGCGCGCGGCCCGCTCTTCCTCAAACAACCGGGCGTTGTCGATGGCCAGGGCCACGCGAAAGGCGACCAACTCCAACAAGCGCGCGTCATCTTCGGTGAACGGCCGGGGCACCAGCCTGCCTACGTGAATCACTCCGACCACCCGGCCTTCGATGAGCAAGGGTACGCCGAGCAAAGACTTGACTCCTTTTTCCCGCAAAAACGGCGTATGAAGACTTGCCTTGTCGGTATCGTCGATCATCAGCGGCGATTTCTGCTGGGCTACTCGACCGGCAAAGCCGGACCCGATGGGAACCTTAATCCGCACGTCCAGTTCCAAACCCCTGGTGGCCCAGGCCACCAGATCGTCTCCTCCTTCCTCACGCAGGAGAATCACCACTGTGTCGACATCCATGGCGTCGTGCACGCGATCAATCAGTTCAGAGAGCAACTTGTCCAACGACAGGTGGGCCAGAACCACTTCAGTAACGGTTTGCACCTGACGCATGCGCTCCATGGTCGCTTCCAACTCCAGACGCGCTCGTTGTTCGCGCTCGAACAACTGGCCACGTTCTTCTTCGGCCCGCTTGCGTTCGACAAACTGTCCAATCTGATTTCCCACCCCATTCATGATTTCCAGCAACGAAGGATCGTGCTCCAGCTTGCCATGACTGAAGAACTCCATCACACCTATCACCACCTGACCCAGCATCACGGGGAATCCAAACGCCGAAACCAGCCCGCACCTGGCAGCGAACTCCGCGCGCGAAACGTTCTCGTCCTTCGTCAGATTTTCGATCCATTCAGATTTGCGACTGGCCCAGATGCGGCCCGGTAAGCCTACCCCTCGCCCAAAGCTGCGGTTGCGACTGGCTTCCTCAAACTCATCGGCTGCGAGTGAATTCACGCGCCAGGCAGCCAGCCATCTCAAAGTTTCCGCTTCCCGATCCAAACGCCATAGCTGGCCCATATCGCATCCCAGACTTTCACAAATGGCCTGCAACAGACTGGGCGCTGCGTCTTCGAGTGATTCCGATTCACTCATGATTCGAGCGACCACGACCTGGACCGTCAGCCGGCGCTCGAGTTGTCGTCGTCCGGTAATGTCGCGGGCGATGCCGGTGAATAATCGCCGGCCATTCTCAACGAACTCACCAAATGACAATTCCAGCGGAATCTCGCGCCCGCTCTTGTGTAAGCCGGGGAGGATAATTGAGTCCCACGACGGGTGCCGCTCGCCCGTCGCGAGGTACCGCTCGAACGCTGTTCGATGAACCGGCCTGAGGTAATCGGGCATGAGCATAGTCAGCGTTTGGCCGACCATTTCCTCATGGAGATATCCAAAAATTTTTTCGGCAGCCGGATTGGCGAACAGGATTGTGCTCTGATCGTCGATCGTGAGAATGGCGTCGGAAGCAGTCTCGGCAATTACCCGCGAGAGGTGATGTAACTCTACCTCAGTGATATTGCGCCGGTTCTCCGCGGGTTCGTTCATCAAAGTGATCGAAACTAAACCTTTTTTGCAGCGGGCGTCAAACGGTCTTTGACAAGCTGCGGCGGCGCGCCGAAAATCGTTTTTCAATCGACTGGAGCGCAAGCGTCTCGCTTGCTGAAGCCTTGCCAGAATGACAACCGAGACGGTTGCGCTCCAGTCAACGAACTCGATATGTATCCGGCAGGAAATCTCTTTATTGAAGTTCCACACGGGCGCCTCGAGGCCATCGTGAAACCACCAGGCGAGGAACCGAACCGCGGAGTGGCGCTGGTCCTGCATCCACATCCGCTCGGTGGCGGCACGATGCACAATAAAGTGGTGTTTCGCGCGGCGGCCGCTCTAAATGACGCCGGCCTGGTGACCCTGAGGATCAACTTTCGCGGCGTGGGCCAAAGCACCGGCACTCACGATAAAGGTCTTGGAGAGCGGGATGACGTGAGGGCCGGATTGGACTATCTGGCTGAGAATTATCCGCACCAGGAAGTCACTCTGTGCGGCTTCTCGTTTGGCGCTCGGGTGGGACTCGAGGTCGGCCTCGACGACAATCGGGTGACGAGATTAATCAGCATCGGAACGCCGGTAGACAAATATGACTTCGGGTTTCTCGCCGCTTGCCGCAAACCGATTCTGTTTGTGCACGGCGAACATGATGAGTACGGAGACCTGGAACGGTTGCGCGAGCTGGTTGCAAAGATTGACGCGCCGAAAGAACTGGCAGTAATCAAAGACGCCGGACACTTCTTTGACGATCAGTTGGATGAGTTGAAGCTAGTGATTAGAGAGTGGATGGTGAGTACTCAACGACAGTCGTGTTAGTGATACTATTCCCCACTTGAAGTGGCAATGAGCTTTCGCGCCAGCCACTCACCAAGCTCGGACCTGGACATCCGGCTGCTGGCTACGGCAAGTATGATCTCTTCCTGTTCGTCCACTGATGATTCTATTTCACAGCTGTTAAGGACAAGGAATACTTCCATCGCAGCGTGGCCGATCCGCTTGTTGCCATCCAGAAACGGATGGTTTTGGATAAGGCCATGCCCCAAAGCAGCCGCTTTTTCTGATAGCGATGGATACAGATCGCGTCCATCAAAGGTCATTTGTGGTTGCGCAACAGCCGACTCCAGCCCTCCACGGTCTCTGATACCCAATATTCCACCGCTACGAAAAATAACTTCTGCATGCAGAGCAATGATTTCTTCTAACGAGAGGTAACGCATCATGCGAGGCGCTTGTGAAGCTCCGCGTTCTTGTCGAGCACATACTCAGCAGCGGCCTTGAACTGAGGATTCAGGTGAAGCTGCGCCTCCAATTGCTCTAGCTTTTCTTCAAGGCTTAGAATTGCCAACTGTTCCGCGGTCAAGTTCAGACGCTCCGCCGCTTCTTCGAGTTTTGCAACAGTGGTTTCGGACAGATTTAGCTCAAACGTCTTCATTTCCAATAGCCTACACCATGCATGTGATCTATTCCAGAGTTTCAGCGACGAAACAGGCACACGCCATCAGCAACTCAATGTTCAGGCTCTCCGTGCCTCAAGCCTAATTGCAAAGCCAAAAATTGAAAAACCGACAAGGGACCTCCGAAGGTAAACGATTGCCTGGTTCGAGAATACGATTACTTCCTCTCACACATCCTTTCCAGATACCCAAGAACACAATCCCGGATCAACTTGTATGACCGGTCGTAAGCAACCTTGCCAAGTCCAAACGGATCGGCGATCTCCACACCGCGCCCGTGCGGGTCGAATGCGCCCAGCAGGCTGATGCGTTCGGGCGAGATCCCAAACTCACTCGTCAGAACGTCAGCGTGACTGTGCTCCATCACCAGAAACCGATCGATCGAGTCGAGCGGAAGCTGACCTACCCAGGTAGGAGTCTCTTTAACGGGTGGTGTCTGGTGCGCCCGGCATGTGTTTGAAGTTTCAGTCAGCGACGGTTGATCCGAGAAGTCATAAACGCCTCCCGAGTAGACTTCAAAACGCCTGAGATCGCCTCCTCGCCTCAGCTACAAAAATCGCGTGCGCCATCACGCTACGGCACCGGTTCGCATAACAGATGAGAGCGACTGAAGGCATGATGAACACCACGTGTCAGAAGCCCGACGTAAGCGAGGGCATGTGAAGCGAATGGATGCCCTTCCTTACGGTCGGGCTTCTGACTAACTCACTTCTTCAGGTACCCCTTCGCAGCCAGCAATTCCGCATTTAATATCGCTGCGCCGGCGGCGCCCCGGATCGTGTTGTGACCCAGCGCTACGAAGCGATAATCGAGAACGTTGTCCGGCATAATTCGGCCGACGGTGATGCTCATTCCGTTTCCGGCATCACGATCCAGGCGTGGCTGTGGGCGATCGGTCGCGTCTCTCACGATGATTGGTTTCGCGGGCGCCGTGTGAAGCTGCAACTTTTGCGGTTCCGCGGTAAAGGAGGCCAGGGCTTCGCGAATTTCGTCCAAAGACGCGGCCCGCGATAGCTTCACCCGGATCGAGGCCATGTGCCCATCCGTCACATTCACGCGATTGCACTGCGCGCTCACTTTCATGTCCGCATCGATGACTGTTCCCTGGGACACCACACCAAGAAGTTTCCGCGTTTCGCACTCCACCTTCTCGTCTTCGCCGCCAATGAAGGGAATTACGTTGTCGGTGGCATCCAGCGACGGCACGCCGGGGTAACCGGCGCCAGAGAGCGCTTGCATAGTCGTCACGACGCAATCGGTGATGCCAAACTTCTCATGCAGCGGCTTGAGCGCGATGACGATCGCGATGGCCGAACAATTAGGATTGGTGACGATAAAGCCACGATTGAAGTCGCGATTCGTCCGCTGCGCATCAATTAACTCAATATGCTCCGGGTTTACTTCCGGAATCAGTAGCGGGACATCCGCCCCCATCCGGTGTGATGAAGAATTGCTGATTACCGGATAACCCGCGCGGGCGAAATCCTCTTCGGCGCTTTTGGCAATGTCACCAGGCAAACTGGAAAAAACAAAATCGCATTCGAGCGGCGGTGACGGTGCTTGCACCGCGATGTGCTTAACGGCGTCGGGCATTTCGCCGGGCAAACGCCAGGTGCACGCCTCGGCATAAGGCTTTCCCTGCGATCGGTCAGAAGCAGCCAGCGCCGTGACTTCAAACTGTGGATGATGTTCGAGCAACTGGATAAAGCGCTGACCGACGACGCCAGTTGCTCCCAGAATTCCTACACGAAAATTATCTGTCATGTGATTAATTTGGCGAAGTCAGAACCACCTGCGTAGGCAGATGGATCGGGCACGCTTCCAAGTTGCATCCTTAACCCACCGCTAACGCGGGTGGTACTGACCTCCATCAAGCCGCATTGTTTTATTTCAATGATTTTAGCGCCGCTCCCAGACGACGCACCCCTTCGCTCAGTCTCTCTTGATCTGCGCAAAACGAAATTCGCAGATAACCTTTGCTTTGATCCCCAAACGACGCTGCGGGAATCGTGACTACGCCTTGATCGAGCCCGGCCTCGGCAACTCGCATTTCATCACCGTAAGCGCTCACGTCAACCATCGTGTAGAAGGCTCCCTCGGGAGTGACGCAGCGCAAACCGAGTTCGTCGCGCAGCAACCCGAGCAGATGATCGCGCCGCCGGTGAAAAATTGCGCGATACTCGCTACGTGCCAGAGCAGCTTCGTCGGTCCATGCCGCCAGAGCCGCTTTTTGCGAGATACTCGAAGCGCAAGTCACGACGTATCCGTGCAAAACCAACACCGCACGCATCACCTCAGCATCTCCGGCCAGCCACCCGATGCGCCACCCGGTCATGCGCATTGATTTCGAAAGACCACTGACGACGATTGTACGCGGGTAGAATTCCGAGATCGAAGGCGGACGCTCAGGCGTGTAGTAAAGTTCGCGATAGATTTCATCGCTAACAATGAAAGCATTTGAGCCGCTCGCAGTGACCGCCTCGGCCATCGCCTGCAGTTCAGTTGAAGACAACACGCGTCCGGTGGGATTTGAAGGGCTGATACAAATTACAACTTTGGTGCGAGGCGACAGCCGCGCTTTGAAGTCCTCGATATCAAAACCGAAATCGTTCTTTGCCGGAAGGCTGTAACTAACCGCGCGCCCGCCGACCATGCGTATAATTGTTGGATACGGAATGAAGCCGGGATTCGGGATCAGGACTTCATCGCCTTCTTCGACCAGCGTACGCAGGATTAAGTAGAGAGCTTCCTGCGATCCGGCAGTGACGATCACCTGATCGTTTGACAGCTTCATGTGCGGGTAATCGCCGGCAATTCGTTCGCGCAGCTCGGGCAAACCCGCCTGCAAGGTGTAGCCGCTCTTCCCTTCCTGAATTACGCGCACCGCTTCACGCAGGATGACTTCCGGCGTGGGCAGGTCCGGTTCGCCGAGTCCGAGACTGATGCTGCCCGGCTTCGCGCGATCCGAAATCTTCCGGATCATGCTCTTTTCAATGCCGCGGAGAAATGGTGGTGGTTGAAATTGGTTCAACACTTTTCCTCAGCGAGATACCGCTTGACCCCTGTTCAGATAACCTGAATTCCGTGCGTGGTAATTAGAATGTCGATCTGCCGGAGAGATTTCTTAAGGCGTTCTTTGAAAGCTTTGAAGAATTGCTTTGTGGCGCGGTCGTTAGTCGCAACGATTTCAATCTTGAAGATCTGATCAATAAATTCGACTCCGCCGTACTTCCATCTTCCCTGGTAAGGTGATGATAGCGAACTTACAGTTATTGCGCCGAAAGCCTCAATTAATTCCGCCTTGATTTCTTAGCTTCTCCGCCTCGATGTCCTTGCCGTCATTGTATTTCAGAGGCAAGTAAATCGTATATTCTCTCATGTTGCCAATGCAGGTTTTGGGATTGGGATTTTGCTCGGCTCTAATTTCTTGAAGGCAATGCGTTCCCGTTTCAGAATTTTGAGTTGTTCGTCGCGAATCCCGTACGTGTTATCAGCCAAACACACAACCGGAAATCCGCTCTTTGCCAGGATCACAAAAGCTTGCGCATCTTCTTTGTCGGGAATTTGAATGTAAATCATTGACAACCTCTACCAGGAACCTCGATTAGCATAGCACTGACTGTCAAGTAACAAAATTTGCAAATTCACCTAAGCAGATCCTCCAACTGCGTCGCCGCATCGGTCTTCTCATCGCGATATTTCACGATCACCGGCGCATAAAGTGAAAGGTTCCATTCGCGACCTTTGTCAGTGTTAACAGCTCGCGCACCGGGCACGACAACAGCTCCCGCAGGAATCTCCAGCGGCGCATTGCTGGTGCGTCGATAAACTTCTTCGCGCACCAGATCATAAACCGGCGTCGAGCCCGTGATAATTGTTCCGGTAGCCAGCACCGCCCGCTCGCGAACGATCGTCCCTTCGTACACGCCGCAGTTACCGCCAACAATCACGTCGTCTTCAACAATCACAGGTATCGCGCCGGCGGGTTCAAGCACGCCGCCAATTTGCGCCGCAGCCGAAAGATGCACACGCTTTCCAATCTGTGCGCACGATCCGACCAGCGCATGGCTGTCGATCATTGTGCCTTCATCGACGTACGCTCCGGCGTTTACAAACATCGGTGGCATGCACACGACGCCGGGCGCAATGTATGCACCGTCGCGAATGCTCGATCCCCCGGGCACGATGCGGACCCGATCCTCAACGGAAAACTCTCTAATCGGATAAGTGCTCTTGTCGAGGAACTGCAAACTCTGATCCCTCGGCGACATGTCGACGATTGTGCCCATGCGAAATCCGAGCAGTATGCCCCGCTTTACCCAGGCATTCGTTTGCCATTTACCACTGGCATTTCGTTCAGCCGCACGGATTTCACCGCGATTAAGCGCGGACTTGAACTCGTTGAAAACGGCGAAGTCTTCGTCGGAATATTCGCCGCCGGCACGAGCTGCTAATTGTTCGATCTGTTCCTGCATAAGTCCGAAACCGCCTGCGGTAGCGGGCCGTTGATCCGGATCATCTGAAATCTATGGTCAAAGGTTAACCGCCCGCTACCGCAGGCGGTTTCGGACCGTTACCCAGTGGCTCGTGCTGTTTCGTTTATCAAACCAAGATTCGAGATCACCTCGCGAACCCGCTCACGACTCTTCTCCTTAATCGGGACCATCGGCAGTCGAAAGTTCTCTTCAAGCAACCCCATGATGGCCATCGCTGCTTTCACCGGACCGGGGCTTGATTCAATGAAGTTCACTTCCATCAAAGGCAGAATGCGATAGTGCAACTCACGCGCTTCGTTCCACTTTCCTGCCAGCGCCAGGTTTGTCATTTGCGACATCAGATCCGGAATCTCGTTCGAGGCGACGGACACAATTCCATCACCGCCCAGCGCAATCAACGGCAAAGTCACCGCGTCGTCCCCGGACAAGACGGCGAAATTCGCGGGACGTTCGCGCAGAATTTCCATGATTTGCGACAAATTTCCCGAAGCCTCTTTGATCGCAACGATGTTTTCACAGTCGCGCGCCAGACGCAGTGCCGTAGACGCAGCAATATTTGATGAAGTGCGTCCCGGCACGTTGTAGAGCATGATCGGCATTTCCGGAACGGCTTTGGCAATCGCGCTAAAGTGCGCATACAACCCTTCCTGAGTAGGCTTGTTGTACCAGGGAGCGACTTGCAGCAGCGCGTCAGCACCGAGGTCGCGCGCGCGTTGCGAATACTCAACCGCAGATGCCGTTGAGTTGCTGCCTGCCCCGGCAATCACTTTTGCCCGGCCACGGGCGACGTCAATCGTGGTCGCAATCACTCGCGCGTCCTCTTCTTCCGTCATGGTGGCGCTCTCGCCAGTCGTGCCACACGGCACCAGGAGTTGCACGCCGCCATTAATTTGCCGATCGACCAGCGCGCGCATCCGATCTTCATCGAACGCGCCGTCAGCAGTGAACGGCGTCACCAGAGCGGTGGCGCAACCGCGCATCCAATCGATTTTCATCGTCATGATTTTGTTTCCCCTTACTTGATTACCGAGCCACTCACAATCTCATCAAACACTTCCGAGAATTCATAGACGCCCTTACGTCCGATGATCCACTGCGCGGCGATCAAGGCGCCGGCAGCGAACCCTTCACGCGATCGCGCTGTATGCGTCAACGTTATCTGATCTGCGGGCGAATCAAAACCAAGCTGGTGTGTCCCCGGAATGTAGCCGGCGCGCGTGGAACTCACCGGCACCTCACGGCCCAACTTTTCAGTGACGACCTTGTGCAGCTGAACCGCGGTTCCTGAAGGCGCGTCGCGCTTGCGCTTATGATGCGCTTCTTCGATGAACGGATCGTAGGCATCGAGGTCGCGAAATAGCTCCGCCGTTCGTGCGGCAATTCGATAAAAAACCTGCACGCCCACCGAAAAGTTCGCGCCGTAAATCAGTGCACCATCATGCTGCTGCATTAAACTTCGCACCTGATCGACTTGAGCTTGCCAACCCGTCGTACCCACCACCAACGGCACACCCGCACGGGCAGAGCTTTCCGCATTCTTGGGAACGGTGCCGGCTATCGAAAAATCTATAGCCACGTCACAGCTACGCAAGGCTTCTGCCAGATCATCAACACTGCGATCGGCGCCATCAATGTCGATCGTCAGCGCAATCTCATGACCCTTCGCCGACGCCAGTTGGCCCACCAGGCGGCCCATTGCGCCATATCCAATTAGTCCGATTTTCATAGCGCTTTCACCAGGTCGATGTATAGCTCGACCGCTTTAGCTAATTCGCTTTTCCGGATCTTTTCACCGTCGGTGTGTGCATCAAGAATCGATCCTGGTCCAATTAACAATGCCTTGCCCCAATTCGAAAGATACGGAATATCGGTGGTAAATCGCGCCAGCATCTGATCGAAACCGGCCATAGTAAACAGTCGAACCGGGTCGTGAACTGATTTGTAATCGATACTCGCTCGCCCGTCTATGGCCTGCTCCAAAAGCTCCTTCACCGTCGACGATTCTTTCGCCAGACGTATATGTAGAGTTGCCTGCGCCTCGCTGGGTATCACATTGGCGCGTACGCCACCCGACAAGATGCCGATGTTACACGTCGTCTCGCCAAAGACATCGTCGTCCGGCCACTCAATATTCCGAATGTCATTGAGCACGGCCAGCAACTTCTCGATTGCCGAATCGCCGTGCTCAGGATAAGCCGAGTGCGCAGCGCGACCGTGGGTCTTAATAGTTGTTTGAACCGAGCCCTTGGTCCCGGTCGCCAACTGGTTATCCGTCGGTTCGCCATTGACCAGATATTCGCAGGACGCCGCCAGCGGGTGGTCATTGGCGATTTTGGCTCCTGCGCTGGCAACCTCTTCGTCAACGGTAAATAGCAATCCGATTTCGTTGAAGCCCTGGGCGCGAAGCTGCTCCGCCGCGGCTATCTGGGCTGCGATGATTCCCTTCGCGTCGCATGATCCACGGCCATAGATGAAGTCGTCATCTTCACTCGAAGCGAAAAATGGCGGCACGGTGTCCATGTGCGTGGAAAGAACGACTCGTGGCCGCGCCTCAGTAGTGGCAATTATGTTTGATCGCTCATCGGCTACATCCTGAAACTCGACCCGATAGCCGTACCGCACGAGCAACTCGCCGAGCGACGTCCCGATCTGAATTTCGTCACCGGTAACTGATGGAATGTCGATCAGCTCGCGCGTGAGCCTGAAAACATCCATCACGTCACGACCCCCTCGCGATCGTGCCCAGTTCGTGAAGCCGAACGAATCTCAGTCATTTCGTCATCAACGTTTGCATCCGGTCGTTCAAAAAAGAGCTGATGTAGTCGCGAAATGGCTTGCGCTGCGTGCGGCTCATCAACCATGAGAGTCAGGTTTACGCTCGAGGCGCCCACCGAAATCATCGATACGTTGATGTCACTGATTACCGAGAACACCCGCGCGGCAATTCCCGGAGTGTTGAGCAGACCTTCGCCGACAATTGAGATAATTGTGCGCCGTTCTTCGATGTCTACCTTTCCCAGCTCTGTGAGATCAGCCTTGAGCGCTTCCAGCGAGGTGGTGTCGTCAATTGAGAGCGAAACGCTGACCTCAGAAGTCGTAACCACGTCGACTTCGGTGCGATGCTGATCGAAGACTTCAAAGAGCTTACGCAAAAAGCCATAGGCGCCGAGCATCCGCGCCGAAGTAACCTGCACCGTCGTAATGCCATTCTTGTGAGCAATCGCCTTTACTGTCTGCGGCGCAGCTTGCGATTCCGAAACGATCAGCGTGCCGGCTTCTTTCGATGCACGCGAGTTACAGACACGCACCGGGATCGACAGGTCAATTGCCGGTTGAATCGTTTTTGGGTGCAAAACTTTCGCGCCAAAGTAAGCCAGCTCGGCAGCTTCTTTGTAGGACAGCACGGGAATCGTCTGCGCCTGAGGCACAACCCTGGGATCGGCGGTCAGGACGCCGCTGACGTCGGTCCAGATCTGGATTTCGCGCGCGCCAATCGCCGCGCCAATGATCGCCGCCGAATAATCTGAACCTCCACGACCGAGCGTCGTCGTAACTCCGCGCACGGTGCTGCCAATGAAGCCGCCGAGCACGGGAATCCTTGCAGCTTGCAGGAGCGGCAAGAGAACTGCTTTCGTCGCTTCGGTGGTTTCAGTCTGCGGCGTGGCGGCGCCGTAATTCTCGTCAGTCTTGACACAGGCCCGGGCATCCGCATAACGCGCGCCCAGTCCGTTTTCGGACAGCACCGCCGCGAGCAACTGTGACGATAACTGTTCCCCATAAGCGACAATCTCATCCTGCAGCGGCGGGCTGGTAACAGGATGCGAGGCAATTATCTTGTGGAGTTGTCGAATCTTTCCGCGAGCGTCGCCAATCGTCGAAACGAAGGTCGCGTGCGCTTCCTTGCCGAGCAAATCCTTCGCGATTGCGAGGTGGCGTTCGAAATCCCTTTCAAGTGTTTTGGTCGCGCCGCGCGCATCGCCGGCAATCGCCCGCTCCACGCTCTGCAAAAGTGAATTGGTAAAACCGCCAATTGCCGAAACGACGACCACTGGCCGCGACGCAGACGCCACTTTGACGATCGCGGTGACGTTGCGAAAAGCGGCGGTATCTTCGACGGACGTCCCGCCGAATTTCATGATTGTTGGTTTCATGTTTGATCGTTTGGAGAACCGTCTTCAGGCGGACGTTGCTTCACTGAATCGTTGCCTGACGGCAGAACCCCGAACACGACTAAGAAACAATCACTAAGAATACGACTGGCGCGCCAATTCTGAAAAGCGCGCCAGTCATAAAACATTGTCATTAAGCTTCTCGCGTTCAAAGCTGGGGAGGGCAGTTGCGTGGTCTGAACACCGACCGCGGACTTCACATCCCTGGATTATTTGGAGCCTGAAGCGAGTAGTATTACTTTGCGTTTTTCTTTGCGTCTCTGCGCCTTTGCGTGAAAACCTGCTTGCAAGAAGCGCTTTTCACGCAAGACGTGAAGGGCAAAGACCGGCAAAGGCGAAACCAACACCACCCTTGGGCTGACTTACTTCATGAGGAAGAGTCACCGTGTCATGAATACAACTTAGCGTTATAGAACGGCGCAAAAGCGGCCAGGAGCGCAGCCTCGAAACTGTCAGACCGAGTCAATAAATCGCGGGACAAAACTCCCCAGGCCCCTTGCTTGCTGCGCACGTCCCGCATGCCTGCGACTTCGTCGATTACGATTCCCAGTTCGCGCCCCGAGAGGACGTCCTTAACAATCGAATCGGGGACCTCGATCGACGGCGACATGCCAAAGCTGCCGCGCTCTCCATCAGTAACGAAAGCCCATCCGCGCAAAAACGTGCGCCATTCGCCTTCCAGCGAAATCGAGTGGAACCCGCCTTCCAACCCCACATAAAGATCTGCGCTTAGCTTCTGTTCTAAAAGGATTTTGCGCACCGCCAGCGCCCGTTGCCTTGCGCCACTCATCAATTCCCAGTCAGTCAAAGGCATCGATGGCGCGTCAGTTTTCACGGGGCGCGCAACGATACTGGCGCTGCGCCAGGCCGCATCAATTTC
>Ga0207428_10004098_pt1 | contig 13958 bp, 9 predicted proteins | sample RhiMethybrSRZTD1_FD_187600 | JGI IMG/M metagenome (GOLD analysis project Ga0207428, IMG submission 187600) | Populus rhizosphere microbial communities from Tennessee, USA - Rhizosphere MetaG P. TD hybrid SRZTD1 (SPAdes) (version 3) | ecosystem: Host-associated > Plants > Roots > Rhizosphere >... | reverse complement strand
CGGAACGACTGGGTATTACTCGTTCGACGCGTTGCGCTCGCGCCAGCAATCGTTTGCGTCCGTTGCGGCATTGGGCGGATGGAGCGCGGTCCTTCGCGCCGATGGACAGGAGACCGAGCGCGTCAACGGCGTGCGCGTCACATGGGAGTACTTCCGCACGCTTGGCGTGACGCCCGCCCTCGGACGCGATTTCGAAGCCGGAGACGATCATCCCGATCACCGGCGGATCGTGCTGCTCAGCGACGGGCTGTGGCGCCGCCGTTTCAATGCCGATCCCGGGGTGATCGGCAAGCCGATCTCGATCAACACCGTCACCTATACCGTGGTCGGCGTGATGCCCCGATCGCTCAACGAGCTGGTCAGCAGCCGATTGATGCCCGGATCCGAGGTCTGGACGCCGCTAGGCTATCTCACGTCGCTGCCGCAATCGTGCCGCAGTTGCCGTCACATCCAGGTGATCGGCCGCCTCCGCGACGGCGTCACGAAAGAGCAGGCCGAGGCCGATGCCACGCGCGTGTATCAATCGCTCGCCCAGGAGTTCCCGAAAGACTACGTGTCGCCGACGGCGCTGCTGACGCCCATCCGCGATCGATTTCTTGGTCCGGCGCGCCCGGTGCTGATGTTGCTGTGGGCGGCGGTCGGTCTGTTGCTGCTGATGGCCTGCGCGAACATCGCCAACCTGTTGCTGATTCGCGCCAGCGAGCGGGAAGAGGAGGTCGCGATCAGGCGCGCGCTCGGCGTGTCGCCGTCGCGGCTGCTGCGGCAGTTCCTCACCGAATCGATGGTGCTGGCGATCGCCGGCGGCACGATCGGCACGCTGCTCGCGATCTGGGCGACGCGCCTCCTCGTGGCCAACGGGCCTGACGAAATTCCGCGGCTCCAGGAGGTTGCGATTAGCGGGCGCGTCCTGCTCTACGCCATCGCCAGCAGCGTGATCACGGGCGTCATTTTCGGGATGGCGCCGGCACGCATGCTGATCTCGCGAGCCGGCGGCCGCGAAGCCGTCGCAGTCCTGACGCACGCGACACGCGTGACGGTGGGACCGGCGGCGTGGCGCCATCGCGCGGTGCTGGTTGGCGTCAATGTCGTGCTGTCGACGGTGCTGCTCGTGGCATCGGGCCTGCTGGTCCGCAGCTTTGTCAGCTTATTGAAAGTCGATCCCGGATTCGATCCGGGTGGCGTGCTCTCGATGGAAGTCGAGTTGAGCGGCCGCGACTACGACGACACCGCGAAAATCGCCGCCTTCTACGATCGCCTCGCCACGAGCCTGTCGTCACTACCGGGCGTGACCGCCGTGGGCGCGTCGACCAACCTCCCGCTGACGGGCAGCATCGATCAGTGGGGTTTCACGATCGAAGGCCGGCAGCTCGCGAATCCCGAGGAAGCGCCGGAGGCCGATCGATACGGCGTCGAGGCGGATTACTTCGCGGCGATGAAGATTCCCCTGGTGCGCGGCCGGCTGTTCACGCCCGCCGATGGGCCGGGTGCGCCGCCGGTGATCGTGATCGGCAAAACCACGGCGGAGCGCCTCTGGCCCGGCGAGGATCCCATCGGCCGCCGCGTCACGCTCGCGGGCGGTCCGAACAACCCTCCCCGCACGATCGTCGGTGTTGTCGGCGACGTGCATCACGACGGCCTGCACCTGCCGGTGTCGTATCAGGCCTACATGCCGCAATCGCAATCGCCCTGGCCGCAATCGAGCATGACGATGCTGATCAGAGTGCGCGACGGACAGGATCCGGCGGCGATCGCGGCGGCGGCGCGCGAGCGGCTGCGCGCGATCGATCCGCAACAGCCAATCATCCGGATGCGCACCTATGACTCGATCATCTCGACGCTGATGGCGACGAGGCGATTCACGCTCGTCCTGCTCGCGGCGTTTGCCGGCACGGCGCTGCTGCTGGCGATCGTCGGTTTGTATGGCGCGCTCAGTTTCGTGGTCACGCAGCGCCAACGCGAGATCGGTGTCCGCGTCGCCCTGGGAGCGGATCGAGCTGACATCCGCCGGCTGGTGATGACGCAGGGGCTCCGCCCGGTCGCGATCGGCATGGCGATTGGTCTCGGACTGGCCGCGGCGGCCGGCCAGCTGCTGACGACCATGTTGTACGGCGTCACGCCAACCGATGCGACGACGTACGCGCTTGCACTCGGAGCCATGATCGTCAGCGCGACGCTCGCCTGCCTGTTGCCGGCTCGCAGGGCCACACTCGTGGAACCCGCGGTGACATTGAGATCCTGACGCGCGCGCAGCGTTCTGTCGGATAATCGACGGTCATGAAGCGAGCGGCCGTCCTCGTCGTGGCGATCGTTGTCACACTGTCGTCATCCATCGATCTGATTGCATGGGGAGCCCAGGGACATCGCCTTGTCGGGTTGATCGCCGCCGAGCGTCTCACGCCGGTCGCGAAACAGCAGGTCGATCGGTTGCTCGACGGACAGACGCTCGCGGATGTCTCGAGCTGGGCGGATACGCTGACGAGCGACCAGGTCCAGACGTCGTACTGGCACTACTTGAATATTCCACCCGAGGCGAGCGGATACGATCGCGATCGCGACTGCCCGAAACAGCCCGGCGCCCAGGAGGGATCACGCGGCGATCGCTGGCGCGATTGCGTCGTCGATCGCATCGCCTATTGGGAAGAGCGTCTTGCCGATGTGAAGCTCGATCGCGCCGATCGCGCGACGGCCCTGAAATACATCGTGCATTTCATCGGCGATCTGCATCAGCCGTTTCACGCCCTCGGCGTCGGCCGCGGCGGCAACGATGTGAAAGTCCGCGTGTTCGGCGAGGCCAACTGTGGCAACGATCCGGCAAAGCCGAACCCGTGCAACCTGCATTCAGTGTGGGATAGCCGGCTGATCGCGCGACGCACGCTCGAGGATGGCGCTTATGTCGCCGAGCTCAGGAAGGTGATTACCGCGAAGAGACTGGGATCGCTTCCGGTGGGCACGCCGGCGCAGTGGGCGGAGCAGTCGTTCAGGCTCGCGAAGGAAGCGTTGGTGACGCCGGATACCAACATCGATGAGGGCTATTACCGGCGCCACATCACGGTAATCGACGAGCGGCTGTCGCTTGGTGGTGTTCGTCTCGCCGCCGAGCTCAACAGAATCTTGAAGTAGCTACTCTGATCGGAGCGCGGTGATCGGATCGACGCGCGCGGCTTTGCGAGCCGGCGTGACGGACGCCATCAATGTCACCGCCGTCAGGACCAGCGTGACGCCGATCAGGGTGATCGGATCCGTCGGTTCGATTTCGATGAGCCGCAGTTGCGCGACGAGGCTGATCGCGAGGGCAGCGGGCAATCCAATCGCCAGCGCGATCGCGAGTTGAATCAATCCGCGCCGCAGAAACAGCCACGACACGTCCCGGCGGCTCGCGCCGATCGCCATGCGCACGCCGATCTCCTGGGTGCGCTGCGTGACCGCGTAGGCGATCACGCCGTAAACGCCGATCGCCGACAGCAGCAGGCCGATGACGGCGAGCACCCCGAACAACGTCGCGAAAATCCGATAGATCGATCGTTCATTGGCCAGCACTGCGGCGATCGTCTGGATGTTGAAGACCGGCTGATCCGGATCGATCGGCTGCACGGCCGAGCGCACCGCGCTCATCACGCTGTTCGGAGAAAGGGCACTTCGCACGATTAACGAAGCGGTGCGAGGCGCCACCTGGCGGAAAGGAAGATAAATCACCGGGCTGCGGAAGGCCTCGCTATCGTCGCCTTGCCCGAACGCGGTCACGATGCCGATCACCGTTCGCCATGGCTGCGGCTCCTTCTCGTCGTCACGCGGCATGAATCGAATACGACGTCCGATCGGATTCTCGCCCGGGAAGTAGCGGTCGGCGAACACCTGGCCGATGACGATGGTCTCGGCACCGGGCACGCCATCGCGTTCCGTGAACGAGCGTCCGCGCGCGATCGAGACGCCGAGCACGTTGAAATAGCCAGGTGTGATGGTCACGGTTCCCGTATAGGGGCGGATCTCGTCCTCGGCGTAACGACGGCCATCGACCTCGAACCGCCACTGCTCATCGTCGCGCGGCGGCACGCTGGTGGTGAACGCGGCGGACTGCACGCCTGGGATCGCCGCGATCTTCGGCAGCAGCTGCTCGAAGAACCGCAGTCGCGCTTCGGGACTGGGATAGTTCGAGGGCGGCAGCTGCATGCGCATGCGCGCGAGCCCATCGACCTTGAATCCAGGATCGACAGCGTAGAGAGCGTTGAAGCTGCGCAGCATCAGCCCGGCGCCGCACAGCAGCACCACGGTCAGCGCCAGCTCCGCGACCACCATCGCGCCGGCCATGCGACGGGTGCGGCGGCCTCCGGTAGCGCCGCGCGCGCCGTCCTTGAGCGTGTCCAACTGGCCGTCGCGCGAGATGTGCAGCGCCGGCGCGAGCCCGAACAGCACACCCGTCGCGACGCAAATGGCGGCGACGTAACAGAGGACGCGCCAGTCGATCGTGAATCGCAGCCAATACGGCGCGCCGGATGCCTGGATCGCGGCATCGAACGCCCGCAATCCGAATGTGGCGAGCGCCAGGCCGGCAATGCCGCCGAGGCTGGACAGCGCAATGCTCTCGATCAGCAGCTGCCGGACGAGTCTCGAGCGCGTCGCCCCGAGTGAATGACGCACGGCGACTTCTCGCGATCGATACATCGCGCGGGAGAGCAGCAGGTTGGCGACGTTCGCGCAGGCGATCAACAGCACGAAGATCACCGCGCCCATGATCACGATGAACATGCGCGGCGCGGCGCCGTTGAGGAAACGCTCGTGCAGCGTTTCGACCTGGCCGCCAATCGCGCTCTTGGTGAGCTCCGGATGATCCGTGAGGATGCGTTGAGCGATGCTGTCGATTTCGGCGCCCGCCTGCTGCTTCGTCACACCCGGTGCGAGGCGGCCAAAGACGCTGATGACGCGGACCTCGCGCGACAACTGCGCCTCGGTGGGAATGAACGGCACCCACAGGTAGCTGCCATCGTTCTCGCCAAACTTCATCTGGTCCGGCATGACGCCGATGATCGTCGCCGGGCTGCCGTTGACGCGCAGGGTGCGGCCGATCACACGAGGATCGCGATCGAAGCGTTTCGTCCAGAGGTCGTAGGCGATAATGACGACCGGCGCCGCGCCCGGCCGATCTTCGCCCGCGACAAAGTTGCGTCCCAGGAGCGGTTGCTGACCGAGGACATCGAACAGATTAGCGGTGACGCGCGACCCTTGCGTTTGCTCGGGTGCCGCGTGGTCATCGCTGATGTTGATCGCGCCAAATGACGAGGCGCCCACGCCGGCGAAGGACTTCGCATTACGCCAGTCCTCGAGATCGAGCACGGACGAGGGCAGCCGCCGGCCGCGCGTCGGCCGCCACGAGATCGCGTGCAACTCCTCGGCGCGCTCGAAGCTGAAGCTGCGAATGAAGGCGGCATTGATGATCGTGAAGCCGAGCGTGTTGGCGCCGATGCCGAGCGCAATCGCGGCGATCGCCGCTGAAGACACCCAGCGCTCCTTTCGCATCAACCGGATCGCGAAGCGGAGGTCCTGTCCGATTTCTTCGAGTGGGCGGAATCCGCGCGTATCGCGATGTTGAGAGGCGAGCGACGTCGCACCGCCGAGCCGCACGGCAGCCTGGCGTTTCGCCTCGTCCTGTGACATGCCCTTCCGAATGTTTTCCTCGGTCGCCATCTCGAGATGCGCGTTGATCTCGTCCGCGAAATCGCGATCGAGCTCGCCGCCGCGAACGAGCGCGCGCAGACGCGCCACGAAATGTCGAAGGGCAGTCATCATGGCGTTCATTCCGTTCTCAGTGCCGTCATCGGGTCAACACGGGCCGCCCTGAACGCGGGACGCAGGCAGGCGGCTATCGAGACGGTGGTCAGGATCAACGTGATCGACGCAAACGTGATCGGATCGGCCGCCGACACGCCGACCAGCATGCCGCTCAGGATGTCGCCAAGCACGAACGCACCGGCAAGGCCGAACACGATCCCCGCCGCGAGCTGCTTCAGGCCGCGGCCGAGCACGAGCCACATGATGGCCCGACGGTCGGCGCCGAGGGCGAGGCGGACGCCGAACTCCGGCGTGCGCTGCTCGACCGCATGCGCCGTCAGGGCATAGAGGGCGGCCGCCGATAGCACGACAGCAATGACCGCGAAGGCCGCAAACAGTACGCCGAACGTGCGATACAACCCGCGATCGTCGGCGAGGATGTCGGCCACGGTCCGCAACTCTGTGATGGGCAGGTCGGGATCGAGCGTCTGCACTTCACGCCGCACCGCATTCATGATCGACGCGGGCGCGAGTCCACTGCGAACGAGGATTGATGCGGATGCGGGCGCGGCCTCGCGATAGGGCAGATACACGGTGGCGTTGATGTACTGATCCGACGCGGAGCCGTGGCTGATATCCGGCGCCACGCCGACGATCGTCCGCCACACGTCCGGTGTGTCTCCGGGCCCGGGGCGCCTCGGAGTAAATCGCAGCCGCCGCCCGATCGGATCCTGGGCGCCAAAGAACTGCTGCGCGAATCGGGCATTGACGATCGCGGCTTCGGCGCCGGGGGCGCCGTCCGCGTCCGCGAAGCGACGACCCTGTTTGATTCGCACGTCGACAGTGTCGAAGAACGACGGCGTCGCCGTCACCGTCGACACCATGACTCGCGACGCGTCAGCGGGCATGCCTGCGATCTCGAAATACCGCTCGCCCCCATCGCGCGACGGAACGCCGGTGGTGATCGTCGCCGCCTGCACACCCGGAATCGACGCGAGCCTGGGTTCGAGCCTTGCGACAAAGGCGCGCCGATCGGCGGCCGCTGGATAATGCGACTCCGGCAGATCGACGCGCATCGTCACCAGCGGCGCAATGTTCACGCCGAGATCGATCGCATACAACGTTGCGAAGCTGCGAATCAGCAGGCCCGTGCCGCCAAGCAGCGCGATCGCCACCGACAGTTCGAGGACCACCATCGCGGCGCCGAATCTGCGCACGCGCGGCGCACCGATGCTGCCGCGGCCGCCGTCCTTGATGATGTCGTGGCTGTTGGTCTTCGACAGCTGCCATGCCGGCATGAGGCCGAACACAATCGCCACCGCCAGCGTGATCGCTGCCGCATAGGCGAGGACGACGTCGTCGATCGAGAAGACGACCCAGAAGGGGAGGCCGGCATTCTGACCGGCGCCGGCATAGGCCTGTACGCCAAGTTGGGCCAGCACCGTTCCAAGCACCGCGCCGGCCATTGCCAGCACGACACTCTCGATCAGGAGCTGGCGCACGAGGCGCCAACGCGTCGCTCCCATCGACATGCGGAGCGCCATTTCGCGCGCCCGCGCCGCCGATCGCAACACGAGGAGATTGGCGACATTCGCGCCGGCGATCAGCAGCACGAACATCACAACCGCCATGATGATCCGGAACAGCCGCCGGCCAATGCCGCCGATCGCCGCGTCGGCAACCGTTTCGACGCGCACACCGGTGATCTCTTCGAAGCGCTCGGGGTCGGCGGCCTTCTGCGACCCGGTGATGCTATCCAACTCCGCCTGCGCGCTCCGCTTGCTGTCCTCGTCCCGCACGCGACCGATCACTTCAAGCCGCGTGGCATCCGAGCCGCGCTCGCGCACGAGAGGAAGCCAGATGTCGCTGCGATCGGGGAACTGCATGCCTTCGGGCATGACGCCGATCACCGTCGCGGCCCGACCGTCGATGCGGACGGTTGTGCCAAGCACTCCCGGATCGCGCCCGTACCGGCTCTGCCACACGTGATGTCCGATCAAGACAACGCGGTCTTCGGACGGCGACGCATCCGCGTCGACGAAATCCCGGCCAAGCACCGGGGGCTGATGCAGCAGGCCGAACGTGTTCGTGGTCACTCGCGTGGCGCGGACCTGATCCGGCAACGCCCGCTCGTCGCTCAGGCTGGCGCTGCCGTCGTCGTATCCGGCCAGGTCCACGAATGCCTGGCTTCGCGCGCGCCACTCATCGAGCTCGATCGGGCGCACGCCGACACGCCGGCCGTGGTCGTTGATCCACGTGACCATGTGCAGCCTGGCCGATCCCTCGAACGGCAGGCCACGGAAGAACGCGGCGTTGACGATCGTGAAGCCCATCGTGTTGGCGCCGATGCCGAGCGCCAGCACGCCAATCACCGTAGCGGAGAAGCCGCGATCTTTCAGCATCAGGCGCCACGCGAACTTGAGGTCCTGGGCGAGATCGTCCAGAAACCGGAAGCCGCGAGCATCGCGATGCTGGCCCGCAAGGGAAGTCGCACCGCCGAGCCGCAACACGGCCTGGCGCCTCGCTTCGTCTCGAGACATGCCCCTGCGAATGTTTTCTTCGGTGGCCATCTCGAGGTGCGCGGTCATCTCGTCCGCAAAATCGCGATCGAACGCGCCGCCGCGGAAGAGGGCACGTAGCCGAGCGGCGAATTGCTTGAAGGCCGCCATCGATCAGCCCTTGGTCAAATCGAGCACGCGGCCGATCACGCCGGCAACGCGCTCCCAGTTCTTGGTTTCGGCCGCGAGTTGTTTACGCCCGGCCTTCGAGATGGCATAGAACTTCGCCTTGCGATTGTTCTCGGAGGTGCCCCAGGACGCGTCGACCCAGCCTTTCTGAACCAGGCGAATCAGGCAGAGATAGATGGTGCCCTGGTTGATCTGCAGCGCGTCTTCACTGATTTGCTCGATGCGGCGCGCGATGCCGTAGCCGTGCATCGGCCCCATGGCGTCGAGGGTCTTGAGGACCATCAGGTCTAACGTGCCTTGCAGGATGTCGGACTTCGATTCGCCCAAGGATGTCTCCTGTTGGATGCTTAGAGGACGACAGCTTACTCCTCTTTACGTCCCACAGGAGACAAAGGTTCAACCAATTCCGTAACCGGCCCGCCAAATGCGAAAACCATATGGTCGAGGTCGATGACAGTTTTGGCCAGTTTGCGCACGGCATTTTCCTTGCTCAGCCGGTTTGCATGGAACACGCGCTAGCTCCGCCTTCGAACTTGCACGGACGCGTACGCAAACTGCGCATGCCCACCATGGGCCGCATCGAGGAGGTCAACAAGGAGCTCTGGCTGCTCCTCTCGATCTTCGGCATCTGCCTGGTGCTGAACTACGCGCTGGCCTCGCAGCGGATGGTCCTCAGTCTCTACACCTTCCCGACGCTGGTCTCCGCGTATGTCTACGGGCGCCGTCACGCCACGCTGACGGCGTTTGCCAGCGTGCTGATCGTGGTGCTGCTGCAGCTGCAGAATCCATCCCTCCGCCTCGACATCCACGACGCGGCCACGATGCTCGACGAATGGCTCGACGTGATCGCGTGGGGCAGCGTGCTGATGATCACCGGCTACTCGATGGGCACGCTCTACGAGCATCGCAGCGCGCAGCTGCTCGAGCTGCGCGAGACGTATAACGGCGTGCTGATGCTGCTGCGGCACTTCATCTCGAAAGACAAGTACACCGAGAACCACTGCTACCGCGTGTCGGTCTATGCGGCGCGCATCGCCGCGCGGCTGCAGCTCCATCACGATCGCATCGAGGACGTGCGGGCGGCGGCGCTGCTGCACGACATCGGCAAGCTCGATATCAGCCGCGAGCTGCTCTACAAGGCGGCGCGCCTGACCAAGGATGAATTCGAGAAGGTCCAGCTCCACGTCGATCGCGGCGTCGAGATGCTCGAATCGGTCGGCGGATCGCTGCGCCGCGTGCTGCCGATCATCCTCGCGCATCACGACAAGTTCGACGGCAGCGGCTATCACCCGCTGCGCGGCGAGGAGATCCCGATCGAGGCGCGGATCATTTCCGTCGCCGATGTCTACGACGCGCTGACGAGCGATCGTCCCTATCGCAAGGCGATGTCGCCGTTCGACGCGAAGGACATCCTCGTGAAGGGCAGCGGCACCGACTTCGACCCGCAGGTGATCGACGCGTTCCTCGTGGCGCTGAAGGCGGGCGAGATGGAGATTGCCGCGGTGCAGGTGTAAGGAGGCGGGCCCGAAGACCCGCCTCACGCATTCAGACGGAAAGCCGGCGAGCGCGCCAGGCCGCGACCATGCCCGTGCCGAAGAGCAGCATCGTCGCTGGTTCCGGCACAGGCGCCGGCTGTTCCGGACGCGGTATTGGCTGCAGCTCTCCTGGTTGAGAGCCAAAACCGAGCTCGGATCCGAAAACTCGCAGTCCTCCCTGGGCACCACAACAAACCTGGACGGTTTCCGCGGCGAAGTATCCAAGCGCGTTTCGCTCGAAGACTTCCATGTCACTCAAGAATCCGGCGTCTCTGCTGATCGTGAACCGCCAGTGGTATTGGATCGAGGGATCGTTAACGGGCCCGCCGGGCGCGCTGATCAGGTATTCGAAGTTCCCTAACGAACCGATGGTCTCGTTGCGGCCACCGGGCACCAAGCCGGCAGTGAGATTGGAGATCGTCAAACCGGCCTCGGATCCAAGGATATTGAAGCCAAGCGCCTGAGGCCCAGTATGGCCTCCGGAGGCGATGAAGAGCCCTTCAACGACGCCGCCACTCACCGAGAAGTTCAGGCTGGGTCCACTTGGGTCGAGACACCCATCGCAGTCGAGGAAAAGGAGAATGCCCGCGCGCGCGGGTAGCGGAGCCAGCAACAGCAAGCCAAGAGCGAACGACGAAACGACATACCTCAACGGAGACCTCCAGTCTGCTAGACGACGAGCGTCATCCACGCTGCAAGCTCTGTGCTCGTTGTAAGTGGCGACGATTCAAACAATCGTGTCTAGAAGTGCTGTGAGGCGCAGAAAAAAGGCGGCCCTTTCGGGCCGCCCTCTTCAGGCGCACTGACGTGCGCCCTGTATCGCAGGACGGACGGGATGCCTGGTTACGTCTTGCGGGCGCGCAAGGCGGCGACGAGGCCCGTGCCGAGCAGGATCATGGTTGCCGGCTCGGGCACCGGCGTATTGGTGATCGGACCACCGCCCGCGGCCACGAATCCGGTCGGGCCCTCTGGGTTGAAGCGCAGATGCGCGGCCGCAAAGTACAGGTCTTCGTTCAGCTCGAACAGGTCCATGTCCGACAGAAAACCCCCAGTCCGCGAGACGCTGAAGAGCAGGGGCAGGGTGGCGCCATCGCCCGTCTGCGGGCCGTCGATGAGGTACTCGAAGTCTCCGTAGCCGGCCAGTTGGCCGCTGCCGTCGAAGACCTCGAAGCCCGATGTCAGATTGAAGATCGAGAGGCCGGCCTCCGATCCGACGACATTGAAGCCGAACGCATGGTTGTTGCCGCTGTCGCCAAAGATGCCGTAGTTACCATCGCTGAACACCTGAACGTCGATCACGCCGGCATTCAGCGTCGTCTGCATGCTGAGTATCCCGCACAGGGATGGCTCGGTGCATGAGTCAAAAACGATCGTCGCGGAGAAGGCGGGAGACGCGAAAAGCAGAGCCGCGGACAGACCTACGGCGGAAAGAGTCTTTTTCACTCGGGGAGCTCCAATACCCAAACCCAATTGTTCGAGTACTTAAACATGCTGCAAGTTCGTGTCCGTTCCCTTAAGGGGCATTGTGGCTGGAACGGCGTAGGAAGGGCGCTGTGGCCCCGACTTCTGTGAGCGCTCACCGAGATAACCCCGCGAAGTCGGCGTACGGATGACCTTCTTCGATTGACGAAGGAATTGACGGGCTCCAAATGGGTAGCGGCGCGCCTCTTGCTGCGAATCCTCCGGCGGCCGATCCGCAGTTGGAGGATGCAATGGCGAAGTGCGATGTGTGCGGCAACAACTACGACAAGAGCTTCGAGGTGCGAACGGCGGGGAAGACCTATACGTTCGACAGCTTCGAGTGCGCGATTCATAAGCTTGCGCCTGAATGCGAGCACTGCGGTTGCAAGATCGTCGGCCACGGCCTCGAGGCCAACGGCCGGATGTTCTGCTGCGCGAATTGCGCGCGCCATTCCGGCGTGGAAGAAATGGTCGATCGCGCCGAGCCTGAGGCGCGCATGTAACAAAAAAGGCGGCCCTTTCGGGCCGCCTTCTCTGAGCGAACTGAAGTTCGCCCTGCGTCGTGAGTGACAGCGAAAACTAGCGAAGTCCGGCGGCGCGGCGGCGGAGCGTGTCCGCCAGCGCGTTGAGGCGCTTCTGATCGAGACCGGTCGCGGCCTGGGCGTCGCCTTCGAGCTGCGCGGCAGCGGCATCGAGCGCCGTCAGCGTTGCGGGGGCGCTGCCTTCCTTGCCCGTGCGCAGCTGATCCGCCTTCGACAGCACGTCCGTCACCGTCTTCGCGCGCTGGGCCGAGATGCCCTTCGTGCGGTTCAGCTGATCGAGATAGGCCTTGGCCACGGCAGACGAGGCCGGCCAGACCACCTTCGGCTGGTTCTGCGAGTTGAACTCCTGCAGGCGGAACTGCATCGCCGCGTCGATCTCGTTCTGCGAGAGGAACTCGCTCGGTTTCAACCGGAACACGTCGATGCCGCGGGCCATCTCGGAGCCGTAGATGTTGCCGTTGTACCAATACGTCGACCAGTAGCCGCCCGACAGCATCGCTTCACCGTTAATGGGGCCGCGATCGAAGTAGGCAATCTCCTTGGCGTGCGCCGAATCGGTGAAGTCGAATACCGACAGGCCGCCCTGATACCACGACTGCACCATGATGTCGCGGCCCGGTACCGGAATCAGCGAGCCGTTGTGCGCGACGCAGTTCTCCTGCTCGGTCTGCGCCGCGGGCATCTTGTAGTAGCCCCTGTGCACGAGCTTCTTGTCGACGATGTCGTAGATCGCGTCGGCGCCCCAGGTCAGCGGATCCACCGCGCGGCAGCGCGGCCGGCCGCCGCCGCCCCACTCGTCGGTGAACAACACCTTGGTGCCGTCGTTGTTGAACGTGGCCGAGTGCCAGTAGGCGAAGCCCTTGTCGGACACGTAGTCGAGACGCTTCGGATTGCGCGGATCGCTGATGTCCATCAGGATGCCGTTGCCCGAGCACGCGCCGGCGGCGAGACCGAGCTCCGAATACACCGTGATGTCGTGGCACTGGTTGGTGGTGCTGGTGCGCTGCGTGTGCTCACCGTGATCGCCGCCCGTCCACAGGCCGGCGAGGTTGCCTTCAGCGCTCGCGAACAGGCGCGGCTGGTTGACGATGCGCGCCTGCGACGGATTGGCGAGCGGCACTTCGATCACGTCGATGCTGAACAGCGACGTGTTCGGATCGTCTTTCGGATCCTTGCCGGAGCAGCCGACCAGCTCTTCACCCGAGCGCACGCCGCCGGTGCCCGAGCCATACACGAAGATGTGGCTCTTGTCTTTCGGGTCCGGGACCAGCGTGTGCGTGTGCGAGCCGCGGCAGGTCTGCACCGCGGCGACCTGCTTCGGATTCTTCAAGTCGCTGATGTCGAAAATACGCACGCCGCGGAAGCGCTCGTTGCTGACCACCGCGGTCACGCCCTGCAGGCCGCAGTCGAGGCGGCCGCGCGTCTGCTCGACCGACATGAACAGGAGGTTGCCCCACACCGACACGTCGCCCTGGCCTCCCGGACACACCACCGACGCCAGCAGCTGCGGCTTGTTGGCGCGCTCGATGTTGTAGGTGTTGAAGCCGTGGTAGTTGCCGACCACGACGTGACTGCCGCTGAATGCGAGATCCGAATTGACGAACGACAGCTGGTTCGGATTCGGCGGCGTGCGTGGCGCGTTCGGATCCGGCGTCGGCGGCTTCACGCCAAGCGGACGGTCCTTGTCGAAGAAGCCCTCAGGTGGCGGCAGGTTCGACACGAGCTCCATGTTCCACGCGGCTTCGGCCGCCTTCATGCCCGGGCCTCCCGGCTTCAAGTTCGACCGCGGATCCGTGGTCGATGGACGCGGCAGATCATCCGGCGGAATCGGATCCGGCGGCTGCTGCGGCCCCCGGTTTTGCGGTGCCTGAGGTGCCTGGGGTGCCTGAGGTGCCTGAGGTGCCTGAGGTGCGGCCTGAGCGACAGCTAACGCCGAAACCAGGATTGCAGCACCGGCAAGAAATGCAACG
>Ga0207428_10004097_pt1 | contig 13961 bp, 16 predicted proteins | sample RhiMethybrSRZTD1_FD_187600 | JGI IMG/M metagenome (GOLD analysis project Ga0207428, IMG submission 187600) | Populus rhizosphere microbial communities from Tennessee, USA - Rhizosphere MetaG P. TD hybrid SRZTD1 (SPAdes) (version 3) | ecosystem: Host-associated > Plants > Roots > Rhizosphere >... | reverse complement strand
GATCTTTACATCAAGAGCATCAACGACGCCGTCGCCGAATGCCCTTCGGACGTCACGGTCGGCGTGCATATGTGCCGCGGCAACTTCAAGGGCCACTATCTCGGCGCCGGCGGCTACGAGTCGGTCGCCGAGCGCTTTTTCACGGATACGAAGGTGAATCACTTCCTGCTCGAATTTGACACGCCGCGCGCCGGCGATTTTGCGCCGCTGCGTTTCGTACCGAAGAACAAAGGCGTGGTGCTGGGCGTGATCAGCTCGAAGACGCCGGTGCTGGAAAGCCTCGATGCGCTCAAACGTCGCGTCGACGAAGCAACCCGTTACATCGATCTCGACCGGCTCGCCATCGGCCCGCAATGCGGATTTGCCAGTACCGTTGCCGGCAATCCGGTCACCGAAGACGACGAGCGCCGGAAGCTGACATTGGTTGTCGACGCGGCACGGCAATTTTGGGGTTCGGCGCAATAAGTCAGCGATCCGCCTGTTTCACTCGTTCTCGCACTCCATGTTCCCGCAGCCCTGAGAGCCGGCTTTCAAAACGAGCGTTGTCTGCCGGGGAAGCGGTGGGTACCCTTTGCCGGGGTACTTAAGGGGACTTCGTCGGGGGGCACATGAATTACGTCACGATGATCGGTTTTCTTGCGGCGGGGCTCGTCATTGCGACGCTCTCGATGCGGACCATGATTCCGCTGCGCGTCATCGGCCTGGCCAGCAACGTTGCCTTCGTCACCTACGGCGCGCTGTTCGGCAGCATTCCGACGGTGATCCTTCACGGCATACTGTTTCCGCTCAACGTCTACCGGCTGCACGAGATGCTCAAGCTGGTCAAGCAGGTCGAGGCGGCCAGCAGAGGCGACATGTCGCTCGACTGGCTCAAACCGTTCATGACCGAGCGCGTCATCACGGTGGGCGAGACGCTGTTTCGCAAAGGCGACAAGGCCAATCACCTCTATTTCCTGGTCTCCGGCCAATTGCATCTGCAGGAGATCAATGTCGACCTGGCGCCGGGCGCGGTGGTCGGCGAGCTGGGGATGCTCGCGCCCGAACGCACGCGCACGCAGACGCTGGCGTGCACCGAGAACGGCTCGGTGCTCGTGATTTCCTACGAGAAGATCGAGGAGCTTTACTACCAGAATCCGAAGTTCGGATTCTATTTCCTGCGCCTGTCGACGGCGCGGCTGTTCGACAACATCAAGCGGCTGGAAAGCGCGCTGCGCGAGCGCGACGAGGAAGTGCTGAGCTTAAGGAAAGCACTCGCCGGATAAAGGCGCGTGCACGTCCTCCCAACGTGCACGCGCCTGCCTGTCAGGAGCGGCTCGCGAGCGCGGTGTGCGGATTGACGAACACGTATCCTCGCACGTCGCGCACGTGCACGCGTGACAGCCCACCACCTGAATTGTAGTCACGGACCAGCCACTGCCCGTTGCCGGCAGATCCTTCGATGTACATCACGTGACCGCTGCGGACGGCGGCAAGCCCGGCGCGCGGCGCGCCTTCACGCGGGAACAGCCGCGCCCAGTTGGAGGCAAGGTTGAGCCGCTTGTCCTCGAGCCCGAGATATTTGCGCAGGCCGCAGCCACAGTATGAGTGCGGGCAGTCGCTCGGGCGCCCGCCGATGATTTGAGCCGCATCGGCCATCGCATAGGCGCGATTGCCGGCCGCGTCGACCACTGGCACGTCGGGAACGGCCGCCATCGTGGCTTGTGAAGCAGCGCCCATACAGACGCGCCGCCCCTCGTTCGTCATCGTGCAGTTCTCGGCACTATGACCGGCGACCCGCCGCGCGGAATAGGCGTGCTGGTGCCGAGCGCGACGGTCGGACTGATTGAGAACGAAATGATCCGGGGCCTGGCGGTATGAGTAATCGTAATGATGCCGCTGGTGGTGACGCTTGTGGTAGGCCTCGGCCGGAGTGAGTACAAATGCTGCAAGGAGCAACGCGATCGAAGCTCCCATGATAGTCAAGCGATTCATGGTTGGTCCTCTTGTGAGCTGCTGATACATTCCGGTGACGCCGCCTCCTATCGGCGTTGCTGGGACGAGATGACCGGGCCGCGCCCCTGCCCGTGCGAACACTGCAAAAGCTTTACCGCGGGTCCAATTTGCCGGCGTCAGCCGAACGGAACGCGGGCCCGCGTCACGTGACTTCCAAGTGCAAGTAACCGTCTCGAAGAGTCCCCTCTCCCGAAAAGACCTGTGCGCCTAACTGCGCAGACGAACTTAAGTTCCAAAAATTTTTGGACATAAGGGCCGTGCTGTATTTGAGTAGTCGGCCTGGAATTACTTCTGCTGCAAAACCATTGCTTTCTCTGCAGCTTCGATCAGCTTTGGTCCGGTACAGGACACAGCCGATTAAGCTTTTGATAACTTCACCGAAACGACCGTACGAGAGTACCCATGGACCTTTCCTACACGCAGAACATGGAAGACACCCATCTATGGCTCGCCTTCGGCGGAAAGCGGACCGGGACATATGTCGACGTCGGCGCCGGCCACCCGATCGCGGACAACGTGTCGTTCTTCTTCTACGAGCGCGGCTGGCAGGGCGTCGCCGTCGAGCCGCAGCAGAAGCTCGTCGATCTCTATGCGCGGCTGCGGCCGCGTGATGCCGCGGTCGCCGCCGTGATCGGCACACGGAGCGGCGAAGTCGACTTCCATGTGTTCGAGGCCTTCCACGGCCTCTCGACCACCAACATGAAACATGCCGAGGCGGCGACCGCGCTCGGCGCCGGCTACCGCACCGTGAAGGTGCCGATGATCACGCTCGCCGAATTGTGCCGCAGGCAGGGGCTGCGCGAGATCGGTTTCCTGAAGGTCGACGTCGAGGGTGCCGAGGCCGATGTGCTGAAGAGCGGCGACTGGAAGACATTCCGGCCGAAGGCGGTCGTGGTGGAGGCGATCGCGCCGGGCTCGAACGAGCCGTCCTGGGAAAACTGGGAGCCGTTTCTTCTCGAGCAGGGCTACCGCTTCATGCTGTTCGACACGCTCAACCGTTTTTACGTTGCGGAGGAAGCAACAGATGTCGCGGCGCGCTTTCCGCGCGAGCGTGCGCCGTGGGATTCAGTGCGCCACATGTACGAGATCGGCCGCGCGCCGGAGAACGCAAGCCATCCCGAGCACGCGCTTGCCGGCATTCTCGGCAAGGGCTTCTGGGCCTCGCTGCCTCATCTCGACCGCGCGCTGCTTGCCGACGTTCTCGAACGCGGCCGCACGCCGGCCAATACGGCGGCGGTCGACGCCGCGCTGCAGGCGCTCGATACGGAGGACTTCCGCGCCCGTCTCGGCCGCATCGCCTGCGGCTATGACGGCGGGCAGATACACAAGGAGGATGAGTGATGTTTCCGGACCCCCGCTTTCGCGGGGGTGAGCGGATTGAAAGATGCGACGGCGGGTAGATCTACAAGGAATAAGAGGAGCGGTCCCCCGACGGGAGAGGTGACTGCTTGCGGCTTTCGAAACGCGACAGCGTCACGACCGTGCCGATCAGCACGAAGAGCAGCATCAGCTTTGAGTACTCGATTACAAGGGCGAGCATGGCCTGCTCCAGTTTTCTTATCCGTCTCCCCGCCGTCCGCGCAGCGCAGGATATCGGTGCGACAAGCGGGCGAATGTGAGGCACCTCACAGACGATAACGGTTTTGTGTTTCAGTCTGCTGACGCGAAGACCGAACCTCCCTCCTTCGCCCCGCCGGCAACGGCGGGTTTTTTTATGCAGGTCGCGTGAAGCTTCAGTCATGGCTTCCGCGGGGTTAAGGCCTTTACTCAAACATCGCGGTTCTGCTTGCCGGGCATTTAATGCGAAATGGCTACGATGCCGCCGTTTCGGACGGAGCGGCGCATGACTTTGATGAAGGCAATCCTCGGCCTCGCCTTCGGCATCGCGCTGATGTCCGCGCTGCAGACTGTGGGCGTGTGGTCGTTGCAGGAGCACATCAAGTCGCAGTCGAACGCCGGCCTGCCGATCGGCAACACGCCGGTCGTCGGCAACTTCGACGCCGACGCATTGAAGAATGGCATCCTGCCGAAGCTCGGCCCGATCGATACGAGCGAAGGCCAGCGCCTCGCCATCGAGGGTGCCGCACGCCGCATCGACCTGCAGAACCGCGCCGTTCAGAAATATCTGCCGCGGTAGAAAGTAATTGCGCCGGAAAAAGTCGAGGCAATCATAGGACGGCCGCTAAGCCGTAGCGGAGCCAGGTCCTTGTTCAACATCCACCGCCTAGGTTGTCCGACCCGGATACCAGCCAGGCCGTTGAATCCGGAACCCTGTAACTGGCGGGGCCGTCATGGCTTTGTCAGGTAGAAAACATATCATTCGACACGCCGCGCGATTAGGCGCAGGCTTAATCTCCAGCTGAACGCATGCGGGGAAAGTTCTCATGGAACAGTTCATCCACCGCGAAAATCTGCAGCGCCTTCGAAGGCTGTTGACAGAAACAGCTGACGACTCCCAGCGCCAGCAGATCCTGAAACTGCTGGCCGAGGAAGAAGCCAAAGATCAGTTGCGATCCGAAAAATCGTGACGCGCGCAAGGATGTCGGTGCGTCGTCCGCCGGGTTCGGTATTCGGCGAAGGGTTGTCGGTTTGACTCCAACATAAGGACGCCGTCGCCAGCTTCATTCGGCGGTTGGGCGGCCTCCGTCCGGTCCCGGCTGTTCCGCCGCTTCGACCGCGGCAGCCTCCGCATGATATCGAGCGGCCTCTGCCTTGAGATTTTCGGCCGTTTTCAGGTCGCTGATCTGGCGCGCGACTTCCAGACAGAGTTCCGCTTGGGCGCGAAGATACTGCGCATCACGCATGACGAGCCCCGGCCATGTTGCTTTTTATTGTTGCCCGGGTGAGCGAGTGGCAGCTCAACTGCACTTGATTTGAGTGCGGTGCCGGCCGAACCCGGTGTCCTTAAGGCCCAGACCGGTGAACGGCGAACCGACCGTCCGGTTCCGGACATAGGCGCCATTTTCGCAAATAATTTCTAGCCCGCCAGCATCCGGTCGTAGTGCGCCTTGACCGTGCCATAGCACTCGCAAGAGCCATCGTTCAGTCCTGCGATGTCCAGCAGACGGATGTTGCCGCGGCGGTATTTGATCAGGCCTGCCTTTTGCAGCGTGTTGGCGACCAGCGACACGCTCGGGCGCCGCACGCCGAGCATCTGGGCGAGAAATTCCTGCGTCAGCATCAGGTCGGCGGCGGCGGCGAGATCCCGCATCCGCAACAGCCAGCGGCACATGCGGGCTTCGACCGAATGGCTGGCATTGCAGGCGGCCGACTGTTGCGACTGCGCGAACAGGACTTGCTCGTGACGGATGAGCAGTGACCGGAATGCATCGAACTCACGGACGATCTTGCGCAGCTGATCGACGTCGATGGTGGAGGCAGCGCCCGCAAGCTGCACGATCGCCTTGTTGAGGGACACCTTTCCGTCGAGCGCCGACGAGATATTCAGGGCGCCGTCGCGCCCGACCATCGCCGTCTCGATCATGTCGCCGACGCTGAGCTCGACGACCAGCGAAATGACGCCCGAATGCGGAAAATAAACGCGCGTGATTGAGTCGCCGGCCTCACCGAGGACTTCTCCGTGCACGAGTTCGACGGTTTTCAGATGAGGCTCGATCGCGGCGAAGGTTTTCGCTGGGAGCGTGTTCAGCAGCATGTTCGGGGACTGTGCCACGACGGGTCTCCTGCCGGTTCGGCGGGAGCGCGGTCACGTCTCTCAGCCACTGACGCCAATGAGCGTGTCAGTGATGGCACTAATATAGGTGCTCGTATGTAAGATAGCGAACAAATAATCAGGTCAGGCACGCGTACCTGATTACGTTCGATACCGCCCAGACGAGGGGCTTTCTTCCGCTCATTCCCGCGAGAGCGGGAATCCAGGGCGTCGATTGCAGAGTCTCAGTTGGCAGCTGGACCCCCGCTTGCGCGGGGGTGAGCGGCGACGGGCGGTGCCAACGTCGCGCTGATCTTGCGCCAGTGGATCTGCAGCAGCCGCGACGGGATGATGCCGTCGGGCGTGCGGATCTGCACGTCGATCGCATCATCGGTCGAAGGCCGCTTTGCCGAGAGCATGCCGTCGATGCCGAGCAGCGCCGCGGTCGGCGGATTCAATCCCATCAGCCCGAGATCGCTGACCTCGAAGCCCGCGGCCGTGAGCTGCTCGGTATAGAAGCGCTTGACCTCGTCGAGCGAAGCGCGCGTGCCGATCTCGAGCGAATGGAATCCCGCCGGATGGCGCACCGACGTGAGCCTGCTGCCCGTCACCACCCAGGCGCCGGGATAGAACGGCACCCATTCGGGACGCGGCAGATCGGACCCGAACTGCATGTGCGTGAGGCTGCCGTCCTGCTCGACTGCGGTTGCGCTCCACGGACCCATGATCCGGTAGATGAGCGCGCTCGCATACGAGGCTCCGAAGACGAGCCCGATGATGACGAGGAACGGAAATAGCCGGCGCATCGGCCAGTTTATGCGGCACGGGCGCGGCGCGCTCAAATCACAAGCGCCAGTATGGTGAGAAAACGGTAAGGACACGGTCATTCCGGGCGCGAGCACATAAGCGCGTTTACGCCGATGTTTCTTGTATTTGCCGGGCGATTCCCGGACCATGGCGGTGGCTGGAAAACGGGGCGGCGCAAGCCATCACTTCATGACGGTCCAGGCAACTACTTCGAGTAATGTGCGGATGACGGACTTTGACGCCGGTGCGCGCCCGTTGGCGTGGCTGCGCGGCATCGGCGTGCGGCAGGTGCGGCTCGCTTGCGGCCTCATCATGTTCGCCTACATCTTCTCGCACTTCTTCAATCATGCGCTGGGCAACATCTCCTACGACGTGATGCAGAGGTGGCTCTGGTATCACATCTGGTGGTGGCGGATTCCGGCCGTCAACATCACGCTCTATTCCGCCGCCATGATTCATTTCTCGCTCGGCCTCTGGGCGCTCTATCAGCGCCGGCATTTCCGCTACAGCGTGGCCGAGATCACGCAACTGGTGCTCGGCCTGAGCATTCCGCTCTGGCTCGCGAGTCATTTCGGCCCCGCCCGCGTCGCCGGATGGCTCTACGACTGGCCGCCCTTGCCCTACGCCAACGTGCTGTTCGCCTACTGGTCGACGCGACCGCACATGATCGCTGTTCAGCTTATCCTGATGACCGTCGCATGGACGCATGCCTGCATCGGTCTCTACTTCTGGCTCCGCATGAAGCGGTTTTTCCGCTGGGCGGCGCCGATCCTCTTGTCGATTGCAGTTCTTTTGCCGCCGCTGGCGATGCTCGGTGCCCATCAGGGCGCACGCGAGGTCGTCCAGCTCGCCAAGAATCCGATATGGCGGGCGGACCGCATAAGGCAGATCCCGCGCGACAAGCGGCAGTTCCTCGACACGGTCACATTGTTCTACTTCCCGATCGGCTACGCCGCGGCGATCCTGCTGGTGTTCGCGGCACGCGGCGTGCGCTCGCTCAACGAACGCCGGCGTGGGACGGTCACCGTGTCCTATCCGGGCCGCCAGGTGCGCATTCCGAAAGGGCTGAGCGTGCTCGAGGCGAGCCTGCGCTACAATGTTCCGCACGCGAGCGTTTGCGGCGGCCGCGCCCGCTGCTCCACCTGCCGCGTCAAGGTCGTCAGCGACCGCAGCGCCTTGCCAAAACCATCGGGGCGGGAATCCTTCGTGCTGGCGCGCGTCGGCGCCGGCAAGGATCCCTCGATCCGCCTGGCCTGCCAGCTGCGGCCGCAGACCGACGTCGCGGTGATCCCGGTCTTGCCGCCGAATATCGGCGCCGATTTCGTGCGCAACCGCCAGCGCGTCCATGTCGGCGAGGAACACTTCGTCGTCAGCATGTTCGTCGACATGCGCGGCTCGACCAGCCTTTCGGAAGGCCGCCTGCCGTTCGACATCGTGTTCCTGATCAATCGCTTTGTCGAAACGGTGTCGCGCGCGATCACCGACGCCGGCGGCGAGCCCAACCAGTTCGTCGGCGACGGCGTGCTCGCGCTGTTCGGCCTCGACACCGACGCGGCGACGGCCTGCCGGCAGGCGCTGCGCGCCGCGTCACTGATCGAGTCGAACGTCGCCCAGTTGAATCACCAGTTCGCGACCGAAGTCAGCGAGCCCGTTCAGTACGGCATCGGCATCCATGCCGGCGAGGTAATCGTCGGCGACATCGGCTTCCGCGGCCGCACGGTCTTCACGGCGCTCGGCGATTCCGTGAACGTTGCCGCCCGGCTGCAGGACATGACCAAGCGGCTCGGCTGCCGGGCGGTCATTTCGGAAGAGGTCTGCACGCTGGCCGGACTCCCGGCCGATGCGCTCGCGCGCACCGAGGTCGAGATCCGCGGGCACGAAAAGCCGATGAGCGTGCGCACCACGGACGACCCGACGGTGCTCTCGGGGCTGCTTGACCCGCAACACGCGGCGGCGGCGGAATAACAAAACCAGTCATTCCGGCGCGCCCATGTGTCCGTAGGGTGGCTAAGCGAAGCGAGCCCACCGGCGGCGGTGCACATGTCGTGCGGCTGGTGGTGGGCTCGGCGCCATAGCGCGTCGAAGACGCGCGTAAACGCGCTTATGCGCGCCTTTGCCCACCCTACAGTGCTTTCGCGGGGATGAACGGGAAAATCTCTACTCCCTCAGTTTCTCCGCGAACAGCACCATGGTCTTGCGGTAGGTCTCGGAGCGATTCCACTCGCGCATCACCTGGAAGTTCTCGCTGCCTTCGCCGAACGGCGCGCCGGCCTTCCAGCCGTTGACCTTGAGCAGATTGGCGGTGGAGGCGAGCACGTCCGGCACGCTGTGACGCAGGTCGACGTGGCCGTTGCCGTCATAGTCGACGCCATACTTGATGTAGGACGACGGCAGGAATTGCGTCTGCCCGATCTCGCCGGCATAGGCGCCGATCAAGTCGCTCAGCGGCAGGTCGCCGCGCTGCACGATCTTCAGCGCCGCGATCAGCTCGTTCTGGAACAGCTCGGTGCGGCGGCAGTCATGCGCGAGCGTCGCGATGGTGCGAACCACCGGCAGCTTGCCCATGTCGCCGGTGCCGTTGTCGGTTTCGAGCGTCCAGACCGCCATCAGCAATTCCTTCGGCACGCCGAACTGCTGCTGGACGCGCGCAAGCAGCGCCGCGTGCTTTCCCATCAGCGTTTTGGCACGCTTGATGCGCGGCGGGATCACGCGCGTGCGCGCGTATTCCTCGAAACTCTTTGAATGGAACATGCCGCGCTGGCGCCGGTCGAAGGCGAGCACGTTCGGGTCGCTGGTGACGCCCGCGAAGGCCTGGTCGATGACAGCGCGCGAGACGCCGGCCGCCTGCGCATCGCGCGCCATGCCGGCAATGAACGTATTGAAATCGCCGCCGCATTTTGCGGCCGAGGCCGGCGCGGCGAACGTGACCACGACAAAGAGCGCAGAAATCAGTCTGAGCATGGACGAACCTTGGTTGCCCCCGCGTGGTCTTACACTGTCATAGCGGGGTCTGTCCCATGCCTGCTGTCATGCAAGGCCTCACACATTCGTCATGGCCGGGCTTGTCCCTTCTTCTTGTCATGGCCGGGCTTGTCCCGGCCATCCACGTCTTACTTTCAGAGCCTCCCGAAGACGTGGATGCCCGCGACAAGCGCGGGCATGACCCCGTTGTTAGGTGGCCTCCCCACTGCTCGGTCCACACGCTAGGATTGCCGCACAACGGAGGAACCGCCAATGCCCAAAGCCTATTGGGTCACGACCTATCGCGAGATCAAGGACCCCGCGAAACTCACTGCTTATTCCAAGCTTGCCCCGGTGGCGCTCGCGCCGTTCGGCGTGCGCTATCTCTGTCGCGGCAACCCGAACATGACGTATGAATCCGGGCTGAAGGAGCGGCTTGTCGTCTCCGAATTCCCCAGCCTCGAGAAGGCGATCGCCGGCCACGACAGCCCCGGCTACCAGGAAGCCTTGCGCGTGCTCGGCGACGGCGCCGTGCGTGACATCCGCATCATTGAGGCGATTGTAGAGTAAGCGGCACGGTCTTCCACCCGTCGCCGTCGTTCGCGAGAAAGAGCCAGCCGGCGACCGTCGCCTTTTTCGACGCCGCGTCGTTCTCCAGCAGATAGTGGTGCAGCTCCGGGCATGACGGGCGCCGGCAGCGAAGCCTGACGCCGTCGTAATGCAGCACGGCGCGGATGCGCATTTCATAGAAGGCGCCCCCGTACCGCTCCCCGCTGCGGCCGTCGAGCCGCTCGAACGAGATCAGCGTGTAGGGCGAGAGAAAGGTTTCCTTGAAGATCTTCTGCATGGCCGCCTGGGCCACTTCGACGCTCGGCTCGCAGCTGCCGGTGCAGGCCGCGCGCGCGGGGGTTGCGAGCGCCAGCGCAACACCGGCAATCGCCGCCGCGCGCAGGACGATACGCATGAACGCACTCAACGTGACGGACCTTGCATTCCCAACAGGCACGGCCGCGACATAGCGGAATTCCCGCGCGTCTGGAAGTAGAACGCCGTCATGCCCGGCCTTGTGCCGGGCATCCACGTCTTCGGATCATTCAGCAAGGAAGGCGTGGATGGCCGGGCCATAGGCGTGCGAAGCACGCCGTTCTTCGAACGGCTATGCCCGGCCATGACAGTAGACGTGCGAGTGCGTTACCCCGCGAGCTTGTCGAACTCGTCGATATGCATTGCCGGCGAAGTGGTAAAGGCGATGCCGGTCGCTTTCGCCAGCGCCATGGATACCGCCATCGCCTGCTTATTGTCCGGCAGGTCGACGGCCATCATGAGGTCGACGTCGCCGAGCGTCGCATAGGCGGCCTTGAGCTCGCCGCCGTGCTTCTTGATCAGCGCTTTGGCTTCTTCCGTGCGCTTGGTACTGATGCCTTTGAAAGACTCGGCCGAATATTTCCCGAACAGCAGATAAATCGCCATGACACATCTCCGGTTTCTGGAGGAAGGTGGCGGCGAGTATAGTCCGACGCGGCCGACGGCGGCAGAGCCGTTTCACACCGTCATGGCCGGGCATAGCCGTTCGAAGAACGGCGTTGCTTCGCACGCCTATGTCCCGGCCATCCACGTCTCCCTTGCGCAGGTCCAAAGACGTGGATGCCCGCGACAAGCGCGGGCATGACGGAGGTCCAGAAATGACATCCCACTCACGCCAACTTGCAACATTGTGAAACGCTTGCCGACGCACTCTTACTCGAACACCTCGTCCGCAATCGTGAGCACGCGGGGAGGCACGTCGATCCCAAGCGTTCGCGCAGCCTGAAGGTTGATCGCGAACTTGAACTTGGCTGACTGCACCACAGGGAGCTCGGCCGGCTTCGCGCCCTTGAGAATGCTGCCGGTATAGACACCGACCTGGCGGGACATGTCCGTGAGATCGGCCCCGTAACTCATGAGACCGCCGGCAGCCACAACTTCGCTATCGGAGTAGGCTGCCGGAATCCGTTCGCGTGCCGTCAAAGTTGCAAATTGCACGCCACGGCTGTTGAAGAACGCGTCGGAGGCGACAAAAAGCGCGTCGACCCGCTCGCGCGCAAACACATCAAAGGCTGCATCGATCTCGCCGGCCGTGCTGGCGTTGAGGATCTTCTGGATTTGCACACCCATGTCGCCGGCTGCCTTGCGCAGCTCGCGCAGGGTGCTTTGCGTGCTCGACGCGTTGCCCGGATTGACGAGCAGCGCGAAACGGGCCGACTTGGGCACAAGATCATGCAACAGCCGCAAGCGCTTGCCTGTCACTTCCTGGGAAAAGGTATTGATGCCGGTCGCGTTGCCGCCGGGCCGGCCGAGGTTTGCGACAAGGCCAAGCCGGACAGGATCTTCGGGAACAGCGAATGCGATCGGGACGGTCGATGTCGCCGCCTTCGCGGCAAGCGCTGCGACGACGCTGCCTGGCGTCGCGATGACCGAAACCTTCCGCCTGACCAGGTCAGCCATCACCGCCGCCAGCTGATCAGTGCGGCCCTCCAGCCAATGATACTCGATCGTAACGTCTTTGCCCTCGACGAAGCCGGTTTCGCTAAGGCCCTTGCGAAATGCGCTCGCGCGGCTCTTGAGGCCCTCTGCCGAGCCGGTATTGACGAATCCAACGACCGGCAATGCAGCTTGCTGGGCTCGCAGCGCCAATGGCCATGCGCCGGCCACCGCGGCACCGCCGACAAGCGTAAAGAATTCGCGCCGCCTCACCGCGCCCCCCGAGGCTTGAAGCCTGCATCGTAGCAACCGGCAACTGTCTTCCGGAAGGGCCATCGCGGACCACACCGTCATGGCCGGGCATAGCCGTTCGAAGAACGGCGTTGCTTCGCACGCCTATGTCCCGACCATCCACGTCTTCCTTGCAAAGACGTGGATGCCCGGCACAAGGCCGGGCATGACGACGTCGAGAGCACGGCATCCTCACGCCAACGTGTAACATTGTGTGATGCTACCGGCCGTCTTCACCCGTATATGACAGCAGACGCATTCACCGGGATGTCCACCATGATGAAACGCCCAGTCCTCCTCCTCTCGCTTGCGCTCGCCGCCATGCCGCTCGCGGCGCAGGCCGAGCCCGCCGTGGCCATTCCGCCGCCCGCGGCGGAAGCGCCCGCGCAAGGCACTGGGCTCGAAACCGCGGTGCTCGCGGGCGGATGCTTCTGGGGCATCCAGGCCGTCTACCAGCACGTGAGCGGCGTGAAGAACGCGGTGTCAGGCTATGCCGGCGGCGCACAGAAGGACGCCTATTACCAGACCGTCAGCTCAGGCCGCACCACGCACGCCGAAGCCGTGCAGATAACCTTCGATCCGAAGCAGATTTCCTACGGCAAGATCCTGCAGATCTATTTTTCGGTCGCGCACGACCCGACGCAGCTTAACCGCCAGGGCCCGGACGCCGGCCCGCACTATCGCTCGGAGATTTTCCCGCAGAGCGAGGCGCAGGCGAAGATCGCGAAGGCCTACATCGCGCAGCTCGATGCGGCGAAAGCCTGGAAGCGCCCGATCGTCACCAAAACCGGCACGATGAAGGCGTCGTTCTTCGCGGCCGAGGACTATCACCAGGACTACGCCACCCGGCACCCCTACCAGCCCTACATCGTCTTCAACGACGCGCCGAAGGTCGAGAATTTGAAGAAGACGTTTCCGGATGTCTGGCGCGATCAGCCGGTGCTGGTGCAGCAGGCGGAGAAGACAAACTGAACGCCAATCGGCAGAAATCAAAACGGCGGGCCTGAGCCCGCCGTTTTATAGGACGATCCTGTCACTAGTTATCGAGGAAAGAGCGGAGTTTCCTACTCCGGCTCGGATGCTTCAGCTTCCTGAGCGCCTTCGCCTCGATCTGGCGGATACGCTCGCGGGTCACCGAGAACTGCTGGCCGACTTCCTCGAGCGTGTGGTCGGTGTTCATGCCGATGCCGAAGCGCATTCGCAGCACGCGCTCCTCGCGCGGCGTCAGTGACGCCAGCACGCGCGTCGTGGTCTCGCGCAGGTTCGACTGGATGGCCGCGTCGATCGGCAGGATCGCGTTCTTGTCCTCGATGAAGTCGCCGAGATGCGAATCCTCCTCGTCGCCGATGGGCGTTTCCAGCGACAAAGGCTCCTTGGCGATCTTCAGGACCTTCCGCACCTTCTCGAGCGGCATGCCGAGCTTCTCGGCAAGCTCCTCCGGCGTCGGCTCGCGGCCGATCTCGTTGAGCATCTGGCGGCTGGTGCGCACGATCTTGTTGATCGTCTCGATCATGTGCACCGGGATGCGGATGGTGCGCGCCTGGTCGGCGATCGAGCGGGTGATCGCCTGGCGGATCCACCAGGTGGCATAGGTCGAGAACTTGTAGCCGCGGCGGTACTCGAACTTGTCGACCGCCTTCATCAGGCCGATGTTGCCTTCCTGGATCAGATCGAGGAACTGCAGGCCGCGGTTGGTGTATTTCTTGGCGATGGAAATGACGAGGCGCAGATTGGCCTCCACCATCTCCTTCTTGGCCTGGCGCGCCTCGCGCTCGCCCTTCTGCACCATGTGCACGAT
>Ga0207428_10004096_pt1 | contig 13962 bp, 7 predicted proteins | sample RhiMethybrSRZTD1_FD_187600 | JGI IMG/M metagenome (GOLD analysis project Ga0207428, IMG submission 187600) | Populus rhizosphere microbial communities from Tennessee, USA - Rhizosphere MetaG P. TD hybrid SRZTD1 (SPAdes) (version 3) | ecosystem: Host-associated > Plants > Roots > Rhizosphere >... | reverse complement strand
CCCTTGTACGTGAAGCTCGAATTGCGCGCTATGACCGTCACGCCTGGTAGTTGCGACAGGCTGTTGATGAGGCTTTCAGAGATGCCGTCGGAAAGGTATTCCATGTCGGGATTGCCGCTCTTGTTCGCGAAGGGCAGCACCGCTACGCGGCGAATTGTGCCCGCTTTGATTCCTGCCGCGTAGCGCGAGTACGCGAAGTAAGCGACCACACTCGCGACGACGAGCCCGGATATGAGTATCAGCGCGCCGCGCTTGTTTAGCGTGATCCATTTGGCCGGCGAGGCCGAGTGCGTAACTGCCGTATCTTTCGTTGCTACGCCCGCTGCTTGTGCTGTTACGGCGGCTGTTTGTTCATTGCCGGTTGCAACCGCTTTCTCCTCGCGACCTTTCTCCGGTTCTGCCGTGCGCTCAATTTCCGCCTCAACGTCTAGTCGCTGTCTTAAGCGCCTCAGATCAACTAAAAGATCTTTCGCCGTCTGATAGCGGGCCTCCCGGTCTTTCGTCAGGGCTTTGATCACGATCCGCTCCAGCTCTGGTGGAACCTCGCTGGCATAGCGAGCCAGCGGCGGTGGCTCTCGCTCGAGGATCGAAGCGATGACTTCGCTCTGTGTTGATCTCTTGAAGGGCACACAACCAGCCACCAGTTCGTAAAGCACCACGCCCAGACTCCAGACGTCAGTACGGGCATCGACCGGCTCTCCCCGAGCCTGCTCAGGCGACATATATGTCACCGTCCCCATCACCACGCCCACACTGGTTTTCACCGGAGCTCTGGTTGGCGCTTCGCTGTCGACAGCACCTTCAGCCAGCTTAGCCAGTCCAAAGTCCAGCAGCTTGACGTAGCCGTCTCGCCGCCGCACCATGATGTTCTCGGGCTTGATATCGCGATGCACAATGCCCGCCTCATGGGCTGCGGCCAGGGCATCTGCCGTCTGAATGGCGATATCCAGTACATCGCGCAACCGCAACTGCTTTCCCGATGTGTGGCTTCCATCGCCAAAGAAGTTCTGTCTCAGGGTCTGGCCGTCAATAAACTCAATAGCGATGAAGTGTCTTCCTTCGACCAGCCCGATCTCATAAATGGTGATGATGTTAGGATGATTGAGCGCTGACGCGGCCCGCGCCTCCTGCTGAAAACGATGCAGACGTTCGCGATCCCTGGTGAAGTTTTCAGGCAGCAGCTTCAGGGCGACCTGACGACTTAAGACCGTATCCTGAGCGAGGTAGACGTCGCCCATCCCACCAGAGCCCAACGGCGAGATGATTCGGTAGTGGCTGACTGTTTCACCGTTCGCCAATTCTGCCTCTTTGTTCTCCGGATCAGCAGCAACGCCGCGCGCCTCAACTTCCATTGCCGGACTCTCGATAAAGCTCCCTGCCTGTTCGTGACCGGCAAGGAGCGCCTCGACCTGTTTCCGCAGAGACTCGTCACCAGCGCAGGCGTCATTAAGAAACGCCGCGCGCTCGCCGTCATTTCGCTCTACAGCGGCGTGGAACAACTCATCGATTTTTTGCCAGCGTTCAGGTTTCATTGCTCAATGAGTTATAGAGCCAGGCCTTGGCCATCTTCCAATCGCGCTTAACTGTCAACGGCGAGACACTTAATGCTTCTGCCGTCTCTTCGACGCTAAGGCCACCAAAAAATCGCAACTCAACCACTCTACTTTTGCGCAGGTCAATGACCGCCAGCTTCTCGAGAGCGTCATCCAGGGCAATCAAATCAGCGCCACGTTCGCTGGAGACAGCCATCACTTCATCGAACGAAATGCGCTGCGCGTCTCCGCCGCGTTTGGCGTATTTACGCTTGCGCGCGTGATCGACCAGGATGCGGCGCATCAACTGGGCCGACAACGCAAAAAAGTGCGCGCGATTTTTCCAGTGCATGCGTTTCTGATCGACCAGACGCAGGTATGCCTCGTTGACCAGCGCCGTCGTCTGCAAGGTGTGGCCGGCGTTCTCCCGACGCATGTAATGGTGGGCCAGACGATGCAGTTCGCGATCAACCAACGGCATCAGACGGTCAAGCGCAGCCTGATTTCCGTTACTCCAATCCAACAGGAGCTCGGTCACTTTATGCGGCGATGTTGTGGCCATGGGTGAGCTGATCTCCTTGTGATCGGCGTGGTTTGCCTCTCGGTCAGCTGTCGGATGCGCGGATTATAGCACCTCGTCTCTGAACCTTCAGATTACCCTGACTTTGTCGCTTGATACTTCCTCGTCATTTTTCTCGCGGTATGGGATGAGGGCGCATGGAGCACGACGATGACAGTTCAGACGCCCTGAGAATTCGAGCTTCGATAGTTGTGGTGGCGAGGCAGTTGGCCAGGACCAATTCCACCATGGATCAATCCAGAGGCACGGTCGCTTCAACCGCAACTCTAAAGGAACTATGACTCTAAGGAGGTCACTATGAAGAAACAGATGATGACATTGATGGCGGTCGCAGTGTTCGTTATGACTCTGACGGTCGTGTCGGTCCACGGACAGAACGCCGGCAACCTCGCGGTTACGATCCCGTTCGAATTTGCCACGGCAGGCAAGACCTTGCCGGCGGGAGACTATTACGTGCGGCGCAGCCTGGATGGCGCTCGGGTGGTCATGCGAATTGAAAGCAAGGACGGTTCTCTGAGCATTTATCTGCCTACCCATGTTGCGCAGAGCGCAGAAATCCAACCCGAATCGAAGCTGGTCTTCAACAAGTACGGCGGGCAGCTTTTTCTGTCGCAGGTGTGGACCGCGGGTCGCAGCGCCGGAGAGGAACTAAACAAAACGAGTCGTGAGCGTTTCCTCCAGCGCGAGATCGCCGGACGTGCAGGCAAGCCAGAGACGATCACTGTCGCGGCCAAGGCGAATTGACGACCGGCTAGTGCATCAGAAAGTAAAGTCTGGCGGAAATCCAGGAACGGCGACTCGGGCAGCAGGCCTGAGTCGCCGTCTTTCTTTCAGCGCAAAACCGCGCACGGGCAATGCACTATCGACCTCTCTGCCGCCGCGGTTGGGCTATTTCGCTTTTTCAATCCGCGTTCATCCGCGGCCAAATCCTTACCAAATCTGACAGCGTTTGTCTGGCGGCCGCACCATCGCCTCGCCTTCCTTGCAAGCGTACGCGGCCGCGAACTGCGGCATGTTCGAAAGCGGTCCATTCACACGGAAACGCCCGAGCGGATGCGGATCAGTCGCGTTTCGCAGACGGGCAGCTTCGGGCCGAATGTTCTGCGCCCAGATCTGTGCCCAACCAAGAAAGAAGCGTTGTTCGGGCGTGAAGCCGTTGATGTCTTTCGGGCGTGGCTTGCCCGCGATAGATTTCTGATAGGCGGCATAGGCGACCGTCAAACCGCCGAGATCAGCCACTGATTCGCCGACCACGAGCTGCCCTTTCTGGAAAAGGCCGGGTTCAACCTCAAACGAATCGAATTGCTTGACCACACAGTTCGTTCGGTCCGTGAACTTCTTGTAATCATCCGGCGTCCACCACATCGACAGGTTTCCATTCGCATCGAAACGCGCACCTTGATCGTCAAAACCGTGGGTCATCTCGTGCCCGATTACCGCACCCATGCCGCCATAGTTGAACGCCTCGTCAGCTTTAGGGTCGTAGAAAGGCGGTTGCAGGATTCCGGCCGGAAAGACGATCTCGTTGATTTGCGGATTGTAGTAAGCGTTGACGGTCGGCGGTGACATCCCCCACTCGGTTCGGTCAACCGGCTTTCCAATTTTGCCCAGGTTGCGCCTGAAATCGAATTCGCCGGCCGCGATCGCGTTGTTGTAGTAGGCCCCGCGATTGACCCGCAGCGCTTCGTAATCGCGCCACTTATCGGGATAACCAATCTTTCGCACGTAGGCTTCAAGCTTGGCAATCGCCTTCTTGCGGGTTTCATCACTCATCCAACTCAGGGTGGTCAAGTCATCCTTCAAAGCGGCGACCAGGTTGGCAACCATTGTGCGGGCTCGTTCTTTCGCCTGGGGCGTGAACGTCTTGGCGACATAGAGTTGGCCGAGGGCTTCACCCAGAGCGCGATCGGTACTGGCTACGCAACGTTTCCAGCGCGGCAACATCTCTGTCGTTCCCTGAAGGTATTTCCCGTTGAAGTTGAAACTCTCCTGGACGAACTTTGCAGACAGAGTGTTCGAGGCAGCGTTAACGAGGTGCCAGCGCAGGTAGACTTTCCAGTCTTCGATCGGCATTTCCCTGAGGAGTTTGGTGGCCGTTTTAAAGAAATCCGGCTGGCCCACATTGACTGTCCCTACTTCAGGCAAGTTGATATTGCGAAAATAGCGGCCCCAATCAAAATCGGGAGTCAATCCGATCAGCGCGCTCTTAGTCATCGGGTGATAATTCGCTTCCGGATTACGCCTTTGAATCCTGGTGGCGGCATTCTCAGCCAGCTTCGATTCGATCTTAACGACCGTGCTCGCTTCCCTGGCCGCCAGTTCCGGCGCATCGCCCATCAACTCGAACGTGCGTGCCACATGCTTCTCGTACTCAGCGCGGGTCGCCTTCATTTTGGCATCCTCACTGAGATAGTAGTCGCGATCAGGCAATCCCAGCCCGCCCTGGACCAGCTGCGCAATTATCTGGGTTGAGTCTTTGAAATCCTGACTTGCGCCAAAGCCGAACACGGCCGGAATCCGGTGCGCATGAAGATTGGCGATCTCATCCTGCAGGGCCAGCAGATCAGAGATTTTGTCAATCCGCTGCAGTTCAGGCTCGAGCGGCTTAATCCCCTCTGTCTCGATCTTCGCTTCGTCCATGCAGGCCCCGTAGAAGTCGGCAATCTTCTGTTCGTTACCGGGCTTTGGTTTTCCCTTCGACAACCCGTCGAGGATATCGTGCAAAACATTCTGGTTCTGTTCATCGAGTTGCGTGAATCGGCCCCAGACTGAATACGCGCCGGGAATAGGATTCCTGGTCATCCAACCTCCGTTTGCGAATTTGTTGAAATCCTGGCACGCGCTGACGCTGCGATCGATATTTGAGAAATCGAAGCCGGCGACCACCGACTGCTGCGGGTCGTCGGCGACCACTTCGATCGTGGTGTTGTCGATCACGGTGCGGGATGCACCGGCCTTACGGTTGGCAACAACAGCGATGACAATCAAGGAGATGGATAAGATCAGAAAGATAGAGCGGCGACGGAACAGACTCATGAGACTTACCTCCCGACGAAGTATGTACATTCAGATTTTAGAGGGAACGAAGGAATATTATGATCTGAAGGGTAGAAACGCAAAACCTGCGGCGCAGTTATCGAGAAGCGCGAAGAGTGAGACTATGAGAGTACGCGTCGTTCCAACTCGCCTATTCGCCGAGCATGATTCTTGATCTCAGCGCGAACGTCGTAGAATTCGTGCAGCAGAATATCAAACTTGTCATTTAGTTTTTGAAGCTGTTCCTGGACGGCTTCCCAAATGGGTCGCGTCTCTCTGAGACGTGCATCGACCTTCTCTTCCAGAGTGGTCAGGCGTCCATCAATTGATGTCACGCGAAGATCCAATGACGAGATATTCTTCGCCATCGCCGCTTGTTGCGTCCGAATCTCAACGATCTCGCTGCGCATTTCGCTGATGTCGCTGCGCATTTCTACGATGTTGCTACGCATCGCCGCCTGTTCAGCACGCACCGCCGCAAATTCATCCAGCACTCGTTTCTGAAATGCGCGCGTCGCCAGATCCTTTGTCGGTTCGTCGCTCATCGTTCGTGTTGAAGCCATCCTAACAACCGAAACACACGATTTCAACGTAAAAATTCTTGCAAGAGCGCGCAGCGGTGCCGCTTGAAAACGCATCCTGCCGTTGATTCACCATGGAAACGCCCGATGCAAATGGGGCAAGTTAGGTTTGCGAAAAACGAGGCAATCAGCTTTTGAGCTTTTTGATTTCTTCCGTGAGCACCGGCACGGCTTCAAAGAGGTCGCCGACGATTCCATAGTCGGCAATGTCGAAGATGGGAGCTTCGGGATTCTTGTTTTGAGATAGACGTCGCAGTGGCGATGATCAACCACCAAGCCGCTCAGGCCAGCGTCCATGATGCCCAACTTCCAGAGAAAAATGCCGCGGCTACCAAAATGCGACTTGAGCACCTCGGTTTTTGCTTGAATTCGAAGAGTTACTTCTTCACAGGGACAATCTGAAATCTTTCAGCGGTTTTTTCTGACGGGAAAAGCTTCTGAAGTGTCGAGGAGTAACTCAACCAAAGTTGAGTTACTCCCGAGACTTGATGATTACGCAGCTCGACTTAGCGGCTCGGAAATCCGTCGAAGATTTGAGCGCGGCCAGGAAACTACTGCCCGCCAGGTTTGCCGGTTACGGACAGCCAAGTACCGCTCGGATTTGATTAGCACTGGCCATCAGCTGATTCGCCTGCAGAGATGTAAGTTGCTTTCCCGATTGCGCCTGCGCACTGTTGATAAACGCCCTCAATTGATTGCAAGTGTTCGCCCGGTCGCCCGCGTTAGGCGCATTCAGAGCATTCTGCAACTTACTATCAAGACTGTTAGTGATTCCCTGTGCGAGGTTGAAGCTATCGACGAGTATGATTAGCTTTGTCATTTGAGAGGACGCACCATTGACCGTGACGCTAAAGCTTGCGTTCGTGCTGTTGCCGCTCGCATCTACGGCGGTGCATTGGACAATGCTGGCGCCGAGGGGGAAGGAGCTGGCCGCGGGCGGGACGCACGTCACCACTGGTGTCGAGTCTAAGTTATCAGTAACTAAGACATTGTAAGTAATCATCGTGCCCGATGGACTGGCTGCGTCGGCCTCGATGGACGAGGGTACGTTGATAACCGGCGGCGTCTTGTCGATCTTTACAGTGAGGCTTTGGGATAACCCTACGTTGCCTGCGCTGTCCGTGGCGAAGTAGGTAATGGTCGTTACGCCTTCGGCAGTGATTGAGAGCGATGCGGGCGAGCCGGCCACCTCCGTTGGCGCGACAACCTGGGCGCCCGCGGCGCTGTAGCTAATGCTCCTGACACCAGTACCCTCGCCGTCTGTAGCGCTTAACGTCAACGCGACGTCGCTCGTGTACCAACCATTACTGCCGGCAGTGCCGTTAATATTCGCGCTTACCGCTGGCGTGGTGGTGTCAGTTACTGGCTGCCAGGATACGGCGTGCCCTTCGGTTGAGTCGCTTAAAGGAAGCGAGACTGAGCCGCCGTTGTAGCCGGCAGTGCGAACCGAACCGACGGTTGCAACGGCATCGGCCGACCTGACAAATGCGATGCGCGCGCCATTCGGCGAGTAAGTGGGCGAGAGGTCTTGCGCCTCGGGTGGAGTCGTGATTAGTTGAACTGCACCCGAGCCGTCGGCCAGAGCCGAGTAGAGCTTTCCGGTGACGATCGAGCCTGAGCCCGCGCCAAGGTCACCACCAAGGAAGATCAGACGCATCCCATCAGGCGACCAAGCGGGCGATGCCTCTTCGAGCGTGGCCTCCGGGTTCGTGAAGAGTCGTCTTTGGTTCGTACCATCGGGGTTCATGAGGTAAAGGTGCACGCGGCCTCCGCCCTCGCGATTGCTCTGGAACGCGATGCTCGTGCCGTCGGGGGACCACGCGGGATGACCGTCGGACGCGGAGTTATTCGTTAACCTTATCTGATTGCTGCCGTCCGCGCCCATTACATAAATCTGGAAATTGATCGTGCCGGTTAGTGGGTCGACAATGGCATCGCGCCTGCTCAAGAAAGAGATGCGCGCGCCGTCGGGAGACCACGTCGGGCTCTGGTCGGCACGCGGGACGGCGGTCAGTCTTTGCTGATCGTTGCCGTGGGCGTTCATGACGTAAATCTCCAAATTGCCGTCGCGAGTACTGGTGAAAGCGATCCGTGTGCCGTCGGGTGAGAAGGCGGGGGTGAAATTCTCACCGTTAGTCGTGAGTTGGGTTAAGCCGCTACCGTCAGACTCCATGGTGAAAATCTGTCTGGCCCCATCGTCGTCTGTTGCCGTGAAGGCGATTCTGCCATTCCCTTTCGGAACGATTGGATAGGGCGTCGGTGTTGGCGTCGGACTGGGTGTCGGGGTCGCCGTTGGCGTCGGCGTTGGCGTCGGCGTAGGTGTCGGCGGAGGAGTAGGCGTCACGCACGCGGGGCTGAAAGCCTCGACCGTCGAGAAGAAAGTTTGCCCCCCCGTAATTAGGTTGTAATCCGCACCACCGATGGCGTACAGCGTCCCGCCAAGCGAAGTTGCGGCGAGAGCATCGCGCCCGGTAGTCATCGGCGGTGCCGTGGCCCAGGTGTTGGTGGCAGGATCGTAGACTTCTGCGACATCGAGATGGTAATTCGTACCGTTGTGGCCGCCGACGGCGTAAATCAATCCGCCGACCTCAGCCCCGCCGAAATAATTACGGGCGGTCGGCATCGGTGACTTTGTCGTCCAGGTGTCTGTCGCTGGGTTGTAGGCTTCGACAGTGCTCATGGCCGCCCCACTGTTGTCGTGCCCGCCAATCGCGTAGAGAGTGCCGTTGAGGACCACCACCGAGAGCCCGGCTCTCGCCGTTGGCATCGGGGCACGTGTCGTCCAGGCATTGGAGGTTGGGTCATATTCCTCGAGCCGGTTGAAGTTTCCAAATCCAGCAGCTCCTCCGCCGACAACATAGAGCTTGCCGTTGAGCACTCCGCCGGCTGCCGCTCGACGCGCGGTGGGCATCGGCGCCTTCGTGGTCCAGGTGTTTGTCGCCGGATCATAGACCTCAAGCGTGTCCCGATCGAGTGGGCTCTGCCAACCGCCGACGGCGTAGATCTTGCCGCTGATGGCTCCCACTACCAATTGGTCACGCGGTTGGCTCATCGGCGCTCGAGCAATCCATGAGTCAGTCGCCGGATCGTAGGCTTCGAGGATCGCCAGGTTGTCTCCCGTCGTGTTGGCGCCACCACCCACCGCGTAGATCTTTCCATTCGCCACGGCGGCAGCGAGGGCGGTGCGTGCCGTCGGCATTGATGACTTCGCCGTCCACACATTTGCGCCACCACAGTCAGCGGCTGGCTGGAACGACTCAACGCTTGAAAATCCTGGGAAGCCGCCGGCAAATCCCGCGATGGCGTAGAGCTTGCCGCCCGAGGCCGCCGCGCCGAACTCGGTCCGCGGCATGAGCATCGAGGGCTGCGTTGACCACGCATCCGTCGAAGGCTCGTAAGCTTCGACTATTGATTGGTATCCGCTCCCATTTGACCCACCATAGGCGTACAACTTGCCGCCAATTACCGCAGCACCGACGGCTGTGCGCGCCGTCGGCATGGACGCGCGCGTCGCCCAGGAGTCAGTTGCAGGGTCGTAGACTTGCAGGCTCGCGAGGTTGTCGTTGTACTGTCCACCTACGATGTAGAGCGAACCATTTATGACGCCAATGCCGAACACCATGCGCGCGAACGGCATGGGTGCTTTCGGCGTCCAAGAGTTAGAGGTGGGATCGTATTCCCAGACTTCACCATGCAGCGTGCCTGCCGGGGACATCCCCCCCATCGCGTATAACTTTCCGTTCGCAGAAGCGACCCGCAGTCCTTCGCGCGGCGCCGGCAAAGGGGCTCGCGTCGCCCAAGTATTCGTTGCCGGATCGTATGCCTCGACGGTTGCCAACTCAATGCCACAACTTACTCCGCCGCCAACAACGTACAGGTTGCCATTGAGCGATGCGGCGGCCGCGTGGTAACGCCCTGTAGGCATTAGTGCACGAGTGCTCCAGGTGTTGGTGGACGCGTCGTATGCTTCCAGAGTCTGCTGGCCATCGCATGAACCAAATGTCCCGCCGACCGCGTAAAGAGTCCCGTTCACGTCAGCAGCAGCGAGTGCGACTCGTGCCGCAGAGACAGGTGCAACGGAGTGCCAGCTGCTGCCCTGCGCGAGGCTCGCGCGGGTCGCAATCGATGCAGCCATGCTGGTTAGCGCGACGAGCATAAGCACGCCGATGAAGAGGCGTTTCGGGGATTTCATGTTGTTAGTCAATCCTTTCTGCTGGGCAGATGGTTTGAGTCGGACAGCCACACTGTTCGATTCAGGTAAACGGCTCTGTCATTCTCATTGTGAAATAGCGTCAATTTTTGACCAGTGGTATCATTGGCCATGATCTTTTTTTGGCGCTGAGATCCCGAGGGTAAACTTCCCGATCAGTCCCACCACCGAGTCGTTGACGCCTTCCAGTTACCGATAACCGAAGCCAATGCCGACGTTTCCGCAGAACATCACCCAGCTTCTGGCATGCTGGAATGAAGGCGACGAAAGTGCTTTCGATCAGTTAGTTACGCTTGTCTATCCTGAACTGCGCCGCCTGGCACGGAACTACATGCGCCGGGAGGATGAAGCGCACACGCTGCAAACATCGGCGTTGATTAATGAGGCCTACCTGCGTTTGGTGAATTATCAGGACAAGGGTTGGAACAACCGGGCGCATTTCTTTGCGGTCGCTGCCCAGGTTATGCGTCGTATCCTGATCGACCACGCGCGAAAGCATCGCCGAGCCAAGCGAGGAGCAGGTGCAAATCATGTCTCCCTCGACGAAGGCGCAGTGATAAGTCAGGACCGCGCGGCGGATTTCCTGGCCCTGGATGAAGCGCTGGTTCAGCTTGCCGAAATAGACGAGCGCAAGAGCCGCATCGTTGAATTGCGCTTCTTCGGCGGACTCACTGTCGAAGAAGTAGCGGAAGTTCTAAACCTGTCGCCGATCACGATAAAACGCGACTGGCGCTCAGCTCGGGCCTGGCTGCAACGCGAGATAAATAGCAACTCCTCTATCCCCAGCGTCAAGGGTTGATACGTTTCAATTTGAAATAGCGCTTTTCCCAAAGGGAGGCGGCGAGCAGAACCCACTCTCCTGGTTTCCATATGACCCCGCAACAGTGGCAGGAAATCGACAGACTATTTCAGCAAGCCGTAGAGCTAAGCTTTGACGACCGGGACTCGTTTCTGGACGAGGCTTGCGGAGGGAACTCGACGCTACGTAAAGAGGTTGATTCGCTCCTGGCCTCAGACGCCAGCGCATCGCATTTAATCGATCAAGAGGTCCTGTTCGAAGCAGCTCCTTTCCTCGCGGTTGAGGTCGCGCGGCTCGACGACGGTCAGAAACTCGGCAATTACGAAATCGTGCGCTTAATCGGGCGCGGCGGCATGGGAGAGGTTTACCTCGCCAAAGACGAAATTCTAAATCGCCGCGTCGCACTCAAGTTGTTGCCGGCCGAATACACCACTAAACCTGAACGCCTGCGACGGTTTCAACAGGAAGCACACGCCGCTTCGGCGCTCAACCATCCGAACATTTTGACCATCCACGAGCTCAGGCAGGTCGAGGATTATCAGTACATCGCCACCGAGTTTGTTGATGGCGAGACTCTGCGCGAGTTGATGAACCGTGGCCGGCTTCCTTTGTTTCAGATTCTGGACATCGCCGTTCAAGTCGCCAGCGCTCTGACTGAAGCGCACCAGGCAGAGATTGTCCATCGCGATATTAAGCCTGAGAACATCATGCTACGGCGCGATGGTTACGTGAAAGTACTTGATTTTGGATTGGCCAAACTCAAGCAGCGAATTGACGCGGGGATTGTAGACGAAGCTCGTGACGACCCTGGCGTTTCGTCCGCGCTGGTCATGGGGACAGTGAAATACATGTCGCCGGAACAAGCCCGGGCATTTTCCGTGGACGCTCGCAGCGACGTCTTCAGCCTGGGGGTGGTGCTCTTCGAGATGATCGCCGGCAAGACTCCCTTTCAAGGCCAGACTACTGCTGAACTGATCAATGCTCTGGTGAATGATGAGCCGCCATGGTCGGAGCTCCAGGGAACCCCTGCATCACTCGTCGAAATAATTCGGAAGGCCCTCGCGAAAGATCAGCAGCGGCGATACCGGGATGCAAATAAGTTTCTCGCCGATCTAAAGGAAGTTAAGGAACTCCGGGAAGATCGAAGCATCGGCCGTGCCAGCCGGATATCCAGGCTCCGAGTTTCAATGCTCGATTCCTTCTCGAGAATTACGGCAACTATCCGCGCTCACAAGGTGGTTGCTACTGGTCTCTCAATCCTGCTGGTGATCGTGACGGCGAGCGTCGCATATTTTCTTTGGCCGAAGAAACCCACAGCTCCGGGAGCCTGGATATCGAAGACTCCACTCAGCCGTCCTCGCGCCGGGGCCGCCGTCGCCGCCGTTAACGGGAAACTTTACGTTGCGAGTGGGACCAATGAATCGGGGATTACCGCGGATCTCGATGAGTATGATCCAGCTACCGGAAAATGGATTTCGCGAGCTCCGGTTCCGACCGCACGCACATCTGCCGGCGCTGCCGCAATTGACGGTGAGCTCTATGTCTTCGGCGGATGCACGCACAATTCCGACTGCCGCATCGGCACTACTAACCTCGTGGAAGCTTACGATCCGATTTCGAACACCTGGTCCGCTAAAGCGCCCATGCCCACTTCGAGGAGCTTAATGGCTTCGGCCGTAATTGGCAGAAAGCTTTACGTTGCTGGAGGGCAAGGTCCATGTCCACCGTGCGCGGGTTATGACAAACTGGAAATATACGATTCAACGACGAACACCTGGGACATTACGAAGGCGCGCTTGCCGACCGCTTATAGGTCTCCCGCCGGCGCGACGTTGGACGGAAAGTTTTATGTAGTGGGCGGTGTGCACATATCGCACGAAGAGCTTGCCGAAAAGCAACCATTGGCTGAGTACGATCCGGCCACCGACAAATGGTCGCTGAAAGCGCCACTCGGCATTGCGCGCGGCAGCCTTGGACTGGCTTCCGTGCATGGTTCTCTCTATGCGATCGGCGGCAATTCAACACTTCTACAGTCTAATGCAGTCGAAGCATACGATCCTTCAACCGACCAATGGCTTTCAAAAGCACCAATACCTAAGGCGAGGTTATCAGTTCAGCCCGTGGTCCTCGACGGCGTGATTTATGTGGTGGGATGTAGTTTGGCACAAGGCGAGCCTTCGGCGGCGGTGGACGCTTATGTAGCGGTGTGCCCGAATTCCGAGTGCTCCTCAGCGCCGGCGGGTTTGGTCAGTTGGTGGCCTGGTGATGGGAATCCAGCCGACATTGCGGGATTCAATCATGGGTCCGTCGTAGGCAACGTGAGTTTTGCGGCAGGCAAAGTAGATCAGGCTTTCGATCTGGACGGCTCATCGTTTGTGACCATGGGCGATCAGGCGTCTCTGAACTTGGGCGGTACTCAATTGACGATAAATGGATGGATCAAACCTCGCGTGAACAGTAGCGCCATCTATTTTGGCAAGACCGAGTACGCCAATAACGATTACCTGCTGATGTTCGGGCGTGGCGTCCACGCCGGGCTCAAGACAAACGGTGATTTAATACTTTTCGCCTTTGCGGATTTTCCCTCGAACACCAGGTTCTATGTCCCGCCAATCGACAAATGGACACATGTGGCGATGACCTACGATGGCCAACAAGCCAGGATTTACATCAACGGAACGTTGATGGGTCAGGCTCCGAAGACCGGCGCTATTGCTGGAGACAGGATTCCGTTCAATATAGGGGGCCGGGCTGTAGACGAGGGCACGGGAAAATTCAACGGCCTCATCGATGAGGTCCAGGTCTTCGATCGCGCGCTGTCGCCAGATGAGATTGAACGAATTTTTCAGGCAGGAAGCGCCGGACACTGCAAGCCACGCAGTACGTGCCGGTGAGGTTCTGTCAGGCGACTGCTACTATCCCCTAAGTTTCTTGATTTCTTCCGTTAGAACCGGAACGGCTTCGAAAAGATCGCCGACGATGCCGTAATCAGCGATGTCGAAGATGGGTGCTTCAGGGTCTTTGTTAATTGCGACGATCGTCTGCGAGTTCTTCATGCCGACGAGGTGCTGAATCGCGCCGGAAATTCCGATCGCGACATAAAGCTTCGGCGCGACCGTCTGGCCTGACGAACCAATTTGCCGATCGATTGGGAGCCATTCAGCGTCACAGATGGGACGCGACGCGGCTAAATCGCCACCCAGCGCTTCGGCCAGCTTCTCAGC
>Ga0207428_10004091_pt1 | contig 13975 bp, 13 predicted proteins | sample RhiMethybrSRZTD1_FD_187600 | JGI IMG/M metagenome (GOLD analysis project Ga0207428, IMG submission 187600) | Populus rhizosphere microbial communities from Tennessee, USA - Rhizosphere MetaG P. TD hybrid SRZTD1 (SPAdes) (version 3) | ecosystem: Host-associated > Plants > Roots > Rhizosphere >... | reverse complement strand
GCTCAGGAAACGGTGCAACTCGTGAAGAAGCAAGGCGGGCGTGCTTCGTACTGCAAAGCGGATGTCTCCAAGGCGCGCGACTGCGAGCAGATGGTGGCCGCGGCCGAGCGCGAGTTCGGCCGGCTGAACGTGCTGTTCAACAACGCCGGCATCATGCACGCGAAGGACGACGACGCGATCGCCACCGACGAGTCGGTGTGGGACCTGACGCTCGACGTGAACGCCAAGGGGGTGTTCCTCGGCTGCAAGCACGGCATCCCGGCGCTGCGCCGCGCCGGCGGCGGCTCGGTGATCAACACCGCCTCGTTCGTCGCGCGCATGGGCGCCGCCACGCCGCAGATCGCCTACACCGCGAGCAAAGGCGCGGTGCTCGCGATGACGCGCGAGCTCGCGGTGATCCACGCGCGCGAGAACATCCGGGTCAACGCATTGAGCCCCGGGCCGCTCAAGACCGAGCTCCTCATGAGCTTCCTCAATACCGAGGAAAAGAAGAAGCGCCGCCTGGTGCACCTGCCGATGGGACGCTTCGGCGAGGCGCACGAGATCGCCCAGGCGGCGTTGTGGCTCGCCTCCGACGAATCCTCGTACGTGACCGGGGCCGAATTCCTGGTGGATGGCGGCCTGACGGCAGCCTACGTCACGCCGGAATAGGCCTCAATCCCACCCGCCGCCGAGCGCCCTCACCAGGGCGATGGTGCTCTGGTACTGCGCCGAGCGCACTTGCAGCGCCTGCCGCCGATTGCGCAGCTCGCTGCGCTGGGCATCGAGCAGGTCGAGCTGGCTGACGTAGCCGTTGCGATAACGCACGTCGGAGAGCGCAGTGCTGCGGCTCGAGGACTGCACCGCGCGGCCCTGCGCTTCGGCCTGCTCCGCGAGCAGGCGCAGCGCGGAGAGTTCGTCTTCCACGTCCTTGAACGCCACCAGAATCTGCTCGCGGTAGCGCGCGACCTCGCCCTCCATCTGCGCGGTGGCGCTCTCGATACCGGCCTTGCGCCGCCCGCCGTCGAATACCGGCAGCGAAGCGACCGCCCCGAGCAGCCAGGCGCGCGAGGACCATTCGAACAGGTCCGCGAGGTCGGTCGAGGCGTAGCCCGCGGTTCCGGTCAGCGCCACGCGCGGAAAATAGGCGGCCTTCGCCACGCCGACGCGCGCCTGGGCGGCCAGCATGGTCTGCTGCGCGGCCGACACGTCAGGCCGGCGCGTCAGCAGCGTGCTCGGAAGTCCGGCCGGGATGACGGGTAACGCGCTGTTCCATTCCGCGACCGGCAGGGAGAAGCTCGACACCACCTCGCCCACGAGCACGGCGAGCGCATGCTCAAGCCCGGCGCGCTGGCGGTCGAGCGCGAGCGCGTCCGATTCCGTCGCCGCGACCTCGGTGGTCGCGCGCGTGACGTCGAGCTCCGCGACGTCGCCGGCGCGCCAGCGCCGGTCGGTGAGCGCGAGCGTTTCGCGGTAGGCGCCGACGGTGCTTCTCACCAGAGACCGCTCGTCGTCGAGCGCCCGCAGGGCGAGATAGGTCTGCGCCACCTGCGCCTGCACCAGCAGCCGGGCGCTCTGCAGCAGGCCTTCCTGGGCCTGGGCGTCGAGCGTGGCGGCATCGGTGGCATGCGAGAGCCGGCCGAACAGGTCCACCTCATAGGAGAAGTCGGCGCCGGCCGCGAAAATATTGCGGGCGGGCCCGACGAACGCGCCGCCGACGATGCCCTGCGCCCGCGTGGCGCTCGCGCCCACGCCGATCTGCGGTGCGCGATCGGCGTCGGTCGCGCGCACGAAAGCCCGCGCCTGCGCCAGGCGGGCCGCGGCCGCCTGGATGCTGGTGTTGCTGCGGTTCGCGCGCTCGACCAGGTCGTCGAGCACCGGGTCACCGAAGGCCTTCCACCACTCGCCGCGCGGCCGGGCTTCGGCCGGGGCCGCCTGGGTCCAGCGGCCGTCGCCTTCCTTGAACGCCACCGGCGGCTGAGGCAGTTTCTCGGCCTCGATCTTCGGTAGGGAGGTCGAGCAGGCCGCAAGCAGCAAAATCAGAACGACTGATGCGGGCCTCATTGTGCCTCCCGTTTCGAAACCGGCGAAGCAGGGCTCGCCTGCACGCCGCCGCCGAAGGCCTCGGCATCGTGCGGGACCTCGCCGTGGCGCTTGAGCGGGCGGTTGCCCGTGAGCGCGCGCAACAGCACGTAGAACACCGGCGTGAGGAAGATGCCGAAGGCGGTGACGCCGATCATCCCGGCGAACACCGCGATGCCCATCGCCTGGCGCATCTCGGCGCCTGCGCCGACGGAGTGCGCGAGCGGCAGCACACCCATGATGAAGGCGATCGAGGTCATGACGATCGGCCGCAGCCGCAGCCGGCTCGCCTCGATGGCTGCCTGCACCGGCGTGCGGCCGGCGAATTCCAGCTCGCGCGCGAACTCGACGATCAGGATCGCGTTCTTCGCCGCGAGCCCCACCAGCACCATGAAGCCGATCTGGGTGAAGATGTTGTTGTCGCCGTGGGTCAGCCACACGCCGGTCAGCGCAGCGCCGAGCGACAGCGGCACGATCAGGATGATCGCGATCGGCAGCGCCAGGCTCTCGTAGAGCGCGGCGAGCACCAGGAACACCAGGAAGATCGCGAGCGGGTAGACCCAGATCGCCGAGTCGCCCGCCAGGATCTCCTGGTAGGTGATCTCGGTCCACTCGTAGTCGATTCCCTTCGGCAGGGTCTCCGCGGCGATGCGCTCGATCGCGTCCTGCGCCTGCCCGGACGAAAAGCCGGGCGCGTTGCGGCCGCTGATGTCGGACGCGAGGAAGCCGTTGTAGCGGATCGCGCGCTCGGGCCCGGCCGCCGGGCGCACGTTCATCAGCGCCGAGAGCGGCACCATCTCGCCCGTGTTCGAGCGCACCTTCAGCTGCCCGATGTCCTGGGCGCGCGCGCGGTACGGCGCGTCCGCCTGGACGCGCACCGAATAGGTGCGGCCGAACTTGTTGAAGTCGTTCACGTACAGGCTGCCGAGATAGATCTGCATCGTGTCGAACACGTCGGTCACCGCCACGCCGAGCTGGCGCGCGCGGGTGCGGTCGAGATCGGCGTAGAGCTGCGGCACGTTCACCTGGTAGGTCGAGAACAGGCCCGCGAGCTCGGGCGCCTGGTAGGCCTTCTGCAGGAAATTCTTCGTCGCCTGGTCGAGCGCCTCGTAGCCGAGCGAGCCGCGATCTTCGAGGTAGAGCTTGAAGCCGCCGGTCGTGCCGAGGCCCTGCACCGGCGGCGGCGGGAAGATGACGATGAAGGCGTCCTGGATCTGTGCGAATTGCTTGTTCAGGCTGCCCGCGATGGCGCCGCCGCTGAGGGCGGGCGACTTCCTCTCGTCGAAGTTCTTGAGCGCCGCAAAGACGATGCCCGAGTTCGAGCTGTTGGTGAAGCCGTTGATCGAGAGCCCCGGGAACCCGACCGCGTGCTCGACGCCGGGCTGCTTCATCATGATCTCGCCCATGCGTCGCATCACGTCCTCGGTGCGGTCGAGCGTCGCGCCGTCCGGGAGCTGGGCGAAGCCGATCAGGTATTGCTTGTCCTGCTGCGGCACGAAGCCGTCGGGCACCGCCTTGAAGAGCACCCCTGTGACCGCGAGCAGCGCGACGTAGATGCCGAGCATCAATGTCTTGCGCGTGAGCACGCCGCCGACGCTGCGGCTGTACGCGTTCGACGCTGTGCCGAAGTAGCGGTTGAAAAGACGAAAGAACGCGTTCTTTTCTTTCTGATGTGGTTTGAGCAGCAAGGCGGCGAGCGCGGGCGACAAGGTCAGCGAGTTGATCGCCGAGATGACGGTCGAGATCGCGATGGTCATCGCGAACTGGCGGTAGAACTGGCCCGACAGGCCGCTGATGAAGGCGAGCGGCACGAACACCGCCACCAGCACCAGCGCGATGGCGATGATCGGGTTGGTCACCTCGCGCATCGCCTGATAGGTCGCCTCGCGCGGACTGCGCCCCTCGGCGATGTTGCGCTCGACGTTCTCCACCACCACGATCGCGTCGTCGACCACGATGCCGATGGCGAGGACCAGGCCGAACAGGCTTAGCGCATTAATTGAGAAACCGAACAAATACAAGAGGGTGAAAGTGCCGACGATGGAGACCGGCACCGCCACCAGCGGGATGATCGAGGCGCGCCAGGTCTGCAGGAACAGGATCACCACCAGGACCACGAGCGCGGTCGCCTCGAGCAGCGTCCGCACCACGGCCTTGATCGAGGCGCGCACGAACTGCGTGGGGTCGTAGACGATCTGGTAGTCCGCGCCCTCGGGCATGTTCTTCTTGATGTCCGCCATCGTGCGGCGCACGTTGTCGGAGATCTGCAGCGCGTTGGACCCCGGGGCGGCGAAAATGCCGATCGCCACCGCGGGCTTGTTGTCCAGCAGCGAGCGCAGCGCGTATTCGGAGGCGCCAAGCTCGATCCGCGCTACGTCGCGCAAGCGCGTCACGGCGCCGTTGCGCTCGGTCTTGACGATGATGTCGCCGAATTCTTCCTCGCTCGCGAGCCGCCCCTGGGCGTTGACCGAGAGCTGCAGGTCGGTCTTGTCGGGCGCGGGGGAACCGCCGATCACGCCGGCCGCCGCCTGCACGTTCTGGCCGCGGATCGCCGCGACCACGTCGCTGGCCGAGAGGTTGTGCTCGGCGACCTTGCCGGGGTCCAGCCACACGCGCATCGCGTAATCGCCGCTGCCCCACATGAGCACCTGGCCCACGCCTTCGATCCGCGCCAGGCGATCCTTGACGTTGAGCAGCGCGTAATTGCGCAGGTACGTCATGTCGTAGCGCTCGTTGGGCGACACGAGGTGGACGACCATCGTGAGGTCGACGGCGCTCTTCACCGTGGTCACGCCGAGGCGGCGCACCTCCTCGGGCAGGCGCGGCTCGGCCTGATTGACGCGGTTCTGCACCAGCTGCTGGGCGAGGTCCGGGTTGGTGCCGATGCGGAACGTGACCGTGAGCGTCATGTTGCCGTCGGTCGTCGCCTGGCTCGACATGTACAGCATGTTCTCGACGCCGTTGATACTCTCTTCGAGCGGAGTCGCCACGGTCTCGGCGATCACCTTGGGGTTCGCGCCGGGGTAGCTGGCGCGCACCACGACCGAGGGCGGGACCACTTCCGGGTATTCCGAGATCGGCAAGAGGCCGAGCGAAATCAGGCCGCCCAGCAGGATGAGCACCGACAGCACCCCGGCGAAGATGGGCCGGTCGATGAAGAACCTGGAAAGATTCACTTCGCCTCCTGCGGTGCGCCAGCCGGCTGAGCCGGCTGAGGTGCGAGCGCCGCGCCGGGCCGCACACGCTGTAGGCCGTTCACCACGATGCGCTCGCCGGACTCGAGTCCCGCGGTGACGATGCGCTGACCGTTCACCGTGCCGCCGAGCGTCACCTGGCGCCAGATCGCCTTGTCGTCGGGGCCGACCACGAACACGAAGCGCTTGTCCTGGTCGGTGCCGATCGCGCGCTCGCTCACCAGGATCGCCGGCTCGGCCTTCGCCCGGCCCATGCGCAGCTTGACGTACTGGCCCGCGATCAGGCTTCCGTCCTTGTTGTCGAAGACCGCGCGCACGCGTACCGTGCCGCTCTTCGTGTTCACCTGGTTGTCGATGAGCTGCAGCCGCCCGTGCAGCCGCCGGCCGCCGTTGGTGACGGTCTCGGCCTCCACCGCTATGTCCTTCTGCCCATCCTGCAGCGCGCGCAGCACGACATGCTCATCGGCGTCGAAGCTGGCGTAGATCGGGTTCACGGAGACCAGGGTGGTGAGCACGGGTGCGCCAGGTCCGGCGGCAACCAGGTTGCCGACGGTGACCTCGAGCTTGCCGACGCGGCCGGCCACCGGGGCACGGACCTGGGTGTAGGAGAGATTGAGCTTTGCCGAGGTCAGGGCCGCCTGCGCCGCGCGCAGGTTCGCTTCGGCCTCCTGCGCCGCGTTCACCCGCTCGTCCAGCTCGCGCTGGGCGATCGCGCTCTCGTTCCAGAGCCGTTGCGAACGCTCGCGCTCGCTCTTGGTATAGCTGACCCGCGCCTGCGCCGCGATGACCTGAGCCTGCGCGCGCTCGACTTCGGCGGCGTACGGCTCGGGATCGATCGTGACGAGGAGCTGGTCGCGCTGGACGAGCGCGCCCTCGGTGAAGTGCACCGACTTGACGGCCCCGGCGACGCGCGAGCGGACATCGACGCGCTCCACCGCCTCCAGGCGGCCGGAAAACTCGTCCCACGTCGTGACTTCCTGCTGCTGGACGACCTGCACCGGGACCGGCATCGCCTGCGGCGCGGCGTTTACCCCTTGGGTGGTTGCGGCGGCCTTGCTCTCGGCGCTGGCTGAGCGCAAGGCAAACGCTCCGGCGCCTGCTGCGACCAGCGCGGCGAGCGTCGCGGCGGCGATCAGGCTGCGCCGGCGGGTGAATTGAATCGTGCTCATGGCTTCTAGTCCTCCTGAACTTGGCGATGCCGTCAGATGAGGCGGCACTCTAGGCGCGCTCTTTCAGCGGAGTCGTTTCACGCTCCGCGCTACTCGCTACAGCTGTAATGGGCTTCGAAAGCGAGCCGACGGTCGCCAGGTTTCGGCTGTAACTTCGCGCGGCCCGATCGGCAATCGGGCCGTTACGCGCGGCCGCCAAGCTGGAGCCCATGAAAGCCTTGCTCCAAGCCGCGCGTACTGCGGGGCCCTATCTCCTGGTGGAGATCCTGCTCCCGGGCGGCACCCTGATCGCGCTCGCCCTGTGGCTTCTCAGCCCCGATGGCAAGGCCACCACCTCTCAGGCCCTCTTATGGATGCGCAGGATTACTGGCTCGATTCCATCGCTCTCGCGCTAATCGTCGCCCTGATCATCGTTGCTTGAACGGGGCAGCGTGACCGCGAGCGGATCGCTCGCCGGAAAGGTGGCTTCGAGGGCCTCGTCGAGAAGCTGCTCGCGATGTTCGTCGGAGGTCATCGCAGCATTCTGCGCCGGGTTACGTCTGTAGCGACTGTCGCCTGGCCGAGACAGGCGACCCGGCTGGTCAGCGCCGCGTCGCTTTTTGAAGTACGGCCTGAATCTTGGCGTAGCCCAGAAGCGCCGCGGCCTGCACTGGCGTCTTGCCGTCGTGGTTGGCAATACCCGGGTCGGCGCCCGCGGCCAGCAGGCGCTTCACCTCGCGCATGTCGCCGCTCACGACCGCGCCGTGGAGAAGAGTGTTTCCGAACGGGCCCTGGTAATTGGGGTTACGGAGCGGACTGCCTGGCGCGGCGCGAGTCATGAGATTCATTGTGCCGGAGGAACGTGACGACTGCATTGCCAATTGTTCACGTTCTAGACCGGTCGGATTACTGCGCCTCAATCCCGGCCTGCTTCAGGAACGCCGGCCATTTCTTGACTTCGCTGCGGACGAATGCCGCGGTCTCCTCGGGCGACATCGAGATCTCGCGCCAGCCGCCGCTCTGGAAGCGCTGCCGCGCGTCGGGCAGATCGATCACCTTGAGGGTCGCGGCGCGCAGGCGCTGCACGACGTTCGCGGGCGTTTTCGCCGGCGCGAAGAGCCCCATCCAGCTGTCCAGCACCAGCCCTTGGACGCCCGCTTCCCTCCCCGTGGGCACCTCGGGCAGCAAGGGGTCGCGCGCAGCGCCCGAGGTGACGATCGGCTTCACCCGGCCGTCGGCGATGAATGGCCGCGCGGTCGTGGTGTTGTCGAAGAACAGATCGACCCGCCCCGCCAGCAGGTCGACATAGGCAGGCTGCGCGCCCTTGTAGGCGACTTCGAGCAGGTCGACCGTGGCGAGGCGCTTCAGCAGCACCGCGCTGATGTGCTGGCCGGTGCCGATCCCCGAGGTCGCGATCGTCAGCCTGCCCGGATGGGCGCGCGCGAAGTCGAGCACCTCGCGCAGCGTGTTCTGCGCCAGGTCCTTGCGCGCCACCAGGGCATAGGTGAACGCGCCGACGAGCGCCACCGGCGTGAAATCCGCGACCGGGTCGTAACGAGGATCCTTGTGCAGGCCGAGATTGAACGCCATGTTGGCAAGGCCGCCGACGAGCAGCGTATAGCCGTCGGGCGCCGACGTCGCGGCCGCCTGCGTGCCGACCAGCGTTCCCGCCCCGACGCGGTTCTCCACGATGAACGGCTGCCCGAGCTCCGTGCCCAGCTTGTCGCCGAGCAGCCGGCCGACGAAATCGTAGCCGCCGCCGGGCGCGCTGGGCACGATGACCCGCACCGGCTTCGCCGGGTAGACCTGGCCGAACGCGCTGCAAGCCGCAAACAGGCTCGCCGCCAACAGGGAACGCATCATGGAGCTCCTCCGTCCATTACCATAGCGCGCTGATGCGCTATCTGGAAGATTTCGCCGTCGGACAGAAATTCGGCTCGGCGACGCTGCGCGTGGACGAGGAGCGGGTCAAACGCTTCGCCGCGGAGTTCGATCCGCAGCCGTTTCACCTGGACGACGCCGCGGCGAAGGCGACGCTCTTCGGCGGGCTCGCGGCGAGCGGCTGGCACACGGCGGCGATGACCATGCGGCTCCTGGTCGAAAGCGACCTCCAGCCCGCGGGCGGGATCGTCGGCGCCGGGTTCGACGAGTTCCGCTGGCCGCGGCCGGTGCGCCCAGGCGACGAGCTGCATCTCGAGGCCGAAGTCCTCGAGGTACGCCAGTCGAAGTCGCGCCCCGAGCAGGGCATGGTCAAGCTGCGCACCACGACGCTCAACCAGCGAAACGAGCCGGTCCAGGTCTCCGTGGGCAACCTCGTGGTGCCGCGGCGCCCCCGGTGAAGCAGCGCAGCGTCACGCCGGTCGACGGCTCGGTCTATGTCGAGCGCGAGCTCGCCTCGGCGCAGGCGATGGAAGACGCGCTCGCCGCCGCGGTGCGCGCGCAGGCCGGCTGGCGGCGCGTGCCGCTCGCCGAGCGCGCGGCGATCGTGCGCCGCATGGTGGAATGGTGCGTCGCGCGCGCAGAGGAGCTCGGCACCGAGCTCGCCTGGCAGATGGGCCGGCCGCGCGCGCAGGGCCCGAACGAAATCCGCCGCGGCTTCCAGGAGCGCGCGCTCTACCTGTGCGGCATCGCCGGGGAAGCGCTCGCGGACCTGCAGCCCGGGCAGAAAGACGGCTTCGAGCGCTTCGTCCGCCGCGAGCCGCACGGCGTGGTGCTGGTGGTCGCGCCGTGGAACTACCCATGGCTCACGTCGGTGAACGCGGTCGTGCCGGCGCTGCTCGCCGGCAACAGCGTGATCCTCAAGATGGCAGCGCAGACGCCGCTCGTCGCCGAGCGCTACGCGCAGGCCTTCGCTGCGGCCGGGCTGCCGCCGGGCGCGTTCCAGTTCCTTCACATGGACCACGCCAGCACCGCGCGCATGATCGGCGACGCGCGTATCGGCTATGTCGCGTTCACCGGCTCCGTGCCGGGCGGGCACGCGGTGCAGCGCGCCGCGGCCGAGCGTTTCGTCGGCACCGGGCTCGAGCTGGGCGGCAAGGACCCTGCGTACGTGCGCGCCGACGCGCCGCTTGCCGCGACCGTCGAGAACCTGGTCGACGGCAGCTACTTCAATTCCGGCCAGTCATGCTGCGCGGTCGAGCGCATCTACGTGCACCGCGCGGTGTTCAAGCCGTTCGTCGACGCCTTCGTCGACCTCGCCAGGGCGTATCGGCTCGGCAATCCGCTCGAGGCGGCGACCAACCTCGGTCCGATGGTGCGCACCGCCGCCGCCGATACCGTGCGCGCGCAGATCGCCGATGCCGTCCAGCGGGGGGCAAAAAAACTGCTTAATCTGAAAGATCAGGCGGGCACCCCGTATTTGCCGCCGGAAGTGCTGATCGACGTCCACCACGGCATGGCGCTGATGACGGAGGAGACCTTCGGCCCCGCCGTCGGCATCCAGCCCGTGGCCGACGACGAGGAGGCGATCCGGCTCATGAACGACAGCCGCTACGGACTCACGGCATCGATCTGGACGCTCGACCGGGACGCGGCGCTGCGCGTCGGCGAGCAGGTGGAGACCGGCACCTGGTTCATGAACCGATGCGATTACCTCGATCCGGCGCTGGCGTGGACCGGCGTCAAGGATTCCGGCCGCGGCTGCACGCTCTCGAGGCTGGGGCTCGAGACGTTCACCCGCCCGAAGTCATTTCACCTGAAGCTCGCGCCCTAGCGGCCAGCGGAGTACGAAGCCGGGTCGTTGACGATGTGCAGCGTCATCTGCTCGACCTGGCGCAGCTGCGCCCTGAGCCGTTCCCGATCTGCATTGGATGTGGCGGCGAGCAGCTGCTTTTCGGTCTGCTCCATGCGCTCGAAGTACGGCAATGCCTGGGGCGGATTGGCCCGATAGCCCCGCCCGCGCTGCAGGCCCGAAAGGAACGCGCCCTCGGTCTCCTTCGGACAGACGCCGTAGTAGGCCCTCGAAAGGTAACCCACGCGGTAGCCGGTTTCGGCGGTGCAGTAGGCAGCGAGGTTCGAGGGGTCCGGGTTCTCCAGGCCAGCGCAGGCTGAAAGCAGCACGACAGGAACCGTCCGCATGAACCGGCCCATGTCTCCCTGCCTTCCGTTAATCGTCAGTTACGCCCGCTGCCGCCCGTCGCGTACGAGCACGAGCAGTTGTCGATATGGATCGCCCACCACTCGGCTTCGCGCAGCTGCACCTTCAGCCGCTCGCGGTCGGGTTCGGACGTGGCGGCCATCAGCTGCTTCTCGGTCTGCTCGATGCGCTCGTAATAAGGCAGCGCCTGCGGCGGGCTCGGACGATAGGCCCGGCCGCGCTGCAGGCCCGAAAGGAACGCGCCCTCCGTCTCCTTCGGACAGACGCCGTAATACGCCTTGGAGAGGTAGCCGGCCCGGAAGCCGGTGTCGGCCGTGCAGTACGTTTGCAGGTTCGTCGGATCGGGGTCGGTAAACGCCGCGCAGCCCGAAAGGAAAATGAAAGGAAGGGTCCAGGTGAGTTTGGTCATGACGCCGACATGTAGGTTCCGTTGTTATACAAGAGATGGATCGCCCACCATTCGAGATCCCTTAGACGCGCACGCAGCGCCTCGCGTTCCGCGTCGGACGAAGCCGCCAGGATCTGCTGCTCGGTCTGCGCGATTCTCTCGTAATAGGGTTCTACTACCGGGGTCCGCAGCCGGTACTCGCGCCCGCGCGCAAGCCCCTGCAGGAACTGCGGCTCGCTCTCCTTGGGACAGTTACCGTAATAGGCAAACCCTTGCGAGCCCAGGAGGTAAGCGTTTTGGGACGTGCAGTAGCGGGCCAGGTTCTCGGGGGTCGGCTTGCTGACGCTCGCGCACGCCGCAAGGACGACAGGAAACAGCAAGGCGAGCGCGCGCTTCATCGAGGTCTCCGTGAACGCTAACAAGACGCGCATCCGCGGTATTCCGCAATTGGACCAAGGTCCAATGCAGGAAAACTACTCGTAGCGCACGTCCATGATTTCGTAGCGCTTCACGCCGCCGGGCGTCTGCACCTCGACCGACTCGCCGGACTCCTTGCCGATGAGCGCGCGCGCGATCGGCGAGCTGATCGAGATACGGCCCGCCTTGATGTCAGCCTCGTCCTCGCCGACGATCTGCCAGGTCGAGGCTTCGCCGCTTTCGTCCTCGACCTCGACCGTGGCGCCGAACACGCAGCGCCCTTCCGCATCGACCAGCTTCGGGTCGATCACCTGGGCATTGGCGATCTTCGCCTCGAGCTCGGAGATGCGCCCCTCGATGAAGCCGGCGCGCTCGCGGGCGGCGTGGTACTCCGCGTTCTCCGAAAGATCGCCATGCGCGCGCGCCTCACCGATCGCCTTGGAGTTGGCCGGGCGCTCGACCGTCTTCAGGCGGTGCAGCTCCTCGCGCAGCAGCTCGGCGCCGCGCTTGGTCATGGGGGTCTTGGGCATGTCAGGAAACCATAGCGGAGTCTAGTTTGGCATGCAGGTCCTGCAGGCGGTAGGGCTCGAGCCGCTCGAGGTGCTTCATGCCGGCGCAGGCCGCCTTGGCGCCCGCCACGGTAGTGTAGTAGGTGACGCGCTTGGCGAGCGCCGTGGTGCGGATGGCGCGCGAGTCCGTGACCGCGGTGCGCGAGGCCTCGACCGTGTTGACGATGAAGCTCACGTCGCCGTTCTTGATCATGTCGACGATGTGCGGCCGCCCCTCGGCCACCTTGTTCACCGGGGTCACCGCGATGCCGTGCGAGGCGAGCACCTTCGCGGTGCCGCGCGTGGCGAGCAGGCTGAAGCCGAGCTCGACGAGGTCGCGCGCGATGCCGACCGCGGCCACCTTGTCGCCGTCGCGCACGCTGATGAACGCGCGCCCGCCCTGCGGCAGCTTGACGCCGGCGGCGATCTGCGACTTCACGAACGCCTCGCCGAAGGTCTCGCCCACGCCCATCACCTCGCCGGTGGACTTCATCTCGGGGCCGAGGATGGTGTCGACGCCCGGGAACTTGACGAACGGGAACACCGCCTCCTTCACCGAGAAATAGCCCGGCGTGACCTCGCCGACGTTCTGTTCCCGCAGGGCTTTTCCAGCCATGCAGCGCGCCGCGATCATGGCGAGCGGCAGCCCGGTCGCCTTGGAAACGTACGGCACGGTGCGCGAGGCGCGCGGATTCACCTCCAGCACGTACACCGTGTCGCGCTGGATGGCGTACTGCACGTTCATCAGGCCGACCACCTCGAGCGCCTTCGCCATCACCTTGGTCTGGCGCCGCAGCTCGCGCTCGATGTGGCTCGCGAGCGAATGCGGCGGCAGGCAGCAGGCCGAATCGCCCGAGTGCACGCCCGCCTGCTCCACGTGCTCCATGATGCCGCCGATGAAGACCTCGGCGCCGTCGCTCACGCAGTCGACGTCGACCTCGATCGCATCGGTCAAATACCGGTCTAGCAGAACGGGAGACTCGTTCGATACCTTCACCGCTTCTTTCATGTACCGCTCGAGCTCGGACTGCTGGTGCACGATCTCCATGGCGCGGCCGCCGAGCACGTAGCTCGGCCGCACCACCACCGGATAGCCGATGTCCTCGGCATGCTTGACGGCCTCCTCGGCCGAGCGCGCGGTGCGGTTCGGCGGCTGCCGCAGCTTGAGCTTCGTCAGCAGCTGCTGGAAGCGCTCGCGGTCCTCCGCCACGTCGATCGACTCGGCGCTGGTGCCGATGATCGGCACGCCCGCCGCGGCGAGCTCGCGCGCGAGCTTGAGCGGCGTCTGGCCGCCGTACTGCACGATCACGCCCCAGGGCTTCTCGGTCGCGACGATCTCGAGCACGTCCTCGAGCGTCAGCGGCTCGAAGTAGAGCCGGTCGGAGGTGTCGTAGTCGGTCGACACGGTCTCGGGGTTGCAGTTGACCATGATGGTCTCGAAACCGTCGTCGCGCAGCGCGAGCGCGGCGTGCACGCAGCAGTAATCGAACTCGATCCCCTGCCCGATGCGGTTCGGCCCGCCGCCGAGCACCATGATCTTCCTGCGCGCGGTGGGCTGGGCCTCGTCCTCCTCCTCGTAGGTGGAGTACATGTACGCAGTGCGGGTCGAGAACTCGGCGGCGCAGGTGTCGACGCGCTTGAACACCGGGCGGATGCCGAGAGCGTGGCGCTTCTTTCTCACCTCGGCTTCCTTCGTGTTGAAGAGATAGGCGAGGCGCCGATCGGAGAAGCCTTTCCTCTTCAAAACCCGGAGCCTCTCCCCGTCTATTTCGGTCAACTGCTTGTCGTCGAGCTCCATCTCCAGCTCGACGATCTCCTTGATCTGGTCGAGGAACCACGGATCGATGCGCGTGAGCCGGTACACCTCGTCGAGGGTGAAGCCGTTCTCGAACGCGTCGCCGACGTACCAGATGCGCTCGGGGCCGGGCTCGCCGAGCTCGCGCTCCAGCGTCTCGCGGTCGCGCGTGCGCTGGTTCAGGCCGTCGACGCCGACCTCGAGGCCGCGCAGCGCCTTCTGGAACGACTCCTGAAACGTGCGGCCGATCGCCATCACCTCGCCCACCGACTTCATCTGCGTGGTGAGGCGGTCGTTCGCCTGCGGGAATTTCTCGAACGCGAAGCGC
>Ga0207428_10004090_pt1 | contig 13975 bp, 5 predicted proteins | sample RhiMethybrSRZTD1_FD_187600 | JGI IMG/M metagenome (GOLD analysis project Ga0207428, IMG submission 187600) | Populus rhizosphere microbial communities from Tennessee, USA - Rhizosphere MetaG P. TD hybrid SRZTD1 (SPAdes) (version 3) | ecosystem: Host-associated > Plants > Roots > Rhizosphere >... | reverse complement strand
CAGATCGAACGCCTCCTCGACGTCGCGTCGATCGGCGGACGAGTCGCCGAGCGGCCGGACGCCGTCCGCCTCGAGCTCATTGGGAAACTGGCGATCGAACAGGGAGCCGAGCGCCGGTACGACCGTTCCGAGGAGATCTGATTTTTCCATCACGTCGCGCGGATCGAAGCCGGCCTCGAGCATCTCGCCGCCGAATGTTGCGCCGTACCCGCGCTTGTTCGAGAGGAACCGCACGGCGGGCGGTCGATCCGGAAACATGCCGCGGATGGTCGCGGCAAGGTAGATCGACTCCCACCAGCGATCGGCCGGGATGAACGGCAGTGTGCCGAGTTGCACGTCCTGCACGAGCAGACCGCCGGGTCGCATCCGACGTCCGACCCACTTGCTGAAGCTCGCCGTGTTCGCGAGATCCGCTGCTGCGGGCGTGACGATCGCCACTTCCGGAAATGCGGCCGCGCAGGATTTCACGGCCGCGTCGGTATCGGGACCGGGCCGATCGAGTACGGCCACCGCCACGTGATCCAGCAGCCGCGAACGCGTTTCTCGCACGGCCGTCAGCAGATCGACCGTGTGATACAAGTGGTCCTCCACGAACACGAGCGGCCGCCGTTCGGACCCGGACTCGTCGAGCCAATTCATGGCGACTACTGTACCGTCGGATCGGCGAAACGCGCCGCAGCGCGTGCCATTCCTCTATGCCGGCGTTGTCGTCTTCCTGATCCTGGCGGCGTTCACCGCCCGCTCGATCTGGATGGCGTGGCAGACCCGGTCTGGGGAGGCTCGCGCGGCAGCGGTGTTCGATCTCGTCGGACAACGGACGCCGATGCGGCCGACCGACGCGCCCGGCGCCATGGCGTGGCTGCGCGTGGAGCTCGAGCGATACGCGTCGAACCTCGCGGATGCCGGACAAGCACGCCTCTACCGTGAACTGGCCGGCGAATCCGATCGTGTGCCTGGCGCCCTCTCCGCCGTAGGCGACGCGCTCGATCCGCCGAACGCACCGCCGATTGTGTCCGTGCGTCTCGGCGCCGCGCTGGCCGATGGGCCGTCGCTCCGGCGGCAGCGCCTGCTCGACGTCAGCGGCGACCATCTCGTCGTCACGCGCCGCCGCGATCTCGATTCCGACAATCTCGGGGACCACAGTCCTTCGAACCGGTTCGTGGAGGCTATGTCCGTGCTGCCGGCGCTCAAATCCAGCGTCGAGCGAACGCTCGGGCCCGGCGCTGCGCGGCATCTCCCAAGACCCGTGCGGATCTACGCCGTCTCAGAGGACGGCACGTTGGTGTCGCTTCCCTGGAGCGAGGCGGGAAATGACGCAAGCCCGCGCGAGATGGCGCTGCTCTCCGCGCGCTCAGGCCTGCCGGCGTTTGCGCCGCAGGAATTCTTCTTCCGCTTTTCTGCCGATGGCGCGCGCGCGGCGCGGCCCGCTTATTCGGGGTTTTACCTGGATCTCGGCGGTCGCGGCCTCGTATCCACGATTCTTCAGCCGAGACTGCTCGCGGACGGTCAGCATGCGGTGGTCGCACTCGACCTCGCATTCGATGTGGACTGGCTTGCGTTCGCCGAAGGCATTGCACCGCCCGTCGTCGGAACCGCGGTCACGGCCCCGCCCGATGCCGGATGGTCGACGCTCGAGTCGGCTCTCGATTCTTCCCATCGTCAGACTCTCAAGAGTTCCGTCGCGGAACTGGCGGCGAGCGAGCGCCAGTCCGGCGCTGCCGGCAGCACTGCGCCGCTTCGGCACGGTGTTGTGGCGGGACGCGGCGCGCTCGCGGCGTTTCAAGTGGCGGATCGCACCTGGCTGCTGATGCTGTTTCCGCAGACCGCGCCGGCGTTCCCGGTCGCGGCCGTCGCGTTGCTCGGCGGGATGCTCGCGGTCTTGCTCGCAGGGTTCGAGGTCAACCGTCGCCGCGCGGACATCTCGCGCCGGACGGCGGAGCGCGCGCTCGCGGAAAAGCAAAACCTGCTCAACACGATGCAGGTGCCGCTCGTCGTCGTGGATCCCAACTCGGATGTGATCGTGTCGTCGAACCGTGCGGCGGCCTCGATGGGCATTCGCGCGGGACGGACGTTCGGCGATCTCGTGTGGCACGACGCCGCGGCCCGCGCGCACTACCAGAAGATGCAGATAGCGTCGCCGGAGCCGCGGCGCGCTTATGGCGTGCCGGTCGCAATTCCAGATGAATCAGGCGTGCTGCAACGGCGCTTTGCGGTGATTCGTTCAGTGGCGGTGACCGCGCCGATCGAAGCGCTGGCGGCCGACGAACGCCATCGTCTCGGCGTTCTGTTCCTGCTGGATCGAGACGATGACCTGGCGCTGTTGGCGAGTGAGATTGAGGACGGCGCGCACCGCGACGAACGCAAGCGTCTTGCCGGCTTGCTGTCCCACGGTGTTGACACACTCGCGCGCGTGCTCGAGCACTGCCTCAGCAGGCCCGGTGACGCCACCGAGCTTCGCGACTTCACATCGTGGCTGGCCGAGTACCTCGAACGACGGATCACTGTGGCCGCGTGGCTGCTGGATCACTGGGACGTTCAGCCGCCGCTTCCGCCCGAGAGCGTCGTCGACGTCGGCCAGGCTCGCGCCACCATCGATCGTTTCGAGCGGATGTGCCGTATCGTGCGCGACGATCGGGAGCTCAGATCCAGGCTTCATTGGGACAACGGAGTGTTGGCGGCCGCCAGCGATCCGGCAGGAGTTTTCGATGTCAGTCTCGACTGGCCAGAGTCGTTCGAGTTCACGACCCCCGTCCGTGGTGCGTTCGGCTGGTTTCTCGGCGAAGCGCTCACCAACGCCGTCCGTCACGGCGCGCCCGGAACGACGCCGAGCATCGAGATCGCGTGCGATCGGGTGCGCAAGGAGCTCGTCTTCACGGTGACCAACGCTGTTCACGCGAGCGCCGCGGGTTCACGTGCTGGCGATGCGTACGGCGGTCTCGCCATCCTCAAGGCGATGGCCTGGCTCCTGGAATGGCGCGAGCTTCGCTTCGAGGCGGGACCCAACCGGTTCGAGGTGTCATGGCGAGTGCAGGCAGGGGAGCGCCGCCAGGGCGACGCGGACTAGTCGCTCTCGCACCGCCCACGCGAATCACGCTCCAATTTATGCCGTCATGATCGATCCTAATTTGGCTCGCACCAGCAGCGGGCGTAGTCTGGGGACTCGGGGGGATCCCTATGACACGCCTGTGTGTAAGAGCACTCGCGGCTCTGCTCGTGTGCGCTGTGCCCGCCTCGAGCGCCGCTCAGGTCCGAACGTCCGGACAAATCGTCGGCACCGTGAAAGACGCGACCGGGGCGGTGATCCCGGGCGCAACGCTCGTCCTCATCGACACCGCCACCAGCAAGACGGTTGAAACAAAAGCTGGCACTGACGGCGGGTTCGTTTTTCCCAACCTCCAACAGGGCACCTACACGCTGACGGCCACGGCCGGCGGCTTCAAGCCACTCACACTCCAGTCCATCGTCGTGGAAACGGCGCGATCGACGAATGTCGAAGTGCAGTTCCAGGTTGCCGGCAGGTCGGAAGAGGTCACCGTTGCGGGCCAGACGTCCGTGGTGGAGACGACCTCGTCCACTGTGTCGTACACCGTGAACAACGCGCTTATCGCGAAGCTGCCGCTCTCGGGCCGGAACATTCTGGACTTTGCTCTGCTCGTGCCGGGCGCGGCCCAGAGCACAGGCGGGCGCGACAGCCACTTCAACGGCTTGCCCGGCGGTGCGATCAACATCACGCTCGACGGCATCAACAACAACTCGCAGAGGTTCCGGAGCGGCGGCACCAGCATGTTCGTGTTCGCGCCGGTCCGGCTCGGCGCCATCGAGGAAGTCACCGTGTCGACCGCCGGCCTCAGCGCGGAAGCAGGGGCCGAAGGCGCGATGCAGATTCAGTTCGTCACCAAGCGGGGCTCGAACGTACTTCGGGGTCAGTTCTTCGACCAGTACCGCAGCGACAAGCTGAATGCCAATAACTGGGTCAACGAGATTCGCAACATACCCAAGACGAAGCTGCGGCAACACGAGTACGGTGCCAACGTCGGCGGTCCCATCATCAAGAGCAAGCTGTTCTTCTTCGGGAACTTCGAACAGGTCTACTCGCCGGCCGAGTCCACGCAGACCCGAACGGTTCTTACCGCCGAAGCGCAACAGGGCATTTTTCGGTACAACGGATCCGACAACGTCGAGCACACTGTCAATCTGCTGTCGATTGCCGGTGCGAACGGCTTTCAGAGCACGATCGATCCCTCCATCGCCTCCCAGCTGAAGAACGTCAGCAGCTCACTCGGCGGCGGAACGATCGGTACGAGTAATCTGTTTCAGAACACTTTCAGCTTCATCATTCCGCAGACGCCCAACACGAACGTCTACCCGACGGCCCGAATCGACTATCAGGCGAAGCCGAACCTGGCCATTCGCGGCGTGTTGAACCTCCAGTGGCGCGATCTGCCGACGACGATGACGTTTCCGGGGATGCCGGCGGTGAACGACGGCTTTACCTCCACCTACTACATCCTGTCGACCGGCGCCGACTGGACCCTGCGGCCGAATCTCTTCAACCAAATGAGCTTCGGCGTGCAGAGCAATTTCGAGGAGTTCCGTCCGGGCAACACGCTGGCCATCTACGACCCGCAGGGCGGACGGCGCGTGCAGTGGCCTCTGGGTCTGAGCTCGCCCGAGATCACCGGCGACCAGATGCCGATTCCGAGGAACAACCCCGTCTACAACTTCTCGAGCACCTTCACGTATCTCCGCGGCATCCACTCGCTGACGTTCGGCGGCACATTCCGGCGCACTACGATGTACGAGTCGATTGGCGGCGCGCCGTACCAGGTGAATCTCGGCGTGGCTGCCGGCGACCCGGTGTCGGGGATCTTCAGCGCTTCGTCGATTCCGAATGTCCGCAATGAGGACCTGGCGACGGTTCGCTCGTTGTACGCGTTCCTCACCGGCCGGATCAGCAGCGCGAGCGGCCAGAATGCCCTGGACGAGAACACGAAGGAGTACGGACTCAATCCGGCGTTCCGTCGCGAGGCGCAGAACGTCGGCGGTCTCTACGCGCAGGATTCCTGGCGCATTCGGACCAGCCTGACGCTGAACTACGGCCTGCGGTGGGAGCTTACTGGCGCGGCGACGAATCCCAACGAGGTGTACAGCAGTCCGACGCCAGCAGATCTGATCGGGCCGTCTACGGCGCCGTTCCAGCCTGGCGTTCTCAACGGCGTGCAGAATCCGCAGGTGCTGCTCCAGCCGACGCCATACCACGGTGACTTCGTGAACCCGGCGCCAAATGTCGGCATCACGTGGAATCCCGCGAAGCCGGATGGCCTGCTCGGCCGCGTACTCGGCTCCGCCGTGTATCGCGCGGCCTACGGCATCAACTACTACGACGAGGGACTGATCAACTTCCAGACGGCCGCGGGCAACGGTCCTGGTCTTCTGCAGACGCTGACGCTCAACCCGGGTCAGCCAGGCTTTGCACCCGGCGGCCTGACGCTTCAGTCGACGCTGCCGCCATTCGCCGTCAATCCAACGACGTTCGCGTTCCCCGTCGACCAGTCGTTGTTCACGTTCCAGCGGGGGCACTCGTCGATCGATCCCGATATCCGTACGCCGTACATCCAGAACTTCACCGTCGGCTACCAGCGCGAGCTGTGGCGCGACGCGGCATTCGAGATCCGCTACGTCGGCAATCGTGGCGACAATCTCTGGCGAGCCTACGACCTCAACGAAGTGAACATCTTCGAGAATGGCTTCCTCGACGAGTTCAAGCTCGCGCAGCAGAATCTGGCCATCAACGTCGCCAACGGGCGGACCGGCTTCGCCAACCAGGGACTGCCTGGACAGGCCGCGCTGCCGATCCTCGAGGCCGCGTTCGGGCCGAGAGGATCGCAGCCCGCCTTGGCAAGCAGCAGCGGCTTCACCAGCGGCACGTTCATTACCCAGCTGCAGCAGGGTCAGGCCGGTGGAATGGCGAATACGCTGGCCGGCACGAACATCTACATGTGCCGGCTCGTGGGCAATGCGCTGCCCGCGTGCGCCACGCTGGGATACAACGCTGCGGGTGCCCGGGCGATCAATTTCTTCCAGGCGAATCCGTACGCGGCCGGCTCATCGGTCCGGATTCTGACGGACGAGGCCCAGTCGAAATACGACTCGCTGCAGCTGCAGTTCCGGCAGCGGTACCACAACGGGCTGAGCCTGACGGCCAACTACACCTATGGCAAGGCACGCACCGATCGCTACGCCGACTCGGCGTCCGGCGTGGTCGACTACATCACGCTCCGCGACAAGAGCCTGAACTGGGGCCCGGATGTCTATGACATCCGTCACGTGTTCCAGACCTACGGGACGTACGAGCTGCCGTTCGGGAAAGGGAAGAGAGTCGACATCAGCAACACGCTGCTGAACCACATCGCGGGCGGATGGGCGGTCAGCAGCATTGCGCGCGTGCAGACCGGACGACCGTTCCTGCTGACGAGCGGACGACTGACCGTGAATCAGCGCGATGCGGGCGTTGTCCTCAACGGCATCACCGTCAAGGAACTGCAGGACATGGTGAGTGTGAGGCCCGGGCCCAACGGCAACGTCTACGTCTTCCCCGAATCGCTGATCGGCACCGATGGCCGCGCGAATCCGCAATTCCTTGCGCCGCCCACGACGCCGGGAGAACGCGGTCAGTACATCTACCTGTACGGCCCCGGCCTGTGGAACGTGGACGTCGGATTCGCCAAGCAGTTTGACGTGGCCGCTTCGAAGAAACTGAACTTCGAGCTGCTGTTCATCAACGCGTTCAACCACCGCAACACGACTGTCGGCGGCACAGGAGGCGCGAACTCGAGCATCACCTCGACGACCTTCGGTCAGACCACAGGTACGGCGGTGGGACCGAGAAACATTCAGCTTCGGCTGCAATTCAACTGGTAGGACGTACTGAATGACAGCGGCGAGCCGGACGATCACCGGCTCGCCGTTCACGAGGTCCTGGCTGTCACCGGATCAAGCCCTTGCTTCTAAGCTCGTCGAACCAGTTGAGCACGACATGGATCTGCGTGACGGGTGCGACCTTCCGCGACCGCTGATTGATTGCGTAGAACTTTTGTCCGCCCGGCGCCACGGTGTACGGCGTGAAGACAGGTGTACTGAGGAACAGCCCGTTGCGTTCGAAGGAAAAGAGCGCGGTAGGCTTCCCAGGGCGCGCCGGCGAAGCAATATCGACCGCCATCATCCGGTCTTTTTCAGGGCCGGGCTCGAGATAGAAGAGCTCGCCCCCAGCTGGGTCCCAGGCCGGCGCGCTCCCTCCGTTGAGCGACACCAGCACCGCGTCTCCCGGTCCCGGGTACGGGCGCACATACACCTCCCATCGGCCAGTGGAGTTGGAGGTGTAGGCCAGCCATCGGCCGTCGGGTGACCACGCGGGTTGCAGGTCCTGGGCCGGCGTCACGAATTCGTGGCGTGGGGCGGAAGGCGCCTGCGAGGAAAAGACGATGATGTTTCCGTACCCGGACCCGGCCAGCAAACCCTGCGGCGAGAACGAGCCTGGCCACACCTGCGCAGAATCAGGGAAGCGAAGGGCCGGCGACGCGTCATCAGGACTGACGACCGCCGCGCTGATCTTGCCTCCCGCCATGACGCCCAACGCGATCTTTCCGTTGGGTGACCAGCCACCAAGCACGACCTCGCCCTCAATCGAGTCCGCGACGCGACCGAGGCTGCCCCGAATCAGGTCATAGACATAGACCTGCACCTCGGCCTGGGACTGGATCGAGACGGCGATTCTGGTTCCGTCCGGGGACAGATCCAGGTGATTGCGATAGCCCTTCACGGGCGCGCCGATCGGCGTGATGCGGCCAGCGCGGTCGACGCTCACGAGCTCGCGGTCCGGATACACCGGCAGCGGGCTCGACACGTACGCGAGCGTCCCCTGCGGCGAGACCGAAAATTGTCCGGCCAGCGTGAGGTCGTCGCTGTCCCATGCCGACGTCGCTTGCGCCACATCCTTGAGTACGGCGACCGGCTCGCCACGCAACTCCATCGCCTGTGCGTCGAACGGTACGACGAACAACATGCCTTGCCGGAGGAAGAGCAGATGGCCGGTCGGCACGTACCGGGCGTCAGCGGCGTTCCTCAACAGAATGCGCGGTGGTCCCTGTGGAGCGAGGGGCATCAGCATCACGCGCTCGTCACCGGAGGTCCATTGCCGGTCGTGTTCCGTGTAGAGCACCCCGGCATCGTTCGGCAGGAGCCAGAGCGACGAGACGCGGGTCAGACCGTGGTCTTCCGTCAGGGCCTTCGGCGCTCCACCTGACGCGCGGACGTCGAACATCACGCTTCCGCTCGCCAGGATTCGGGACGTACCCCAGGCGAAGCTGGCGGGGCCGAGGAAGTCGCTGACCACCACGACCGGGCCTCCGGCCGGCCGCGTCTTTCGCAACGCATTACCCGAGAAAAACGCGATCTCCTGGCCGTCAGGCGAGAACGTGACGGACAGCGCACCCTCGGTGCCTGGAAGAACCCTCGCCGATTCCCGGCTGAGTTCTCGCACGTAAATCTGCCGGACGCCGTCGCGTTGTCCGATGAAGGCCAGCGTGCGGCCATCGGGCGACCAGGCGATCGCCGTGTTGGCGCCTCCAGCCGGCAGCACGATGGAAGGATGCCGGCCGCCTGAATTGAGTTCGGCGGCCGGGCTGATGTCGACCGCGACGTACGTGCTGAGCGGGGTGACGGGCGCGGACTTCCAGATCACAAAACCCAGCGCGACGCCTGCGGCCACGCCGGCGAGCGCCAGCAGCAACCGCGAGAACACGCTCGACCTGGATCCCGCGCTGCCGACGATGGTGTCTGTTGTCGGCGACATCGCCTCGTCGATCTCGAGGCGCGCGTCCGCAATGTCATGGAGCCGGCGTTTGCGATCCTTCGTCAGGCACCGCGCCAGCAATCGTCGAATCGCCGGCGGCGTGTCGATCGGCAACGCCGTCCAGTCCGGCGCGTGTGAGAGCACTCGCGCCACGATCTCCGCCGCATCGTCTGCGGCGAATGGCCGCCGGCCGGCGAGCATTTCGAAGAGCACGACGCCGAACGCCCAGATGTCCGCGCGCTTGTCGACCTGCTTGCCCTTCGCTTGTTCGGGCGCCATGTAGGCGGCGGTGCCGAGCACGTCGCCGTCCATCGTGATGTCGTGAGTGAGCGTGAGCGTTGGCGGCAGATCGCCGGCCCCCGAACCCGAGCCGGAGCCGGAGCCGGAATCTGTCCCTGACTCCAGGCTTTCCGCCTTCGCCAGTCCGAAATCGAGTACCTTGATCGTGCCGTCGTGACGGACCTTGATGTTGGCGGGTTTCAAATCGCGATGTACGATGCCGGCGTCATGCGCCGCTGCAAGCCCTTCTGCGACCTGTCGTGCAATCGGCAACGCGTCGGCGAGCGTCAGCGCTCCGCGCTTCAGCCTCAGCGACAGATCCTCGCCTTCGACGAGTTCCATGACGATCGCGCGGCTGTGGCCCGACCCGGCGGGTGGTACTTCGATGCCGTAGACGGTGGCGATGTTGGCGTGGTTGAGGGCACCCAGCGCCCGCGCTTCGCGCTCGAAACGCAGTAGCCGCTTCGGGTTTGCGGCGACCGCCGCCGGCAGCACTTTGATCGCGACCTCTCGATTCAGGTTCGTATCGCGCGCGCGATACACCTCGCCCATGCCGCCAGCGCCGATCGAGCCGAGGATCTCGTACGGTCCCAGCCGCGTGCCGGGCGCCAGGTTGGGCACAGGCTGGCTCATGATGGTTCGGCTTCCGTGCGGGTTGGATCGACCGTCCACACCCGGAAGCTTGCGTTCACCGATCCGAATCGCAGCTCGTCGCCATCGGCGAGCGCCGTGATGGCTGTCACGCGTGCAGTGCCTGCCCGCGTGCCGTTCTTGCTTCCGAGGTCCTGGAGCGTCGCGCGATCGCCGTCGATACGGATGCAGGCGTGTTGCCGCGACACGCTCGGCGAATCCAACCAGACGCGCATCTTGGGATCGCGGCCGACGATGTTGTCGCCGTCAGCAAGAGGAATCTGCCTCGAGTCGGTGACGAGCCAGAAACCAGGGGCGGCCGCAGCCAGCTCACGGGCGTCGGCCTGGAACGCGTAGCCGTGACGGTGCACGGTGCGCACCGACTTCGGCTGCCGCGCGGTTTCGCCAAGCGCCGCGCGCACTTCAGCCACGAGCATCGCCAGACTCGCGTCCGACACGAACGTTTTGGGCCAAAGTCGAGCGTGCAGGTCTTCTTTGCGGAGGGCCCGCGGGCGCTCGCGGATCAGCGTGACCAGGAGGTCGAACGCTTTTGGTGAGAGATGGACGGGGACGCCCTTCCGGCGAAGCTGACGTGCCTCGCCATCGACGATGAACTCGCCGAACTGTAATCGCACAGGTTTCGCTGACGGAAATCAGCGATTCCTTAGATCTCGCTGAAGTCTTCCGACGGGCTGAGGCGCAATCTTACGCCACATGCGAACCTCCAAGCTTATTGTCCCCGTCCTTCTCGCCGGCCTGGCCGTAGCCGCCGGCCAGGCGAAAACGCCTCAACCTCCGCCCGCGATCGCAAGCTTTCACGGGATTGGAGACCTTCCCGGCGGTCCAATTAACAGCACGGTGCGAGACGCGACGAAGCACAACGGCGTGATATACGCCGTGGGCGCGTCGGTGTCCATCAATCAGCCGACGTTGAACACGAATGCACCGGTCATCTGGACCTGGGATGGCACGAACGGAGTGCTCACAGCCCTGCCGGAAATCGCGACATCGTTCTTCGCGAGTCCGGCCCTCGCGGTGGCCATTACCCGGGATGCCGCGTTCATTGCCGGCCAGGTTCACGTGCTCGGTAACAAGCCGACGGTCCACGCGGTGCGCGTCGCGAGGGCGGCGCTGCCCTCAGTTGCGGCGAACGTGAACCTCAATGCCTCACCGTATCCCGCGTACACCTTCACGGCCCGAATCAATAACGTGGTGGAAGCCAGCGCCACGACCGGCGCCACCGCCATCTCTGATAACGGCGCGATTCTCTACGGCACGGCAATCCTCGGCGATGCGACAGTCACACCGAGGACGGATTTCACGCGCGCGGTCAGATTCGACATCAACGCGCAGACCAGCGCGCTGATTCCGCTGCTCGGTGCGGGCCATGTCGGCAACAACCCGGTTTCCCGGGGTACGTCGTCCGACGGATCGGTGATGGTCGGTACGAGCAACGGCCTCGCAGGTTCTGGGATTCTCAGAGCGTTCCGTTACGTGCATGGCAGCGGCGTCTCGGCGATCCCGCTGCTGCCAGGCGGCACCACGAATCGATCGATAGCCGTCTCTCCTGACGGGAACCTGACGCTCGTCACGGGCCCCAGCACGTTTCTTCCCCGGGGCGAGGTGTACATCCACAACGCCACGACGAACGCCCTGACGCGTCTCGGATCGCCGATGACGCCGTGGCAGCCGTCTGCAGTCGGCGGCATGACCGCCGACGGCGCGGTGGTTGCGATGACGTACAGCGCCTTACCCATCACGTGCGCTCCGACACCGTGCACGCCGCCGACGCCGTCGCGTAATGCCTACATCCGTAACGCCAACGGCTGGTTCCATTTCACGAACGTGCTCACCGAGGCTGGCGTCGACATCTCCCAGAATTGGGAATCGATTCAGATCAACGGCATGTCGCCGGATGGCACGCTGGTGTTCGGTCAGGCGCGGCACAACGACGAGCTCGAAGGCTTCGTCGCTGAATTCCCAGCGGGCTACCTCGCCGGGTTCGACATGCCGGCTGTGCCACCGGCCGACACCTCCATCGTCGGTGTGTATCGCCTGACGGACCCGGATCCAAATCCGGCGACCGCAAACGACGTCATCCTCGCGTTTCTTGCCGACGGCACGTTCTTCCATATGGAAGCCAACAATCCCGCCAGTGAGCACGACGGCGCCAATGGATTCGAGCGCGGGCGCTACTTCTGGAACGCCGCCACTGGCGCCCTGAGCATAGCCATCCTTCAGGACACGAATGGCGACATCGGTTTCTCTGACGTGAGCGGGCAGCCCAACCTCGTCGCGACGGTGGCCGGCGGTAACCTTACGCTCTCGGTGACCGGCTGCGTGCCGAGTCCCGAGGTCGAGGACTGCACCTTCACCGCATCGCCTCTGACCGGAGCAGCAGGTTCCATTGTCGGCGGCTGGTCTTTCGGGAATCCTGCCGTGGATGACAGCTCTGGCGTGTTTGTTTTCCTGCCGAACGGCCAGTACTACCTCGCGTTGGATGACGTAAGCGTTGAAGGCGAAAACGGCCAGGACGGTATCGAGTTCGGTACGTATGCGTGGAACGCCGCCACCGGCGACTTCTTGGTGACAGTCAGCGTCGACACCAACCTCGAATGGGGCTTCTCCCATCCTTCTGGTCTCGTCACGCTCCGCCTGTCGCCCGACGAGCTCAGACTTGTTCTCGCCGAAAACGGCGTGACGTTGGGCAGCCTGAACCGGATCGCCGTCGCCAGGGCCACGACCGTAGCCGGCGCGAACATCACCGTGCAGCCAATAACACCGAGCGGCACGACACCGGTGACGGTGCAGTTCGGCCAGGTCACAAGCAGCGGCGAGACGACCCTGCAGGTAATCGATCCCGCGCTCGCGTCGAGTCCGGCGCCGCCCCCGGGCTTCTCGCTCGGCGATCCACCTCTCTATTACGAGCTCGGCACCACGGCCACGTTCACGGGGCCGGTCACCGTGTGCTTCAACTACGCCGGCATCAGCTTTGGGACGGGTTCTCCGCGGCTGTTCCACTACGAAGGCGGCGCATGGGTCGACATTACGACAAGCGTGGACGCCGCGACCAGCACGCTGTGCGGCAGCGCGAACTCTTTCTCGCCGTTCGCGATTTTCGTGAGTCCGGTCGCGCGCACGGGCTTCTATGCGCCTGTGAGCGACGTGCCGGGCTTCCTGAACACTGTGAAGAGCGGTTCAACGGTGCCGCTCAAGTTCAACGTCTACGTGAACGGCGTGGAGAAGACCACCACGTCAGACCTCGTCTTCAGTGTGGTTTCAGTGAGCTGTACCGCAGGTGCCGGCGAGGATCCGGTCGACTTCACGACGACCGGCAACACCAGCCTGAGGTACGACACATCGGACGGTCACTTCGTCCAGAACTGGAAGACACCCAAGGCGATCGGTTGCTATCTGGTGAGAATGACGACGACCCAGGACAACGTGTCGCTGACGGCGCTGTTCAAACTGAAGTAGGGATTCGAAGGAAGGGAGCCGGGTATCTTTTCGAAAGCAAAGATACCCGGCTGTCGCCTAGATCTTCTTGATACTCGTCCCCATCACGCTCAGATCGGAGCGCACGATGCCGACGACTTCGACCTTGTCACCGACGGCCAGCTGACCGCACGGCGTCTGAAACACGGTCTGGGCGTCGGTGTCGACGCCGTAGCCAGTGACGGTCAGTCGAAGGCTGGGGCAGGACCCAGTCGCTGCGGTGACGGTGCCCTCCATCCAGAAGCCGCCGCCTGGCGCGTCGGCAAGAATGTTGATGGTGCCCGCCAGGACGATTCCGTCCGAGCGGCTGCGGCCGCGGATGTCCACTGTCTGTCCTGTTGCAATCGCTGTGGCTTTCTGCGGGTTGCCCTTGCGCGCGACGTCCGTCAGAGCGGTGACCGCGATGTTCTTGCCGGACACGAACAGAGTCAGCTGCGGAGCTGTGCCGGTTCGCGACGTAACCGTGCCGGACATCGTGACGAGCGGCGACGTCAACGCGAGACGGTCGGCGTAGAACAGACCGTTCTGCGGCGCGCCCACGAGCTGGATCTGCAGTCCGTTCCCCATCTCGTTGAACTGGCTACCCTGGTCGAAAACCGAGTTCGTGTCTCCGAACACCGAAATGCCGTTGACCACGAACTGGAACGCCTCACGCGAGCCGGACAGGTTCGCGATGACGCCGTTCAACGGCACGCCGGTGGCCGATACCGGCGTCATGAT
>Ga0207428_10004089_pt1 | contig 13976 bp, 13 predicted proteins | sample RhiMethybrSRZTD1_FD_187600 | JGI IMG/M metagenome (GOLD analysis project Ga0207428, IMG submission 187600) | Populus rhizosphere microbial communities from Tennessee, USA - Rhizosphere MetaG P. TD hybrid SRZTD1 (SPAdes) (version 3) | ecosystem: Host-associated > Plants > Roots > Rhizosphere >... | reverse complement strand
GATTTCGGCGGCCAGCCGCACGACTGGGCCTACGCAGAGTCTCCGTTGGTTGATGGCGACCTTGTGGTCGTCACCCCCGGAGGCGCGCAGGCCACAATCGTGGCGCTGAACAAAAAGACCGGGGCGGTGATCTGGAAATCGGCGGTTCCGGGTGGCGACCCGGCGGGTTATGCGTCGGCGATTGTCGTGCAAGGCGGCGGTCGCAAACAATATGTGAATTTTTTGAGCAAGGGAGTCGTCGGAGTTGATGCGAAGACGGGTGAATTCCTCTGGCGCTACAAGGAAGTTGTCAAAGGTCCGGCGCAGGTTTTCACACCGGTCGCGCGTGGCGGGGATGTGTACGCCGGGGCCCTGAGCATCGGCGGCGGACTCGTCCGTTTGAAGCCGGACGGCAACGGAGTCGTCGCGGAACAGATCTACTTCGAGCGCGGGCTGCCGAACGGTTTCGGCGGCGCGGTGCTGATCGGTGAATACCTTTACGGCAGTGACCCGGCGGAGCAGAAGGTGCTCGCAGTTGAGTTCACGACGGGTAAGGTGATGTGGAAGGCCGACAGTCTCGGCAGGTCCTCCGTAGCCTATGCCGATGGGCTGTTATATGTGCACGCCTGGAAGGGAGATGTCGGGTTGGTAGAAGCAACGCCTGAAGGCTATCGGGAAAAGGGCCGCTTCACTCCGCCGGATCAGCCGAAGCCTAAACAGGGCGCGCCCTATGGGGATACGGCGTATGCGCATCCGGTGATTGCTAATGGCAGGCTTTATATTCGGGATTCCGGGACGTTGTGGGTTTATGACATTAAGGGCAGCCGTTAAGGTTTGAGTAAGCTCTGATTAGGTAGATCCCCTCCCTCTGGGAGGGGTTAGGGGAGGGGCGCAGCTACGAGTCGATAACCAAAAAAACACGCGCGGGCTGAAAGCCGGCGCACACAAGTAATTTGCTTTTCTCTTTGCCGTAGCTGCGCCCCTCCTCCAACTCCTCCCAAAGGGAGGGGCGCAAATGCTATTTTCAATCTGACCTTGATCAGAGCTTCCTGAAGTCTGTCGGATTGTTTTCAAATTGACCCACCACGGCCGAAGCCGAATAGCTTGAATGCCGGAGAGCAATTGATGAAATTCAACAAGCGGATCTTGCGGAGGACACTGGCGATATTGACTACTGTTCCATTACTGATGTTGCTGTTATTCAATGTCCCCTATCCGTTATTTGGCCCGTCCGTCAGCGCGAATAACCTGACACTTTATTCCGACCTCACGTTCGACGCAGTAGCAGGCCGGCACATCCTGGAATTGGCCGCAGCCAAACTTGCCCAGTCACCTTTATATTCCTCCCAACAAAGACATCGGGTCTTTGTCTGCAATGCGGCGTGGCGCCAACGGCTCTTTTTTCTGCACAAGTACGGTGTGGCCGGAGTTAACTATTACCCTTTCACGACTAATGTTTTCATGCGTAATTCGATCGTCGATGAAAACGCTTTGATCGGTCCCAGCGGCAATCGCGCATCTGATGAACGCACGCTGGACTATTTCATCGCGCACGAAATCACCCATACGTTGACGGGGCAAGCCATCGGCAAAATGGCTTATCTGGTTTTGCCGGAATGGAAGCGCGAGGGATACGCCGATTACGTAGCTCGAAAACCGGTCTTCAATTATGAAGAAGCGAAGCGCGCTTTTCTCGCCAACGATCCCAAAATGGATCCAGCGAAATCCGGTCTTTACCTGCGTTACAACTTGCTGGTCGCGCATCTGTTGGACAAGAAGCATTGGACCGTCCAGCAAGTGCTGACAACCGCGATCGAACAAACTTCAGTCGAGGAAATGATTCGGAGTGAAAAGGACTGACTTACGGCGGGCTACTTACTTACCGGACACCGGCGCCTGGCTGTCCGTGATGACCGAGGCCGAAGCGAGACGGCTTGGCCTGACGATTCGAGAGGGGACTGGCGTACTCGGCGAATCGTCCGGGAAGGGTGTCAAGATTCGCACTTCATTCTGCCGATCGCGAGTCAAACTAATGCGTCATCAAGGCAAAATAATAAAATGGAAGGATGAACAGGGCTACGGGTTTATCACGCCGCGCGGCGGAGGCGAGCAGGTATTCGTCCACATTAAGGCCTTTTCAAACCGGCATCGACGTCCCGTTGGCAACGAGATTGTCACTTATGAACTGACCTCTGACGACAGAGGTCGCAAACGAGCCGAGCATGTAGCGTTCACCGACGGCAGCGCCATTCCCACCCAGGGCGGCGGGGTTTCGTTTACCATATCTGTGCTCTTTCTGATGTTCGTGGCTGTATCGGTCCTTGTGGGTCAATTGCCTTTCGTAGTCCTCGGGATCTATCTGGTGGCCAGTGCTGTCTCATTCTGGGTCTACGCTCAGGACAAGGCGGCGGCAAAAAGAGCTGGGTGGAGAACCCGCGAGAATACACTGCATGTCCTGAGCTTGCTTGGCGGTTGGCCCGGTGCGTTCGTCGCTCAGAGGTGGCTTCGTCATAAGTCGAAGAAGGTGTCTTTTCAAATCGCTTTTTGGGTAACAGTCGTGGTTAATTGCGTCGGACTCGGCTGGTTGTTTTCGCCGTCTGGCGACTATGCACTCCAATCCTTGCTCGGTCCGGTTGGACTCGGAAGATAAAGGACCGCCGCACGGGCTAACATGGTCGAACCATTGGAATCAATCAGAAAGAAAAGGCACAAGCCCTTCGATCCTGGGGCATGGAGGTCCTATGAGAAAAGTCTGTGGCTTGGTGGTTTTGGTTTGTATCGCGTTTGCGAATTTCGGTCTGGCGCAGTCAGCTGAACAGCTCAGCGGTCAATGGCTCATCACTCGCGTCGTCTTTGGCAGCACGCAATATCACCGGATCACGCTCAAACTCGAAAATGGCAAAGTAACCGGTGCTTTTGGTTCAGGCAGGAAGATCGAGGGCACACTGCAAGGCAACCAATTACACTTCATCGCTCGCGATGACTTTAGCACCATCGAATGTACGGCCACGCTGAGCGGCGGCAAAATTTCGGGCAAGTTCGTAGAAACTCTCCGCGCCGATCCGAAGGACATTCAAGAGAGCTCCATCACAGCCACGCGCATACCTGAGCCGCGCAGTGGTCCGCCACAACGCCACGAATTCACACCGACAACTTTCTACCGCGAATTCTCGGCTGCTCCGCCTCCGGTGCTGCGGATCTGGCCGGGCGACACGGTTCACACCACCACGGTCGATGCTGGAGGCGTGGACGAACGGGGCATCAGGAGATCGCAGGGCGGCAATCCTCAGACCGGACCGTTCTACATTGAAACGGCGTTGCCGGGTGACACGCTCGTCGTCCACTTCACCCGCATTCGCCTCAATCGCGACTACGCGATTAGCGATGACGGCATCGTTGACCGCGCCGTTGACAGCGGGCTGGCTGTCAAACTCAAAGACACCGGGAACAGTGTTCGCTGGCGACTGGACCGCGAGCGCATGGTGGCGACCAGCGAGCGCCCCGGCGATCACCTGAAGAATTTCACAGTGCAGCTTCGTCCCATGCTCGGGTGCGTTGCTACAGCACCTGCCCGCGGCTCTGTGCCCACGGGTGATTCCGGCGGCTTCGGAGGCAACATGGACTTCAACGAAATCATTGAAGGCGTCACGGTCTACTTGCCGGTGAGCCATCCCGGTGCACTCCTCTTTGTTGGTGATGGGCATGCCGCACAAGGCGACGGCGAACTAAACGGTGATGCGCTGGAGACATCGATGGAGGTGGAGTTTTCAGTAAGTCTCATCCGCAGCAAGCGATTCAATACTCCGCGGGTGGAATCGGAATCGCAGATCATGACGGTCGGCCTGGGCGGCTCGCTTGAAGACGCGCTCCGTGCGGCCGTCAGGGGAATGGCCCAATGGCTGGAGCAGGACTATGGGCTCACGCCATCGGAGATCGCGCAGGTGCTGGGAACGTCGGTGCAACTCAACATCAACGAGGTGGCCGATCGTAACGCCGGAGTCGTGGCAAAGCTGAACAAGCAGCAACTCGCCGCTTTGAAAAAGCAATAAGCAATATTTGGCTCTAACCGGCAACGAATTATCATGTAGACGATGTAAACGAGATTTTTTGATGGGTTCCGATGAAGAAAAACGCACTCTTAAATAAGGCCGTTCTCGAAGTGGTCGAAAACCAAATTCGGGAGCTGAATCCGCCTGCAACGAAAGAGACCCTCGACCGTTTGATTCGGGAAGGTCACGACGCCGCCGAAGCGCGCCGTCTTATCGGCTGTGTAGTCGCGAGCGAAATTTTTGACATGCTCAAGAAGATGCAACCGTACGATGAGGACCGATATGTGGCCGCTCTTCGAAGGCTTCCCGAAGTGCCTGAATAATCACGAAGTAAGGGCGTTCTTTCTGTTGAACTGAGTTCTTTTTTGGGGGTGTAGAACTATGACTTTACGCATCCTGCGGGTCGCGCTGTTATTGATATTCAGCGGGCTGCCCATCATCGCCTCGGATCCGTCCTGGAAAGGGAAAGAAGTCATCCTCACGCGGGCTGGCGTCAAACTGGAACTGCCGGCCGGAGAGAAGATTGCGCCCCGGACGTCAGGCATCGCCAAAGACGTGACGTTCACGGTGCTCAAGGACAGTCAAGGCCGCCTGCTCATCGAATCGAACCGCCAGCGCGGCTGGATTGCCAGGAGCGACGCAGTCCTGGTCGACCAGGCCGTTACTCATTTCACCGAACATCTGGCGCGTCATCCGGACGATAGTTATGCCTTGATGGCTCGCGGCGTGGTACTCACGTCGAAGAACGAACCGGACAAGAGCCTCGCCGATTTGAATAAGGCCATCGAGCTCAATCCGAACGCGATGCTGGCCTACTATCATCGCGCTAACCTCGCTTACGAAAGGAAGCAGTACGATAGGGCCCTTGAGGATTACAACCGGGTGATTGCGAACGATCCGGAGTTTGACTGGGCCTACCACGTCCGCGGCTGGATTTATTACCGGCAGAAGGATTACGACAAGGCCCTCGCAGAGTATGAGAAGGCAATCCTTTTGGTACCGACCGAGAGCGTCTTCTACCGCGATCGCGGCAACGTCTTCATGATGCGGAAAGAGTACGACCGGGCCGTTGCCGACTTTAGCAAATCGATTGAACTGGACCCCAAATACTCGTCTCCCCTGGTCCTGCGCAGCCGGATCTGGATGATCCAGAAGGAATACGGCAAGGCTTTAGCCGATTACAAAAAGGCCGTTGAGCTCGCGCCGAAAGACGCCAGCGGATCGTTCTACCACGCGGGCCTCGCGCTGTTTCTCGCCGGTTGTCCGGAACCAAAGTTCCGCAATGGCAAAAAAGCACTCGAAGCAGCCGAGAAGGCATACCAGCTAGCGAAGGGCCCCGGCGAAATGTCCGCCCTCGCTGCTGCTCATGCTGAGCTCGGGCAGTTCGACAAGGCAATCGAATGGCAGACAAAGGCCGCCGCGAGCGCACCGGCCGAAGTGCAGAATGGCTATCGTAACCGGCTGAAAGAGTACCAGGAGCAGAAGCCATATCGCTTCCAGTAAAGCGGGCGACAGAAACGCGAATGTCATTCCGAGGTTTTAGTGCCGCGTTCGGTGATTTGTGGTTAACTTTCTCCAGCCGCTCAACGTCTAATGCACAAACGAAGTCCCCTTTGAGCCCGAGTTGAGAAAAAGCGTTATGCCCCGAAATTCTGACAATCCCAAAGTACTCCTGCTCTGCTCAATGGTTTTGGTGATGCTCGTCTGCTGCATCCCGCTCGCGGCTCAATCAAAATCATCCGCTCCGTCCACATTTCCTGCGGCCGACAGAATCATCGACAACTATCTGAAAGCCATCGGCGGTAAGAAACGGGCCCTCGCGGTTCGTGATGCCACCTCCGAATGGACCATCAGGCTGCAGGACCAGGTACAGGGAACAGCCAGACTTCAGCTTAAACAGCCGGGCGCAATGCGTTCGGAAATGACTTTTGGTAATGGCCGAATAGTCTCGGCGGCAACTCCTCGCTCGGCCTGGGCGCACGGACTTACCGGTCCACCGCGCACCCTTACCGGTCCCGAGGCCGCCGCCGCGAAGCTACAGGCCGTGCTCGACGCCGCGCATCTGGTCGAATACAAAAAGGCCAACATCATGGCGCGCGTTTTGGATCTGATTGAATCGCCGCTCGGGCCGGCCTACCGAGTCGAATTCTCCACCCGGAGTGGCGGCCGCCTGAGATACCTCTTCAGTGTCAAAAGCAGCTTATTAATCGGAATCGATGACGAAGCGCGCAAGACAAGCAGTTGGTTCGAAGACTACCGGCCGGAAGGGAACCTGCTCGAGCCGCACACCCTCAGGATCAATCTCGCCGGGACCGGCGTGCTCCAGCTTACGCTCGATCGCATCAGCTACAACGGCGGCCTCAGCGCGTCAATCTTTGATCCGCCCAGGGCCGCGGAAGCCCTGGACGTGGTTGCGCTGTTGCGTGAAGTTTCAAAAAACCAGGACGAGGTGGAAAACCGCGTCAACGAGTATTCTTTTGTCCAGAAGGAAACGGATCGTGAAATCGACAGCAAAGGTGTGGTCAAAAAAGAGACCGTGCGCGTGTCCGAGTTATATCCGATCCCGAATCGCCGGGCCGTTGAAAAATTGATCAGTGAAAACGGGGTCCCGCTTACAGCCGAACGCGCGGCCAAAGAAGAAAAACGCGTTCAGGAAGAATTCGAGAAAGCTGAGCACGACAAGGACAAAGACGCGCAGAAAGCTGAGGACCGCAAGGCCGAGCGGGCGCGCAAACGTTCTGAAGGCGACGATGATGAGCCGGGGATTTCCCGGTTCCTGAAGGTCTGCGAATTCATCTCGCCCCGGCATGAAAGGTTTCAGAATCGAGACTCGATCGTTTTTGATTTTCGGGTCAAACCGAGATTCAAACCTGCAAACCGGCAAGAGAGTCTCATCGCCAAACTGATCGGCGTGATCTGGATTGATCCCGTCGACAAACAGGTGATGCGGCTGGAGGCGCGGCTGGCGGAAGGATTCAAAATGGCGGGGGGATTGCTGCTCTCGCTCCGGCCCGGCGCCGCCCTGTCCATGGAACAGACGCGGATGAGTGACGGCGTTTGGTTTCCGCGGTTCACCGAGATCAATCTATCCGTGAAGGTGATGTTGTTCGGGGGCGGTGACATCAACAAGACGATCGAGTGGAGCGACTATAAGCACTTTTCCGCCGATGTCGGCGGCTACAAGATTGGCTCGCCTGAGAGTTCGGATCCTGCCAAAAAAAAGCCCTGAAACTTGCGGTGCCGGCGGCCTCAGTTAGCGAATGACCGGCTCTTACTGTAAAAGTCGGCGAAGGTGACGAATGATAGATTCGCGCGCATCGAATCAAATAGTCCAATGCAATGGTCGAAACTCAAATCACGAGTGAAGGGCTTCATCTGTCCTGAACTGAGGGACAGAATTGATTTCCACCTCACCAGCTATCGTGAATCTCACGACGGCGCCGATAAAGTTTGGATCACCGTTGACGGCAAACGCATCTTCAGCGGCAAACACTATCAGCGCGAGTGGGCCGAAGCCACTGCTTATGAAAGTGGACTTTCGCGCAACGAAATCAAACCTGCTTTGGCAACGGTTGAAATTCATGGGCCACGCGACTTTGGCGACGCGATGCGCTCTTATCTCGACATGCCGGTAACCGACGCATTGAAGTCACCGGATCCTATCGTGCAGGCTTTTGCTATCGTTGACCGGCGGGTGGGCAAAAGGACGCTGGCTAAACTTGACCTGTCTCAATCTGAACACACGCTGGTCGACGCGTTCTATCGGTTGCGCACTGGCTCTTCGCTGGTCTAACTCGTTGAACCGAATCGGCGGACGCGTGTTTGTCACCTGAAGCGAAGCGTGCGGCCCGGTCAACTGAGACGTTTTGCGGCTAATCTCACGCTGGCGCGGCGCCGTCGATATTTGGAATGTTTAATCGCCTTAACCCTGGACTGAGCGAATTGCGGGAGCGTTCCCACGTGTCGGGGGTTGATTCGTCTGGCGTTGTTTGAGTTCTTTTAGTTCACTGGCAACACAAATATGACTTTGACCCTCCAACCAGACTACGAATTAGATCGGCTGGGGCCGCCCGTCGGGCTTTCGCAAGTGACCCTTCGCTGTTGTGGTCCTCTAAGAGGAGTGTTGATATGTCAAACAAACAAATCGCAACCGTAATGGCTGGTGTCCTCTTGTTATCCGTGTTTTCGTTGACGCAAAGTCAAAGTGGACAGGCGCCGCCGTCTTCGGCTGCCCAGGATAAGACATCCAAGCAGAAACCAGTTTCTTCCGGCGATGACCGGTTAAGGACAATAGTTCTACCCAGCGGAGAAGCTCCGGTGGCCTTGCCGGACGAAGCCGGCGCGTGGGCGGTGCAAATCAATGTCGGGGGTGGCTATGGCGGCACAAGGTCGGAAAGCATTACCGTGACTTCGGCCGGTGAAGTCGCTTGTGACGGGGCAAAGTCTTCAGCAGGCAAAATGCTGCCAGCGAATCTGGAAATACTGTCTCAGCTTGTTGTGGCCGTGCGCCCTGACGCTATCACACCTGACCAGGTGGGCCTTAGACCAAATTCGCTGTGCAGCGATTGTTACAACACTAACCTGGTCTTGTCGCGCCGCGAAGCAGACCATAAAGTCAAAACATATTTGACGACGTGGGACACGGTGACCAGAGCGCGCGTGCCAGAAAATCTGGGCCAGCTCTATGAAACTGTCGTAAGACTCGCTGCCTGCCAATAACTCGCCTTAACGACGGGCGGCACTACCAATCTGACGCGAGTCCCGACGTATCGGGACGCACCAATGTCATTCGCAGAAGAACTAACGATTCTCTTTGCGGGCCACGGGATCCGAGTCGTTAGACGAGGTGACTGGCTGGTCCCGGATGGATCGAGTGGGCCGTATCTGCGCACAGTCCTGACCCCGTTCGACTCTGGGCCGAATGGCGCCACGGTTCGCCTCGATGTCGAAATCGCCGTATTGGAGAAGTACAACATTGTGGAAAGCTTTGCTGGCCTCGGCACAACAGAGGGGGAGGCTGCGAGCAATGCTTTGGACAACTTCTGTCAGAGTTCATTTCACGTGATGCTTGCAGCCTTCTACGGGTACTCGGATCCCGACCAGGTCGCGACCGAAACGTGGAGCGTATCGGGCGTTGACTACAAAGCCGTTATCGGGAACTACACAGTCCGCAGCTTCGACGGAAATGCCACACCGATTCCGCAGGAGGTTTTTCCCGCCCTTGAAACTCTGATCCGCGCCTTGCCCGGCAGTGAGGAGTTGTATTGGGTGCGTCTCTTCTACTGCAACCCGGGCGATGGCGAGGCGGTCACTGAGATACTGCTCAACAACGACGAATGGAATGCGGCTGAGGCCGCGATAGCCGCTCTTCCGTGGCAGCGCAATCCGTGGTTCTATTCTGCCCGCGTATTCCTTGTGCTTCGCCGCGTCCCAGCGTAAACATGTTATGACGCGAATTGGAGATCCTTAAATGGCTAACAGTCAACTGTGGGATGCGCCCGACATCGTGCCGTCCATTATGTATTCCGATCTTCCGCGAGCCATTGAATGGCTTGAACGCGTGTTCGGCTTCCGCGAGCGGTCAGCGGCTCGACTAGGGTGGCCGGGCGGGGCCATGACGTGGATTGAGATAGGGAACAGCCTGCTCAACATTACCACGCAGAAAGAGGCTTGGGGCCAGGATTCCAACTCTGGAACGCCGGGCCTGGTGATGAAGGTCTACGTGGACGACGTCGATGCACACTTCTCCCGGGCGAAAGCCGAGGGAGCCCGGATCGTTTCCGATCCTGTAGATGGATTTTGGGGAGGCCGGATCTATCGCGCGTTGGACCACGAAGGGCATCAATGGGAGATTTCGCAACGTGGCCGCGACCTCGCGTCCGACCTTTGGAAACTGCCTCCCGACGTGACCAGGGGATTACCGGCGTAAAGGGTAATAAATGTCCGACAAACTTTTTAGTTTGTCGCTAAGCTTCGACAAGCTAAAGCTTGTCGGACATCAAACCGCATTTAATTTTGTCTCCACCTTTGGAGGTTTTGAATGTTCAAGTTTGCAATTCCTGTCCTGCATGTCAGCAGTTCTGCCGCGGCTGAGAAATTCTATTGCGGTCAACTTGGATTCAAACAGAGTTTTGCCTATCGCTTCGATGACGCTAAATCCGACCCCTGCTACATGGGTCTGACACGTGACGAGGTCCGCCTGCACGTCTCCTCTTTTTCCGGTGACGGAGTGTCCGGTGGGGTGGTCTTCCTAGTGGTCAAAGATGTGGACCAACTGCATGAAGAACTCAAGGCTAAGGGCATCGCGATCGAGCTGGAACCGACGGATCAAAGCTGGGGCAATCGCGAAATGTACATTAGCGATCCGGACGGGAACAGTATTCGGTTTGTTCACGATGGTGACTGAGTGGGTTCGGATCTACACAGGCCTCCAGGGAGAGCTTCGGTGTCTGAATATGATCATCGAGCCGGCCTCCTGAGCTAATTCGAGGACGTCGGCCTGGACGCCGATGATTTTCCGACTTGAGCTTAGCCAATGATTCCCACTGGGTCGCCAGCGGACGAGCGTTTCCCATGTCGTGATGGATTATGAAACCCCCGGCCCGCACTTTCGATCCCCACTTGTTGTGGTCTCGCTTTGCGCCTTCGTAAGAGTGGTCGCCATCAATGAAAAGTAGGTAACGATATTCGCTCTGCAGGTAATGTCTCAATTTGAAATTCTCTGCGCCACCTCGGCGTTCTTCGCGTCTCGGCGGTGAAGTGGATTAAACGTATTATCACCGCAGAGACGCCGAGGCCGCAGAGAACACGCGGAGAAAAATGAAAGTACGGCACCACCGTTCTGCATTTACTCTTGATTCAAGCGGCAAGGCTGTTAATAATCCGTATCGCTGAAACGTCAGAAGCTGTGGACTCGCAATCTAAAACGAATTTCTACGCCTGCTGAGGCAAAGAGGAAAACCATGCATCCTGGACGTCATTTCTTCTTCGCACTGCTGCTCATCCTGACTGCGGCCGTCGCCATACGCGCGGACAAAGTCGACGACTACGTCAAAGCCGAAATGCTGAAACAGCATATTCCGGGTGTCTCGCTGGCGGTGGTCAAGGATGGAAAAATCATCAAGGCCGAAGGATATGGCCTGGCAAACGTTGAACTGAATGTTCCAGCCCGGCCCGAAACGGTTTTCAAAATCGGCTCGGTCAGTAAGCAATTCATCTCGGCCGGCATCCTGCTTCTCATTCAGGAAGGCAAGATTAGTCTCGACGACAGTATCAGCAAGTTTCTCGACGGCACGCCCGAGACCTGGAAGCCGATCACTGTCCGGCATCTGCTGACCCACACATCGGGAATTGTCCGCGAGGCTCCCGGTTTCGACCCCATGAAAATTCAGTCCGACGCGGATGTGATCAAGACTGCTTATTCTTTGCCGCTGCGTTTTGCGCCGGGTGAAAAGTGGGAGTACTGCAACGTCGGGTACTTTTCGTTGGCTGAGATCATTCGGAAAGTTACCGGCAAGCCGTGGGGCGATTACCTCAGCGAGGCGCTGTTTAAGCCGCTCGAAATGAACTCCACACGCACGACCACGATGACTGATTTGGTCCAGGATCGCGCCAACGGGTATGGCTGGAGAGAAGGGAAGTATTCCAACGCGGCAATCTATCTGGCCTTGCGGCCCAGCGGCGCTTTTCTTTCCAACGTGCTGGACCTGGCGAAGTGGGACGCCGCGCTTTACACCGATCGACTTTTGAAGCAGCTAACTCGCGAACAGATGTGGACCGCGGTCAAGCTCAATGGCGGCACGACGTCTCCTTACGGCTTTGGTTGGGAGTTGGACTCGGTCGGAGGTCACAAGCTGATACATCACGGCGGCACTCTGCCGGGTTTTCGCGCTGAGTTGTCACGGTTCCTGAATGACAAGTTAACCGTAATCGTGCTGACGAATAGCGACAGTGCTAACCCCCGAGAAATTGCGCTCGACGTCGCAGAGTTTTACATACCGAATTTGATTCCCACCCGTACCGCCGTAAAGATTGACCCGAAGATTTTTGATGCTTACGTCGGGCAGTATCAAGCGAATCCATCCGCGGTATTAACGGTAACCCGCGAAGGCGACAGGTTGATGGCGCAACAGGGTTCGGGCGAAAAATGGGAGTGGCTGCCGGAGAGCGAGGTCAACTTCTTCGCCAAAGGCGGAAATCGCCGCCAAACATTTAGCTTCGGCAAAGATGAAAAAGGCCAGGTCACACATCTGGTTGTTCTGATAGAAGGGCGCGAGATAGGAAGAGCAAAGAAGATTAAGTGAATGGACTTCGGGGTGGCAACCTAATTCCATAGCGTTTTCTCTAGCCCAGGCGTTTACGCCTGGGTGAGAAACAGGAGGCGTATTAAAGCCCCATTAATGGGGCTTTTGAAACTAACGGCTCTTTCATTCCCAGGCGTAAACGCCTGGGCTACAGAAAAGTTGTCAGCGACCTTTGCCAATTGCCGTGCTTCTGGTAAGGGAACAAGTCCCTGGGGTTGCGTGTAATCTTGTGTTGGCGCGCTCATGCGAATCAACGGAACCGGCCGCAGAGCGGCCAAATGTTTATAGACTCTCACGTCGACGATTGTCCTTAGCTCCGGAGGAGCGCAACTAAGAGCGATTCGACCCCGGAATGTTTCGCTCCTCCGGAGCTTCTTTCATTTAAGGTCTCATTTCTATAAACATTGGGTCCCTCCGGGACTGACAGCAACAGTAGTTCGTGCAACGCACACTGACACCTCTGCCCACTTTTCGGGCTTCCATCGACGCTTGATTCGAACAGCGAAAGGCAATCGCCCCTCCGGGGCTCGATCACTTTAGATGGTTCGTACCCAGGGCTCGCAAAGCCTCGCCCTGGGCTTAACTCTGATCGCCGCTCCGCAGCTTGGTGAATCTTCACGTCATACTCTTTTCGATCCCGATAACTTGTTCGATAATCCTTTAGCGTCCCTCAGAATCTGAAGTGTCAGCAAACTGTTTAGAAAGGACAGCTAAATGCGAAAAGCACTAATCACACTCTTCATTCTGATTTCATTCGTAGCGGCAGCAGCTCAGCAGGGCACCGCCCCGGCCAGTCTGCCTTCAGTCACGCTGCCGGCGGAATTGGATCGAGTGCTGCGGGATTACGAAACGGCGTGGGCGGCGAAAGACGCGGCGCGGCTGGCGAAACTCTTTGCTGCAGACGGCTACGTCCTCCCCGGCGGTTCGCCACCTGTGAAAGGTCGGCCCGCAATCGAGACTTACTACACCGGACACGGTGGTCCATTGTTTCTGCGCGCGATCGCTTTTGCGACTGAAGGGAAGGTTGGCTACATCATCGGCGGATACACAGGCACGGCCGGTTCACCGGACGAGGGTAAATTCACGCTGACGTTGCGGAAGGGCTCGGACGGGCGATGGTTGATCAATTCGGACATGGACAACATTAACCGGCGGCGCCAGTGAATTTTACATTGAGTGGCAGAGATAGATCATATCTAATCTGGTGGTAATCTATTTTCATCGTGAGGCTTTCTCCAGCCCAGGCGTTTGCGTCTGGGTAAGAAACGGGAGGCCCCTGGCAAAGCCCCATTAAATGGGGCTTTTGAAACCATGCGCTCTTTTATTCCCAGGCGTAAACGCCTGGGCTACGGAAAAGTCGTTTCGAATTGGCGTGATACCAAAATCACGAGAGGGGGGAGAGAAAGCGATGTGCCTCGAAGACGATTGCAATGACGAACGTAATGACCGGAGGTCTTTCCTGCGCGGGGCGACCGCGACTGTCGCAACCCTCGCGTTGATGGCCGGACGGAGCGGGCAGGCGCAGACGCCTCCACCTCCCACACGGGTTTTGGACGATCCAAAGATTCAGCACGGTCGCATCATGTTCAGGCACAACGGAGCGGACTCAATTGGTGGATTCCTGGCACGTCCGAAGGCGGAGGGT
>Ga0207428_10004088_pt1 | contig 13979 bp, 8 predicted proteins | sample RhiMethybrSRZTD1_FD_187600 | JGI IMG/M metagenome (GOLD analysis project Ga0207428, IMG submission 187600) | Populus rhizosphere microbial communities from Tennessee, USA - Rhizosphere MetaG P. TD hybrid SRZTD1 (SPAdes) (version 3) | ecosystem: Host-associated > Plants > Roots > Rhizosphere >... | reverse complement strand
GTGACGATGGACATTTGGTAGAGCGCGCCCAGCCTCCCGCGAACGGGGGCCGGCGCGACCTCCGCGACGTACATCGGTGAGACCAGCGACACCGCGCCGACGGCGAGGCCGCCGACGAAACGCGCGGCGAGGAAGCTCGTAAAGTCCCAGGCAAAGGCCGTCGCAACCGAGGTCAGCGCGAACAACATCGCGATCCACAAGAGCACGTAGCGGCGGCCATAGCGGTCGCTCAACCGGCCGGCGAAGGCAGCGCCGAGCGCACAGCCGAACAGCAGCGAGCTGAAAGCGACGCCGAGCCCGAGGTCCCCGAGCGCGAAATGCCGCGCCAGGAACGGACCGGCGCCGCTGATGATGGCGACGTCGAAGCCGAACAGCAGTCCTCCGGTCGCAGCGGTGCAGGCAAGGAACAGGACGTAGCGGATATTCATGGCTTCTGCGTCTCGTCGGCGAGCTTCTTCAGCATCACGCCGATCTCGGGATTCGACATGAACGAGCGCCACAGCACGCCGGAGCGATAGTTCTCCACCATGGCGACGATCGGCGCCTGGTTGAGGCCCATGTAGTGGAATGCGAGCCATTGCTGGCCCGGGTTGTAGTTGTCGCGCGGGCCGTAGATACCCCAGAGCTCGGCACCGAGGTCGCGATAGAAATGCTTGAACGCCGCCATCGACGCTTCGGGTGTGTATGGGAACGATGACAACGCCCCGGTGAGCGCAATCGTGCCCTCGTCGTTCCACCGGTCGGGCGCGGGCGTCATGTAGCCGTTCGGGCCGAATCCCGCCGTCAGCCCCCAGGCATCCGGACCGTAGCCGTCGAATTTCTTGGGATTCGCGATGCAATACGCGCGGTTGATCTCCGCGATGTGGCGGCTGTTCTCGAAGTACGAGTCCGTGTACTTGTCGCGCATGACGCGCGGATCGAAACCCATGAAGATGTAGTGGATGAAGAAGAGCGGGCCGCCGCTGCTGACCCCCACATCAAGCTTGATGCCGTAATAGGTGTTGCCATTGGCGTAGAGCCTGCCGTCGGGGCTGCCCGACCAGCCCTGCCGGTAATCCTGCGCGCGCTGGTCCTGGCTCGCCCAGCCGCTGTAGTACAGGCTTGCCGGCACCGGGTGCGTGGGCGAGGCGATCCCCAGAAGATAGGTCGGGACCGTCTCGTTGAAGCCGATCAGCGGATGCTGGATCTGGAATCCCCATTGCGGCGACCAGTGCCAGTACAGGAATGGGCTGTCGGGCGTCATCCGGAACCAGTCCCACTCCACCGCTTCCCAGAGCGCTGTGATGCGTTCGCGCAGATTCCGCTCGCGGCCCTGCTGGCGGTCGAAATAGCCCCGCGCCGTAAGAAGGCCTTGGATCACGTACGACGTCTCGATGATGTCGCCGCCGTTGTCGTACATCCCGAAGAGCGGCATCGTCTCGCCCGTCTCGTCGTCGTAATAATGCGACCAGGCGCCGTGATAGCGCGGTGCGCGCTCGAGGAACGAAACGATCTTCTCCAGGCGCCCGAGACCCTGCTCGCGCGTGATGATCCTGCGGTGGATCGCCGCCACGAGTGCGCTGATGCCGAGCCCGGTCGCGCCGGTGGCGACGATGCGGTCGTCGCCGGGCACGTTCTCGTGGGCCATTCCGCTTCGGGTGCCGGAAGCCTCCCAGTAATAGCGGAACGCCGCCTCCTGCAGCATGTCGAGCAGCTCGTCATCCGAGAGCTCGCGCGTCGCCGCTGTGGCGACAGCGGAGGGGACCGACTGCCGGCCGCGCCAGTCGGCGGCGGCGACGCGATAGCGTGCAGTGACGCCGGACCGGCCGATGAAGTCCGCGATGCGGTTCACGCCTGGCCTCTGCGTCGCCACGGGCACGAACGCACCGCCGTCGATCGAGCGGGACACCACGTAGTACGCGGCAGCGCCTTCCGCGGGCGGCTGCCAGGTCACGTCGATGTGCCGGTCGTATCCTTTTGCCGAAACGCCTTCGGGCGTGGGCAGCGGCACCGGGGCGGCGTCGGGCGCCGGCTCGTCGTCGATGCGGACGTCGTCCACGAACAGAACGTGATTCTTGCCGTCGGCGCCGCGCTGGTGAAAGACGAGGCTTTGCAGGCGTTCGGGACGGAACGCATAGACCGACGCCGAGCGAAGCTTCGCGAGCGGCATGCGGACCGGGACCCAGACGCCGGCGGGAAGGTCGCCCGTGTAGGCCGCGAGGGGCTCCGAGACGGTGAAGCTGCCGGGCATCGTCGCCACCTGCAGGCCCCCGCGCGCATCGGAGAGCATCACGCCGGGCAGGTCGGCGGCCGCGATGGCCTCCGGCGAGTACACCCAGAAGAAGAGCGTGTGGCCGACAAAATCCGGGAACCGGTTCGGGAAGCTGACGAACTGGATCTGCGCGTCCCAGCTGCCGCCGGGCGCCGACTTCCATTCGATGCGGATCGCGTTGGGTGCCGTCCTGAATATGGTCGACTCGACCGGCAGGCGCCAGCCGACGGAACGGAGCTCGCTCGGCTCGGTCTTCGCGGCGCTGCTCGCCCAGTACACCTCGCGCTGGTTGCTGTTGTCGAAGAACGCGTGGCGGTAGTAGTCGGACTGCGCGACGGCGGGAAGAGCGGCGCCGAGTGTGGCAACGAGAAGGAAGACTCCCGCCACTCGAGCATTCTTCCGCATGATTTGGCTCCGCACCCGACTCATGGTCCATATCCGCCGGCAGCCAAGGCGGGTCCGAGCCCGGCGATGTGGGGTGCGAGTTCCCCCGCGAAATGCCGCCAGCGGCCGACCGAGCGGTCGCTGACTTTCTCCGCGACGCGCGCGTAGCTCGGTGTCGGCGCATAGCGACGGCTCTCGTGAAAGCGCAGGCACGCGTCTTCGAACGGCAACCCCACGTGAGCGAGCAGGCGCCGCGTCTCCGTTTCGGGGTCCGTCACGAACCGCTCGTATTGCAGCACGTGGGCCGCGAACCCGAGTTCGCGCTGGTAGTCCGCGACGAGCGCCTCGGTCGCCGCCAAGTGGCGCACGATGTCCTCGATCCGGTACGCGCAGTTGAATCCATGCGACAGGTTGTTCGACAGCATCGAGACGGCCACGTCGCGTGGGTCGCGCTTCACCAGGACGAGCTTCGCGTCCGGGAAGGCCATGAGCAGGAGCGGCAAGTTGATCTCGTTGAATGGCGTCTTGTCGGTAAACAGGCGCGCGCCCGGGGCCGTGAGGCCCGCAGCCTCCGCGCGCGCGAAGTAGTGATCGCGGAGAACTGCCGCAAGGTGCCGCTCGTCGGCCGCGGCGGTCGAGTCGAGACAGCCGGGGAAGCCGCCTCCGTACCGGCACAGTCGCTGCGCGACGTCGCGCAACTCGCCGATCCACGAATGTTCGCCGCCCGCGCGCACGGCGCTGTGCGCGGACAGCACCTGCTCTATCAGCGTCGTTCCGGAACGCGGCGCGCCCAGGACGAAGACGGGCTGCGGCACGCCGCCACGTGTGGACGCGCGCGGTATCCGCGCCATCGTGGCGGCGCTGAAGTACTCGCGCATCGCACGGTAAAAAGCCGCGACGCCCGCGGCGTCGTACGCAAGGCCGCCCAGCTCGGCCGCGAGCTTGCGCTTGCCCTCGACGTAGTCGGCCCAGGCCTCGGCATGGCGACCGGCGTGCTCGTAGAGTCGCCCGCGCTCGAGCTGCCCTTCGCCGTTGATGTTGCGGGCCGCCTCGATGATCGCGAGCGCCTCGGCGTCGCACCCGGTCCGGGCGAGGTATTGCACGCGCAGCAGGTTGACCGCCTCGGTGGAGGACGCCGCCTCCGCGGCCTCGAGGAGTCTCTCCGCGCCGGCGAAGTCGCCCTGCACTTCCCGGAGTTTCGACCAGTGTGCGAAGACCCGGAAAGTCCCCGGCGCGAGCCGGTCCGCCTCCGTAAAGGCCGCCTCCGATTCGGCGGTACGTCCCTGCTGCATCAAATTGAGCGCGAGGTTCGCAAGGGGCCCCGCGTTCGTCCCGCCGGCCTCGAGCGCGCGCCTGAAGTGCCACTCGCCTGCCGGAAGGTCGTTTTCCACGGACAGTAGGGTGCCCAGCTGATCGTGCGCGGCCGCATTTTCGGGATTGGCGACGATGGCGCGGCGTGCGACGATGAGCGCATCCGCGCGCCTGCCGTGATTCGCCAGCAGGGCGATGAGATTGATGAAGGCCCAGTCGGCGTGGCGATCGCTCGCGATGATGTCGGCCAGTGTTTTCGCGGCCCCCGCCACGTCCCCGCGCGCGATCGCATCGCGCACCGCCTCGGGTGTCGGTTCAATCGACCTGGACATCTCTGACGTCGATTTCCTGCACCAGGGGCAGTATCCGCGAGGATGCGCCGACGTGCATGCGATAGCGCCCGGCCGGGTGCCGCCATTTGCCTGCGCTCGCGTCCCAAGCACGAAGCGCGTAGGGATCTGCTGCAATCCGGACGCGACGCCGCTCGCCGGGCGCCAGCTCCACGCGAACCCAGCCCGCCAGCCGTTTCGAAAGCTCAGCGGTCGACGGTGGAAGCTCGACGTATAACTGCGCGACTTCGATTCCCTTGCGATTGCCGGTGTTCGCGAGGTCGAACTCCACCGACAGGTCGCGACTCACCGTGAGCTTCGAATACACGAACGTCGTGTAGGTGAGGCCATAGCCGAATTCGTACGCCGGCGGCTTATTCTGCGAGTCATACCATCGGTAGCCGACCGCCAACCCCTCGCCGAGCGTGACGATGGGCGGATGCGCAGGCGCCGTTTCCCGGTTGTTCGCATCGCTCCGCGGCTGGGGCGGGCGCGGGCGCGGCAGGTCCGCTTCGGCGCGCGGGAAGCTGATCGGCAGGCGTCCGGACGGGTTGACGCGGCCGAACAGGATGTCTGCAATCGCTTCCGCGCCGCGATTGCCGGGATACCAGGCTGCGAGGACCGCTCCGACATCCCGCGCCCACGGAACCAGGACCGAACCCCCGGTCTGCAGCACGACGACGGTCCGCGGATTCGCCGCGGCCACCCTGCGAATGAGGTCGTCCTGAGAGACCGGCAGCGACAGGGTCCGAAGGTCTTTTCCCTCCTCGCGTGCCTGCCACGCAAACACGATCACCACATCCGCCGAAGCGGCAAGGAGTACAGCCGCATCCAGGTCGTCGCCCGATGCGAATTCAACTCCTGCCGATGGCGCCATCGCCGCGATCGCCTTCAACGGCGACGAGTGATGCCAGCCGGTGCTCGCAAACATGGCGAGCGCGTCCGGAGTGCCGGGCGGCGTATCGTCCAGGGTGACGCCGCCGATCGACTCGACGCGCGACGACCCGCCGCCGGACAGCACGCCGATGTCGGCACGTCGGCCGATCACCGCGATCCTCTTCAGGTCCTCCGCCCGGAGCGGCAGTAGGCCGCGCCGGTTCTCCAGGAGGACGATCCCGTTTTCCGCGACTCGCTGGGCGACGGCGAGGCCCGCCGCAGCATCGACCTGCTGCACGGTCTCGGCGCGGTCGAGCGCGCCGATCGCAGCAAGGCCCCGCAGGATGCGACGCGCCATGTCGTCGATGCGCTTTTCCGGGACCTCGCCTCTTTCGACTGCGGACCTCAATGCGCCCGCGAAGTAGAGTTCCTCCCAGAACTCCTGGTCCAGGCCTGCGTTGGCGGACCGCACAGTGCTGTGCGTCGCGCCCCAGTCGGACATGACCCAGCCTTTAAAGCCCCACTCGGACTTCAGGATGTCGTTGATGAGATGGGAGTTCTCACATGCGTATGTACCATTCACCTTGTTGTAGGCGCACATCACGCTGCCGACGCCGGACTCTTTCACGACGATTTCGAAGGGCAGCAGGTCGATCTCGCGCAGCGACCGCTCATCGATGCTCATGTCGACCCAGTGGCGATCGGTCTCCTGGGAGTTGGCCACGAGGTGCTTGACGGTCGAAATGACGCCCTCCGCCTGGATTCCGCGCACCTGCGCGGTCACCAGGCGGCCGGCGAGGATCGGATCCTCGCCGAAGTACTCGAAATTGCGCCCGTTCCAGGCATCCCGTTCCACGTTGGCGCCGCCAGCGAGCAGCACGTTGAAGCCCCGGTCCCGCGCTTCCCGGCCCAGGATTCGGCCGCTCTCAAAGGCGAGACCGGGGTCGAAGCTCGCGGCCAGAGCCTGGGAGGAGGGCATGGCCGTCGCGCGCCCTTCCGTGCCACCGTCGATGTTCCTGACGCCGAGCGGCCCGTCGTTCAGCTGCAGCGCGGGTATCCCGAGCCGGGGCAAGCCTGCGACGAAGCCGGCTCCGCCGTGCGCGCCGTCCGGCGCCGGTCGCCCCTCGTACGCAAACCCGAGGGTTCCATGGAGCAGGTGGATTTTTTCGTCGAGCGTCATGGCGCGAACGAGCGCATCGGCGCGCGCGTCCGCGTCCGCGCTTCGGTCAGGGTTGGGTTCGCTCGCGTGCACGGCCAAAAGAATTCCGGCGGATATTGCGAGGCCCGCGGCCGTTCGCAGAAAGCGCGGGACCGCGCCGCCGGAGGGCTTCAGCGCCTGGCCGGCGGGCCCCATGATTCAGCCGCAGGACTTCACGTCGGCTCGCACCCCGCTACCAGTTGAAGTTCAGGCTCAGCTTGAACGTGCGCGGCACGCCCGTGATGTTCCCCTGCTTGTTGTAGAAAGCCGGGGGGCTCGGGAAGATGCCCTGGATCTCCGCAAAGTTTTTGTGATTCGTGACATTGAGCGCGTCGAGACGGAGCTGGATGGCCGATCCGTTCGCGAACTCGAATGACTTCGACAGCTGAAGGTCGAGCGCCAGGTAGCCAAGCACGCTCGTCGGATACTGCGAGATCTTGAAGTAGTTGTAGTTGTGACCGTTCGGCGGAGCGGTTTTTCCGGGCGAGGTGCCTATTCCGTAGTAATGGGTAATGGGTTTCGGCGTTTCGACGACGAACTTGGCGCCGACGTTCATTCCCCAAGGCACGTCCACGGTGCCGATCATGACGAGTCGGTTTTTCGGAACCTGGCTCGAAAGCGCCTCGCGCACAAGGTTAGGGTCGTTGAAGTCGAACTGGTAGTCGCCGTTGAACTCGAGCCGTTCCTTCGCCCAGGAATACGTATACGCGATGCTCGCGGACCATGGCGATTCGCTGCTGTAGGGCTTGTCGAAAGACAGCAGGACCTGCGTGGTCTTGGTCTCCTTGGCGTTATCGAAGAGGAAGAGCCCGCCGTTGGCGGCGGCCGGAATTCCAAATTCAAAGGGGGCGTAACGGCCGGAATCGTACCAAAAATGCGTGCCGTCCCCGTAGTAGATCCCGGAGCTTGCGATCACGCCGTCGTAGCTCGCGATGTACGCCCACGCGATGCTCGTGTTCCAGTCGCCCAGCCGGTTGCGCATGCCGAGCGTGAACTGGTCGGCATAGGGCGCCTTCAGCTTGTTGTTGATGAAGTGCATCTCGCCGAAATTGCCCGGGGCGATCGACGCCAGCCCCTCCGGCGTCAGGTAGGCGTCGTTCCATTCGATGCACTGGGCGCTGGCGTCCACCGGGCCTTCGCAGGCCGCATTGTTGGCGTTAAAGAATTGGACCGTCGGAACGTACAGCGTCGCCTTGTTGGTCTCGTGCTGCAGGATGCTGAACGTGTTGCGGTCGTAGCTCCGGGCGGCGCCGCCGAAGACCACGTGCTGCTGGTCGGCGTTGATGTCGTAGGAGAAGCCGAACCGCGGTGCGATCTGGTCGCTCGGGTTGCTTCGGTTGTGTCCGTTGCTGATGTAGTCGTTGATGTCGATGCCGGCATTGGCCAGCGTGTCGGCGTAGGTCTGGCCGGGTTGCGCGCCGTGGTACCCGCCGCTGAAGTTGAAACCGCACAGGACCGGATCGTCCTGGATAGCGGGATCACAGCCGTGGGGATCGAGGGCGAAGATCGCGTCGATGAAGCGCTGCGGCGTCACATAGTTCGTGTAGGTCGGGGTTTCCTCGTAGTCGTAGCGAACGCCGAGGTTCAGCAGCAGCTTGTCATTGACCTCCCAGTCGTCCTGGAGGTAGATGCCGTACTGGCGGTTCTTCGAGGTCGAGGTCACATCCAGGTCGCTGTCTCCCTGGGCGCCGAAGGTCACCTGGAACGGATCCGCCTCGACACCGTTGTCGGGAATGGCGGGATCGACGAAGTACGTATACAGCGCGTCGGTCGAGGCGTCGCGCATCTGCAGCTCGACGTCCTTGAACTTCACGCCGGTCTTGACCGTGTGGTCGCCATGCCAGCTGAGGTCCGTGAACGTAATGTCTTCCTGGAGGGCATAGCCGCTCTGGGTCGTGAAGAAATAGTTGCGCGGATCCACGCCATTGGTCTGCAGGATGATGTCGAAACCGTCGCGCGCGGTCCCCAGCGCCCGATATGCCTGGCCCGGTTCGCCGCTCGCCTTCGACGGTGCGTCCTCCGTATCCTCGTAGGTGACCGTCGCTTCGTTGAAGTAGCGCTCGCCGGAATGCTCCCAGCGCAGCGCCAACCGCTTGTCGTCATTGACGTAGGTCGATGCCGCGGATTCGGCGATAAAGCCGGCAGCGCCGGTCTGTTGGCGCTCTTCGCGGGACTTGCCCGACAGCTCGAGGCGATCGGAGTAGCCGAGTTCCCAGTCGAGCTTCACGAATATGAGGTCCTCGTCGAAGGGATTCGAGACCGGGCCGTAATTCTCCCGAAGCTCCGGCGTCAGCGCGCCGACCCAGTCGAGCTGCACGTTGTTGTCGTCGACATACGGCGGCGCTGCGACGGTATTGGGGACCGTGAACTCCTTGGCCTCGTAGGTGAGGAAGAAGTGCATCTTGTCCTTGATGATCGGACCGCCGATCGAGAAACCGTACTCCTGGCTGTCGCCGCCCTCCTTGCCGGTACCGGCGGCCTTTTCGGCCGGCGTCTCTTCCCGGAGGCCTTCGTCCGTGTAAGTCATGAACGCGCCAGCCTCGAACTCGTTCGTACCCGACTTGGTGACGGCGGTGATCGCGGCGCCGGAAACCTGGTCGTATTCGGCCTTGTAGTTCGAGGTGATGACCTTGTATTCGGCGATGCCGAGCTGCGGGAACGGGTTGCCCGGATCTCCGCTCGTGTTCTGGTTCGGGTTGGCGCCGGCCTGTCCCGTCACGCCGCTCGGCCTCACGTAGTTCTTCTGGCCGACGCCGTCGATGTAGACGTTGGTGGTTCCCGTATTGAGCGTGCCGCTGCGGATCTGGGTATTGCCGTTGGCGTCGACCGAAAACTGCATGCCGGGCACCGCGTCGGCGAACTCGAGGAAGTTGCGCGTGATCTGGGGCGTGACCTCGATCTGGCGCAGCGAGATGCCGCCCCCAACTTCCGAGGTCCTGACTTCGGCCAGGCGGTTGCCGCTGACCGTGACCTCGCCAAGGGCAGTCGGCGTCTGCTCGCCGCCGAAGTTCAGGGTCGAGGTCGAAGCGACGCCCAAGGAGACGACCTGCTCAGTGCCCCCTGCGCTGACGCGATAAGTGCCGGGCGGCAGGCCGACGAGCACGTAGCTGCCGTCCTCGTTCACCTGGGTGCGCCGCGTAAGGCCGGTTTCGGTATTCGTCGCGACGACTTCGCCGCTGGCGGGCGCCTTGCCGCGCAGTGCCGCGTTCGCGGACTGCGCCGCGGCGTCATGCGGCGCACTCGCCAGCAGGATCGCGCTGATTGCCGTGGCGAGGCGCCAGTCGCTCCGGGCCACCGTCTTCGTCGTCGTGCGAGTGTCCATGAGATTCACCTTGCTCGTTGATTGCTGCAGCGCCGTCCCGTGCCGGCGCTGCCCCCAATTGACGTCATCGGATCGTCGAAAACGCGACGGCGCTCAATGCCGCACCGATCATTCCGCCGCGGTTCACGCCAAGTACCTCGGCGCGACGCCGAGCAGGGCGGTTGCCGGGGTGGAGAAGGACAGGAGTTCGTACTGCCCGCCTTCCGGGATGAAGACCGCGTCGCGTCCGCCGAGCTCGAACGTCGTCGACTTCGACTTCCAGTGCGTGCGCACCATCAGCTCGCCAGACATGCCGACGACCATCGCGTCGCCGCCATGCCCGGTCTTCTCGCCGACGGCGCCTGCCGGCACCTGCAGCTCGGCGACCGTCAGATGCTCCGTGCTGACGATCAGGCCGACGGCGATCTCGCCCTCCAGCCGGAGCGAACGGTCGCGAGCACCGATCCGGCGCAAGGTCGAGAGCTTGTCCGCGCCGGCGTAATTGCCGAGGAGCTCGTTGCGCTGGTAGACCGGCGCCTCGAGGTATTTCTGGCTCATGGCGTAAGTGCCGCTCGCTCCCTGCGACGGCGGCGGCGAGAAGAACTCGAGGACGCGCAGCGGCTCGACGCCCTGGGCACGCACGTGGTGCCAGGTGTCCCTGCGGAAGAAGACGGATTCGCCGGTCAGGCACTCGACGATCTCGCCGGTTTCCGGGTTGCAGGCGAGCATCGCGCCCTGCAGCACGAAAAGGACTTCGTCCGCGGCGAACACGGTGCGGAACGACGGCGAATGCTTGAACCAATGCCCGGGCGCCAGGCCGAATTCAAGCACGTGAATCCTGTCGGTCGAGGCGTAGAGCCAGTCGCCGACGAGGCCGGACTGCCGGTCGCCCCAGATGTGATGCTTGATTTCGCTGCGACGCACCAGGGTCGGCGCGTCGAACGTCGGCCGCGGCGAAGGCACGTATCCCGATGCAGCACGGTCGGCCAATTCCCCTCCGCGTTCTTCTGCAGGGTGGTTCGACGACCACGTTTAGGCCGGAATATAGGCGCGCCCCATGCCGCTTGCAACCATTTGCGACCATTGCGAACCAACCGAATTCTCTTCGTGCAGTGCGGCATTGCCTCGCTACGGAGCGCTCGGTAATCTGGCGCCGCGGCGACGGCGGGCGGGACCGGCGCGCCGCGAAGCGACCAAAGACAACCAACGGCTTACCGACCTGACATGACCCGGACCCGACGCCGCCACCGTGCGCGCCTGCCACTCGCGAGGCTCAATACCACTCCTCTGTACGAATCCTGCGCCATCGTGCTTAACCGCGAAATCGAGTCCGGCGTCCTGAGGCCCGGTCAGCGCCTGCCATCGGAACGGTCCCTGGGCGATGCACTCGGATTCACGCGCCTCACGGTGAGGCGGGCGCTACAAGTGCTCGCGCGCCGCGGGCTCCTCGAGCCGGACGAGCATCGCGGCTGGCAGGTGCGCAATGATCGCGTCAGCGACAGCCTGTCGACGCTCGTGGGCTTCACGCAGATGGCGCAGTTGCGCGGCCTCGTCGCGACCTCGCGCATCCTGTCGCTCCGGTACCGGGACGGGACCTTCGACGAGTCCGAGGCCTTGCGCGTCGCTCCGGGCGCACAGCTACTGGACCTAGCGCGATTGCGCTTGCTGGACGGCCAACCGACGGCGATCGAGCGATTGCGCATGCCGACGAGTCGCCTGCGCTGGCCCGAAGGTTTCGACTTCACCGGCTCGATCTACGCCGCCATGGAATCGCAGGGCATTGTCCCGACGGTCGCCGATGCCTTCGTCGACGTGGTCGATGCGAGCGAGGCAGAGGCGGACTTGCTCGGAGTTACGCCGGGCCGCGGCTTGATGCGGCTGAACTGCGTGACCACGGGCTCCGACGGCGTCGTCATCAGCCTAGAGACGTCCATGTACCATCCCGATCGCTATCGGTTCCGGGCGGTCCTGCACAAGCGCGCCCGGCGATGAGCCGCTTCGCGAGAGGCCGGCCCCGCTGCGGGTTATTGAGCCTCCTTGCGGCACTGGTCATCGCGGGCCTCTCGACCGGGTGCGGGCCGGACAGGGCAGGGGATCGCGAGGGCGCGGCAGAAAATGGTCGCCGCACGCTCGAGGTCTGGACGCCCGAAAGCGGTTCCCGCCTTCAACTGGTTCAAAGACGCGCCGGCGAATTTTCCGCCGCGCATCCTGACGTCGCGGTCAACTTCACGGTCCGGGATTTCGGTTCCTATCCCGCGCAGCTGAAGCTCGCGCTCGCCTCGGACAGGCCGCCGGATGTCGCGATCGGCAATCTCGGATGGTCCCTCGACGGGCCACTGATCAAGGCGGGCCTTCTGCGCCCGCTCGACGCGTGGGCCGCGCGCTATGGCTGGGACAAGCGCTTCCCGGATGCCGCGCGGGCGCAGATGCGCTTCACCACGGACGGCCGGCAATTCGGCAGCGGCCCGATTTTCGGAATTCCATATGCCGCCGACGTCATCGGCTGGTTCTACAACGTGCGCAAGCTCGCCGCCCTCAGGGTGCCCGTGCCGGCGACGCTGGCCGAGCTGGAGTCGAGCTTCGAGTCTGCGAGGCGAGCGGGTGAGATCCCGATCATGCTGGGGAACAAGGCCCAGTGGCCCGGACTGCACCTCTTCTATCTCGTCAGCGCTGACCTGGCGTCCGACCAGGAGATCAATGGCATCGTGTTCGGCAATCGGTCAGTCAAGTGGACAGCGCCGGGCTTCGTTCAGAGCGCGCGCCGGCTGGCCCTGTGGAATGCGAAAGGGTTCATCGAGGCCGGGGCCAACGGCCTGTCGCCGGCGGACGCACTCGCGAAATTCACCCTTGGCTCTGGCGTATTCCTGCCGGCGGGCTCGTGGAACGTCGCGGAGCTCTCGGCTGCCATGGGCGACAACGTCGCGTTCTTCCTCACGCCCCCCATTCGCGCGGGAGACCCGCGGCGGGCGACCGGCAGCGTCGGTTACGGCTGGCACATCACGGCGGCGAGCCGGCAGCCGGACCTCGCGGCGGAATTCATCGACTACATGACCCGCGACGAGTTTGCGATCGAGCTCGTGGCGGGCGGCGACATCACGCCGCTCGACCTCGGCGAGCGCACGCCCCAGCTGCCTTCCCGGCTGGCCGGCGACGTCTATGCGGCCTGGCAAAGCGTCGTCTCGAACGGAACCCTGCTGCCGTATCTCGAATTTGCCGCGCCGAACGGCGCAGAAGTGCTCTACCCGACGATGCAGTCGATGATCGCGGGTCATGAAACGCCCGAGCAGGGGCTCGCCCGCATCGAACAGTCGCGCGAAGAATTCCTGGACTCGTTGCAATGAGGCGGGGCAGCGGCCGGGCACTGCCATACCTGTACGTGCTTCCGGCGTTCCTCTTCTTCGTGCCTTTCGTCCTCGTGCCGTTCGCGCACACCGTTGGCCTGTCCTTCTACGACTGGGACGGGCTCACGCGGGCTGCGTTCGCCGGGTTCGACAACTATCGCGAGGCGCTCGGCAGCGCCCTGGTGCGGTCGGCGTTCACGCACGCTCTCGTCCTGATCCTTTTCTTCGGCGTGCTTCCGGTCGTATTGGCATTGCCGCTCGCGGCGATGAGCGCGCGGGAAAGCGCACCGGCCGGAAACGCGCTACGCACGCTGATCTTCCTGCCGCAGGCGATCTCGACGGTCGTGGTGGGCGTCAGCTGGGGCTGGATCCTCGCGCTCGACGGACCGCTCAACACCGGGCTGCGCGCGCTGGGCCTCGACCGGGCTGCGATCGACTGGCTCGGCAGCTTCGCCTGGGCGCTGCCGAGCCTCGGCATGGTCGGCGCGTGGACCCTGCTCGGACTGTGCGTCGCCCTGTTCTTTGCGGGGCTGCAACAGATTCCGGAGTCGCTCTACGACGCGGCGGCAGTCGACGGCGCGGGGCGTTGGCGAACATTCCGGGCGGTCACCTTGCCGGGGCTGAAGGGGCCTGTCGCCGTCGCGCTGACCGTCACCGTCGTCTCGGCGCTGCGGGCCTTCGACCTCGTATTCGTGACGACGCGCGGCGGGCCGGGGACGGAAACCGTGGTGCCGGGCATCCTGATTTACCGGCGCGCCTTCGAGGACGCGCGGCTAGGCTCCGCGGCGGCGATCGCCGTGATCCTCGCCGTCGTCGTCTTTGCCGCGACCTGGGTCATCAATCGCATCGCGGACCGGAAGCCGTCGTGATCGCGGCGACCAGGGCGGAAAGGACCTGGAGCGTCGTGATCCTGCTCGTGTTCGCGGCGGCGACGGTGCTGCCGATCCTCGGCATCGTGCTACTCAGCCTGCAGCCCGAGCAGGCGCAG
>Ga0207428_10004085_pt1 | contig 13983 bp, 19 predicted proteins | sample RhiMethybrSRZTD1_FD_187600 | JGI IMG/M metagenome (GOLD analysis project Ga0207428, IMG submission 187600) | Populus rhizosphere microbial communities from Tennessee, USA - Rhizosphere MetaG P. TD hybrid SRZTD1 (SPAdes) (version 3) | ecosystem: Host-associated > Plants > Roots > Rhizosphere >... | reverse complement strand
CATCTCGGCGCGGCCTTTTGGCCCATGCGGGGCGTTCGCATGCAGCTTCATGGCCGGGTCCTCCCGGCCCGAACTCTTACCACACGTCCGCGCCGACATGAATAACCTGGCGCGAGATCACAGCTAGCGCGCCCGACGACAGCGCGATGGTGTGGGCGAAGGCGCCTCCGGGTGCTACGACGGGCGCCCTTGCCCGGACGGTTGCCCGCAACTGCCACGCATCTCGACATTAGGGATACATGTCGTCTCGAGTCGCAATCAGGCGATTCCCCGACCTGTAACGTCTACCGTGTAGAGCCGCGGCGGCCGGGAGTTCTTCCACACCGCTGCACGCGTTCCCGTTCGTCGATCAGCGGTGGCTCACGAGGAAGCTTGGATCGAGGCGGGCTCCTGAGCCGCGCCGCCGAGCTCGATCTCGCGCGCTAGTCGCGGGGCATGCCGACGGCGCGGAGCATCTCGGGCGAGAAGCGCGTGTAGTAGGGCGAGTCGAGCAGCGAGTCGGATCCCTTCTTCAAGAGCACGCGGCTGAGCACCTGAAAGCTCGGATACGGCGAGCGCCGCGTATACACTCCGCCGACCTGGAAGCGGCTCTCGGGGTGCGCCTCGAACGCTTGAAGCTCGTGGAGCTCGCTCGCGGTCATTCGCGCGTTCAGTCTGGCCACGAAGTCGAGCAAGCCCGGCAGCGGCTGCCGCGGGTCTGGATGGATGACGAACAAGGTCTCGAGTGCCCCGTCAGCCGCCTGCGCCGCGAACTCGCGCACCAAGGTCAGGAGCTCGCCGCGCGGCTCGAGCGGGTCACCCAGCGCGAAGGGCCGCACCTCGAAGCGGATCGCCTGCTTGAGGCGCGCCGCCCGCGCGAAGGGGCATATCGGTAGCCCGCCGAAGATCTCGTGAGGCTGCTCGATGAACTCCTCGGACCAGCGCACGACCGCGTCGACGATCTCGCCTTGGCGGCCGCTTCGCAGAAGCGTCGTGGGATCCAGCACTATCTCAACACCGATATCCGCCGGTCGAGCGCGCCGACTCTGCGACGGGCGGGGCTGCGGCGATTCAACATGGCCGCCGAGACCTGATGCGGCTCGCGCGTCCGGACTCGCTCGAGCCAGAAGATCTCGACATCGACTCCGGGCGAGTAGTGGTACAGCGGCGGGGCCGTAGGTGCCGGAAGCCCTGCCGCCTGCAGCAACGTTTCCGAGAGATGCTCGACCGTCACGCCGTGAAGCGGATAGGGCCTGTGGCGCACCCGCGCCCGATAGATCACGCCCCAGCGCCTGACGTACAAGCTATAGCGCTCGACCAGGAAATGATCGAGCGAGCCGACTGCCGCGCTCCCCGACGGAGCGCCGAGCACCCAGTCGACGTCGAGCTGAGCGTCCGGAGCGCCATGCCTACGCGACGCGTACTCCGTGCGCCCTCCCTCGGTTCGCATGGACATCATGGATTCGAAGTAGGGCAAGCCGTACAGCAAGCGGGCGGCGCTCGCCGCCAGCCACGACGACGCGTCGAGCGAGAAGAAGTAGATCCCGGGCTCGTCGTCGGCGGAGCGGACGTACGTCCGCAGGTTCGTCTCGAGGAACCGCATCGCCAGCGCGCGAGGCGCCCCGCGGGGCCGCGACTCCTCGACGATGAACGGGATCAACGAGACGTAGGCCTGACCGTCGTACAGATCGAGCTCGAGCTGGCGCGGCACCAGGCGCCGCAGCTCTGGGACCGGCATCGGCCAGTGGATGAAGAGCAGGCTGCGCCAGACCTGGCAGCCGACTACTGGAACGGTCGCGTCCGAGAAAGGAAAGCTCACGAGGGACGACAGTGCCTGCGGTAGACCGGCGATCGCTAAACGACGATCTCGATCTCGGTGACCACGAGTCGACCGCCGCGCTCTTCGTATTTCGCCCTCACCACGTCACCCGATTGGATCTGCTCGGCTCCCGGCGTCTCGTCGGTCCAGAAGAGCCGCGTACCGTTATCGAGGGTGATGACCTTCTGCGTCATCTCCGTGGCTTTCACCCGCCCCTGGACGTCGTTGGCCTCGGCGAGACCGACCCAGAGCGCCACGCTCAACACCAGTGAACCCGCCAGGATCGTCAGCGTCATCTCGTTTCTCCCGCGGAGTGCATTTCGCACAGCTGTCGAGCGGAGCAAAGAAACTGCCAAGGGCTGTGCTATCCAACGATCGCGCGAATTTCCAGGCCATGTCTCACATCGCGAGGGCCTGCCCCCCGCAACAAGGAGGAGAAATTACCGAGCGAGAATTACATGCGACCCCCGGTGGCCCCGCGTTACCCTTCCGTCTGTCGATATCCGTGCACACGCGTGGTCTCGGTGTTACGTTTCACCTTGAGGTCCGGGGATGACACAAGAGCTTCCGATCTGCCAAGCCTGCAGGCAGGTGATCTCGGCCGACGATGCCATCTCGTTCTCACTCGATCCCCGACGACTCACACACGTCGATTGCCGGCGTCCGCGGACTCTCACGCCCGAGGAGCGGCTGCTGATCGCGACGTACTGCTGGGAACACGCGGTCGCCGGGTGCCCCACCTGCGAGCGCAGCTACCGTCTACCCGAGCTCGTCTCGGTGATCGTCGACGGCGACACGCACTATTGCCCGTTCTGCCACCGCGATCTGATCGACAACGTCCGCGCGCATCTCTACGCCTGTACGATGCTTCCGTCCCGGGTGCGCCAGCGGGCGCAGGCGTTGCGCGAGGCGGCACTGCGTCTGGTAAAGTGGAGCGGCCAGCTTTCCGATCGGGCGGATGTCCTCATGCGACACACGGAAGAGGCGATCCAGTCTCTCCGGATCGCGGTGCGCGAATCGCAGCGGCGGGCCGACTAGCTAGTCTCGCTGCGCCGGAGATTCGGAGCGGCTTCCCACACCTCGAAGCAGTCGACGTGCAAAGAGAGACTCCGCCAGCTTTCGATGGCGATGCCGGACACGGCTCGCTGTTCCTTCGAGATGATCGCCCCGCAGCCGTCGCAGGGCTGGCCGGTGCCGGCAGCCTCCTGGATCTCGGTGACCGGGCCGCGCGGAAGGCGGCCGTCATCGAGTCGACGCTGGATGAGCCACTGAACGAGCGGATCCATCAGCGGGATGAGTGTAGATCGCGTGAGTGCGGCGCGCTATCGGGTAATCACCTTTAGTAGCCAGCAGGGCTTCCCTGATAGCGCAACCCTGGCTTGGGCATGTGCGTTGCAACGAGTTCGCGCATGGCGCGCAACACTCGCCGCGTCCGGGGAGCATTCATCGGCCTGGTCGCAGGTCTGGCCGGGGCCGGTGTCATGAGTCTCGGCCACCGCGTTGCCGGTACGCTGCTCCCCAAGGCCACGACTGCGCCGGCATCGCAGGAACCGGACCCGACGGTCAAGGTGGCGTCCGCGATCTCCCGCGGCGTCGGCTACGAGCTGCCGCGTGCGCAGGAGTCGCGCGCCGGGTCCATCGTTCACTATGCGTTCGGCGGGACCGTCGGCGCCGTCTACGGCGCCGTCGCGGAGGTCCTGCCGAAGGCCGCCGCCGGCGTCGGCTTACCGTTCGGAATCGCCGTGTGGCTCGGTGCGCACGTCGTAACCGTTCCGGCGCTCGGCCTCGCACAACCCCCAGCTCGGCGACCGCTTGGTCAGGAGGCCGAAGAGCTCGGTCTCCATCTCGCGTACGGCGCGACGACCGAGATCTTTCGGCGGCTCATGTCAGGAGGAATCAGATGGCTATCATCGGTTGGATCATCTTCGGCTTGATCGTCGGTATCATCGCAAAGTTCTTGATGCCTGGGCGTGACCCCGGTGGGTTCATCATCACCGCACTGCTGGGCATCGCGGGGGCGCTGCTCGGCGGCTATCTCGGGCGGGCCATGGGGTTGTATCGAGAGGGCGATCCGGTGGGTTTCATCATGGCCGTCGTCGGCTCGATCATCCTGCTCCTTCTCTATCGGCTGACCGTGGGACGGGCCCACCGCGTCTGAGCGGCGCCACCACGCCATGAACACCTACGATGCCATGAACACCTACGATGTAGTCGTGCTCGGCGGCGGCTCCGCTGCCGAGACCGTGGCGACGGCCGTGGTGCGAGGTGGCAAGTCGGTCGCCCTCGTCGAAGAGCGCCTCGTGGGCGGCGACTGCCCCTACTTCGCCTGCATGCCGAGCAAAGCGATGCTCTACTCGGCTGAGATCCGCCACCGGATCGCGGCCGCCCACTCGCTCGGCGCGGTCAGCCGGGCGCTGAGCCTCGACGACAACCGCGCCGCCTACCGCACCGCCGCGGTCAGGCGCCACGAGATCGCGGAGCGCCTGGACGACTCGGCCAGAGTCCGCGAGCTCGAGGACGCCGGCATCGCCGTCCGCCGTGGTCGCGGACGCATCCTGCGCCCGGGCGTGGTGGAGGTCGGCGCCGATCACATCGGCTGGACCGATCTCGTCATCGCGGTCGGCAGCGCCGCCGATATGCCGGACATCGAGGGACTGACGCGACAGGCGGTGTGGACGAGCGAAGAGGTCTATACGGCCACGGAGCTCCCCGATTCGGTGATCGTGCTCGGTGGCGGCGCGGTCGGCTGCGAGGCTGCGCAGATGCTGGCGCGGTTCGGCGCGAAGGTCACGATCGTGCAGAGCGCGCCGCGCCTGATCCCCAACGAAGAGGCGGCGGTCGCCGAGGCGCTCGCCGACGTTCTCCGGCAGGACGGCGTCGACCTCCGGCTCGACGCCAAAGCCGTGCGGACCGATCTGCGAGACGGCGCCGCCGTCTTCTTGAGCGACGGGACACGTCTCACGGCTCAGCGGCTCGTCGTCGCTGCTGGACGCTCACCCCGCGTGGACGGGCTCGGCCTGCACGCGCTCGGGATCCGCAGCAGCCCCGGGGATGGCCTCGAGGTGGACGAGCAGTGCCGCGTGCGCGGCCAACAACGCGTGTGGGCGGCGGGCGATGTGACGGGCATCGCGCTCTACACCCACGCCGCGAAATATCAGGGGCGCGTCATCGCGGCCACCCTGCTGGGACGCGAGGCGCGGGCCGACTACCGCGCGATTCCGCGCGGCGTCTACACGGATCCGTCGGTCGCGTGCGTGGGCCTGTCGTCCGAGCGAGCCAGCCAGCAAGGATACGACGTCATGAGCGCGTCACTGGATGTGCGCCATACCGCGCGCGCCGCCACGACTGGGCTCCAGGCGGGGCGGCTGGTGCTCGTGGCCGATCGGCGACGCCGCACCTTGCTGGGCGCCGCCGCGATCGGCCCGCACGCCGAGGAGTGGATCGGCGAAGCCGTGCTCGCGATCCGCGCCGAGCTGACCGTCGAACTGCTCACGGACGTCGTCCACGCATTCCCCACGTTCAGCGAGATCTACGAGCCTCCACTGCAAGAGCTCGCGGCGATGCCGCGGCAGAGCGAGAGTCGGTGATGAAGAAAGCCAAGCGAGCAACGAAGAAGCGGGCGGCAAGTCGGACGAAGAAGCGGCCGAAGCGCGCGGCGCGCGCGCGCCGCAAGCCCCCGACAACCGTCCGCCGCCGCGCGCCGCGGTCTCCCGAGCCTGGTCGAGAGGCCGAGACGAGCGAGCTGTTGCGCGAAATCTCCGATCACGCCGACGTGAGCCCGCGCGATACCGGGGGCGACGTCGACGCCGACTGGCAGCGGGCGCAGAGCTCGGGCGAGGAAGCCGTCGGCGGAACAGTGGCCACGCCAGATCAGGACGTCGTGGACGAGCTCGCGCGTCCGCTGGGCGTGGAGCGGTCTACGGACGCTGAGGTGATCACGTCCGACGAGATCCTGAGCGGTCGCGACCGCAAGCGCTGGCGCATCGAGCAGCAGATGGACGAGCGCGCCCGCGACACCGATCAGCCCTGACCCGCTCGGCCGAGCCGAATCGGCGCCGTCCGGAGCCACGATCACGCTATCCTCGGGCGTCAGGCGCTCTCACATTGAGGGCACGTCGACGCCTCGTCCAGCACCGCATCTCATTCACGCTGGAGAAGCGGGTCGAGCGCATCACTCACGCATCCGGAGGAGGACCGGTGATCGGCGAAGCGATGCACATACCGCTGTGGATCAAGCTCGTCTACACGCTGTTCGTCGCGATCCTGGTGCCGATCTACCTCAAGCACTACGGCGCGGCCAATTTTCTGTGGTTCTCGGACGTGGCGCTGCTGGGCATGGTGCCCGGCCTCTGGACGGAGAATCCGCTGATCGTCAGCACGCTGGCCGTGGCGGTGGCGATACCCGAGACGCTCTGGAATCTCGATTTCTTCGCGCGGCTCTTGACGGGGCGCTCGCCGCTCGGGATGGCGACCTACATGTTCGACGGGCGCCTCCCCCGTTATCTGCGGGCGCTGTCGCTCTTTCATGTGGCGCTGCCCGTGCTGCTCGTGTGGACCCTGGCGCGCATCGGCTACGATCCGCGGGCGCTGATCGCCCAGACGGTGCTGGGCACGTTCCTGTTCGTCGTGTGCTACGCGCTGACGAATCCGGCCGAGAACATCAACTGGGTGTTTGGGCCGGGCAGCGCGCCGCAGCGCAGGCTGTCTCCGCGGGTCTACGTGGGGATGCTGGTCGTGGGCTTTCCGCTGTTCGTCTACTGGCCCACCCATCTGGCGCTCGTGAGGCTCATGCCGTCCGCGAATTGAAGCGCCGCAACCGCCAGGCTGGGTGCTCGCGTCACTCGATGGCTTGATCCGCCTGCTGCAACAACGACTGGGAGATCGTCAGCCCGAGCGCTCTGGCGGTCTTCAAGTTGATCACGAGCTCGAACTTCGTCGGCTGCTCGACCGGCAGCTCGCCGGGCCTGGCTCCCTTGAGAATCTTGTCGACGAAGACCGCCGCGCGCCGATGGATGTCGGGAATGCTGGCGCCGTACGACATGAGGCCGCCGGCGTCGACGAGCTCCCGCGACCAGTACATGGTCGGCAATCGTTGCTGCGCCGCCAGCTCGATGATCCGCTTGTGCTGGTTGCGAAACATCGGATCGGGGAGCACGACCAGCGCGGTCACCTGCTCGCGAAGTAGGGCGGCGAAGGCATTGTCGAGGCCGCCCGGGCCGCGTACCTCGATCGGTTGCACCTGCATGCCCAGGCTGCGTGCCGCGGTCTCCGTCCCGCGCAGCACGATCGGATAGGACGGCGTGGATGTGCTCCAGAACGCCGCCACGCGCGTGATCCTCGGATTGACTTCCTTCAGCAGCGCCACGCGTTTGCCGCTGAGCTCGGGATGCATCAGGCTGAGCCCGGTCACGTTGCCCCCCGGGCGCCCGAGGCTGGCCGCGATGCCGCTCGCAACGGGATCGCTGATGAGCGTCATCACGATCGGGATCGTGCGCGTCTCCTGACGGGCCGCCTGGACGGCCGGCGTCGATGCCGCCACGATGACATCGACCTTTCCCCGCGCCAGCTCCGAGGCGAGCGCAGGCAGCCGATCGAGGCTGCCGTCCGCCCAGCGCTCCTCGACGATGAGGTTGTACCCCTCGACGTAACCGACTTCGCGCAACCCCTGGCGAAGCGCCTCGGAGAACGGCCAGGCGACCGACGATGAGTATGGCCAGAGGACACCCACACGCGGAACGCGCCCTGAGCTGTTCGGCTCGGCAGCCGGCGGCCAGGCCGCGAGTGCCGCCACGATCGCGAGCGCGATCGCAATCGCGCCGAGCCACCGCATCAGCTCTCTACATCGAGAGGGAGCGCGCTTCATTGTCTTCTTTCTCGCGTGATGGTGAACACGACAGGGGCTCGCGGCCTGCGTCGCGAGCCCCTGACAACCACGGCCTGCCGCGCTTCGATGGCGGGATCAGTGCTCCGCAGTCGTCGGATCGATCATCGCGCGAACCGCGACGACGCGATTGGCCGGGAACCCGCCCTGGCGGGCGTGCTCCCGCACCATCGCTTCGTCAGGCGCGATGTAGACGCAGTAGATCTTGTCGTCCGTCACGTAGCTCTCGACCCACTGGATCTGCGGCCCCATCTTGTTGAGGACCGAGCACGACTTCTGCGAGATCGCCTGCAGATCTTGTGGTGACAGCTTCCCCGCGCCCGGGATCTCCCGCTCGATCACGAACTTCGGCATCGTCGCGCCTCCCTGGATTGACACGGCCTCGTGGTTCACCGCAGAGGTTGCACGGGCCGTGCTCGTGTGCAAATCACCTGCCTCGAATTGCGGCGACCGGGTGCGTCACGAGTCCGCGTATTCACGAGCATTCATATCGGGGCTCACCCGACCGAGTGTCAGCGATTCGGGCGGGTCTCCTCTGACGTGACGGGCATTGCGCCCGAGTCTGTTCATGGGCGCGCCGGCTCTGCTAGACTCCCCTGCCAGCCATCGAGAACGGTAGGTACTAGTGGCCGCGAAGAGGATTGTTCTCGTTCTGGCGGTGATGACGCTACTCGCCGCGCCGGGCTGCGCCCAGCGGGCCTCGCAGACGACGCCCCCGCCGCCGACGGCTCAGGCCGACACCAGCGCCACGCCGGCTCCGGCGCCCGCGCCCGAGGAGCCGGCGACGACGCAGCCGCCCCCGACCGAGCCCGCAGCCCCGGCCTTCCCGCAGAACCTCGACGAGTTCGTCCACGAGCCCGCGCTCAAGGACGTGCTCTTCGACCCCGGCCGCGCCGACATTGTCCGCGATGGCGCCGGCATCATGATGGCCAATGCACGCTGGATCGTCGCGCGCTGGCTCGTCGACAACCGCGACTATTTCGTGCTGATCGAGGGCCATACTGACACCCGAGAGGCGCGTGAGGATCCGCTGGCGCTCGCGGAGCTCCGCGCCAAGGCCGCGGCGCGATTCCTCATGGCGATGGGCGTGCCCGAGACGCGCTTGGGAACCATCCCCTACGGCGCCAAGCGGCCGGTGTGCACCGACCGGTCCGACGCCTGCGCCGCCAAGAACCGACGCGTGCACTTCCGGCTCAAGCGCGGCTGAGCGCCTTCCTCGGCTCGGCGTTTCAGAACCGAATTCGGATGCCGCCCCAGCCGGCGATCGGCGCCCCGGGCGCGACGAACCGCTCCGGCGCGATCGGGTCCGCGAACGCGTTGAAGTTCAGGGCGCCGGCGCTCGCGTAGTGCGCATTGGTGACATTGTCGACCCGTCCCCACAGCTCGACGTGTTTGATCGGCGAGTATCGAATGCCCAGACCGAGCGTCGTGTAGCCGTCGAGCTTGGGCTGGTCGTTGCCGTCGTCGCCGCGCAGGTAACTGCCGGAGACGTGGAGAACGTTGGCGCCCAGGAAGAGGTCGTTCCAGACCTCGACCTCCCCTCCAACCTTCAGGTTGTGGTCGGGAATGCCCGGAATGTGGTCGCCCTTGCGGACCTGCACGCCGTTGGGATCGGTGACGCTCGACAGGGTCTCGCTGCTCCGATAGGTCGAGTCGACATAGGCGTAGCTCAGAAAGTAGCCGAGCCGCTTCCACCGTCCCTGCACGCCCGCTTCGATCCCCTGCCGTCGTGTCCTGGCCACGTTCTGAAAGAATCCCGCGCCGCCGGTCTCGGCGGTGATGAACAGGATGTCGTTGCTCAGGTCGGTGCGAAACAAGGCCAGGCTCCACGCCAACGCATCGCCGAGCGGCAGCTTGCCGCGCACACCGACCTCGTACGTGCGCGCCGTCACCGGATCGAGCGGAGGATCGGCGACGAAGGCGTTGGGCAGCCGGCACGGCGCCGCGGGATCGGCGCACGTGAGCTCGGCCGGCGTCGGGGCGCGAAATCCCTCGCTGTAAGAAAAGAACGTGGTCAGCGCGGCGATCGGCTGATACGTGATGCCGACGGCCGGGCTGACGCGATTGAAATCGTGATCGCCGTCCAGCGCCGCGTTGTCACCGGAACGGTCGCGGATACTGATGCTCACGTGCTGGAACCGTGCGGCCAGCGTGAGCCCCAGCCGCGGGAGGATCTCGAGCGTATCGGCCACGTACGCGCCGATGTTCTGCTGCCCGGTCTTGACGTCGACGTCGGTCTCGAACGCGCCGGTGCGGACCGTGCCCACGCTGTTACCGCGCGGCACGAAAGCCGACGGGGCTTCGCTCTGGGTGAAGCGGGTCGCGTGGCCGTCGTAGGCGACGCCGATGGTGAGCCGGTTGGCTCGCTCGAAGATGGTGCCTCGGTGCTGAAACTGTAGCGTCGCGCCCCAGTCCTGGGTGCGCGTGCTCGTCGTGCGGTCGGCGCCTTCGGCCTCGAGTCCGAGATTACCCGCGAGAGGGTTGCCCTGCTCGTCGAAGAACCCGACCGCCGAGCCCTGGCAAAGCCCGAGGTGAAGCGGGCGACCGTTGGCGGTGAAGGCGCGAGAATCGGTGGCGTCGTCGACGCAGTTGACCTCGGCGTCGCCGTTGAACGTATCGCGCCGGTAGTTGCGGTAGAACACGTTGCCCGACAGCAGCACGTCGTCCGTCAGCCACTGACTGCCGCGCAGGTTTGCCAGGTGCATCACGTTCTTGGTCCGATCCGGGAAGGTATAGACGGCGCTCCGATCGACGGCCAGCGTGCTTTCGGGGAGGAGCGCGTTGCCGACGAGCGTGTTGTTGGCGTAGATGTAGCTGAGCTCGACGTCGCTTTGTGACGTCCGGTACCCCGCCTTCGCGAATAGCTGCCGCACGTCGGTCGGCGACTGGTCGCGCCAGCCGCTCTCGCTCAGACCGTTGAAGCCGAGGAACCAGTCAAACGGGCCATGCGAGCCGCCGTACGAGCTCTCGACGGTCCAGCGCCCCCACGATCCGCCGGAAGCGCCGAGCTCGAATCCTGGAAAGTCGAAGCCGCGCTTGGTGCGCATCGACAGAGCGCCGCCGAGAGTGTTCAGCCCGAAGAGCGGGTTGGAGCCGGGAATCATGTCCACTGCCGAGAGCGCGAACTGCGGAATCAGATCCCAGTTGATCGTGTCTCCGAATCCGTCGTTGAAACGCATGCCGTCGAGATAGACGGAGAGGCCAATGGGGCTGCCGGTCAGCGGGCCGCCGAGGAACCCGCGATAGGTCAGATCGACTTGCCACGGGTTGCCCTGGGCGCCGATCGTGTTGACGGAGCCGAAGTTGCGAAAGAGCTGCTCCGGGAGATTGGTGAGATTCTGTCGCCTGATCTCCTCGGCGGGCACCCGCTGCGCGTTACCGGGATACTTGTCCAGCGGCAGACCGAGCGACGGCAGCGGCGTCGTGCCGATGACTTCGACGGGCGGGAGCTGAATGACTTCCTGGGGTGCGCCCGGCGTCGGTTCCTGAGTCGGTCCCTGAGACGACGGGGCCTGGGCGGCGGCCTCGGAGCCGACCAGGAGCAGCACCGCCGCCAGCGCCACGGCCGAACGCATCGATGCCGTGTGATAGCGGTATCGCAGGGGCTACGCAAGCCCCAGATGGCCACGAAGACGATGGCCACCTGGCTACGGCCCGCGCGACGGCGCGACCTGCCGGTCGACGGCGCGCCTCATCCGCCGGAGGCGATCTCGTCGACCAGCCCGTAGGCGAGCGCTGCGCGCGCGTCGAGATAGGTCCCACGCCGAATGTCCTCGGCGATCTCCTCGGCGGGCCGACCCGTCCGCCGCGCCAGGAACCCGTAGAGCTTCCACAGCTGTTCCTGCTGGTGCCGGCTCTGAGACACGACGTCCTCGGGGCTGCCGCTGAATCGCGCCGTCGGCTGAGCCAGATGAAATCGCGTGTGGGGCGAAGCGACGCGGTGATCCGCGGCCGCCGTCACCGCGACGGCCGCACCGCCGACCTGGCCACGACACATGACACGGAGCTCGGAGCGCAGCACGCCGGCCGTATCGACCAGCCCGAAGGCCGCCTCCAGCGCACCGCCCGGGCTATCGACATGAAGCTCGATCGGCTGACGTTCGCGAGCATCGAGGGCCAGCAGCGCGGCGGTCGCCTTGCCGGCCGAGTCGGCGTCGAGCCAGCCGAGCACAAGGACGACGCGACGCTCGAAGAGCTGGGCCTGGAGCCAGTCGCTGAGGCTCATACCTTGCAGCGTACCCCCCCGGGGCCCCGGCACTACCGGTCCCCTGCAAAATGCTTGCGGCGCTTGGCGCCTCTTGGCGGCAATCTTGAGGGAGGAGCTCAGTCCAGCACGTCCCTGGAGAAGCCAATGGCGAAGGCGCGCCCCGACAAGAAGCCCTCTGAGTCGCCCGCGCGACGCATCCTGCCGACGGAGCTGCAGGTAGGTGATCGCCTGACCGACCAGTCGGGCGAATGGCAAGTGATCGGCCGCCCATATACGACGGGTGCCGGCAAGATCGCGCATGTGCGCGTCCAGCGCGTGGATCAGCCGGACGCGACCGCCATGCACTCGTGGAACGCGAACGAGCGCATCGAGGTGAGGCGCGGGCTGCCGGCCGAGAAAAGCTCGCAGTAGCCGCGGCACGCCGGCGCCCGCGCACGCCGGCGTGTGTAAGTTCAGCCGGTATTCTCGACCCGCAGTCCTCGGTTCCGGCGCACTCTCCCCCGCGTTTTCCATCATTTCGATTCTGGCAATCCCCTTGCTCACTTCTTTCTGAGTTGCTCGGTCTCTCGCTGAGTGAGGCCGCAGAAGGAGGCAGCACGAACATGAAAGCGACACGGACCGCCATGGCGGTCGTAGCGGTGATGGGTTTGCTGGCGTTCACGTCGGCCGTGAGCGCGCAGCGCACCTCGACGAGCGAGACGAAGCTCCAGCGCAGCGACCGCAACTTCATCCAGAAAGCTGCGGAGGGCGGGCAGGCCGAGGTCGAGCTCGGGCAGCTGGCGCAGGGCAAGGCGTCGAGCGACGCGGTCAAGCAGTTCGCGCAGCGCATGGTCAACGACCATGGCGCGGCCAACCAGGAGCTGATGCAGCTCGCTCAGAACAAGGGCGTGCAGGTCGACTCCAAGCTCACGAAGCATGCGAGCATCAGAAACAGGTTGGCAAAGCTGCAGGGCTCGGAGTTCGACCGCGAGTACGTGAAGGAGATGGTGAAGGACCACAAGGCCGACGTGGCGGAGCTCCGCAAGATGCATTCGGGCGCCGTGGACCCGAATCTGAAGGCGTGGGTAGACAAGACTTTGCCGACGGTCGAAGACCACCTGAAGACGATCGAAGGGATTCAGGCCCAGATGGCCGCGCGATGAAGAGCGCCGAGCGTCTATTCGCTCGTGGCGTGGCGCTCCTCGTTCCAAAGCTCGAAGCAGCGAGCGTGGAGCTGGAGCGCCGGCGCCCCGTCTTGCGTCGCCGGTTGAATCACGAGATGGCCGCTCTCGACGACGGCTCCGCATGCGGCGCACACATCGCCGACTGCGCGGGGCTCGCAGATCTTCGAAGGGCCGTCGTACGGGAGGCGACCGCGCTGGAGCTTGTACTGGATGAGGAAGCGGATGGTCTCGGAGTCCATGTCAGACTCTGTGCCCGGTGAGCTACGCCTGTCACTACGGTGATCACCTCAACGACACGAAATGGAGAAGCTCTATGAAGACGATCCTGCTGGCAGGTTTGATCCTGACTCTCGGTTGCGCGCCGGCCACCGCGGCGCCAATGGCTCAGACGAAGGGCGAAGGGCCGGCCGGCACCGGCAACAGCGCGCCCTCGACGCTACCGGCCAGCCCAGGGCCTGGGGACACGACCGACCGGTCCGTGCGCGAGCCGTCCACGAGGGTTCCGGCTCGAGTGAAGCCCGACAACAAGGCCGAGTGCGAGCGCGCGGGTGGGAAATGGCAGCCGACTCAGCAAAAGTGCGACCTCGGCGCCTAGCGCGCTCAGCGCCTGGGATGAGACTTCGTTAGGATGGGCCCATGGGGCTCCGCGAGTATCAGCGCAAACGCGACTTCAAGAAGACTCCGGAGCCCGCGGGTGAGGTGCCCGACAAGCCGAGCGAACGGCAGCGGGCGTTCGTCGTGCAGAAGCACGCGGCTTCGCGGCTCCACTACGATTTTCGACTCGAGCTCGAAGGCGTCCTCAAGAGCTGGGCGATCCCGAAGGGGCCGAGCCTCGACCCGGGGGACAAACGCCTCGCGATGCACGTCGAGGATCATCCCCTCGACTACGGCGGCTTCGAGGGCATCATCCCCAAGGGACAGTACGGCGGCGGCA
>Ga0207428_10004084_pt1 | contig 13985 bp, 12 predicted proteins | sample RhiMethybrSRZTD1_FD_187600 | JGI IMG/M metagenome (GOLD analysis project Ga0207428, IMG submission 187600) | Populus rhizosphere microbial communities from Tennessee, USA - Rhizosphere MetaG P. TD hybrid SRZTD1 (SPAdes) (version 3) | ecosystem: Host-associated > Plants > Roots > Rhizosphere >... | reverse complement strand
TGCGAAGATGACCGCCGCAATTCCGGCCAGCGTTGCGCAAATGATATATGCGCTGGCGATCATCCTTTTCGAGTTGATTCCGGAATAGCGCGCCGCATCTTCGTTGTTTCCAACGGCAAAGAGATAACGGCCGTAAACCGAACGATGGATCAGCACCCACATCAATGCGGCAATAACAATGAGCAGTACGAACGGCGCCGGTACGCCTATTAATTTGCCAGTCGCCAGGCTCTGAAGCCATTCCAACCCAGAGGCGTCTCCAAAACCTTTGGTCTCGTCGTCGGCGACGAAACGCGCCAGGCCGCGATAGAACAACAGCCCGCACAACGTCACGATAAACGGTTGAATGCGGACGCGGGCGACCAGGAACCCGTGCAACCACCCCAGCCCCACCGCCGCGGCAATAACCAACGATACCGCCGCGAATCCGGGCACGCCCCATTGCTTGATCGCCATTGACAGCAGCACTCCGAGAAGCGCCAGCACCGACCCGACCGACAGATCAATACCGCCAGTGATGATCACCGCGCCAAGCCCGAGGCCGAGCAGTCCGTAAGCCCCGATCAATTTTCCCGTGTTTTGCAAATTTACAGGTGAAAGGAACACCGGTTCCTTAATCGCTGTGATCGCGCACAACACGACGAGAAGAATGAAGATGCCTAGCTCTTTTTTCATACCTGATGAATCAATACCGCGAGCGGTAGCAAGCGCGGTTCAATCAATGGATCGCCTCAGAGAGCCGCGCTCGCTACCGCTCGCGGCGCTGATTACCCACGGCCAAACGCATGATCGATTCTTCGTTCGCTTCGGCGCGGCGCAGGACGCCGGTCAGATTGCCCTCGTGCATCACGGCTATGCGGTCGCTGATGCGAAGAATCTCTTCCAACTCGCTGCTGATGACAATCACCGCCGCGCCATCGGCGGCCAGTTGATTGATCAATTCGTAAATCTCGCTCTTCGCGCCGATGTCTATGCCGCGCGTCGGCTCGTCGAAGATGATCACCTTCAATTTACGCAGCAGCCACTTCGCCAACACAACCTTTTGCTGGTTGCCTCCGCTGAGTTGCGAAACCAGCGCCTCGACCGAAGGGGTTTTAACGCGCAGCTTCGACGACATCTCGACGGCGGCCTTGTTCTCGGCGGTGAAATCGACCAGACCGCCTCTGGCGTAACTCGTCAAAGTCGCCAGCGTGATGTTCTCCCGCACCGTCCAGGCCGTTATCAGCCCTAGATTGCGTCGATCTTCGGGAATCAGACAGAGGCCTTTGTTGATCGCCTCCTGTGGTGAAGAGATTTTCAACTCTTGGCCGTCGAGCATGGCCTTGCCGCCGAGCGCCGGCTCGACGCCGAAGAGAGCCTGCGCGACCTCGGTGCGTCCTGCGCCGACCAGACCGGCGACGCCGAGGATTTCGCCCCGGCCCACGTTGAACGAAATGGGCTTATCCGGATAACGGCGCGTGCGCAAGTCTTCGACGACGAAGTAATCAGGCTGAACGGATTCGGTTTTCGGCGTGTGGACGTGTTGCAGATCGCGGCCGACCATCAACTGCACGATGCGGTCGTGATTCGTCTCTTCGCGTTCGAGAGTTCCGGCGTTGGCGCCGTCTCGCAGCACGACGACGCGGTCGGCGATCTCGGTCACCTCGCCCAGCCGATGTGAAATGTAGATGACGCTGACGCCCTGCGAGCGCAGATCTTTTACGACTCCGAGCAGTCGATTGGTCTCGGCCAGCGTGAGGCTCGACGTGGGCTCGTCCATAATCAGCAACCGCGTGTCGAGCGAAAGGGCCTTGGCGATTTCGATCATTTGGCGATGAGCGATTGAGAGATCGCCGACTTGCGCGCGCGGCGAGACTTCGACGCCGAGCCGTCTGAGAAACTTTTCGGTCTCGGCTTCGATCCGTCGCCGGTCGATCAGATTGAGGAATCCACCGAAGCGAGGCTCGCGTCCGAGAAAGACATTCGCGGCGACATCGAGGTTCGGCAGCACGTTCAATTCCTGATGAATGAACCCGATGCCCAACCGCATCGAATCGTTCACTGAATGGATCGTGACAGCTTCGCCGTCAATGCGAATCTCGCCCGCGTCCGGCTGATGGATGCCGCCGAGAATTTTCATCAGCGTGGATTTGCCCGCGCCGTTCTCGCCGACCAGCGCGACGATCTCGCCAGGGCGCGCTTCGAACGAAACGTTGTTGAGGGCGACCACGCCCGGGAATCGTTTGCCGATCCCACGCATTTCGAGCAACGGTGTTGTTGTGCGATTCATTCAGAACTTTAGGACAAAGGCTTTGCCACGGAGGCACAGAGACACAGAGAGATGAAAAGAAAAAGAGCGCCTCTATTGGTCCTCATTATTCTCCCTCTGTATCTCTGTGGCTCTGTGGCAAAGCCTTTGTCCCCAAATTGCATGGTTTGATTTAGCTGCGCCCACGCAGCTTATTGATCTTTACTATGAAATCATCGACGCCGTCTTTCTTGATCGCCAGCGTCTGAACGATATCCAGTTTGCTCGGCGGGATGCCTGACTTGTCGCCGCCGATGGCTTTCGCCAGCTTGATCATTGATTGATAGCCGAATTCGAAAGGCTGCTGCACGATGGTCCCGTAGATGGCGCCCTCTTTGATCCCGGACAGAGTCGCGTCTTCTTCGTCGAAGGCGACGATCTTCACCTTGCCAATTTTGCCGGCTTCTTTGACTGCGCCTAAAATGGCAGGGCCGTTGTACGCCCAGAGTCCGACCATTCCGACGATGTCGGGATATTTTACCAGCGTATCGGCGGCGTTCCTTTTGGCGTTCACACTTTCGCCGCCGTCGGTGCGGACGTCTATGATCTCGACTTTCGTGCCTTCGAGCGTTTGCTTCAATCCGCGGTAACGGTCCTGCGCGTTCTGCGCGTCCATCGTTCCGACGAAGACCATGATTCGGCCTCCTTCCGGCAGCGCTTCCTTGACCAGTTGGCCCGCCTGACGGCCCGCGGCTTCGTTATCGGTGCCGATGTAGCAAGCGCGATTGCTGTTCGGGGCGTCGCTGTCCTGCGTGAAGACCACCGCCTGATTAGCCGCGCGGTTGATCAGTTGCGTCTGATTTTTGGGGTCAACGGGGCTGATGGCTATCCCGTCAACGCCTTTCGCCAACAGGTCGTCAACTATGCGCTGCTGCCCGGCGGCCGTCGGCTCTGAATTGATCCTGAATTCGATCTCGACATTGGGCAATTCCGCCTGAGCCTTCTCGGTTCCTTTTCGAGCGATCGTCCAGAAATCTGACGTGTTATTTGTAATGAATGCGATTCGCGTCTTCTTGGCCTCGCCCGTCTTGTTGCACGACGCGTTCGCCAGAATCAGCAATGAAATCAGGATAAAAATTACACTCCGTCCGGGAGATGCCTTCATGAACGTGTCCTCCTACACTGGGTTGAGCTTGTGATGGAATGACGAGGCAGAGGGCTATGCCATATTCCATATTCCATATTCCATATTTCATACGCCATATGCCAAATTTCATATGGCGTATGAAACATTATTGCGCTGAAAACTTGAACACCGTCGTCGTCTGATACTGCCCGCCTTTTTTCAGGACCGTTGACGGGAAGTCCTTTTTATTCGGCGAATCCGGAAAATGCTGTGTCTCGAGACAGAAGCCGTTGCGCTTGTTGTAAGTCTTGCCGGCTTTGCCCTTCATCTCTTCGAGAAAGTTGCCGATGTAAAGCTGGACGCCGGGCTCGGTAGTCAAGACTTCCATCACCCGGCCCGTCTTCGGTTCGTAGACCTTCGCCGCCTGACGCAATACTCCGGTCTGGCCGTTGACGACGAAGTTGTGGTCATAGCCGCTGCCGAACTTCAACTGCTCGTCGTCCTGATTGACGCGCGCGCCGATCGTCGTCTGCTGCGTGAAGTCGAAAGGCGTGCCTTTGACGCTTCGCAGTTCGCCGGTCGGGATCAAAGTCGCGTCGACCGGGGTGAAGCTGTTGGCGTTGATCGTCAACTCATGGTTCAGGATGTCGCCGCTGCCCTGCCCGGCCAGGTTGAAATAGGAATGGTTGGTCAGGTTGACCACCGTGTCTTTGTCGGTGGTCGCCGAATAATCGATCCTCAATTCGTTCTTGTCGGTCAGCGTATAAATCACTTTGACCGAGAGATTGCCGGGATAGCCCTCGTCGCCGTCATTGCTCAGATGCGTCATTTCGAGCGCGACACCGACTTTCGTGGGAACCTGGCGCGCCTTCCAGACGGCCTTATCGAAACCTTTGATCCCGCCGTGCAGATGATTCTCGCCGTTGTTGACTGCCAGCTTGTACTCGGCCCCATTGAGCGTGAATCGCCCTTTCGCGATGCGGTTGGCGTAGCGGCCCGTGAGCGTCCCGAAGAACGGGTGGCCTTTCAGGTATTCGTCCAGACTGTCGAAGCCGAGGACGATGTCGTCCATCTTGCCGGCGCGGTCGGGGGTCTTGAGCGAAACGACTATGCCGCCGTAAGTGGTGATCCTCGCTTCGACGCCGTTCGCGTTGGTCAGCGTGTAAATCTCCACGCTCTGCCCTTCCTTCGTCTTTCCGAAATCTTCTTTCTTCAAAGTCGCCTTCCCCTTTCCGCCGAAACCGCACAAAAGCGCGACGGCCGCGCAAAGTGTCAAAGTTGAAATCGTTTGTCGTAACTTCATCGTCATCTCCGTTGCTGTGAAATCTCTGACAGATTTGTGGGAAATATCTGGCTCAAGTTCGCGTCACGAACTATACTTCAGACGCTATCCAACCACCACTCGGAGCGCAACATGACCGACACTAATCTCAGATCGTCACTCTCATTATTGCCCCAACAGATGCTTGTGAGGGCCAGGCTTGAAGACCATCGCCTGCAAGATACAGGAGCCGAAACGGAGGCGCAACTGGACGCCGTATTCTCCGGGGTCGCCCTGACCGGGCGGTCAGTCGCGGTCGCCGTGGGCAGCCGAGGCATCGATCAGATCGCCACGGTGGTCAAGGCAGCTATCGCGAAACTCAAACGCTACGGCGCGCGCCCATTCATCTTCCCCGCGATGGGGAGTCACGGCGGGGCGACGGCGGAAGGACAGAAAGAGATTCTGGCCGCCTTCGGCGTCACCGAGGAATCCGTCGGCGCGCCGATCAACGCCTCGATGGACACCGTCGAGATCGGGCGGACCGAAAACGACATCCGCGTCTTCGTGTCTCGCCCTGCGATCGAAGCCGACGCCATGCTGTTCATCAACCGCGTCAAGCCCCACACCGATTTCGCGAGCGAGCGAATCGGCAGCGGGGTGCGCAAGATGCTCGTCATCGGGCTGGGCAAGGCCGCGGGCGCGTTCGAATGCCACCGCTACGCGTCGGGGCCGAACCCGAAGTTCGGATATGAGCGGACGTTGATCGAAGTGTCGGGCTTCGTCTTGAACAACCTTCCGTTGATCTTCGGACTGGCGCTGGTCGAAGACGGCTATCACAAACTCGCCCGCATCGAGGCCATGGCCGGGCCACAGATCGCGTCGCGCGAGCCCGAGCTGTTCAGACTCGCGCGCGCGTGGATGCCTGCGCTGCCCTTCGAGCGTATTGACGTGCTCATTATTGATGAAATGGGGAAAAACGTCAGCGGATCAGGAATGGACCCGAACGTCATCGGACGCCGCGAAGGCATCAACCGGCGCCAGGAGGCGCGCGCGATCTACGTCCGGTCCCTGACGCCTGAGACACACGGCAACGCGATCGGCGTGGGCATGGCCGACGTAGTTTCGGCGCGGCTGGTAAACGAGATGGATAAGCTGAGCACCTACACCAACGCGCTGGCGGCCATGGCCGCGGGATCAGTGCGCATCCCGATGCATTTCGCGAACGACGCCGAATGTCTGAGCGCGGCGCTGCGGCTCGCCGGCGTGGATTTGGCCGAGGCGCGCATCGTGCGCGTGCGCAACACGCTGGCGCTCGACCTCTTCGTCGCTTCTTCGGCCTACGCCCGGGAGATCGCCGAGCGCGACGACCTGACCGTCCTGCGATCGTCCGCAGATTGGCGATTTACAGATGACGGCGATTTCGACCCTGCACATGACCTTCTATAAATCCCCGGCGGATTCATGCCAGGGGACTTATAGGACTTATGGGACTTATGGGATTTAGAGCGGATTGCAAATCAATGTACGGCATACTGAGATGACAGTACGGATCAGTACCGCGAGCGGTAGCGAGCGGGCTTCAGGCTAAGCCACGCTCGCTACCGCTCGCGGTATTGATCCAGTCAGCCTTCCCGTACATGCAATCGCAATCCGCTCTAGTGTGTCCTATGAAATCCCCTCGCCTGGCGCTCACAGGGATTTCCCTGTCATGAGCGCAGATCGGCCAGCATCTTCAAAACCGATTTCCGCAACGGCCTCATCGGCGACAAGCTCGCCAGTTGAATAAGTCTCACGACGATCTCTACCGTGTGTTCCATCAACCGGCGCGTCCTGTGTTGCCCGCTCGATTCGTCGTGAATCCAGAACAGAACTACGCCCATGTGATAAAGCCAGAGAAGCGCCGGCAGTTCTGCCCCCAGGTCGGGCGGGATCTTCGCTTTGGCTCCCCTTACCACTTCGGCGAATAATTCAATGCTGGCGAGTCTGGGGGGTTCCGATTCAGGGCTGAATGGGTTGAGCGGACTTTGCGGGTCGGCGGCCGTCTTGAAGAGAACCCCGGCGAACTGATGATACGGCGCCATATCTTTCAGAATTTGCCCCATCACGCCGAGCAGACGATCTTTCAGCGCGCGCTCCTTCTTCAACACCTCGGCGCAGCTTTCCGCGTGAATCTCATGCATCCGCTCATAGTAGGCCTGGATCAGATGCTCCTTGGAGCGGAAGTGATAATAGGTGGCGCCGGGCGCAACCCCGGCCATCTCGGCGATCGCGCGCATCGTGGTCTCCTCATAGCCGCGCTCGCCGAACATCTTCAATGCGGTTTCCAGAATCAAGGATCTGGTCTGCTCGCCCTTACTGCCCGCCTCTCCCGACTCCACGGTCAGCGCTCTCTTGTGCAAAGTTTTTTTTCGCAAGGTTCAATACCTCTCTGTCCGGGGCGCCTGATATCCGAATCTGAACCGCAGGCTCGAAACTTTCACAACGAAGCGGCGCGCCAACGGCATCAATTCGGGCGAACTGAATCTGATCGCCCAGCCGCGATACTCACGCAACGCCCATAGACAGATCAACCACCCTTTCGCCCCGCGATAATAATTTCCTTCGTCGCTTACCACCGTGAGTTCTTTCAGCGTCGCCGCGTGATCCAGTTGCGGATAGCGCTTGTGGGCTGCTTCAGAGCCTGCGGCGATGAAATCCAGATCGACGTATTTTGTCTGCGCCTGTAGCCACTCCTTGATGCGGCGACAGAGGTGGCAGTTCATGTCATATAGTATTGTCAGCGTCTTCATAAATTGGGACCGGTCAGTCCGCCTCTCGGCGTCTATTGCAAAGGTCCTGCGCCGCTTCCGCCCAGGTAGGAAACTGGAAAGTAAATTTCGACTGTAGCAATTTGCCCGGGGTCACCCGCCTGCTCTTCAAGACGAGTTCGCTTTCCGTTCGCAGAAAAAACGCTCCGACCTCCAGCATCAACGACGTCGCAGGCAAACCGAAGGAAAGGCCCGCCGCCGACCGCAGCGCGCTCATGAACTCAGAATTGGGTATCGGGTTTGGGGCGGCGATGTTGATAGGCCCTTCAAGATCGTCGCGTTTTATGAGCCAGTAAACGGCCCGGACGAAGTCTTGATCGTGTATCCAGGAGACATACTGCCGGCCGTCTCCGGCGCTTCCCCCGAGGCCGCATTTCGCCAGTGTAAGAAGCGTATCGAACACGCCGCCACGGTCCGGACTCATTGTTATCGCCGAGCGCATAATAACTTTGCGAGTATAGGGCGTGGCGGACTCGTTGAGTTCGCTTTCCCATGCGGTAGCCACATCGATGCTGAAACGCCAGGTGTCCGGCGCGTCCGGCTCCGAACCGCCCAGTACCCCGGTCGCTTCGTCATTGGGCGCGTCGTAGCGATGAGCGTAGATGGTCGCCGTGCTCGCCTGAAGCCATACGCTGGGCGGGCGTGACGCCCGGGCGATCGCGTCCCCCAGAACCCGCGCTGATTCTACACGGGACTCCTTGATCAACCTGCGGTTCTGAGAGTTGTAACGACAGTTTACGTTGTGTCCGGCCAGGTTGATGACGACATCCGCCCCTTCGATCACAGTCGTCCAGTCTCCCAACGTTCGGGCGTCCCATTCCATCACGCGCCACGCCGCTTTTGTCGGCATCCTACTGAGGATGACGACTTCGTGCCCGGCCCCGTGAAAGGCGCGGGCGAGAATCGTCCCGACCTGACCTGTGCCGCCCGGTATTATGACTTTCATCGCCTCTTCCCCTCCTACGTTGATCAGAGAACCGCCCCAGATCAAACTCACTGCGTTATGGAGCGGAAAGGCATCCGCCCTGTCTCCTCAGGCTCGGCCACTATCGTGCAACCATCTGGAAGCACTGGCGGCGGCGCATAGGCCAGAACGCCGCGACGGCGAATGCGACTGAAGACGTATAAGTTGAAGAAGTGCATTGCGCCCAGCGCGACCAAAACTGTCCCGACCTTCCATGACAGCGCCTCGATCGCCCCTTGCAGGTCCACCACGTCATAACCCAGCTTCAGCGCCAGGCTGATATAACCAAGGTTGATGAGATAGAACCCGACGACCATCAGGTGGTTGACCGAATCGGCCAGCGATTCATTGCCGTGAAAAACGTCGACCAGGAAGACCCGGCCATTCCGATGCAGCGTCCGGGCGACCCAAACGGTGAGCGCGACGCTGGCCGCAAGATAAAGCAGATAGGTGAAAACGATGTGGTTCATCCTGACCTCCGTGTGGTTATCCATTTTTCGAACGTGTTCACTTATTTCTGAACACGTTCGAAAATATAGCTCCAGGGCGGGGACCGAGTCAACAGAAAAATTTGAACACGTTCAATTATCCGGCGGGCGGACGTCTTCCGGAGATATTCGCCTCGATGACTATATGCCAGGGGCGCCAAGATCTGGATTGAGTCGACGAGTCAGTACCGCGAGCGGTAGCGAGCGGAGACTTCGCTAACAGCCGCTCGCTACCACTCGCGGTACTGATCCAGTCGGCGCCTTGCGAAATCCAGATCTTGGTGTGCGCAACCTATAGGCTGATGATGGAAGAGGATGGGGCGAAAAAGACAAAAAGGGCGGAAGGGCGAGAAAGGCGACAGTTTTGTCGTTTTCGCTCTTTTGCCCTTTTTGCTTCTCTCGACTTCCGTCGTCGAGGGGCCAATCTTTCGAATGCGTACCGGCGCCAGGGCGGAAGCGCGGAAACTTCCGGGTCGGTTTCCGCGTTTTCTCTGTGAATGCGGGCATACTCGCTTGAAAAGAAAAAATCCCCGCTTCGGGGAGAATGTTTTTTTCAATCACCGCTCGATATGCGGCGACAAATGTTATTATGGCCTCACGCTCACAAATGGTCACTGACGTATCGAATTGGAGAGGTGATATGAAATTGTATCTTTACGTTTCCCGCACATTGCGGGAAACGCAGTTCCCTTTCTCCCTCCTTCCCACCCGAAGCGCGCGCTACGCATGCGCGCGCCTGACGTTGCTCCTGTCGTTGATTTTCGCCGTCTTTTCCCCGGTTTTATCTCAACAACCCTCGAAACAGAACTCGCTGGAAAGCGTTCCGACCGCGGAATTCGCGCGCATGGTCCGTGAATTTTCCGAAGAGGGCGGATATTTCATGTCGGACAACTTCACTTCAAACGAGACCTCCTATCTGCACGTCATCGATAAACTTCGGGAGCTCGGCGTCACAGGCGGGGCTTACATCGGCGTCGGGCCGGAGCAGAATTTTACTTACATCGCCAAGATCCGCCCGCGCGTCGCGTTCATCGTGGACATCCGCCGCCAGGCGATGATCCAGCATTTGATGTACAAAGCGATCTTCCACCTCTCTCCCAATCGCGCGCAATTCATCTCGCGATTATTGAGCAAGCCATTGCCGAAAGAGGGAGTTCCCGCGCCCGAGGCGCCGGCGGCCGACCTGATGGCGTTCTTCGCCAAGGTCGCCGCCACCGATCAGACTTACGCGGCCAACCTCGCGGAGATCAAGAAGACAATTCAAGAAGAATTCCAGTTCCCGCTTTCGGACCGCGACCGCGAGAGCCTGGAATACGTCTACAAGAGCTTCCGCGAGAACGGCCTCGACATAGCTTTCCGCCTCGACGCGAGTTATTACGGCGGTTACTTTCCATCGCTCAAGGACCTGGCGCTTCAGACCGACCTGAACGGGAAGACAGGCAACTTCCTGGCCAGCGCGGATGATTACAATTACATCCGCGCCATGCAGAAGAAGAACCTGATCATACCCGTCGTCGGAGACTTCAGCGGGCCCAAGGCCTTGGCCGCCATCGGCGATTATCTGCGAAAGAACGGATTGGCCGTGACGTCGTTCTACACCTCGAACGTCGAGCAATACCTCTTCGACGGCGCGGTCTTCGACGGCTTCGCCAAAAACGTCAAGAAGCTGCCGATCGACGACAAGAGCGTGTTCATCAGAGCTGTGTTCCACATGCGCTACACCCACCCCGCGCGGAAGCAGGATCACATGTCGGTCACGCTGTTGCAGAGGATGAAAATTTTCCTGAAGGATTTCGACGAGGGCCTCTATCCGAGTTACAGAGAATTGATAGTGACAAATTACATCGCGCCCTAAAACAACAAACATTGAGACAATAGCCACAGAGGGCGCAGAGAACACAGAGAAGGAAGGCGTTTCAATCCGGCTCTCTGTGTTCTCTGCGCCCTCTGTGGCTATTGTCTCAATGTTACTGCCGCTCCAACGATCTGGTGGTGTGTTCGACGACGCTATGCTCCTTCGGCGTTTCCACTGGCGATCTGTAAACAGGGACGCTTTGCTGCGGAGGCAGGCTCGCGTTTTGTGGCGGCGGGCCGAAATAGGGCGGCTCGGTCTGGCGTTTCGGGGGGGGCGCGTTTTCATCGCCGAATAGCCGGTAATAAATCATCCAGAAAATTCCGGCGAGAAAGAGGGACGCTGGCAAAATCAGCGGCCCGGGGTTCTCGACGACAAAACAGAAGCCGAAGATCGGCAGGAACATCGCCAGGCTGAAGAAGACCATCTTGGCGCCACGGCGAATGCCCTGCTTGCGCTCGGAAGGCTGGCCGCTTCGAAGCGAGTTCGTTTGCGGCGCGTTCAAAGAGCCGCCCGGAACGCCGTCGCGCGCAAGCAGGTCGACCACGCCGTCCAGACGGAAGCCGCAGCTCGGACAAAATCTCACGCGATCGGAAGCTGGTTGATTACCGCATCTTGGACAATACATTTAAACCTCGCTTTAGCCACGGCCGAGAAAAGGCTGCTCGACATGCAACACCGTCGCTTCGAGCATGTTGACGTGCGGCGGAAGCTCGGCCATCGCGACCGCGGCCTGCGCGATCTCTCCCACGCTCATCATCGGCTCCGGATCGCCGGCGCGTTTCTCGACCATCACGTTGCCGGGGTTCAAAACGCCGCACGATATGCCGTGATCGCGGCCTTCGAGCGCCGCCACCTGAGTCAACCCCCACAGGCCATGTTTGGTCGTGCTATAGGCGGCTGAGCGCGGGCGCACTCGCTGCGAGGCGATTGACCCGATGTTGATGATACGCCCGCCGCGCTGCCGCTTCATAATTCGGAACGCCTCGCGCGTGCAGAGGAACGGGCCACGCAGGTTGACCGCGATGATTTGATCCCACGACTCGACCGACACTTCGTCAATCGGGCCGTAGCCAGCAAACGTGCCGGCGTTGTTGACCAGAATGTCCAGTCGCCCGAAACGATCCATCGCCCGGCGAAAAACCTCCTGAACCTGTCTCTCGTCGGTAACATCGGCGGGGACGGCCAGAGCGTCGGCGCCGTTCCGTTTCAAGGTTTCGGCCGTTTCGTCGAGCAACGCGGCGTCGCGGGCCGTCAGGGTCAAGGCCGCGCCCTCCGAGGCGAAAGCCTCGGCGATGCCGCGACCGATGCCCCGGTTCGCGCCCGTGATCAAGGCGATTTTACCTTCGAGTCTTCGCATCTACACCTCTCTATCTTGGCCTCTCTATCCTGGCCTCTCTATCCTTGTTCGATATTGCGCGGGTATACGCTCGGCTTCGGGGGCATTCTGAATGGCGCGCGGAGCGATGTCAATTTTTCCAACCCGGCCGGCGCCAATGGCGCGCCGGACCGCCGCCAGAGCCGAAGGTTTATTTACAGACAGGCTGCAGGCGCTTATCATCGCGCCACGACTTATGAAAATCGTTGGCGTAAACTTCGATCACATGCACATGGGCGATCTGCTGCGAATGGCGCACGAGCATCCGCGCGCAGAGATCGTGGGCGTTTGCGATGAAGCGCCCGAACGAATGCGGACGGCGGCGGCCAACTTCTCAATCCCGCCCGACCGCGTCTTCACCGATTACCGCCAATGCCTGGAGCGAACTAAACCCGACATCGCTATTCTCTGCCCCGCCACTGCGCGACACTCCGAATACGTCGAGAAGGTCGCGCCGTTCGGAGTCCACATTCTTGTAGAAAAGCCCATGGCCGCTTCGCTCGCGGACGCCGACGCGATGATCCGCGCGATGGAGGCCACGGGCAAAACGATGGCCATCAATTGGCCGCTGGCCTGGTACCCGACGCACCGAACCACGAAGCGTTTGATCGACGAAGGAATGATCGGCGACGTAATCGAGGTTCATTACTACGACGGCAATCGCGGTCCGCTCTATCACCTCGCGGACAAGATCGAGGTCAGCGACGAGGAGGTCGAGCGCCAGAAGCCTCACAGTTGGTGGTACAAACGGGCGAGCGGAGGCGGCTCACTGCTCGACTATCTGGGCTACGGCGTGACGCTCGGAACGTGGTTCCACGACGGGGGCGCGCCGATTGAAGTCACCACCGTCGTCGACGAACCGTCCGGATTGGAAGTCGACGAACACAGCGTGACCGTCGCCCGCTATGAATGCGGTTTGTCGAAATACGAGACGCGATGGGGCGCGTTCAGCGACCCGTGGACACATCAGCCGCAACCGAAATGTGGATTCGTAGTAGTCGGAAGCGCAGGCACGATCAGCAGTTATGACTTCGAGCCGGTTGTTCGCGTCCAGACTAAAGGGCGCTCGGAGGCGCATGAGATTCCGGTGGATCAATTGAAGCCACCCAACCAAAATCCGATCCAGTATCTGATCAATTGCCTGGAAACGGGCGAACCCGTGACCGGGCCGCTGTCGCCGGCGCTGAGTCGCACCGGGCAGCGAATCGTTGACACCGCCGTAATCAGCGCGCGCGAAAAACGCACGGCGCCGTTGATCGGCTAGGCGGAGTAACGCTTAACCTCTTCGCCGCGTTATCGGCGCCTGAGTTTAGCCGTGGGTATATGGCCTTTGAAAATTAAACGCAACCACGCAATCCAACGTAGGGGCGGGTTTTCCCCGCCCCTGTCGCTCGGGTCACAAACCAGGGCGGGGAAAACCCGCCCCTACACCCATGGTTGTATTCAATTCTCAAACACCATCAACCCACGGCTACAATCAAACTGACGCTAACGCGGCGAAGAATCTGAGTCTTTACAACGAGGATGCAAATATGCCCGCCCCCCTGGGGGACGATTACGGCTTGAGCAAACCGCAGACGGGCGCGCTGATCGGAGCGCCCGTCCTGCCTTATCAGCCGCGAAATCCGAAGGCCTATAATCCTGCGATCGGCGTCATCGGCTGCGGCGGAATAGCCGTACAGCACCTGAACGCATACCGCCACGCGGGTTTCCGCGTCACCGCGCTGTGCGACCACACGGAAAGCAAAGCTCGCGCTTATCAGGAGAGGTTTTATCCGGACGCGACGGTCACGACCGATTACCGCGAGTTGCTACGGCGCGACGAGATCGAGGTCATTGACGTCACGACCCATCCTGAGGATCGAGTCGAAATCATCGAAGA
>Ga0207428_10004083_pt1 | contig 13985 bp, 13 predicted proteins | sample RhiMethybrSRZTD1_FD_187600 | JGI IMG/M metagenome (GOLD analysis project Ga0207428, IMG submission 187600) | Populus rhizosphere microbial communities from Tennessee, USA - Rhizosphere MetaG P. TD hybrid SRZTD1 (SPAdes) (version 3) | ecosystem: Host-associated > Plants > Roots > Rhizosphere >... | reverse complement strand
CGGCGCTGAACGCCATCGGCTGGAACATGAACGCGCCCACGGACGATGGGACCGCCCCCTGCGTGGCGAGCTTCACCGTCAGCGACGTCGCGTTCGTGACTGCGCCGTAGTCGGTTCATCGAGCCGCCCCGCCACCGCGGCGGGGCGGCAGCGATCGCGTGTTACGTTCCGCGCGTTGCCTCCACTCCGAAATCCGGGACCTCGATTCTTGGGATTCATCGGTGTGCTGGGGGCCGCGGCCCTCGGTTGCGCTCACGAAGCGTCGACGCCGACGCCGACGCCGATCGTGCTGCGGATCGAGACGCACGACGATGTGGTCCGCGCGTGCGTGCCGCCCCGTGCCGAGGTCTCGGCCAGCGGTGAAGTGTCTCAGCAGCTGAAGCAACTGCTGGCACGCGAGATGTCGGAGGGCGCGTTTTACGAGCTGTCGACCGAGATTCGCGCCGGCCGTTCGGGAGGTCTTCCACCTGGGGCCGAGGGTGCGTTGCGCGCCGTGGTGCGGGAGCAGCCCGTGGCCGCGCAGTTCGACGAGGTCGCGGAGCTGTCACGCCAGCTCGCGGACCACGACAAGAAGGACGATGCCTACCAGAAGTCGTCCGCCGGCCAGACGAGCTTCGCGGAGCTGACGCTTCGTCGGTCCCTCGCCATCCACAAGGCCGCCCGCGACGGCCGGCGCTGTCTGGGCGAGCTGGCGGAGCGGCTCGCATCGCAGGCGAATTCTCCTCGCTGACGGCGAGCCGGCCAGTCCCGCAGTTCGCATGTTAGTTTCCCGCGCGTTGGCTCAAGCACAGGAGAGATCCATGACGAAGACGATGATGAAAATGATGCTCGGCACGGCCGTGTTGGTCGGCGTGGCGGTGGTCTCGTACCAGGCGGGCGCGGCGAAGGCGAAGGTCGCGATCCAGACGGCCGCTCCCGACATCAAGTGGGAGCCGCTGATGGGCGGTCCGCTGCAGATCGCGAAGTTGTGGGGCGACCGCGAGAAGGGTCCCGAATACGCGATGCTGCTCAAGATGCCGGCCGGCGCGGATTCCGGCATGCACGCGCACACGGCCGACTACCACGGGCTCGCCGTCCAGGGCACCTGGGTTCACACCGTCGAGGGCGACGCCGCCTCGGTGAAGGACCTGCCGCCCGGGTCGTACGTGTTCCAGCCCGGCAAGCAGATGCACCAGGATGTGTGCAAGGGCAAGGTGGACTGCATCGTCTTCGTGCACCAGCACGGCAAGGGCGACTTCATCCCGGCCAAGAAGCCGGCTGCCGACAAGGCGGCCGCTCCGGCGGCAGCGCCCGCTCCGGCGGCAGCGCCCGCGGCGCCGGCCGCCCCCGCCAAGAAGTAACGATCGAAAACTGATCACGGGTCGTCCGTTCATCCGGACGACCCGTTCTCTCTCGTCGTAGCTGCGCGCCTTGGATGGCGCTTCGATCAGGGCGAGCCGCTCAGGTGGGCGGCGGCATGATGCAGACGGTGCCGACGCCCTGCACGTTGGCGCAGGCGAGGTTCGCGGCGCACGTGCCGCTGGTGACCGTGCCCGACCCGCAGCAGGGCTGACCGAGCGCGCCGCAGGCCATGCAGGCCGCCGGGCCCGCGCCCGGATCGATGCACCGGAACCCGGTGCTGCACGTGCCGCCACCACCACCGCAGCACGCCTGGCCCGCGCCGCCGCAGGCAGCGCACATCATGGTGTTGCCGGTGCCGTCGACGCACTGGCCGCCGGCCTGGCAGGTGTCGCCGGGGCAGCAGGCCGCGCCGACCGCGCCGCAGTTCATGCAGACGTTGGGGCCGGTCGGCGGGTTCGCGCAGCCGAGACCCGCGCTGCACGTGTTGCCCGCGCAGCATTCCTGGCCGCTGGCGCCACACGGCTGGCAGGTATCGTCGCCGGTGCCGGTAGCGGGAGGCTGGCAGGAATGCCCGGCGCTGCACTGGTTGGCCGCCGCGCCACCGCAGCATTGCTGCCCATTACCGCCGCAGACCTGGCAGACGGGCAGCGCAACGCCGGGCGGATCCACGCAGACGTGGCCGGTCGAGCAGGTATCAGCGCCGCCGCCGGTACCCGGGCAGCAGGGCTGCCCCGTTCCGCCGCAGGCCGCGCACGTGGTGCCGCCGCCTGTGGCGGCTGGGATGCACGCGGCGCCGCTCTGGCAGTTGTCGCCGGGACAGCAGGCCGTGCCGACCGCGCCGCAGTTCATGCAGGTACTGGGGGTGGTGGTGCCGGGCGGGTTCGCGCAGCCGAGGCCCGCGTTGCAGGTCATGCCCGCGCAGCAGTTCTGACCGTTGCCGCCGCAGGTGGCGCCGCCGGATCCGCCGACCGCGCCGCCGGATCCACCGACCGCACCGCCGGTTCCGCCGCGTCCGGCGGCTCCACCGCCGGATCCGCCGACCGCGCCACCGGTTCCGCCGCGTCCGGCGGCTCCGCCGCCAGCTCCGGCGACCGCGCCGCCGCCACCGCCACGTCCAGCGGCTCCGCCGCCGGCTCCGGCGACCGCGCCGCCGCCACCGCCACGTCCAGCGGCTCCGCCGCCGGCTCCGGCGACCGCGCCGCCGCCACCGCCGCGCCCGGCTGCTCCGCCGCCGGCTCCGCCGACCGCGCCGCCGGCTCCGCCGGCCACGCCGCCGCTACCCGCGGCGCCGCCGCCGGTGCCCGCGGTGGCGCCGCCGCCGGTGCCCGCCGTGGCGCCGCCGCCCGTGCCCGCGGTGGCTCCGCCCCCCGTGCCCGCGGTGGCGCTGCCGCCTCTGCCGCCCGCCGCGGACCCGCCGGTGCCGGCTGTTCCGGTCGTGACAGGGTCGTCACCGCAGTTGACGAACCCGAGCAGCAGGGTCGCCAGTCCGAGTCGCCACACTACGTTCAACGGCTTGGTCGCTTGGTTCATGGGGCGGAACCTCCGAATGAGTCGCACATTAGTGCCAATCACGTGCGAGAGTCATCATCGATCGCAACGACGGTGTCAAAGAAAGCGCCCCCCCATTTCGCCGGTTTTCGCCCCTTTCGGGAACGGCGCGGCGCGTGATGCCGCAGGACGCGTGTGGCATCGTTGCGATCCCGTCGGATCCTGCTGGTGCCGTGACCGAGATCGCATGCGTGACGAGCCCGCGCTGATCGAGGCCATCAAGGCGATTCACGAGGCGATCCGCGCCGAAGTCGTCGCGGCGTGCGCGCGCGCGTCGGCCGACGAGCTGGCGGCGGTGACCGGCAAGCAGGCGGGCGACGTGATCTATGCGGTCGATCGCCTGTCGGAAAAGGTGCTGGTCGATCGCTTCGCCGCCCTCGCCGCCCGCTGGCCGTGCCTGCTGGTCGCGGAGGGACTGGGCGCGGACGGGCGCCGGATGTTGCCGGAGGGGACACCGGAGAGCGCCGTGGAGATCGTCGCGCTCGTCGACCCGATCGACGGCACGCGCGGCCTCATGTATCAGAAACGGTCCGCCTGGATCCTGACCGGCATCGCGCCTTACCGCGGCGGCGGCGAGACGCTGGCGGACATCCGCGTCGCCGTGCAGACCGAGATCCCGCTGGTCAAGCAGCACCTCACCGACACGTTGTGGGCGGTGGCGGGCGAAGGCGCCCGCGCGGAGCGGTTCAATCTGATGGCGGGCACGCGCGCGCCCCTCGCGCTGCGGCCATCGCAGGCGACGACCGTCGCGCACGGCTTCGGCGGCCTCGCCAAGTTCTTCTCGGGCACGCGCGCCGAGCTGGCCGCCATCGACGATGCGGTCGTGCGCCGCTTGCTCGGCGAAGGCGGCGATGACGGCGACCCGCTGGTGTTCGACGACGAATACCTGTCCTCGGCGGGTCAGCTCTACGAGCTGGCCGTCGGCCACGATCGCTGGACAGCGGACCTGCGCCCTCTCCTGCAGCCGGCCCGCCGCGCCGCCGGCCGCGCGCCGATCTTCTGCGCGCATCCCTACGACCTGTCGTGCGAGCTGATCGCGCGCGAGGCCGGCGTCATCGTGACCGACCCGCGCGGCGCGCTGCTCGCCGCCCCGCTGGACGTTACCGCCGACGTCGCCTGGCTGGGTTTCGCGAACGCGTCGCTCGCGAATTCGGTCGGCGGCGCGCTGACGGCGGAGCTTCGCGCGCGCGGGCTGATCTGATGGACGTGTGACGGGAATATCTCGCTGTCCAAGCTCAGCAGCGTCCATGAAATGGGAGGGCATCGGAATGGCCGGCGCGCTTGAAAAAAACTGGGCGGAGGCGTCACATAGAGGGATGGGGATGCGCGGGCTGCTGAAGTTTTTCGGGTTGGCGCCGCCGGTGCTGGCGCTGGTGTTGGCGATCGGTGGAGGAACGGCGGTCGCCGAGAAGAACAAGTGCGGCTGTACGCGCAACGAGTCGAACAACACCTGTTCGTGCGCGAAGGGGGCGAAGTGCGGCTGCCCGGGCGATTGCGAGCCCAAGGGGTGCGAGGAGAAGCGCGAGCAGCAGATGAAGCGGGAGATCGAGGCCGAGACCAAGAAGGCGGCCGAGGCCGATCGCAAGCACAAGGCGTCGAGCGGCAGCGAGACCAAGACGGTCAGCGCCAAGGTGGATAAGTCGGAGAAGTCCAACGGCGACAACGGGAAGGCCGAGGCCGCCAGCGGACCGAAGATGAGCGCCGCGCAGACCAAGCAGCTCGGGAAGCTGCTCGACGGCTACCTGAAGCAGCACCCCGACGCGCGTTCGAAGAACGCCGAGGAGCTGCGCAACGAGTTGACGCTCACACCGCGCTGAAGTTCGCGGCGGGCGCGGCGGCGAAATCGAGGAGGCTGGCGGCCTGCGCCGGCGCGGGCGCCGGGCTGCCGAGCAGGTCGGCGATGATCTGGGCGCGCGCGGCGTAGCGCAGGCCCGACGCCTCCCACGTCCCGTCGAACACGAACGGGTCGAACGCGTCGATGAGCAGCAGGTTCGCCCCGGTGTCTGTGGCTTCGGCGCCGAGGATGGCGGCGACGCGTTCGGGGTTGTCGACGTAGGCGGCGACGACGCCGGGCAGCGCGGTCCCCGACAGCGCCGCCGCGCCGGCCCGTGCGGTCAGCGCGTGCGGGATCTGGGCGTCGCGCAGGCGCACCAGCGCGCCCGGGACGCCGTACGGGTGCGCCACCGGCACGAACCGGTGCGCCTCGCCGAAGCGGTAATCCTCGGCCCAGCGCCGGAGCAGGCGCGCCAGGTGGACGGCCTGGACCGGCCCGCGCGGCTCGCGTTCGATCAGCTCCTCGCGGTGGAAGAGATCCAGCAGGCGCGACACGTACCCCGGATCGGTGCCGGCGATCGCCGCGAGCTGGCGCACGCCCAGCGGCAGGGCGCCGTCGGCCAGCGCGCGCACCAGGCGGCAGGCCTTGGGGGCGTGCAGGGACCGCGACGACCGCGGCACAGCCCACGGGCTGCGCTCGTCGCCGCGCGACGCGATGAGCACGGTCGGGCGATCGAGGACGAGCCGCATGTTCCCGCACAGGTCGACGTAGCCGATCCCCTCCTCGGCCAGCCGCTCGCGCGTGCGCGCCCCCAGGAACGGCGCGACGACGACGAACGCATCGGCGGCGGCCGTCCGGAGCGAGCCGGCGACCTCGCCGACCAGGCGCGGATCCAGCTGGCGGCGGGCGCCGATGGCCAGCGCGGCGCTGGCTCCGGCCGGCGTCCGGATGGTCAGCCGGGCGTCGGCGACGTCGTTGGTCTTCGTCGCGACGTTCGTCGACCAGTGCCCGGGAAGGACCCGCTGAATTTGCTCCACCGCATGGCGGATGACGATGTTGTCGCTGGGGGTGTTGTTGCTCATCCTGGACAACAGCGTCATCCCAGACAACGCCCCAGTCCAATTTTTGCCGGGATGTCGGGCTCGCGACCCTGCGATCGCGCTCGCGCGTGTTGTCCGGCGGCGGACAAACGCGACGGCGTGCCCGAAGGCTGACGGACAAGCGATAGTAAACAGTGGTAAAGTTTCCCGTTCCGGATGGCGAAGCACGGCCGCTACAACATCGTTCGGCGCGTCGCGGATGGCGGCATGGCCGAAATTTTCCTGGCGACCCAGCTGGGCCGGGAGGGCTTCCAGAAGCCCGTGATCCTCAAGCGGATCCACAGCACCATCTATGCGGACCCCCAGTTCCGCAACATGTTCATCGACGAGGCGCACATCTCGATGAGCCTCGCCCACAGCAACATCGCCCAGGTGCTGGACCTCGGCGTGGCCCAGGGCCGGTACTTCCTGGTCCTGGAGCTGGTCGACGGGTGGGACCTCGGACGCGTCATGCAACGCGCCGCTTCCGCCGGTACGCCGCTGCCGCGCGAGCTCGGCCTGTACATCGCGGCCGACGTCTGCCGCGCGCTCGCCTACGCGCACAGCAAGACCGACGGCACCCGGCCGCTCGGCATCGTCCACCGCGACATCAGCCCGCACAACGTGCTGCTGTCCGAGCAGGGCGAGATCAAGCTGACCGACTTCGGCATCGCCAAGGCGATGAACAAGCGCGAGCAGACCGGCACCGGCGTGGTCAAGGGCAAGGTCGCGTTCATGTCGCCGGAGCAGGCGATGGGCAAGCCGATCGACCAGCGTTCGGATCTGTTCTCGCTCGGGACGGTTCTCTATCTACTGATGGTGCGCTCGCGCCCGTTCGAGGGGCCGACCGATCTCGAGACGTTGCTGCGCGTGCAGAAGGGCGACTTCACGCCGCCCGAGGCCGTCGCGCCCGATCTCGAGCCCGAGGTGGCGGCGATCATCAACCGCGCGCTGAAGCACGACGTGAACGAGCGATACCAGAGCGCCGACGAGATGCTGGCCGACATCGAGCACGTGTTGCGCACCGTGTTCCGTCCCGTCGGTCAGACCGAGCTCAAGCGCTGGCTCGCCGAGCTGTCGTCGCACGACGGGCTGTCGTCGATCTTGAAAGCGACCGGGCGCCAGACCGTCAGCCGCACGGGGACCGGCGAGCTCGACGGCAAAGACGTCGTGCTGTCGGATTCGCAGGAGCTGCTCGAAGACGAGATCGACGGCGAGGCGCGGACGTCGCTGGCCGTCGTCGAGGCGGCAGGCGGCGGGCGCATGCGGATGTCCCGGCAGCGGCCGGCGGCGAACATGGGCCTGGAGCTTCCGGTTCCGCGCGACGCGGAGGCCGACCTGAACGGGCGTCCCAGCGAGGAGCTGACCGCGCTGCCGATCTCCGAGACCGAGGAGCGGCCGGGCCGGCGCGCGCGCAGCGGCGGCGGCTTCTTCAAGCTGCTGTTTGTCGCCGCGCTGCTGGTCGGCGGCGCCTGGATCGGCGGCAAGTACTGGCCGGAGATCAAGGCCCGGCTCGATGGCGAGGGCGATCAGGCCGGAGCCGGCGCGAGCCCGTCCACCGGCGCGACGGAGGCCAAGCCGGCGTCCGAGAAGCAGAAGCCCGCCCCGGAGCCGGCCGCTGTCGCGCCGCCGGAACCGGCCGCGCGCGCGGGCGGGCAGGGGACCGCCGCCGCCGTGGAGGCCAAGCAAGAGGCCAAGCAAGACGGCAAGGTCGACGACAAAGACGAAGGCAAGAGTGAGAAGGCCGCGCCGGCGCGCCGCTCCCGCCAGGCCACGGTGAAGGAAAAAGATCACATCCGCCCGCCGACGATCGACCTCAAGAGCATGATGGCGCCCGACCCGTCGCAGCTTCCGCCGACGCCGCCGCCCGAGCCTGTCAGGCCGCCGCCCCCGTCCGAGCCGCCCGCCCAAGAAAACCCGTAGGGACGCAGGGGCCCGGCCGTCGCGAAGGGCCTCGGGCCTCCGGCTTCGGGCCTCGGGAACAGGCAATGGCGTCACCATCGTGACGCGTCAGACCCTGGGTGCGCAGTCCGAGGTCCGAGGCCCGAGGTCCGAGGCCCTTTCCTTCGCCGGCTTTCTCCATTTCCGCCCAGCCGTGTCGATTGAGGCAGCTGGTCGGAAACAGCAGTCCCCAAAGGAGAAGCCATGAAACGGTCTTCGGTGGTCTTCGGTATGACGGCAATGCTCGCGGGCACGTCGCTCGTCGGCTGCAAGTTGATGGACGATGATTTCGCGGGCAGCACGCCCACCGCGGAGAACGTCGCGCTCGCTGTTCCGGCCAGCACGCAGCGCGCGCTCACGGCGGGTGACGGCACCAAGGTCAGCGCGCTGCTCGGCGAGGAAGCCGGCAGCTACCAGCTGACGCGCGCGGTGACCGGGATCGTCAACGGCGCGACCGGCCTGGTGCTGGTGCTGGTGAAGACCATCGTCAGCTATCCGCCGACCAGCCACCACGGCGACACGGCCGTGTGGGGACCGCACAGCGAGCCGCTCGACAAGAACGCCTGGCGGCTGACCGTCACGCGCGTCGAGCCGCACGTGTTCAGCTGGGCGCTCGACGGCAAGCCGAAGGCGGCCGGCGACAACGCGTTCGTCACGCTCCTGTCCGGCGTGCACACGCGCGCCGTCAACGGCCACGGCCGCCCGATCGAGAACTACGGCTCAGGTACGTTCCTGGTCGACTGGGACATGGCGCAGACGCTGCCCGATCACGGCGACGCCGTGGGCGTCGCGCAGTTCACGTATTCGCGCACCGCGCCCGACGCCGTCACCACGATCGACGTCGACTTCCAGGGCATCAAGGACGACCCGCCCGCGGCCGAGCTCTACGATGCGATCTACCGCTACACCGCGACGCCGGGCGCGGGCGGCGACCTCAAGTACGCCGCGAAGCGTGACTACTATCCCGATCCGCATCCGTCCGGCACGGCAAAGGAGGACCTCACCATCCACAGCCGCTGGCAGGAGACCGGCACCGGCCGGACCGACTACCAGCTGACGGGCGGCGAGGTCGCGGCCGACGGTATCGCGCCGGTGTCGGTGTCCGAGTGCTGGGACATCGGCTTCCTGTCTACGTATCTCAATGTGTCGTACGATCACGCGGGGGACTGGGGCGTGGAGACGAGCTGCTCGTTCCCGACCGCCTCGTTCCTGGCGCCTTCGCTTTGAGGAACCCTCTCCCCGACCCTCTCCCACTTCGTGGGAGAGGGAGAATAAGGTCTCCGGGGTCGGATGCGGCCCCGGGGCGGACGCCCGAATGAGCACACAACCTCGACTACAGGTGATTGATGGGGGGAAGCCGTCCGATTCGCGGGCGGCGCTGAGAGAGCTCTACACCCAGTACGGAGGAACCGTGTACGGCCGCTGCCAATATCTGCTCGGCGATCGAACCAAGGCGGAGGACGCGATGCAGGACGTGTTCGCCAAGGCGCTCGGTCACTGGCACGAGTTCCGGAACGAGGCGTCGCCGCTCACCTGGCTGGTGCGGATCGCGACCCACCACTGCCTGAACGTGCTGCGCGCGGAGCGCGCGCCCTGGCACAAGCGGTTCGAGCGCGAGACGCGCGCGCGGGGCGAGGGCCACGGCGGCGCTCAGCTGTTCGAGGATCGCGAGGCGGTGCAGAAGCTGCTCGCGAAGCTGGACGTCGAGACGCAGCAGGCGGCGATTCATTACTTCGTCGACGAGATGACGCTGGAAGAGGTCGCGGCGGCGATCGGCCGATCGATACCGACCGTGCGCAAACGGCTGGGCAGCGTGATGGCGCTGCGCGAGAAAGATCAAGCAACTGAAGGTGACGCATGAACTCCGCAAATCTGGCGACTGAACACATCGGAGAGCTGACGCTGCGGCGGCGGCGGGCGGGCGAGGCGCTGGGGCCGGAGGGGCCGGCGATCGACGCGCACGCGACGTCGTGCGCCGACTGCCGGTCGCGCATCCGCGCGCTCGACGAGGAGCAGCGCCGCTTCGAGCAGGAGATCTCGTTCGACCGTTTCGCCGCAGGCGTCGAGCGGGCGGAGCGCGGCGCGAGCAAGGCGAAGGCGCGTCGCCCGATGCGGACCAGCGTCTGGCTGGCGCCGATGCTGGCGATGGCCGCGTGCCTGGTCGCGATGGTGACGTTCGTTCCCCGGCCGGTCATCGAAAAGCCGACGAACCGGTCGAAGGGCGCTGGCGACGCCGGCGGCATCATCGTGCGCGTCGCAGGCACCAACGGCCAGCGGACGGCCGACGTCGCCGCGATCGAGGCGCTCGCGCGCGGCGAGCGGCTGCGCATCGGCTATCAACCGGGTCGTCACCACTACCTGCTGTCGCTGTCGATCGACGACCGCGGCGAGGTGACGCCGCTCTATCCGGAGCGCGGTCCCAGCCTGACCGTGCCCGACGGCTCGAGCAGCGCGACGCGTTTTCTCCCCGACAGCCTGGAGCTGACGGGGAAGGGGACCGAACGGATCATCGTCGTGCTGTCGGATCAGCCGATCGACGTCGAGATCGCGCGCCGGGCGGCGCGCGCCGCCTACCAGAAGGCCGGGGGCAACCTGGCGCGCATGAGCAACCTCGAGCTGCCGGGAGAGCAGTTCGTGCGGACGTTCGCGAAGCCGTAAGGGAGGACGGGATGGGTAGGTTCCCTGTCAGGTTCGCGCTGCTCGCGCTGCTCGCCATCACGGCGGCGGCGTCGACCGCGCGCGCGCAGGGGCTGCGGCGGTTCGCGATCGTGGCGGGCAACGACACCGGCGGCGGCGACACGAAGTCGCTGCTCTACGCCAGCGCGGACGCGCGCAAGGTGCACGAGATCCTCACCCGCCTCGGCGGCGTGAAGCCGGAAGACGCCACGCTGCTGATCGGCGCCAGCGCGTCGCAGATGCTGAGCGCGATCGTCGCGGTCGAGATGCAGGCGGCCGAGGCCGCGAGACGCGGCGAGCGCACGGCGCTGCTCTTCTACTACTCCGGTCACGCCAAGGACGGCGCCCTCCGGCTGGGCGAGACGCGCATCCCGGTCGACGGCATCAAGGCGCGCATCGCCTCGTCGCCGATCGACGTGCGGATCGCGATCCTCGACTCGTGCAAGTCGGGCGCGTTCACGCGGACGAAAGGGGCGCGCAAGGCGCCCGCGTTCGAGATCCAGTCGGAGAGCCCGCGCGACGCCAAGGGGATGGTGATCCTCACGTCCAGCACCTCCGACGAGGATTCGCAGGAGTCGGACACCATCGGCGGCAGCTACTTCTCGCACCACCTGGCGAGCGGCCTGCTGGGCGGCGCGGACAAGTCGGGCGACGGGCGGGTGACGCTGTTCGAGGCATACGCTTATGCCTACGACCGCACCGTCGCCGACACGGCCGAGAGCGCGGCCGGCGCGCAGCACCCGACGTTCAGCTACGACCTGGCCGGCAACGGCGACCTGGTGCTGACCGACGTCGCCGTGCGGCACGAGGGCGTCTACCTTCCACGCGAAGCGCCCAGCGGGGTCTACTTCATGGTGGACGGCAAGGGCTTCGTCGCAGCGGAGATCAGCAAGGCCGACGGTGTCGACCGCCGCGTCGCGCTGGCGCCCGGCCACTACCGCGTGAAGCGCCGGCTGCCGGACCGGCTGCGCATCGGCGAGATCGACGTGCCGCGCGGCCAGCTGGTGGCGCTGGCGGAGGCGCGGCTGCGCGACGCGCCGTTCTCCGACGATCCGGTCAAGGGCGCGGGCCGCGTCGACCTGACGTCGCGCTGGTCGCTGGGTGCGGGCGCGACCTACCAATCCGTTTTCGCAGCGCCGAGCGGCGCCAGCCTATTCCCACCGACCGGTATGCTGGCCGTCGACTTGTCGCTGCGAAACTTTTTGCGGCGCGACTGGATCTGGAGCTTCGACGTCGCTGCCGGCTCGGCCGACGGCGTCGTCACCAGCGTCGGCGCGCCGTTCAAGTTCAGCGAGGTGTCCCTGGCGTCGTCGCTGCTGGTCGAGTGGCCCGGCCGTTACATGACGCCGTTCGTCGGCGGCCGGATCGCGATGTTGCTGATGGGGCGGCGCTTCACCGACGACATCTATCCCCAGCAGTTCTTCTCGACGCTGTCACCGGGCCTGGTCGGCGGCGCCGCCTTCCGCGTCATGAAGAACACCAGTCTCGTTGCGCGGGGCCGCTTACACTATCTTCTCTACAACATCGACGAGGACCGCTCCCTCGGTTACTGGGAGCTTGCTGCAATGGTGTCGTATGACTTGTAAATCTTTTCTCCCTCTCCCTCTTGCCGGAGAGGGCCGGGGTGCGGGCAAGCCGCTCTGGGTCGCCTTCGTGCTCCTGCTCTCGACGCTCGCCGCGTGCGGCAACTACTCGAACGAAGATCTCGAGTACATGAACGCCGTGCCCGCGCGCGTCGACATCGCCGCGGTCATCCCGCGCTCGCTGATCCTGCCCGCCAACGAGGCCGAGCTGTCGCGCCTGACGCACGACGTGATCAACGCGTTCAACGGCGCGCTGCTGTTCCTCGAGGCCGCCGACGTGATCCGGCGGTATCAGCCGACCAGCCGCATCCCGCACGGCCGCGTCTGGGGACCGGCGCAGATGGAGGAGCATCCCGACTGGCAGTGGCGCTTCAGGATCACCCGCGATCCCGCCGCGCCCGACGTGTTCAGCTACTGGTTCGAGGTGCAGCGGTTCGACGGGGGTGACGTGTGGATTTCGTTCATCGAGGGCACGTTCGTGGCCACCGGCGGCGTCCGCAGGGGAACGGGTCACTTCCACATCGGGACCGACGGCCTGCGCGCGGGCGGCTTTCCGGTCGACATCAACGCCAAGGGCGAGCTGCTCAAGGACCTCGACGTCGAGTACTCGACCGCCGAGTTTCCGATCTGGGTCAAGATGCACATGGTGCTCTACACGGACGCGGGGCTCGGACTCTTCAAGGACACGGTCATGATCGACTACCGCCACGAGGCGCAGTCGAACGGCCAGGGGGCGATGGAGTTCTCGGGCACCGACTCCAAGACCGGGTGGACGCTCAGCATCGTCAGCCGCTGGATGTCGACCGGCACGGGACGGGCTGACGCCCGGGCGATCAACGGGGCGGGGGTCGACATGACCCGCACCCAGTGCTGGGATGACTCGTTCAGGCAGACCTACGACTACACGCCGTGGGACCAACCTCCGGATCCCATCGAAGAGGGCAGGATCGAAGATTGCCCTGATATTTCAACGCTTTAGTGTCGGTCACGCGATGCCCTGGCGGGCATCACAGCGCTATGGACCAAAGGTAGGCAACTGTCGTACGATGTCGTTCCCCGCGAGGTCAGCAGCAAGCGGGAGAAGGACGACGAACTTGGCCGAGCACTTCCGGAGAATCGATCCCCGCTACGACCGGCAGCTGGAGATCGAGGTCCTGTTCGAGGGCAAGAAGCAGACCTCGCAGACGCGCAACATCTCGCTGGGTGGTCTCTATCTGGAATCCGCGTCTCCGCTTCCGATCGGCACCACCGTTCAGCTTCGCTTCCTGCTTCCGACACAGCCCGAACCCGTCGAGGTTGCGGGCGACGTGCGCTGGGTCGTCAAGAAGGGCGCCGGCGATCAGTCCGGCATCGGGATCCGTTTCCAGGGCCTGCGCGCCCGCGACGTCTGGGCGCTGAACCGCTACTTCCAGAGCGCGTAGCGCTCGCGTCGTCAGAACAGCACGCCGGCGGTCGCGCCGACGATGCTGGCCAGGCTGCTGGCGGCGCCCGAGGTGCAGACGCCCTGTGAGAAGCTGGTCGGGCAGACGTTGTTCCCGTTTCTGAGGTCGAAGGCGAGCAGCACGCCCATCGAGGTGGTCGCCGATACCCGCAGAAAGACGCCGGCGGCCACTCCGAAGACCACGCCTGGCTGAGTGCTGCTTGTCGTGAAGCCCATCGCGGCGAGCTCGGTGTCCACGATGAAGACCCCGACCTTGGGTCCCACCACGAACTCGAGCAGCCGGACCGGCACTTGAAGCAGCGGGGCGAAAGCGAGGCTGATCGAATACTCCCGGAAGCCGCTCCCGGCCCCATTGACGTTGCTGATGTCGAGGGTCACGTCCGCGTTGAGGGAGAGCAGGTCGTTCAGGCGGCCCCCGATCAGGCTGCCGAAACGCATGCCGGGACCGTAGGCCGTCGCATCGGTGTTCTGGTACGAGTGCACGCCGAGATAGGGGAGCGCGAGGACACGTCGCTTCAGCCGCGGCCGCCTGGGCGGCACCGGTGGCAACGGTGGCGGGGGCGGGTAGTACCAGCCGAGCAGCTGCGGCGGCGCGTAGGAGT
>Ga0207428_10004080_pt1 | contig 13990 bp, 12 predicted proteins | sample RhiMethybrSRZTD1_FD_187600 | JGI IMG/M metagenome (GOLD analysis project Ga0207428, IMG submission 187600) | Populus rhizosphere microbial communities from Tennessee, USA - Rhizosphere MetaG P. TD hybrid SRZTD1 (SPAdes) (version 3) | ecosystem: Host-associated > Plants > Roots > Rhizosphere >... | reverse complement strand
CGAAGGGTTGCGCGTGGTTGACGCTTCGATCATTCCGATTCAAATCACCGGACACACGAACGCGCCGACTATCGCGGTTGCGGAGAAGGCTGCGGATCTGATCAAGGGCCATTCTTGACACCGCCGCCATCGCCGCCTACCATTCACGTTTGTTCACAACGAGCCAATAGCTCAGCCCTGCGAACGTTGCGCTTCGCGGGGCTTCTGCTATTAAAGCGGTTATAAGGTAGTTGCGCGCAATACGGAAATCCCGGCCAAAAATTTGAAGGCGGTAAGAAAAATGTCAGTTCAGGTAAAAAGACGTGTAGGTATTCTCGGCGCGACCGGGACGGTCGGCCAAAGGTTGATTCACATGCTGCGCGATCACCCGTATTTCGAGGTGACCGCGCTCGCGGCTTCAGGCCGCTCCGAAGGAAAGCGCTTCGCTGACGTTTGCAATTGGAAGCTCCCTGTTGAAATGCCCGAAGCGGCCAGGGATATAAAAGTCTTCGGCTGTAAACCGCCGCTCGATTGCGACCTTGTGATTTCGAGTTTGCCGTCGGACATCGCGGTCGAGGCCGAAGTCGCGTTCGCCGCCGCCGGCTTTCCCGTCATCAGCAATTCGTCGTCATATCGGATGCCTGCGGACGTGCCGCTGGTAGTTCCCGAGATCAACCCCGATCACCTGGACGTCATTCCCGCGCAGAAGAAGAACCGCGGTTATGATCGCGGCTATCTCGTCACCAACGCCAACTGCACGACCATCGGCCTGGTGATGGCGCTCGCGCCTCTGCATCAGGCTTTCGGCGTCGAAGCCGTGATGATGACCTCGATGCAGGCCATCTCGGGCAAGGGCTATCCCGGCGAGGCCTCGATGGACATCATTGACAACGTGATGCCGTTCATCGACGGCGAAGAAGAGAAGGTCGAGGTCGAGCCGCAGAAGATCCTCGGCAGGTTTAGGGGCGAGAAGATCGAATCGGCCTCGTTCAAAGTAAGCGCGCAATGCAACCGAGTCCCCGTCCAGGACGGCCATCTCGAATCGGTGCGGGTGAAGTTGAGCAGTCAAGCGACGGTCGAACAGGTCGTCGAAGCGCTGTCGAATTTCACCGGCTTGCCGCAGGAGTTGAAATTGCCGACCGCGCCCGCGCGCCCGGTGATCGTCCGTTTTGAAAAAGACCGCCCGCAGCCGCGATTGGACCGCGACGCCGAGAACGGAATGGCCACGGTGGTCGGGCGAATCGCGAAAGACACCATCTTCGATTTCAAGTTCACGCTCATCAGCCACAACACGATTCGCGGCGCGGCCGGCGCGGCGCTGCTGAATGCGGAGCTGTTGGTGGCGAAAGGACTTCTGTAGATGTCAGATGTTAGATGTCAGATGTCAGCAAGCCTGGCGTGTGACTTCTAGCATCTGACATCTGACATCTGACACCTGACATCTATGCTGATTGTTATGAAATTCGGCGGCACTTCGGTCGGAAGCGCCGAACGCATCGCCCAGGCCGCCGACCTCGCGGTCAAGGGCGCTAAAGAAGGTCACAGAGTCGTCGTGGTCACTTCGGCGATGGGCGGGGTGACGAACAAGCTCATCGCCGCGGCGCAGAACGCCGTCGGCGGTTATTACCACAAGACTGTCAGCGACGACGTGCACGAGCCGCACCGTCAGGCCATACACATGCTCACGCCCAGCGACGCCGCGCGGCGCCGCGAGGCCATCGAGATGGTGCGCCAGAGGATCGAGCGTTTCGAGACCTTGTGCAAGGGGCTGACGATGGTGCGCGAGTTAACTCCGCGCACGCTCGACGCGATCTCCGGGCTGGGGGAAATGATGTGCGCGCCGATCCTCTCGTGCGCGATCTCCGAGCGCGGCCTTGCCTCGCGGTCCATCGAGGCCACCGACCTGATCGTCAGCGATGACCAATTCGGCCAGGCCGAGCCGCTAATGGCCGAGACCCGGCGGCAGACTCGCGACAAACTGACGCCGCTGCTGGAACAGGGCGAAATACCGGTCGTCACCGGCTTCATCGCCGCAACGAAGGAAGGCGCGCTGACGACGCTCGGGCGCGGCGGCTCCGATTACACAGCCTCGATCATCGGCGCGGCGCTCGACGCCGACGAGGTCTGGATATGGACCGACGTCGACGGCGTAATGACGGCCAACCCGGGCGAGGCGCCTGAAGCGCGCACGATGCGCGAGATCAGCTACAGCGAGGCCTCCGAACTGGCCTATTACGGCGCGAAGGTGCTGCACCACAAGACGATCTTGCCGGTCTACAAACAGGGCATCCCGATTCGAATTCTCAACAGCTTCAACCCGGAGAATCCGGGCACGCGCATCAGCGTCGAGGGCCACCCGTCCTCGCGCGGCGTCAAGGCCGTCACTTCGATCCGCCACGTTAGCTTGATTACTATCAGCGGCAAAGGCATGGCGGGCATCCCCGGCGTCGCCGCGAAGGCTCTGGCCGCCGTCGCCGCAGAACGCGCCAACATCCTGATGATCGCGCAGGCGTCGTCAGAGAACAACATCTGCATCGTGATCAATTCGTCGGAGGCGGCGCGCGTGGTGAAATCGCTCCGCTCGGCGCTGGAATTCGATCTGATGCTCGGTCACATCGAAGACATCTCGGCGTACGATTCGATCGCGGTCGTCGCCGTGGTCGGCGACCGGATGCAGGGCACGCCCGGCATCGCGGGCAAGATCTTCGCCGCGCTGGGCGACTCCGGAGTCAACGTTATCGCCATCTCGCAAGGCTCGTCCGAGCGCAACGTCTCGATGGTCGTCGCGGCGCCGGACGCCGCCGAAGCCGTGCGCGCCATTCATCGCGCCTTTGAACTTGATAAGCCTTCACAATGATTGTTTGCAGTCCCGCCTCCGGGCGGAAAGCGGCTGTTAATCGAACCTCTTCGCCCGAAGGCGGGACTGCAAACTAATACGATTATGCCTTCACTTCGCTGCATCAACTGCCGATCCAATTTCTCCACGTCACAGAGAATCTATACCTGTTCGAAATGCTCTAGCCTTCTCGATGTCGTTTATGATGTGAACGGGTTTCAGGGCGGATTTTTGACGAGGACCTGGGACACGCGGCGCGCGTCGTCTAAAATCATAGACATGAGCGGCGTTTGGCGCTTCCGCGAACTGCTGCCCGACGCCGACGAAGCTAAAATAGTCACAATGGTGGAAGGCAATACGCCGATCTGGGACGCGCCGCGATCCGCCGCGTATGCGAGGATGAAGCGTCTGTCGTTCAAACACCTGGGGATGAACCCGACCGGGTCGTTCAAGGATCTGGGGATGACCACGGGCATCACGCAGGCGAAGCGGCTGCGCGCGACCGGTGTGGCCTGCGCGAGCACCGGCAACACCTCGGCCTCGATGGCCGCGTACGCCGCGCGCGCCAAAATAAAGGCGTTCGTCTTCATCCCTTCAGGGCAGATCGCGCTCGGCAAACTCTCGCAGGCGCTCGATTACGGCGCGATCGTGCTGCAAATCGACGGCGATTTCGACGACGCGATGCGCTTGGTGCGCGAAGTGGCGAATCGATCGCGGCTTTATCTGCTCAACTCGGTCAACCCGTTTCGTCTGGAAGGTCAAAAGACGATCGCGTTCGAGATGGCGCAACAGCGCGGATGGCGGGCGCCAGACCGCGTGATCGTGCCCGGCGGCAATATGGGCAATTCGTCGGCGATCGCGAAAGGCTTCCACGAATTGCTGGAACTCGGCGTGATCACAAAAATGCCTAAGATCACGATCGTCCAGGCCGAGGGCGCCAACCCTCTCTATCGGATGTGGGCGCGGCGCCACGATGTTGAGGAAGCGGATCTGAAATTGGAGCCGATCAAAAACGCGAATACGCTGGCCACGGCGATTAAGATCGGCGCCCCGCTCTCGTGGCCGAAAGCGCTTCGCGGGTTGCGTTGGTCCGGGGGCGAGGTGGAGCAGGTCACCGAACAGGAGATCGCCGACGCGAAAGCTATGATCGGACTGGACGGCATCGGCTGTGAGCCGGCTTCGGCGGTCACGCTCGCCGGCCTCAGAAAAATGGTGGCGGCCGGCGCCATCAATCCGGACGAGGACGTCGTGGCTATTCTCACCGGCCACGTTTTGAAGGACCCGGATTACACGGTCAACTATCACGCGGGCGCGCTCAGCCTCTCCGGCAAGAGTGGTGCGAGGATAACCGTTGAATCACGCTACGCGAACGCCTTTACGCGCGTGCCCGCCGACCGCGATGCGATTATAGGAGCCCTTGGATTCTGAATCAGACGGGGAGACATGGCGACGGGGCGACGGGGCGAGATTGATTCATTTCGCCCCGTCGCCCCGTCGCCATGTCTCCCCGTCGTGGTAGTTATTTGTCGCTCACCGGCACTTCGTCCGGGTTTTCTTCCTTCTTGGCCAGTTTCGCGATCCTCTTCTCGGCTTTGGATTTATTGAGCTTCAGGACAGTTTCGCTCGACCCGTCCCAGATTCTGGCGAGGAAATACTGCTCGCCGTATCGGTTGAAGATCAATTTCGATTTGGGGCTGTCGGTCGGCTTGTGTCTAATGGTGTTGAATGTCACAGCCTTGCCCTTCTTTTCGTGGCGGATGGTCAACGTGCCCGCGTCGCCTACCGACTCGATCAGGTATTCGCCCTTCGGCATGCGCTTGCTTCCGACCATAAAATCGAACGGGATTTCGGCCCTGATTTTGACAGTGGATGGGGCGGCTAGCGTTGTAGCAAGTAATGCGACGCCAAAACTGACGGCGGCGATCAGGCTGATAATCGGCTTTTTCATATTTCTCCTAAGGATTGGGCGCCCGGGCAGATCGGCCGGACGCGGTTGTCAGTTTGCGCCGTTGATTTCCCATCATTGACCACAACCGGAACAGGAACCGCAAGCGCGCGGCCAATGATATTCATTGCATGAGGCGGTTTCAAGCTTGACCACTACATTGTAATAGTTTTGTGAAGCCCTAATTGGCAAGGTCGCGAAAATAGCCAATAAAGACAGTCACTTTGCGTGTTCGACATTTTTCTCGCCTGACGATTGAGACAGATTAGCGGCAAAATCACTGCGATTAGACGCCCTTTCGAGTCTCGTTACAGCTTCACGCATCGTCTCGATTGCGGTATGCGTATAGTAGCCGGTCATGTGTATATCTTCGTGGCCCATGAGGTCTCTCGCTGTAAATGGATTGACGTTTGCCTCTGCGAGCCTGCTGGAAAAACTGTGTCTGCAGGTATGGAACGTCACGCCACTTAGGCCGATGTCTTTGCAGAGACGGGAAAACGCCTTACAAGCTTCGTGTTTGCTGAAAGGGAAGACTCGCCCGGCAGGTTGCGAGTCTCCGCGTAGTTCGGCCAGGGCTTCCATAACGCGGCGATTCATCACGGCGATGCGTCCCTTGCCGCTCTTCGTGGACCCGCGCTGGATTTCTATCACGCCTTTAATTCCCGGATAAGAGCGTTTCGGCGATCAGACCAAAGATGGTTTCCGGTCCGGTCCGCCGGTGGAATCGTCGCAGGTGGCGATTCCGCCGGAGCCGATAGCGTTGCAATCTTCGCTTTTTACGTTTAAACGCCCGTCCTTGCGTTTTCCGACTGATGAAGCTAACCCCCCCAGCTCTGACTCGAAACACACAAGGACGGCCGGGAAGCGTTCAAATGAGCGCCATCGCTTGCGGGGGTCATCAAGGCCAAGCCCAATGTCGGCGAGGCGCTGGACAAGATCGTCGGAGGTTGAATTATGGTTAGCTTTCGGTGCGCCGGCGCCCGTTGTCTTACCGGCCCACCGAAAACTCACGTTGATCTGATCGGTGGCTGAAAACGACAGTATGGCAGACCTAAACAGTCCTCCGGTTATCGGGCTCGGGCAGATGGTGGCGTTTCGGTACGCGCCTGCCACAAAAGACTGTGTGGCGTTTCGGGACATTGCCCACGCAGGAGACCGGCGAAACACCCTGCATTCAACACCGTCATTTTCGGTGCGGGAATTGCGATCGCATACTGCAATCTAGTAGGAGATACGCTAAGGCGAGTGGGACTCGTGGGATGAGACGTTCAACCACCCCACTCCCCTGCCTATTCCGGGGGCGAAGTGGCGCCCGGCTTTTGTTTTTCGATACGCTTGCGCGCTGGGTTCTTGCGGATACCGGCGGCAGAGACTTGTGACTGCGGGGCTTATCGCGCCGGGGTGCGGATAGGTTCGATTGGCGCGGGGTTCGCGTGATAGCAGGATGTCGCACTCTTTGGCCGATCAATATGGAGCTTGCGAAGCTCTCGGCGCCTCGAGGTTGCATTTGACAACAACCAAGGAGAAGTTATGAAGGAATATTTGAACAACAACCAAGGAGAAGTTATGAAGGAATATCTGAACAACGAACAGTTCAATCAGAACGGCGAGCAGATCGTGACCCTGGACGCAAGGGCGCCCTACCAGCCGCCCACGCTGACCGTCATGGGAAAGGTCGAAGACCTCACGGCAATTCTTTTCGGGGGGGTGCCTGATCTGTTGGCGGTAGGCAACATCGTCTAGCCTGCGCAGACAGCGTCGGCACTGCAGCGAGCTGTCGTAGGCAATCGAATCATGCAGTGAAGATCGCGGGGCCCCGTGGTCGAATCATGCAGTGAAGATCGCGTGGCCCCCTGGTCGACCCTGCTATGTTGAGATCGCGAATACTCGCGCCATGACTGGCCCGGAGCCGGCCGATCCGAGGTTCATTATGGTCCAAAGCGATAACATCGTCGGACACTATACCGGCTGCTCCGGGCAAGTCGTGTTTCCAGTTGCTCCGCATGGCATTTGCCTTCGCAGCGTCTCGAATCCTGGGCGGGAGACAGATCGCAAGGGGTGCTACGCGCTGCAGTGGCTGAATCCGCACGGGTGGGGCACTGCTCTGCCCTCCCCGGCTGAAAATGAGCATGTGCTACTGTCTGGCGCCCTCGCCGAACCGGCGACCGCTGAGCTGGCGGCACGGATTCGCACGGTGCTGGTGAATGGACGTTACGAGGAGCTGGGGCAGATAGCCGGCGAGCTGGTCGGGTGCCTGGTGACCTCGAAGAAGATCTACCTGTTCAAGAGCATCATGGGCAACAGCAGCACGATCTTCTTCCGGCGTTCCGGGGATACGGTTCGATGGTCCACCAATCCGGCGGACCTGGTCCAGGATCCGGACGCGGAGATCGATCGCGCGGCGGTCTGGCGCTGCTGTCGAGGTGGGGGACCTTTCATCTACCGCTCCATGGATCGAGTCCGGCCGGGCCAAGTGGTCATCCTCGAGCAACACCGCACGACCGCCGTCGAGTACGATCGCATCACCCCGATGGCGCTGCCGCACCGCACCACGCTCCCTGAGTACGCCGAGATTGCCTATGAGTTGCTGCTCGATGCCGTGCGCCCCTACGCCGGCAGCGGGCGGGTCGGTGTGCTGCTCAGCGGCGGCATCGACTCCTCGTCCGTGCTCACCGCGCTGGTGGACGCCGGCGCGGACGTGATCGCCTATCACCTGAACACCGATGATCAGCTCGCCGACGAGTCGGCCTACGCGCGCGCCGTGTGCGAGCATCTCAATGTCCCGCTCGTGTCGATCCTGACCGACAATGGCGCCGGCTATCTTTCCAGGAGTTGGGATTTCCCGCACCCCTACAGCCACACAGGGTACCGCTACCTCGAGCAAGCTGCCGAACGCGTCGCCGATGACGGTGTGACATTCCTGGCTACGGGACGGGAGGGCGATATTCTTTTTGGCCCGCTGCACTACGGCGTGCGCGACATCCTCTTTGGCGACCTATGCTGGCGCGAGAAGCAAGAGATGATGTGTGGTTTACTGGCCTCGCGCTGGCAACTGCCGCAGATTCTCAAGAGCTGTATATCTAACACTTCTCTGCTCGAAGGCAGCATGCCAATCGGTGAAAATGCACGCCGGAGCGACTTCCTCGCCCCCATACGCAGCATGAGCGACGAGATGATCGACTTCAACTTCATGGCTCAGGAACTCACCATGGATCTGACCCTGTTCCGGGCGCGCGGCATTCTCCTGTGTTCGCCGATGGGCAGCAAGGACTTGCGTCGGCTGTCGATGCGCTTGCCCAACGCTTACAGGTGGATTCCATTTCAAGGAAGGGTGATCGACAAGCCGGTGTTGCGGATGATGCTGGCCAGGCGGCTGCCGGATTTCATCTGGCGCCGCGGTGGGCGATCGTGGCTAAACTCGCCGCCCCAGAGCTACGCCCTGCGCCATTTTCGTTCGTTACGCGAGCTGATCGGCAGTCCGGGTTCCCACCTCATCCGAACGGGCATGGTGAACCCGGCGCTGCTGGCCAAGACGCTTGGCCAGCCTGTGTCGATCCGGCGCAATGCCGAAGCTCTCATCTGCTCGGCCATGATCGAACTGTTCCTACAAAGCATGGAAAAGAGACTCGGCAGAGCGTGGAAAGGCCACATAAGATGCCCCTGATTTCGCTATCTGACCATGCCATCTTCGACGCCACCGATGAAGCGGGGATCATCCTCGACACGCGCGCTGGCGTTTATTTCAACCTCAACGTTACAGGCACGATCATGCTCCAGGCCATGCTGGCGTGCGAGACTATCGATCAGGTCGTAGCGCGTCTAGTCGAACGCATCGACGGCAGCACCGACACGCTGCGCGCCGGTGTCGAATGCTTGGTCGCAGAGCTTCGCGCCCGCGATCTCTTGCAGCCCAGCGCGACGGGGTTACCATGATGCATCGCGCGCCCGACTGGGCATTTCTCCTCGCGAGCTCCGAGGGTCCAGAGCCGCCTCCGGTGCCCATGCGGCTGCGGGCTCGCGCCGCCGCGCACACTGCCCACGCCCTACGGCTGCTGCGAAAGCAGGGCTGGGGACCGGCCCATCGCTACCTGCAGCAGTTGCGCCCCGTCCCGGGGAGTGACCGCTACGCCGCGCTCCCGCCGCTCGCCGCGGTCCGACTCGCCCGTCAGGAGATCCTGTGGAGCCAACTGGTCCTGCGGATCCTGGAGCCCAACGGGCTCTGTCTGCCTCGCTCGTTCTCGCTCGCTGTCTACCTCTCTGCCCTTGGCCTACCCTGCGAGGTTACGGTGGCGCGCGAGCTTTGCTCAAGCAACCCGGAGTTCAGTTTTCACTCCTGGGCTGAGCTACACGGCGAGGTGCTCAATGACACTCCAGCGGTCAAGCAGGGATTCAAGGTGCTCCAGCGGGTTTCCGCTGACGCCATCGCCGCTCGCGGGCGATGATGCCGACGAAGGTCACCAGGTCCGCCGCCGACGTAGTGGAATGGATTGTGCGCGCTACCGCTAGGGTGGGAGTTAGGCCTTGCCTACCTGAAGTCGTGGGCGTCCACGCGCAGGGAGCGCTCGAAGCGGAGCGGCGCCAGCGAGAGAGTGGAGACGTTGCGTGCGCGGCCGTCGGCGGTGATGACGCCGCGGATACGCAGGGCGGGTGACAGGCGGACGACGTTCGTATCCTTGCGGTAACGCTGCATGGCACATATGATTTTCTCGCCTGCGCCGCGTTAACACAAGGACACTAGCAATATATCAACCCGGTGAACGTTTACAAATCAGCAAATTTTCCAGATGAAACGGGAGAGTCAAATCATTGGATAAGGCAGTGACTGAATTGATTGCAGCGCTTGAAGATCGGGATTGGGCTGTTCGCTGCGACGCGGTCAGGGCATTGGAGCAGATCGGGCCGGCGGCGAAGGAGGCAATGCCGGCCTTGTTGGTCGCGCTCAAAGACCGGGATTCGGGTGTTCGCCTCTCCGCACCAAACGCTATGCGGAAGATTCAAGCCGTAGGTAAATCGTGAGTTTTCGGCGAGCTGTCTTTACATACTTCTGAAAAAAATCCAGACAGCCCACCGAAAGCTCATCGTTCTTCCGCAAATTCTCTGCCAATTCCACGGCGATCTTCTTCAATACTTCATCGCCGAGCTCGCGGACAGAGGCTTCGTTTGTTTCCAGCGCGTCGTAAAAAGCCAATTCTGCTTCGTTTAAGTTGACTTCTTCGCCACGCCGCGCCGCTTCGTTGAACTGCTTGGCCATCGCAATCAGTTCTTCGATCACTTGCGCCGTTTCGATAGCGCGATTGCGGTATTTGGCCAGCGAATCCACCAGCAGTTCGGAAAACTTTCGGCTTTGAACGATGTTCGTGGCGAAACGGGATTTGATTTCGTCTTTCAGCAGCCGTTCCAACAGTTCAACCGCCAGATTTGTATCCCTTCGGCAGGCCAGCTTGATACTCTCAAAAGTGAGTCTTCGATGAGCAAGTTTGACATCCTATTATGCGTCAAACTTGTTAACCGAAGACTCACAGAAAGTCTTTTACGCGACGATCTACAATCATTGTTTTTATGCTCTTTACTTTACAGAAGCCGGCAGGCTCAGAAAAGCCCGCGCAAACATTACCGATTTCGCGGGTTTTTCATCGGATTCAAAGCAAAAGAAACATCTTGTAAAGAATCACTTGAGGGCTTTCGGCGGGCTGTCTGGATTTTTATCTTAATCAGGTCAAGATAAATCTCCGGAAGCTCACGCTCAATAGCTTTACCAATCGCCTGAAAATCGAAGCCAAAGTCGAGGTCGCGAGCGCTGTCGAGGGCGATGGCGCGGCTAATCCCGGCAATCGCTCACAAAAGATTTGCTGACGGCAATCCGGGGTCAGACAGAAGAACTTGCGAGCCAAAAGTATCAGCTTGACGGCAACGCCTTCCCACGGCAGGTCAGCCAGGTGTCGTTGGTATCGGCTATGCGCTTTATCTGACTGCCGACCTCAGGACGGGCAGGTCGCCTTCATCAGCCTTGTTTTCATGACTAAGCGAACTTCATCGGAACAAAAAGAGATTTTTTCAATCTTCAGCAGGTTGGGAGCAGCAAGAATTGTCTTCATTCATCGATATTCTCACCCTCGTCAACTCCTTCACCAACTTGCCGCCAGAACCAAAGAATTGAAAAACTTCGGCATTTGATCTGAAAAACTACACACGGCGACAAATTGTCACGTCTTGAGCTGTCGTCCGAATTGATTGAGCGTCACTCTCCTTATTTAATCAGGAGTTTAGCAGAAGGCAGGCGTCCGGCGCCCATATTGCTGGGCAATTAATATTGCTGGGCTATTAATGTCGATCTGCTCCCACCCGACACCGCGTAAGGCAATATGTACACGGCCTCATCGATAATAGGCCGCGTCACGGTGTCAATCCGAACCTTAATATAACGATACAACCCCATAGAGCATAAGCTGATTCCCCCTATCTTGTAGGCTGAACATTGACACGACCCTATCGACGTGCGCCAGTTTTCAGCCGAATCCATTACAGGGGTTATCAGCGGAGTAAGGAGTGATCGAAGCCTTCGCAAGCCCGTAAACATTGGACAATCGCGCAGGTCATATTCCTATTCAACTGAAAACCGCTGTAACAAACTAGCCCCCACGGAATTGAACATCGAAAGGAAAATTCTTGAGGCATAAGTCTGTGCGAGGTTCCTATATTCTTCTTGCGACCTTCTTTGTGACTCTTTTCTTCTGCGAAGCGCCTGGCTTGGCTAATGTTGTCGTCCAACAAAAACAGGGCGATTCAACACGAGAGATAGCCGAGCAGATGACCGAGAATCTGCGGCGTTTGCCGCAACAACTCTCCAAGGCTTTGGCCGGACAATCGGCGCAGAAAGCGAAAGAGGAATCAGATCAAACATCGCTCCAGGCCTCGGGATCTAAAGCGGTTCCACAATCATCAAGGCAACAGTCATCATCTGGGCAGAATTCCCAGGAGACCGGCAAGGATCAGGGCGACAGGCCAAAGCTTCAACTTCCAAAGGACAAGCCGATCAGCGCGGCTGGCCCTAACCGTAACAGAAAACCCAGCCCTGAAGAAGACGATGATTTCTTCATCATCAAGGACCGCTGGCGCATCGGCGTTCCGGAAGATCCGCGCTTCCGCAAGGGCAGCATCTTCGACCCGTATCATCAGAATGTCCTGAAAGGCGATTACCCGATCATCGGCAACGACATTTTCATGAACCTCAATTTCGCGATCGAGACCTTCTTCAACTTCCGCCAACTCCCCACCCTGTCGGGCAAAAGCGCCAATCCACCCGGCAGTTCCGAGTTTTTCGGCAGCGGGCGGCAGGAGTTCTCCAATGAAACCTTCATCTTCTCGTTCGACATGTTCAAAGGCGACGCCTCGTTCAAACCGGTCGATTGGAGGTTCAAGGTCACCGGCGTCGCCAACGTCAATTTCCTGCGGGCGCGCAAAAACGGCATCGTCAGTGCGGACCCTCGCGGGGGCAAATCGCGTTTCGACGGTTTCAACTCCGTCGAGGAGGCCTTCGTCGAATGGCGGTTGGGCGACACGCCCAGGGTGCTCCCATTCCTGCGCGGCAAAAAGAGCGAGGGCGGGCGTTCGCCTTTCTTCGATACGACATCGATGCGCGTGGGCATCCAGGAATTCACCAGCGATTTCCGCGGCTTCGTTTTCAGCGACTCGAACCTCGGCGCGAGAATGTTCGGCAATTTCGCGTCGAACAGGTATCAGTACAACATGGTCTATTTCAACATGTTGGAGAAAGACACCAACAGCGAGCTTAACCAGATCAATTTCGCTGAAATCGGGTTTCGCGACCAGAGGGTCTACATCGCCAACCTCTACCGCCAGGACACGTTCGTCAAAGGTTACACGCTGCAGTTCAGCACGCTCTACAACGACGACCAGCCGAGCACGTTTCAGAATGGAAGCCTATTTCAAGCGCGCCCCTCGCCGCTCGGCGTTCCCATTCCGCACCGCGTTCAGTCGGGTTATTTCGGCGTCAACGGCGACGGGCATTTCGGGCGTTTGAACGTCACGAACTCTTTCTATCAGGTGATCGGACGCGACACGTTCAACGGGCTGGCCAACCGGCCTGAGCGCATCAACGCGCAGATGGGCGCGGTCGAATTCTCGGTGGATTACGACTTTATCCGTTATCGCCTGGCGGGCTTCTACGCTTCCGGCGACTCGAAACCGACCGACGGGACGGCTAAGGGCTTCGACGCGATCGTGGACCGTCCGAATTTCGCCGGCGGCGAATTCAGTTTCTGGAATCAGCAGGAAATCCGGCTGACTCAAACCGGCGTGGAGCTGGTCGGTCCAAATAGTCTGCTTCCCGCCTTGCGCAGCAACAAGATCCAGGGGCAGTCCAATTTCGTGAACCCCGGTCTGGGGCTGGTCAACGCGGGCGTCGACGTCAACGTGACGCCGAAATTGCGCACCTTCCTCAACTACAATTATCTGCGGTTCATGCGTACTGAACCGCTCGAACTCGCCCTGTTCCAGGACAACATCCGGCACGAGATCGGCCACGATCTTGGAATCGGGTTCATTTATCGCCCGCTGCTCAGCGAAAACATCATCCTGACCGCCGGCGCATCCGGCTTCAAACCCGGTCGCGGATTCACCGACATTTTTTCATCAAATTGCAATGGCATCCCGCAAGGTTGCGTAGCGAACACTCCCACGCTCTTCTCGACATTTATGAAAGTGAAGTTTCGATATTGAGAGATTGATCGCATGCAGGTTCAACGCATCGCCTGGGAGGCGATCAAGCAAGGATATCAGGAGGGCGAGAAGCAGATTTCGCGTGAGACGATCCTCAACGTGATTATGCCGGATTTCCGCGATCTGCGGACGGAGTTGAGAAGGAAGGGATATACGGCGCGCGATCTCGCTTACGGTTACTGACAATCGTGTGTCTTCGGTGAAGAGGCGCGGTTTGGAATTTCGCGAATGCGCCAGCCAGCCGAAGGCACACAGTTCAACCGCCAGATTTCGCTTCAGATCACCTTTATTGCCATTCCCTGTACGATTGAGTTAAGCCGCTCGTCATTTGTCCACAATTCCGCGCAGCCGTGATGCCGCGCGGCAGCCAGATGGATGGCATCCGGCGTTTTGAGGCTTTGGTGCGCGGCGCGCAACCGCGCAGCTTCATCAAACACGACTGACGGCAGGTCGAGCAATCGTTGAGCGCCCAGAAAAGCCTCGTAAAGTTT
>Ga0207428_10004079_pt1 | contig 13992 bp, 13 predicted proteins | sample RhiMethybrSRZTD1_FD_187600 | JGI IMG/M metagenome (GOLD analysis project Ga0207428, IMG submission 187600) | Populus rhizosphere microbial communities from Tennessee, USA - Rhizosphere MetaG P. TD hybrid SRZTD1 (SPAdes) (version 3) | ecosystem: Host-associated > Plants > Roots > Rhizosphere >... | reverse complement strand
CTCGGCGCGGCCACGGCGCGGCGGCTGGCCGCCGGCGGCGCCAGGGTGCTGGTGGTGGATCGCGACGAGGCGAAGGGCGCGGCGGTCGCGCAGGAGATCGGCGGCGGCTTCGCGCGCGCGGACGTGTCCGACGCCGACCAGCTGCAGCTGGCGGTCGGCCAGGCGGTCGGGCTCGGCCCGCTTCGCGTCGCGGTCGCCTGCGCCGGGGTCGGCTGGGCCGCGCGCACGGTCGACAAGTTCGGCGCCCCGCACGACCTCACCGCCTTCCAGAAGGTCATCGCGGTCAACCTGGTCGGGACCTTCAACCTCTTGCGCCTGGCGGCCGCCGCCATGACCAAGAGCCCGCCCGACGCCGGCGGCGAGCGCGGCCTGGTGGTCATGACCGCGTCGGTGGCCGCCCTCGAGGGACAGATCGGCCAGCTGGCCTACTCGGCCTCGAAGGGCGGCGTGGCGGCGATGACCCTGCCGGCCGCGCGCGACCTGGCGCCCTCGGGAATCCGCGTCGTCACCATCGCCCCCGGCCTGTTCGACACCCCGCTCCTCGCCATGCTGCCGCCCGAGGCGCGCGCCGCGCTCACCGCCAACATCGTCCACCCCAAGCGCCTCGGCGATCCCGCCGAGTACGCCGCCCTGGTCGCTCACCTCGCCGCCAACCCGTACCTCAACGGCGAGGTCATCCGCCTCGACGGCGGCCTCCGCATGCCGCCGAAATAGAGCCGCGCCCGGGCTCGCTAGCCGGCGGCCTTGGCGGGGGCCGCGACCGGCGCCATCGCCGGCAGGCCGAGTAGCTCGCGCAGGCGCGGGTGCACGACCTGACCGTCCTGGGTCATGAGCGTGCCGGCGGTGATCTCGTCGGCGGTGTCGACCTTGAGCGCGCCTTCCTTGGTCGTCATGTTCTTGAGGAAGGTGACCACGTTCTTCGCGTACATCTGGCTGGCGTGGTAGGGCACGGTGCTGGCCAGGTTGAGCGGCCCGCAGATGGTCACGCCGTGCACCACGATCTCCTTGCCTGCCTGGGTGAGCTCACAGTTGCCGCCGCGCTCGGCCGCCAGGTCGACGATGACCGAGCCGGGCTCCATCGCCTTCACCATGTCGGCAGTGACCAGGATGGGTGACTTCTTGCCCGGGATGGCGGCGGTGGTGATGACCACGTCGCTGGCGGCGACCACCTTGGTCATCGCCTCGCGCTGCCGGCGCAGGAAGTCCTCGCTCTGCTCCTTGGCGTAACCGCCCTGGTCTTGCAGGTTGCCGGTCTCGAGGCCGAGGTCGACGAACTTGGCCCCGAGGCTCTCGATCTGCTCCTTGACCACCGAGCGGACGTCGTAGCCCGACACCACCGCGCCGAGCCGCCTGGAGCTGGCGATCGCCTGCAGACCGGCCACGCCGGCGCCCATGACCAGCACGCGGGCCGGCTTGAGCGTCCCGGCCGCCGTCATCAGCATCGGGAACATGCGCGGCAGCTGCATCGCCGCGATGAGGACCGCCTTGTAGCCGGCGATGGTCGCCATCGACGACAGGATGTCCATGCTCTGGGCGCGCGTGATGCGCGGCACCAGCTCGAGCCCGAACGAGGTCACCCCGCGGTCGCCCATCTCCTTCACCTGGCGGAAGGCGATGAGCGGGTCGGCCATGCCGATGACCAGCTGCCCCTTCTTGAACAGCATGAGGTCGCCGCGGCCGGCGTCCGGGTTGGCCGAGTAGGTGTTGACCTGGGCGATGACGTCGGCCTGGGCGAACAGGGTCCGCCGGTCGGGCACGATGACCGCGCCCTTGTCGACGTACTCCTTGTCCGGGTAGCCCGAGGCGACGCCGGCGCCGGCCTCGATCTGCACGGTGATGCCGCTCTTGGTGAGCGGCGAGAGGACGCTCGGGACCAGCGCGACGCGCTTCTCGCCCGGCAGGGTCTCCTTGGGTGCTCCGACGACGAATGGCATCAGCGCCTCAGCGCGGCGAGCTCGGCGCCGCTGAAGAAGAAAGCGATCTCCTGGCGAGCCGTCTCCGGCGCGTCGGATCCGTGACAGGCGTTTCGCTCGATGTTGCTCCCCAGCTCGGCCCGGATGGTCCCCGCGTCCGCCTTCTTGGGATCGGTCGCGCCCATGACCTCGCGGTTTCGCGCGACGGCGTTCTCGCCCTCGAGCACCTGGACCACCACCGGTCCCTCGGTCATGAAGGCGCACAGGTCCTTGTAGAAGGGACGCTCGCGGTGGACGGCGTAGAACTCGCCTGCCTGCTCGGGGGTGAGCCGCACCATCTTCTGCGCGACCACCTGCAGGCCGCCGGCCTCGAGCATCGCCACCACCTTGCCGATGGCGTTCTTCGCCACCGCGTCCGGCTTCACGATCGAAAACGTCCTCTCGATTGCCATGTCCTTGTCTCCTACAGCACCGATTTCAGGGTCACGCCCATCTCGGCCGGGGTCTTGGCCACCGCGATGCCGGCCGCCGTGAGCGCGGCGATCTTCTCCTTCGCGGTCCCCTTGCCGCCGGCGATGATGGCGCCGGCGTGGCCCATGCGCTTGCCGGGCGGCGCCGTCTGGCCGGCGATGAAGGCGGCCACCGGCTTTTTCACGTTCGCCTTGATGTAGGCCGCCGCCGCCTCCTCCGACGAGCCGCCGATCTCGCCGATCATGAAGATGGCGCGGGTCGCCGGGTCGGCGTTGAACAGGGCGATGCAGTCGATGAAGTCGAGGCCCTTGACCGGGTCGCCGCCGATCCCGATGGCGGTCGACTGGCCGAGGCCGAGCGACGACAGCTGGTGCACGACCTCGTAGGTGAGCGTGCCCGAGCGCGACACCACGCCCACGTCGCCCGGCTTGTGGATGTAGCCGGGCATGATGCCGATCTTGCACTCGCCCGGCGTGATGACGCCCGGGCAGTTGGGCCCGACCAGCACCGCGTCGGGATAGTCCGACTGCAGGAGCGCCCTGGCCCGCAGCATGTCGCGGGTCGGGATCCCCTCGGTGATGGTGACGATGAGCTTCAGGCCGGCGGCCGCCGCCTCCATGATGGCGTCGGCGGCGAAGGGGGGCGGCACGTAGATGACGGTCGCGTTGGCCCCGGTCTCGCGGATGGCCTCGGCGACGGTGTCGAAGACCGGTACCTTCTCGAGGCCCTCGACCTTCGCCCCCTTCTTGCCCGGGGTCACGCCGGCGACCAGGTTGGTGCCGTACTCGAGCATCTGGCGGGCGTGGAAGGCCCCGGCCGAGCCGGTCATGCCCTGCACGATGAGCCGCGTCTGCTTGCCGACCAGGACGCTCACCTTGCACCTCCCGCCAGCTCGACGATCTTCCTGGCGCCGTCGGCCATGTCGGCGGCGGCGTACAGGTCGAGGCCGCTCGAGCCGAGGATCTTCTTGCCGAGCTCGACGTTGGTGCCCTCGAGCCTGACCACCAGCGGGACCTTGAGGCCGACCTCCACCACCGCTTTCAACACTCCGTTGGCGATGGTGTCGCACTTCATGATGCCGCCGAAGATGTTGACGAAGATCCCCTTCACCGCCGGGTCGCGCGTGATGATCTTGAAGGCCGCCGTGACCTTCTCGGTGGTCGCGCCGCCGCCGACGTCGAGGAAGTTGGCCGGCTGGCCGCCGTAGTGCTGGATGATGTCCATGGTGGACATCGCCAGCCCGGCGCCGTTGACCATGCAGCCGATGTTGCCATCGAGCGCGATGTAGCTGAGGTCGAACTTCTTGGCCTCGATCTCCGCCGGGTCCTCCTCGCTGAGGTCGCGCCAGTCGCTGAGCTCCGGGTGGCGGTCGAGCGCGTTGTCGTCGAAGTTGACCTTGGCGTCGAGCGCCAGCACCCGGCCGTCCTTCGTGGTGATGAGCGGGTTCACCTCGACCAGCGAGCAGTCCATCTCGTCGTACATGCGGCACAGCGAGGCGAGGATCTTGCTGAACTGGGCCACCTGCTTGGCGTCGAGCCCGAGGCCGAAACCGAGCGCGCGGCCCTGATGCTCCTGGTAGCCGAGCGCCGGGTGGAGCGCGGCGCGCAGGATCTTCTCCGGGTGGCTGGCCGCCACCTCCTCGATGTCCATCCCGCCCTCCGACGAGGCCATGATGGTGACGCGGCCGGCCGCGCGGTCGAGGGTGACGCCGAGGTAGTACTCCTTGTCGATGTCGAGCCCCTGCTCGACCAGCAGGCGCTGCACCTTCTTTCCCTCCGGCCCGGTCTGATGGGTCACCAGGTTCATGCCGAAGATGGCGCGGACCGCCTTGTCCGCCTCCTCGCGGCTCCTGGCCACCTTGACCCCGCCTCCCTTGCCGCGGCCGCCGGCGTGGATCTGCGCCTTGACCACCACCACGTCGACGCCCGACGCCCGCTGCACCCGCGGCACCGCGGCGATGGCCTCGTCGACCGACATGGCCGGCTCGCCCAGCGGCACCGGGATCCCGTAGCGCCGGAACAGCTCCTTGCCCTGATACTCGTGGATCTTCATGGGGAGAACCTTCTAACCGCCAAATCCGCCATATCCGCCAAATTCAGAATTTCTTTTTCTCTTTGCTTTTCCAACCCAATGTTCTTTCTTCTGCTTTGGCGTGTTTGGCGGCTTTGGCGGTTCAAACCTTCTTGAGTGCAGCCACGAGCTCGCGGACGGCGTTGGCCGAGTTGTCGAGCAGCTTCTTCTCGTGATCGCCGAGCCGGAGCTCGAGGACCTTCTCGACCCCGCCGGCGCCGAGGACGCAGGGGACGCCGATGAAGAGGTCCTGGTAGCCGTACTGTCCGGCGAGCAGGGCGGCGCAGGGCAGGACCCGCTTCTTGTCCTTGAGGATCGACTCGACCATCGCCACCGTCGCCGAGGCCGGCGCGTAGTAGGCCGACCCGGTCTTCAATAGATTCACGATCTCGATGCCGCCCTTGGCGGTGCGCTCGATCATCGCCTTGATCCGCTCGACCGAGGCCAGCTCCGACAGCGGGATGCCGGCGATCGATGTGTGGTCGGGCAGCGGCACCATGGTGTCGCCGTGGCCGCCCAGCACCATGCCGTGCACGTCCTCGACCGAGCAGCCGAGCTCCATCGCCACGAACGTCTTCCAGCGCGCGGTGTCGAGCACGCCGGCCATGCCCATGACCCGCTCGCGCGGGAAGCCGAGCACGTCGTAGGCCACGTGGCACATGGCGTCGAGCGGGTTCGACACGATGATGACGCACGCGTTGGGGGACGACTTCTTGATCTCGCCGCACACCGAGCCGACGATCTTCTTGTTGGTGGCCAGGAGGTCGTCGCGGCTCATGCCGGGCTTGCGCGGGATGCCGCTGGTCACGATGACGACGTCGGAGCCGGCGGTCTCGTCGTAGCCGTTGGACCCGATCACCTTGCAATCGACGTCCTCGACCGGGGTGGCCTCCATCAGGTCGAGCGCCTTGCCCTGCGGCATGCCCTCGACGATGTCGACCAGCACCACGTCGGCCAGCTCCTTGGCCACCAGCCAGTGGGCGCAGGTGGCGCCGACGTTTCCCGCTCCGACGACCGTTACCTTGTTCCGACGCGGCATCTTGTCTCCCTCGACGGCAGTTGGTCTCGCATCACATGTTGTCGACGATGGCCTGGCCGAACTCGCGCGAGCCGACCAGCTTGGCGCCGGTCATCAGCCGCTCGAAGTCGTAGGTGACGGTCTTGGCGGCGATGGCGCCCTCCATGCCGCGGTAGACCTTCTGGGCCGCCTCGTCCCAGCCCATGTGCTCGAGCATGAGCGCCGCGCTGAGGATGATGGAGCCCGGGTTGACCTTGTTCTGCCCGGCGTACTTGGGCGCGGTGCCGTGAGTCGCCTCGAAGACCGCCGCGCTGTCGCCGATGTTGGCGCCCGGCGCGATGCCGAGGCCGCCGACCTGGGCCGCCGCCGCGTCGCTGAGGTAGTCGCCGTTGAGGTTGGTCGTCGCCACCACCGAGTACTCGTCGGGGCGCAGGAGCAGCTGCTGGAACATCGAGTCGGCGATGCGGTCGCCGATCTTCACCCGCCCGGCCACCGGCTCCCACTCGAGGCAGGTCTTGTCGCCGAACTCCTGCTTGGCCAGCTCGTAGCCCCAGTCTTTGAAGGCGCCCTCGGTGTACTTCATGATGTTGCCCTTGTGGACGAACGTCACGCTGGGGAGCCCCTTGGCGATGGCGTGGCGGATGGCGCGCCGCTGCAGGCGCTTGGAGCCGAACTCGGAGACCGGCTTGATGCCGATGCCCATGTTCTCCTTGCCGTGGGTGAGCTTCTTGCCCTCGGAGGCGAGCGAGTTGACGAAGTCGATGACCTTGAGCGCCTCGGGCGAGCCGCCCTTCCACTCGATGCCGGCGTAGGTGTCCTCGGTGTTCTCGCGGAAGAGGACGATGTTGAGCTTGTGCGGCTCCTTCATCGGCGACGGCGTGCCCTTGAAGTAGCGCACCGGGCGGAGGCAGGTGTAGAGGTCGTGGATCATCCGCAGCGCGACGTTGAGCGAGCGGATGCCGCCGCCGATCGGCGTGGTGAGCGGCCCCTTGATGGCCACCGCGTACTCGCGGATGGCCCGGTTGGTGTCCTCCGGCAGCCACTGGTTGTCGCCGTAGAGCTTGACTGCCTTCTCGCCGGCGTAGATCTCGAACCAGTGGATCTTCCGTTTGCCGCCGTACGACTTCTGGACCGCGGCGTTCACCACGTCGTGCATGGCCGGGGTGATGTCCACGCCGATGCCATCCCCCTCGATGTACGGGATGACCGGCTCGTCGGGGACGGTCACCGAGCCGTCCGGGTTGGCGGTGATCTTCGCGCCCTTGGTGGGCGGCGTGAGCTTGTCGTACGACGCCATTCTCGTCCCTCCTGGAGCCCGCGGTTTATCGCGCAGGACCGCGATTTGCAACTGCTCGGGCCCCGTTCCGGGACCGCGAATCCGGGTTCCGCACGACTTTGCCGGGAGCCGCTCGCCGCCGGCCGTGTGACCCTGGTCCGATGAGGACCTACCCACTAGTTATCGCCTGCATCCTTGCGCCTCTCGGCGCCTGTGGCGGAGACGACGACGGCGCGGTCGGCGATCCGGCCGACGCTGCCGGGCGGATCGACGCCGGCACCCCGGACGCCGCGGCGCCCGACGCGGCGCTCCTCGACGGCCTCTGGTTCGTCATGGACTCCATCCGGATCCCGGAGACGGCCAGCGAGGCCACCAGCCTTGCCCTCGACCTCGATTCCGACACCCGGCGGGACAACGCCCTGGGAGGCCTCCTGGCGGCGCTTCACAACCAGACTGAACTGGCGATCGCCGGGGCCCAGCAGGATGCGGTCGAGGCCGGGGACGTCCTGATGCTGGTCGGGATCGACGCCGCTTCGCTCGACGACGACCCGTCGGTCCCGCTCCAGGTCTCGCGCGCCGACGACCTCGACGGCGACGCGGGCGACAACTTCTCCGGGGCCGAGCCGTTCGCCCTGGTCCCGCTCGACGGCGCCGACGGCCAGCTCGACGGACGGCTGGCGGGCGGACGGGTGCGGGGCGGCCCCGGGACCATCCCCATCGAGCTCGCCATCGTCGGCGTGACGCCGCAGGTCATCGCGCTGCGCGGGGTGGGCGGGCGGATCGTCGCGGCGGCGTCGGACGACGGCCTCACGCTCGGTCGCCTGGGCGCTGCCTTCAGCGAGGCGGAGGTCGACGAGGTGCTCATCCCGGCGCTGGCGATCGGGTTCGACTCCATCGTGCAGCGCGACTGTCCCGGCGGGGTGTGCGAGCCCGGCACGCAGGGGGAAGAGCTCGCGACGTTCTTCGACGACAACGAGGACGGCATGGTGACGGTGGAGGAGCTGCGCGCCAACTCGCTCATCGCGAGCACGGTCGGCAACCCGGACCTCGATCTGTTCGACGCCGACGGCGCCTTCAACCCGAACGTCGACGGAGTGCGCGACTCTCTGTCGCTCGGCCTCGGCTTCACCGCGGTGGGCGCTCGCGCCTACCAGTGACGAGCTCCGGAGCCGCGAATGGCAAGATGCGGCGATTGACCGCGCCGGATACGCCGACCATGCTGCCGCCCACACCGAGGACTGGAGGCACACATGGCAAACGAGAAGGCAGTGCTTTTCATCGGCTCGAACCGTCCGCATCTCGGCCGCGAGCAGGAGGCGATGTCGCTGTGGCAGGAGACCGGCCCCTGGCTCGACGCGCAGCAGAAGAAGGGCTTCTTCAGCCGCTGGGACGGCTTCTGGCTGACCGCGCACGGCGGCGACATGAACGGCGCCTTCATCTGCTACGGCGATCGTGCCAAGCTGGACGAGTGGCGGCGCACCGACGAGTTCGAGGCCTGGGTGTTCCGCGCCTCGACCTGCCTGGCCGACCTCGGCGTCATCCCGGGCGTGAACTTCGCGGCCTCGCGGGAGACGATGGAGCGCATGAACCGGGCGACCGGCAAGAAGTAGCTGGCCGCCGGGCGAGCACCGTCGTCGTGGCGGTGCTCGCTCTCGTCACCGCCTTCACCGCGGTCGGCGCCGCGCTGGCGGAGTGATCACTCGGCGGCGAGCATCTCGCCGCGGATGACGCGGGCGCGCTCGATGATGCCGGCCAGGGCGGCCTCGCGTCCGGCCGGCGGGAAGGCGCAGCGCGCCCGGTTGACCGAGTCGAAATCGGCGTGGGTGGTCACCGTGGTGCGGTCGATGTCGAGACCGGTCGCGATGCTGTCCTGCGCCACGAAGTAGGCGACGGTCTCCACCTGCTCGGCGGTGAGCTCGAAGCTGACCGGGTAGCCGGTGTTCTCGACCTCGCGATAGCAGTACTCGTTCGGGTTGTAGGTCGACTGGGAGGCGAGGGCGTCGATGGTCGGGATCGAGCGGTCCGGGTCGTCGAGGCCGCCGTTCGACCAGGCGGCGTAGGGCGCCGGGTCGATGACCTCGATGACCTCGCCGTTGCGAGCGATGTAGTCGTGCGCCGAGTTGCGCGTGTAGCTCGGCTTGGAGATGGCGGTGTACTCCTGGTAGGTGCCGGTCCCGGGGTCGATGCCGACCGGCATGGCGGCGGTGTCCTCGACCCCGAAGATGTGGACGACCATCAGGATGGTCGGCTGCATCCGCCGCTCGTCGCCGGCGTAGGGATAGCCCCAGTTGTCGTTGGCCAGCGTCCGCTTCACGATGCGCGGGACGGTGAAGGACAGGCCGCCGCCGCCCGCGTCGGCGCCGGCGGCGCCACCGGCGTCGGGCCCGCCCGGGTCCGCTTCCGGCCCGCCACCGCTCACCACCCCGGTGCAGCCGGCCAGCAGCAGCCATCCAGATAGAAAGCAAACGTTCGTTTGCATTCCCGATCTGTACTGCAGGTGGGGCAGCCCCGGCAAGCCGGATCGGACGAGCTACGGCTGGCCGTCGTCGCTGGCCGCGAACTTGAACGGATAGTTGACGTGAACCACGCCACCGCCGGACGGCGGGTCGATCTCGAGGGCGTACATGGTCTCCTGGATGCACTCGAGCACCGCCGGGTCGTGGATGCTGGTCTTCTGGATCGAGCTCTCGCCGACCAGCCCACCGACCTCCGGCTCCCCCTCGATGGTGAAGTCGACGACCACCGCCCCGGCCAGGCTCGGATCGCGCTCGAGCCCCTCCTGGTAGCATTCGGCGAGGAGCGGCACGATGCCCTGCACCGCCTCGCGGATGTACTCCTTGTCGAGGTCACCCTCCGCCGTCGCCAGCGCCGGCGGAGGTTCCTTGGCTCCGGTCCGCCGCTCGCCGCCGGTTGCGCTCGCGCTGCGCGCGCGGCGGATCGCCTCGAGTCGCGCGCTGCGGGTCGCCGGATCGATCCGGCGCACCATGGAGGCCGCCGCCTCCTCCACCGCCGCGGCTGCCGCCGGCTTGCCGGCCGGGCGATCCGGCGCGGGTGCGGCCGCGGTGTGCGCCGTCGCCGGGCCCGGCCGCTCGTTGCCGTCGGCCCGCTTCATGTACAGGGCGCCGCCGGCAACCGCGACGGTCGCCAGCGCAATCGCCGCGATCGCGACCTTCTTCATCGACATGAGGGCCAGTCCCTTTCCGGCCGCGCTCACGGCCGCTGGTGTGCGCGCTGCCTCGAGCACGCCGGTGCTGAACAGCGCGCCAGGCCGGGCGCGGACCAGCGCCACTTCGACCCGGGTCGCCACGCTGGCCCGCAGCGCGCGGCGGCCGCGCGACAGCCGCTGCTTGACCAGCTCCTCGCGGACGCCGAGCACCTCGGCGATGCGCGCGACCGGCTGGCCCTCGAGGTAGTAGAGGACCAGCGCCTCCCGGTGTGCCGCCGGCACCTCGGCCAGCGCGCGGGCGACGAGCTCGCGGTCCTCGCGGGCCAGCACCTCGTCCTCGGGCGTCGCCGGCGGCGCCGGCTGCTCGAGCTGGTGGCTGCGCCGGCGCGCCCGGTTGCGCAGCGCGTTTCGCGCCAGGTTGCGCGCGATGCCCGCCACCCACGAGCCGACCCGGTCCGGCTCGCGCAGCCCGTCCATGTCGCGCCAGGCGGCGACGAACGCCTCCTGCGCCGCGTCCTCGGCCAGCGCCGGATCACCGGTGTGCGCCAGCGCAACCGCGAAGACCAGGTCCTTGTGCCGCTCGACCAGCTGGCGGAACGCCTCGGCGTCGCGCTCTCGCCGGCAGCGATCGACCAGCTCCGCATCCGGCGGGCGCGCCCTGGTCGACATCGACATGCACCATGGTGGCCACGGATCGCGAAAAGGTGACAGCCTCCGGCAACCCCGCGACTCCGCTGCGGTACGATGGTGCGGAACGCATGTCGGACAACTTCTCGCAGCTCCTGGAGTGGGCCCGCACCTGGCGGGACGACGTCGAGGCCTTGAAGAAGGTGGTGTCGGCCGACAAGGCCCACAAGGCGGTGCGCCGCTACGCCGCCGCCGCCCTCAACTACGTCCTCTCGAAGATGGACCTCATCCCGGACTGGGAGCCGGGCCTCGGCATCCTCGACGACGTCATGGTGATCCGCATCTGCGCCGTCCACGGCAGCAAGGCGGCGGGCGACGAGGACGGGCTCGACGACGCGACCTCCCTCCGCTTCCACACCCTGGCCAACCAGGAGGAGCGAATCGCCGATCTGCTCGGCCCGCTCCTGCACGGAAAGCTGCGCGCCTACAGCGACAAGGTCCTGCTCCAGGCGGTGCGCCAGCGGACCCCGGACTCCATCGTCGCCGACCCGGCGGTCCGCGCGCGCTTCTTCGCCGAGGTCGACGAGGTGGTGCGCTCGCTGCCCGCCGCACAGCCGGGCGATCCGGCAGAGCTCGAGCGCAAGCTCAAGACCTACCTCCAGGCCAAGCTCAAGTAGCCCGCGCCCGGGTCGCCACCAGGAGCCGGCATCGCATCGCGCAGGGCACCAGCCCCTCGCGCCCGGCCAGCGCCCTGGCCTCGACCAGGAAGCGCTGCCTGAGCGCCGCCTGCGCCGCCGCCGGCACCACCAGCATCTCGTACATCGACGAGAGGATGTCCCAGACCCGCTCGGCGCCGGCGTCGAGCCGGATGGTCACCTCGGTCTCCTCGATGGCCGGATCGAACCCGCTCTCCGGGTGAAAGAGCGCGGCGAAGCCACCCGCCTCGCGCGTGCGGCGGTCGCCGATGCGCGGCGCCCGCTCACCCTCCGCGATGGCGTCGTAGGCGTCCCGGAAGAGGCGCAGGTAGAGGGCGAAGCCGTCCTCGCCGGCGCCGTCCAGCGCCGGCCCGCCGCCCACCACCGCGGCGAAGCGCCCGCCCGGCCGGAGCACGCGGCAGAGCTCGGCCACCACCGTCTCGATGTCGCTCATCAGCATGAACGCCAGATGCGAGAGCACCCAGTCCAGCGACCCGGCCGCCAGCGGGAGCGCCTGGCCGCGCGCCAGCGCCAGCTTCACTCCGGCGAGCGCCGGCCGCGCGGCGGCGCCGGCCAGCTCCTCGGGCGACATGTCGAGCCCGACCAGCGAGCGGCATCCGCGCCGCACCAGGAGCTCGAGCAGGTGGCCGTCGCCGCAGCCGAGGTCGAGGATGCGCTCGCCGGCGCGCGGCAGGTCGGCCAGGAGCTGGTAGCTCGACCGGCCGTCGGCACAGCGCCCGTCGGCGAAGGCGAGCGCCGTCGCTCCCGGGTGCCGCGCGTGGTAGGCGCGGAGAAACTCGTCCGGCGTCACGGAGTCGCGGGCGCCGGGGCGGCGGGGACCGTCGCCGCCGCCGCGGTGGCCTCGCCGCCGCCATCGCCAGAGTCACCCGACGCCTCTTCAGCGTCGTCGGTCGCGCCGCGCTTTCTCTTCTTGTGCCCCCCGGAGGATCCCCGGCTCGCGGCGCCGCGCGGTACGCCCGGCTCGAACGCCGCGTCCGCCCCGCCGCCCCAGCGCGGGATCTTGAGGGGCCAGAGCGCGATGAGAGGCTCGGGATCCATGAAGATTTCCCGCGCCCCGGGCCCCGGATTCGGCAAGACCGAGAGCGAGAAGTGGAGGTGGGCGAAGGAATCTCTCACGCCGGTGTCGCCGACCAGGCCGACCACGTCGCCGGCGCGCACCTTGGTGCCTTCCTTGATCCAGCGCGGGATGGCCGCCAGGTGCATGTACTGCGAGAAGACCGTGCCGTCGCGGTGGGCCACGCGCACGTAGTAGCCGGCGCCGTTCCTGACCTCGCGGACCACCCGGTCGACCACCCCGTCGTGCACGCAGAAGACCTGCTCGCCCCACATCTCGCCGCCGATATCGACGCCGCAGTGACCGCTGCCGCACTCGCCCGGCGATCCGTGGTCGCGGCCGGCCCGGAAGACCCGGGTGTCGCGCGCCGGCATCCGGCGCACCGGTCCGGGCAGCGGGTGGATCCAGCGATCGCCGCTGAGCTCGCCCATGAACTCCATGGCGAGGTCCTCGTCGTCCGGAGCCGGCGGCCCGATGAACGGGCGAACCGCTTCGGCGCTCGGCGGCGTGAACCCCGGCAGGTAGCGGGTCACCAGGGACGGCGACCCCTTGTCGCGCGAGGTCAGCTTCACCGAGGTGCCCCAGGGCGACAGGCTGGCCAGCGCGATGAAGATGACGAAGTACCGGATGGCCCGGCTGCGTGGCCGCTCGACCAGCGACGGCGGCAGCACGGTGGCCGGTTCGAGCATGCCGACGCGCGATGCGTCCATGCACTCGGCCGAGCAGTACAGCTTGACTCCGGCGGTGCCGACCCGGACGTGACGCGTGCCTGGCTGGACCTGTGCGCCGCAACGGCGGCAGGCCCGGTCAGGCGGCGCGTTCCGGACAGACATCGAGCCGGCGAACGACCCAGGGGGGGCTAGCTCCATCTCCTCGCCTCGCGGAGATCTTCTAACACGACCCGGGATCCCCGCCACGTTCCCGGGTGTGGCCGAGCGCACGTGAGCGACGCTCTTCCCAAAAACGGGACGTGAAGCAGGGTATCTGGCCTCCAGGACGGTACTAGCGAATACCACGGAGGAACGCGTGGTATCGGCGCCGCTGCTCGAGGAGCCGCTCGGCGCTGCGGCCGAGGGCCGGCACCAGCACCGCCAGCGTCGGGTGGCCGCGGTCGGCATGCGCCTTGTCGGACAGCGCGGCGAGTCGCGCGACGATGTCCTCGTCGCTGCCGCCGCGCTCGATGTCGGCCACCGCCGAGAGGTAGAAGCGGCGCAGTCCGTCGAGCTCGGCGCGGGCCAGGCGCACCTCGCCCGGCTGGCGGGCGAGCTCCACCATGCACTGGGCCTCGGCGGCGATGGCGCGCGGGAGGAGCTCGGGGCCGGGGGCGAGCTCGCTCCAGGCCGGGGTCGGGGCCACGTGGTTGGCGGTGGCCCAGCGGATCGCCTTGTCGGCCACCTCGCTGCCGGCGGTGACGTCGAGCATGTTCACGCCCTCGGCGCGCAGGCGATGGCCGAGGTAGAGGACCGCCTCGGCCCGCGTCTGCTCGGCACCGGGCGGCGCGGTGGCGAGCGACAGCTCGGCCAGGGTGATGGCGGCGAGGATGCGCCGGCCCCCCTCGGCCAGCTCGGCGCAGGTTCGCTGCGGCAGGCCGCCCTTCTCGTCGCGCCAGGAGGTGAGCGCCTCCACCGCGGCCGCCTCGTCGGGCGACAGGATAGGCATCTGGCCGGCGGTGCGGGCGGTC
>Ga0207428_10004074_pt1 | contig 14002 bp, 10 predicted proteins | sample RhiMethybrSRZTD1_FD_187600 | JGI IMG/M metagenome (GOLD analysis project Ga0207428, IMG submission 187600) | Populus rhizosphere microbial communities from Tennessee, USA - Rhizosphere MetaG P. TD hybrid SRZTD1 (SPAdes) (version 3) | ecosystem: Host-associated > Plants > Roots > Rhizosphere >... | reverse complement strand
GCATGAATTCCATGGTTGCTGTCGGTGAGTTGCATCGCGCAGATCAGATCGAGCGCCGTGACCGCGAGCACATTCGCCGTCGCGAAAGTGACTCTGCCGCGCTTTGCGTCCGGAGCCGTACAGGCAACACCGAGACTGACGAGGTCGAGCGCGTCTCCGGCAACGCGCGACCACATCGCCTCTCTGGGATTCTTTTGAGCAAAGATTCCGATCCCCGCAGCCAGCTCGCGCAGACCGTACAGTCGTATTAAACCTGTGTGTTTGTTTGAAACACCTGAAATGCTGGCAATAGCGCGTGGCGCAAGCAGTTCCGTCAGACCGAGTCCGACGCTAAACCATCCCAAGCGCTTCGCTAATCGCTTCGCACTGGATGATGGTATGCCGTTTTGTACATTCATAGACATGAAGTTCCCCCTTGTAGATAGATTGATTCCGAGAAAGACACTCAAACCTCATGCCCTATTAAAGCCATCCACAGATTACGCCGATGACATTTAATAAATCTGTGTAATCTGTGGACAGGTTTTACTTCAGTATGGCGGCCTGCGCGCTGAGGGTTAGTTGGTGCCAACGCTGGAATGTGTTGATGGTTTCGGGCCGCACGCGGACGTATGCCGTTTGGAAGTAGAGTGCTTCCGGCCGGCGCCAGTCGAGTCGCACAATCGGATTAAAAGACGCCGGGGTCGTGGGTACTGAGCTCGTGTTTTGATTGGCTGAGTTGGCATTCGCTTTTTTCGTCGTCGTCTTTTGATCGTAAACGACGGAGGCCGCGATCAACTGCTCACCGAGCGGCAAACGTCCCTGCGTTGGCGTCTTACCTCCGGCATCATAAATCGCCACGTCCGTATCAAACGCAGTTGCAACCTTGGCAGCGTCCGGAGACCACACGGGCAGCGCATCGGTCAAGGCATCGTCAAGTAATCGCTCGGTTCCATCCAAGCCAATCAAACGCGGACGACCAGCCGGCAATTTACCTTGTCGCTCACGCTCATTCCATTCATTTTCCTTGCAAGCCAGCGCTGCCATAGCGTGACCATCAGGAGCCCAGACAAAGTAGAAATAGATTAGCCCATCACGCGAGGTTAGTGGTTTGAGATCGTAGCCGTCGCGATTACAGATGTAGATCTGTTCCGTGTAGAAACTCGCGACTGGAGCAAATATCGGAGCTACTGACGTGGATGGCGACGGTAGCGGTGACCCCGACGGCTGCGGCACCGGTTCTTCGAAAGGCGTCGGGCTCGGGCTGGGCGCGACACGTTTACGCGCGATGAAGTTGATGAAGTTTCCATCCGGCGACCACGTAACAGTTTCCGGAAAAACGCAGGCAATGTCGGGTGGAATCAGGTTGCGCAGAAACTGTCCATCGGAGTTGTAAAGGTCGATGCGAAACGTAGAACCGGGTTCATCCGCGGCGCCGTACAATGCGAGTACACGCCGCCCATCGGGAGAGACGACGGTTCGGATGAGTGCTTCATCCTTGCGTTTACCGGCAAAGTCGTTCGCTACGGCGGGGAACTTGTCGAAGTCTTCGATCTCGGACGATGGTGGTGAAACGTCCGGAGTGAGGCGATACGCGAGGTTCCGTGCCGGCACGTCGCGCAGCACGCGCGGTCTTACGTCCTGGCGATCTATAACTGAGCGACAGCCAGTCACAAGAAGGCACAAAAGGCACAAAAAACACAAAATAGTTTTTAGTAGATCCGCTCGGCGTCGTTGTCGTTGAGACATTCTAGAATCGATCGTTAATCAGTTCGCGTACCAGGCCAGGGTTCAAAGCCAGAATCGCACGGATCGTGTTGCGTGGCGAGAGATGATCCTCGTCGCCTTCGTCGAGATCGACGCAATTATGTTGAACTGAACGCGCTAATCGTCTGGAGATGGACTCGTAGTCAGCGGTGCTCATAATGTACGCGCGAACGGCCATTGCCCCAATCAGATCGCAAGTGATCTCCTCGCTGCGCTGTCCGTGAAGGTCGAGCCCGGTGAGATCCGAAGCCTTGTTTCCGACTGCGGCAGACAGTACGCGCAAACTATCGTTATCACCGTCAGCAACGTGCATCAGCTCATGGGCCAGGACGCTAATCATTCCTTCATCGGAACGTAAGCCTGCCAGAAAGATCGTGCCGAAAGTTATCACGTGTGGCCGGCTCAAATACACGGAAGCGTTGTCACGCGACTCCATGTCGGGCCTGATTCGTTTGACCGCATTGACTCTTTCGATTGCCAGGCGAAGCTTCAGGTTGAACTTCGGAGATTTCTGTAAACCATACTCAGTGGTGAGTTGGCGCATGGAACTTATCACGAGATTCTTTGCGACTGGCAGAAGTCTCTGTGCACGTTCGGCGCCGGCGCGCGCGTCCGGACTCGTAACCGGTAACGAAGGGCGCGCCTGCATTTCGTCGATGGCGATGCTGCTCTTTGGATCGAGTTTCGCTTGAGTGCAGACGACGCCGATCGCGTCTTCAAGGAGCGCCTTCGCTTCAGCAGACATTGAAGGGCGAACGCGTGTTGAATGCGAACCCGGGTTTGGATTGGTTTGGGCGAGCGCCGGCGAGAGACAAACTAATACCAGCGCTGCTGCAAAAACAGTCTTCATGAACTCACCGGTTTCGCCAAATCGCTTTTCGCTTCTCCATGAACGCTTTCACACCCTCGTTCGCGTCCTGAGTCTTCATCAACTCGTGCAGGTACATGTTTTCCTGTTCGTTTAGTGCGTCATCGATGGACCGGCCACGTCCGAGGTCGAGCGACTGTCGCGCGTAACTAAGCGAAGTTCCCGATAGCTCTCTCAACTTCGCCAGCACTTCGAGCAGCTTTGGTTCCAGATGAGCGCCCGGTACCACGTGGTTGCACAAACCCAGACGCGCGGCTTCGACCGCATCGATTATCTCGCCCGTCAGAATCAATTCTCGAGCGCGCTTTTCGCCAATCACGCGCGGGAGAAGCACTGACGCAACGGGTGGAAAGACGCCCAGCTTTATCTCCGGCTGTCCGAACCGCGAGCGATCCGAAGCAATAACGATATCGCACGCCGCCACAAGTTCACAGCCGCCACCGAGAGCAGCGCCGTCGATCAACGCGATCGTTGGTTTTGCGACTTGCTCGAGGAGACGAAAGATTGAATGGAACGCGTCGAGCATTTGAAAGATCGTTTCCTGGACGTGATCCTCAACGGCGACACCGGCGCTGAAGGCGCGACAGTTCTTGTCGGCGTCAAAAACGATCGCGACGACCTCGCGTTGATTACACTCGCCGAGGGCCTTCGAGATCTCGCGCATCATGTCGATGTTGAAGACGTTTAGGGGCGGCCGCGCGAAGGTGATGCGTGCGACGCGATCGTCGAGCTTGAGGCGGATGTTTTGGTACGTGGAGGCCATTCGTTTGCTTCACAGGATGAAGAGGATTTTCATGATGAACAGGATTCATCTTGTAGATCCTGCAAATCTTGTTAATCCTGTCTAACTATAACTAAACACCTAACCACCCTCGATAAACTCGCTTCTGTGCTTCGGTTGCATTCGGTAGCGGCACGATGCGATAAGTTCCTTCGCGACGCTCGACGAGTTTGATCAATATGGTACTCAGATCGTCGAAGCGAAAGATCGTCAGATTGATCAGATCGCCTGGCTTCTTCTCCGCCAGGCGCGCGTTGAAGAAGTCTCTAGTGACTCGCATGTTGTCCATCGCCACGATCTGATCACCGGCATTGAGTCCCTGTTCGTAAGCCGGCGACCCCGCGTAAACACGTCTCACGATCAGGCGGTCGTTATCCTGCGTAACATCAGCCCCAAAGTACACAATCCCGGTACCGGCAGATGTATCGAGACGCAAGCCGGCAGCTCCGAGTGCCGCATCGTAATCAAGCTCCGCCGTCCCGTGAACGTACTTGTTAAAGAATTCTTCCAGACTCGACCCAGCCATCAGTTCGCACACCTTTTGAAAATCCCCCGGCCCATAATTGCGGCCCTTCTTGAAGAACTCCGCGTAAAGATAACGCATCACGTCGTCCAACGACTTCGCTCCGTTGCTTCGTTTGCGAATTTCCAGGTCGAGCAGCAGACCCAGCAGCGCGCCCTTGTCGTAATACGAAACCTGCGAGTTGATGGAGTTCTCGTCCTGACGGTAATACTTGATCCACGAATCAAAGCTCGATTCTTCGACAGTCTGCTCCAAACGCCCGGGCGTGTTCTGCAACTGCTGTATCGCTCGCGCTGTCGCACTCAGAAAATCAGTCTCAGAAATCAGCCCTGCACGCCGCAATGCAAGATCGGCGTAATAATCAGTGATGCCTTCCGCGACCCAGAGAACCTTCGTGTAGTTTTCCTGCGTGTAATCAAACGGCCCGAGCGCGTCGGGTCGAATTCGCTTTACGTTCCAGAGATGGAAGAACTCGTGCGCCACGAGCGATAGAAAGCCGCGGTAGTCGCGTTCGGGTGTTTCTGAAGCATTTGGCGCTGCGGAAGTCGCGCGCTCACCGGTTCGAATACGAAAGCCAAAACGCGGATAACCGAGCGCCGTTGAATTCAGGTGTTCGAGTCCGCCACCGGCATTCGATCGCAGATGAAGGATGAACGTGTAGTCGCGATACGGAATCTCGCCCATTATCTCAACTTCCGTTTCGACAAGCTTCTGCACGTCGAGTCGCATCCGCTCCGGATTGTAATTGCCTTCTCCGTCGATCACGATGCGATGTGGAACGCCTTTGACGTTGAATACAAGAGTTTTGAAATTGCTGGCTTCGAATGGCGAGTCGTACAGAATGTCGAAGTTCTCGGCGCGAAAAGTGTTCTTCTGACCGGCAACGGCAGGTAAACCAGTTGCGACTTTCCAGGCATCCGGTGCGAGCACGCGCACAGTCGAAGGATCCTTGAGAAAACCTTCGAGATACATCAGGAGGTTCGCGTTGTTCCAGAACCCGTGTCCGGAGTTCAATTCACTCGTGCGCACCGACAGTTCGTTTGCGTAAACACGATAAGTCGCATGCCATTCGCGAGCGCCGTTCGTGATCACGCGCCACGTGTCTTTGTTTGTCTTTTCCCATTTCAATGGCTGACCCGCGGCGTCTGTGACGGCGAAGTCCTGCACGTGTCGTGCGAATTCGCGCACCAGGTAGGAGCCGGGCGTCCATACGGGCATCACGAGTCGCTCTTCCTGCGGGCCGCTTGTCGTTCGCTTGATGGCGATGTCGATGTCGAATAAATGCGTATGAGGGCGCGGCATGGCGATGGTGAACGAAATGTCGACCGGCGTCGTCTGTGCGGCCGCAAGGAATGGAAGAGCGAGCAAAAAGGCGGCGGCGCACACTACTCGGCGTCTGAGCATTCGATAACCATCTTTCGAGAAGTTGATGACAAGTGCGCTTGAATGTTACTACGAAGCGGTGCGATCCGGGCAAGGTTACTGTTACTATCTCCCGGCTCTACCGAAACAACTTCAGGACACGACAAAGATGTTTAGACGACTGATTGCGACCTCGGCAACGTGGTTTACGATCCCGATTCGGTTGGGACTCGCGGCAGTGATGATCGCGCACGGCGCTCAAAAAGTGCTGGGCAGTTTCAACGGACCGGGTTTCAAGACTTTTATCGGCGGCAGCACGCCCTTCGGATTCATGCGACCCGCGTGGCTCTGGCTTGCACTCGCTGCGCTTTCCGAATTAGTTGGAGGTTTGCTGGTTGGTCTCGGCTTTTTGACTCGTGTGGGAGCATTCTGCATTGCGTGCGTGATGCTGACGGCAATTGTGGGAGTGCACTTGCCGGGCGGCTTCTTTGCTGCGAACCGCGGCTATGAATATCCATTGGCGCTACTCGCAATGGCCCTGGGACTTCTGATCTCGGGCGGCGGGCAGGCTTCGGTCGACAAAGCGTTAAGCGGCGGAGGTCGTCGAAGATAGGTCCTATAGGACCTATAGGACCTATATGCGGCGCTCGCCCCTCATCGTCATCTTTACTACCGTCTTCATCGACCTCGTTGGTTTCGGAATCGTTATTCCGGTGCTGCCTTTCTACGCTGAAGGCACCGCGTTCAACGCGACGCCGCGCACGGTCGGGCTGCTCTTCGCCTCCTACTCGATCATGCAACTGATCTTCTCACCGATTCTCGGTGGTCTGTCAGATAAGCATGGACGCAGACCCGTGCTGTTGCTTTCGATTATCGGCACCGGTATTGGTTTTTTGGTCCTTGGGCTTGCCACGACAGTCTGGATGCTCTTCATCGGTCGCATTCTCGACGGCATCACAGGCGGAAACATTTCGACAGCGCAGGCTTACATTGCCGACGTCACTACGGAAGAGAATCGTGCGAAAGGCATGGGGATGATTGGCGCCGCCTTTGGTCTCGGATTCATCTTTGGACCAGCGATCGGCGGCATCTTGAGTCATTGGGGCATTCACGTGCCCTTTTTCTTTGCGGCTGCGCTCTGCTTTGCGAATGCGGTGCTTCTGTTTTTCACGCTTCCTGAGACTGTTACAGCGGATCACCCTGCGAAACATTCTGCCGCGGGCGGTCGCAGTTTGGGCCATATCATCGCCTCGTTGAAACAACCGAAACTCGCCTACGTCTTAATCATCTACTTCCTATTCATCGTCGCATTCTCGATCATGACGACGTCGTTTTCGCTCTACACGATGTTTCGGTTCGGTTACGACGCCCAGCATACCGGGTATCTCTTTGCGTATGTCGGAGTGATCGCAGTGATCATTCAGGGCGGATTGATTGGACGGCTCGTGAAACGTTTCGGTGAGATTCCGCTCGTGATCTTTGGTGCACTATGTTTCGCGATTAGTTTGTTTGCGGTGCCGTTTGTTGGACCGGCCGCGGGCGGACTGGGAGGATTACTGATCGGCGGCGGAGTATTTTCGATGGGCAACTCGCTCGCGACTCCGGCGTTGACGAGTCTTGCTTCGAAAAGTGTTGGGGCGGCGCAGCAGGGAGTTGTTTTGGGTGTGACGCAATCGACGGCGAGTCTGGCGCGAGCGGTTGGGCCTTCGTTGACTGCAATACTAATTAGTAGCTCGATCGCGCATCTCGGGGCAGATGGCGTTGCGCACTACATGAGCGACCAGTCGTTGTTCGTCACCTTTTGGACAGGCGCGGGGATCATGCTGGTGGCGTCGCTACTGGCGCTTTACTACAGCCATGTTAGAGCCACGGATTAAACGGATTATTTTGCGAACTGGCCGACAGGCCCGTCAGGGTTGATGAGGTCCTTCAGGTTTGAATAGGGCACGAGCACGAATTGGGGACCGGCGGCGTATGGTCCGACCTGGTAAGGATCGAAATACATTCCGAGCCCTCGCTTGGTGATGGTCCAGCCCTGATAATTATCTGCTTTCGCCGCAGCGCCTTTCTCGATTTCCTCGGCCATCAAACCTTTTTCCGTAGCCTGCTTCTTGAGATCGGCGATGCAGTACGTTGCGATTGCCGGAAGATACTTTGCGCCGGGCTTGAAAAGGTCCGCGAGCTTCAGTTGCTTGCCGTTTTTCAGATCGTAGTTGAAGGTTTCTGAGTAGCTGTTCGGATGCGCCGCACCCTGGAAGTAACTACTGACCTCAAAGTTGATGCTCACGAGATCGTCCTGGGCCAGGACCACAGTGTAGCTGATCGTTAGGTCGCTGCCCATCGAATCTGCGGGACGAGTTTCCTCGGTATTCTCGCCTTCCTCCGGCGTCATATCTTTCTTGAAGCCGCCCACTTTCTTCGTCACTGCCGCACCTACGGACTGGTTAAACTTCTCTAGGTTTGGATTGTTGCCGCCCGTCAACTGCGGGTACTGCACCGCAACCTCAAAATTCAACTTCTTATTGTTTTCTTTGATCTGCTTCGAAACCAGGTCGACGTCACCTGTGAAAGAGATCGGCTCTTCGTGAACGGAGAATGCAGTCTTCTTGTCATTGTCTTTCTGGTCTACGGGTTTGGACCAATTGCCGGCGAGTGTGATCATCCCGTCCTTCGGATCGACAGTCCAGATGCCTTTGAACAGACCTGTCTTCTCGCCTTTCGGATTAAACTCGTCGAGTGTCAGGTTCCCATCTTTGTCGACTGTGCCGCGCACGTCGATGCGCGTGCCGACTTTCTGGTAGAAATAGCTGCCGGCGAGCTGGTCTCCGGTGCGCACCAGCTTCATCTGCAAATCGAGCGAAGTGCCGATTGAGCCTTTGAAGTGCTTAGTTTCACCAACGACCGTCGTACCACCCTGCGAATGATCGAGCTGGGCAACAGGTGAAGGCTGTGTCGTTGGCGGCGCTGGTGGTGGCGTTGAATTCTTGCGACAGCCGACTGAAAGAAGCAAACACACGACGACAAGAGAGGGTCGAATCTTCATGGCCCTATCTTATCAAACCGAGCCTGCCGACCTCCGTACGAACATCGGAAAAGGTCAGCTCAGCGAGTCTGCCGCCAGTGAACAATGGTTCGTTGGTGACGTCAGCGAGTGCAAACGGCGGCGTCAGGAAGGTGTCGAGCTCTTCGTCGCTTTCAAAGCTTACCTCGGCGAGGACGAGGCCAAACAGATCGCCGAGAAACATGTCCGCTGAAAACTTCCGCCCTTCGAATTCAAAGTGATAACGATTCTTGCGAATCTCGTTGCTGTTGAAGAGGGTCGAGAGGGTTTCAGCTTCAAGCGCGTTGAGATAGGTGTTCGTGATGATGGTACGCGATAAATCGTTCGGGTCGGGTGCAAACTTCTGCGTTAACTTCGCGGTCCACTTGTTTGAACGTGGCTCACGCACTTTGCGCAGGCGCAGACGTGAGCCCGTCATGTAGTTGTCAGTGATCTGCAAGTGAGGATCCGCGCGCGTTATGCCCTCGGGCAAATCCCGCAAGAGATAACGCCGCTCACGCTCAACGCGCGCGTACTTGCTTTCAGGAACTACCGTGTTTTGATCTGTAAGCTTGGCGACACCCATGATCCGACCGGAGCAGGAGCAGCGTTCAGGAGCAGGAGCAGAAGGCAGGCGCAGGGTATCCTGCCCCTGATCGCTGCTCCTGCTTCCTGATCGTTAGATCTTCCCGGCCTTCATGTCAGCAAGGCGCTTCTCGAAGGCAGACGTGTCGACCTTATCCGTCTTGCCGCGCTGAACCGCCTGGTCGCCGACTGCGACGGCCTCTTCTTTCTTGCCGAGCTTATAAAGCGCATTGGATTTCGCGACGAGGTTGCGGAAAGTTTCCTTCACCTTAATCGAGCGGTCCAACCACTCCATACCCAACGCGTCGTCAGCAGTGTCTTTATTGTTTATTAAGTAGTTGCCGGCCTGCAGCGGCGTCTGCCAGTCATCGGCTTTGGCGTTCGCAACAGTCGTCTTCAACCTGGAAAGAGTTGACGCGGGGACGTCCGGTACTTTGATGGTGAACGGCACATTGATCTTTTCCCAGCGAATGTTCACCTGCGCGGAATCGTCATTAACCGGATCGAAGGAATACGTAAGCCACTCTTCACTTTGCGTCAGCCACTGTGGCTTGGCTTTCACACGTAACGTGTCTTTTGCCGGATCGTAGTCGAAGCTGCCCCACTGATTAGCGGTGCCGTTGAAAACGATCGTCCACTCGTCTTTGTTGGGAATGGTGTGCAGGCTGTACTTACCCGCGGCCAGCTTCTGTCCGTTGATTAAAACATCATCAGTCACGACGAATGTGGTCGCCTCGTTCGCGCCAGTGCGCCACACGTGACCATTCGGCACGATCGGAACGTCCTTGGGTCTCGTGTTCTGATTATCGAGCGTGGCTTCGCCCTTGGCAGTTTCCGCCCATCCTGCCGGCGGATCGCCCCAGATCTGCCGGCCTTTTACACCCGGACGGCTATACGTGATTGTCACATCGGTGACGCCGATTCTTTGCATCACACTCGCCATTTGACTGGGGCGCGGCGTGACAACCTGCGCGAACGCCGCACCGGCGCCGCACAAAACAAACAACACGACGAACAGGGACACAGAACTACGTTTCAGGGAACTCATGATCTTTCTCCTGGTGAATAGGTTTCGGGGCGTAAATGATATACCGAAATTGAGAATTGGGCACCTCCTTGGAGTGCGGCGGCCTGACGCCGCTTTGGCCTTGATCAAGCGTGATCGGTAACACAGCGGCGCCAGGCCGCCGCACTCCAGGGAGGCGCCCTATCTGTCCTATAATATCTGCTGCATTCCAGCCCGCATTTTGGAGGACCCATCAAATGTCTACCCGCTTGTCTCTGATTATCGCGCTCGCATTCTGTTTTTTGGTTTTCTCTGCAAAAACCGGAGCCCAAAACGGACACGGCGCCCCCACTCAAACTCGTCTCTTGCGTACACCAACAGTTAGCACCACTCAGATCGGTTTCGCTTACGCAAACAACATCTGGGTTGTGCCACGCGCGGGCGGCAGCGCAAAACGGTTAACGAGTTTTCAGGGACAGACTGCGAATCCACACTTCTCTCCTGACGGAAGATGGATCGCATTCAGCGGCGAGTACGCGGGCAACTTCGACGTTTACATCGTGCCGTCTGAAGGCGGCGAGCCGAAGCGTTTGACGTGGCACCCGGGCGCCGATCTCGTCGAAGGCTGGACACCCGACGGCAAGTCGATTCTCTTCTCCTCCAATCGCGCCACGTGGGCGCCGAGCGGTACGCCGCGATTCTGGACCGTTTCTGCCGAAGGCGGCGTCGAGGAACCGATGGCTCTCCCGCGCGCTTACCAGGGAAAGATCTCTGCTGACGGAACTCACATCGCTTATCGAATGAACAACTCCTGGGACGAAGAACGTCGCAACTATCGCGGCGGTCAAAATCGTCCGATCTGGATCGTCGATCTCAAAACTTACGATCTGGTTTCGCCGCCGTGGACCGATTCCAAAGACGTCTATCCGGTTTGGGTCGACGACTCGGTCTTCTTCATCTCCGATCGCGATGGCGTGGCAAACGTTTGGGAGTACCAAACTAAAACCAAGAAGCTCGCGGAGATTACAAAGTTCACTGACTTCGACGTGAAGTCGATGGACTCGGGCGCGGGGACCGTTGTGTTCGAACAAGCGGGTTACGTGCACGAGCTCGATCCAAAGAGCGGCAAGGAAAAAATCGTAAACATCGTCGCAGCCGGCGACTTTCCGTGGATGATGCCAAACTGGGAAGACGTCAGTAATCGTCTCAGCAACATGGCAGTCTCGCCGACCGGCAAGCGCGTCGTTGTCGAAGCACGCGGCGAGATCTTCACAATCCCGGCGGACAAAGGCGACGTTCGGAACCTGACACACTCAAGCGCTTCCGCGGAACGCGATCCGGCGTGGTCGCCCGACGGCAAGTTTGTTTCCTACTTCAGCGACAAGTCAGGCGAGTACAAACTCGTGATCGAAGCGCAGGACGGACTGACACCGCCGCGTGAGATCGCGCTCGCCAAACCGACGCACTACTACACGCCATCGTGGTCGCCCGATTCGAAAAAGCTTCTGTTCACAGACACGAATCTGAAAGTTTGGGTGCTCGATCTCGCAACCGAGCAGGCAAAGATTGTCGGCGAGGACCCGTGGATGGTGCCTGCGCGCACGTTGAATCCGACCTGGAGTCCCGACTCGAAGTGGGTCGCTTATTCGAGTCGTTTGCGTTCGCTCTATCACGCGATCTTTATCAGCAATGTCGAGACGGGCGAAAGGAAACAGGTTACCGACGGACTCGCGGATGCCGTTTGGCCCACGTGGGACGCGAGTGGCAAGTATCTCTGGTTTCTCGCATCTACGGATTTCGGACTGCGTTCGCAGTGGCTCGACATGACCTCATACGATCACGAGACTACTTTCGGGCTCTACCTCACCGTGTTGCGAAAGACAGATCCAAGTCCGTTGCTGCCGGAGAGTGATGAAGATCGCGGCGTTGGAACAGGCACCCGCAGGCTTCAACCCGGCGCCTGTGCCGGCGACGCGGGCGGTGGCGCGGAAGGTGGTGGCGGTGGGGCTGGTGAAGGCGGTCAGCGTGGGCCGCGTGGTCCAGTAACGGTACAGATCGATTTTGATGGACTGTCGCAGCGGATCGTCTCGGTTCCCGGTGTGCCCGAGCGTCAATATGCAGATCTTCAGGCCGGTGCCGATGGTCAGGTTTTCTATCTCGAGGCGGGCCGCGCGGGTGCTGGTGGACAAGGCGGAGGCGGTAACGAACTTTGGCGCTATCGTCTCTGCGATCGTCGCGCGACTTCATTTGTGAACAACGTCGCTGCTTACGAAATCAGCGCCGATCGGCGAAAGATGGTTTATCGCGCCGCTGGTGGCGCTGGCGGCCAGTTTGGTGGTCCGGGCGCAGGCGGTGGTACGCCACCGGCTCCGCAGTTGTTCCTCGTCGACGCCGATCGAACTCCGCCACAACCCGGAGCGGGACGTTTGAATTACAACTTGCGCATGTATCTCGAACCGAAAGAAGAGTTCAAACAGATCTTTAACGAAGGCTGGCGCAATCAGCGCGATTATCTCTACGTGCCAAACATGCAGGGCGCCGACTGGCCGAAGATGAAACAGATGTACGGCCAACTGCTTCCGTTTGTGATGCACCGCGCCGATCTGAATTACCTGATGGACATGATGGGCGCCGAAATCGCGATCGGACATTCATACGTGCGCGGCGGCGACATGCCGACAGTGCCACAACCTGTCGCCGGTCTGCTCGGTGCGGACTTCGTGATCGAGAACGGTCGTTACAAAGTGACGCGGATCTACGACAACGAGAGCTGGAATCCCGATCTGCGTTCGCCGCTCGCCACGCCTGGAGCCAACGTCAACGCCGGCGACTACATTCTTGCAATCAACGGCGTCGAGTTGAACGCGCCCGATAACATCTATCGACTGCTGGATGGAACGGCTAATCGACAAACGACGCTAACGGTGAATACAACGCCATCAATGCAAGGCGCGCGCACCGTCACGGTTCTGCCGGTCGCAAGTGAACAGGCTTTGCGCACGCGCGCGTGGGTCGAATCCAATCGCCGCCTGGTCGAGAGACTTTCCGACGGCCAGCTCGCTTATGTTTATCTGCCGAATACTGGTCAGCCCGGCTATACCAGTTTCAATCGTTACTACTTTTCGCAGCAGGATAAGAAAGGCGTTGTCGTCGATGAACGCTTCAACGGCGGCGGATCCGCGGCCGACTACATCATCGACGTTTTGCAACGCGACTTTGACGGTTACTTCAACAACGTCGCCGGCGAGCGTTATCCATTCACGAGTCCTTCCGCGGGCATCTGGGGTCCGAAGGTGATGATTGTCAACGAAATGGCGGGCTCGGGCGGCGACTTGATGCCCTATATGTTCAAGCGTCGCAAGATTGGTTTATTGATCGGCAAGCGAACGTGGGGTGGACTTGTGCACACGGCCGACACGCCGCCGTTCATCGACGGCGGAACTATGATCGCGCCGCGCGGTGGCTTCTTCACGCGCGATGGGAGATGGGCGGTTGAGAACGAAGGCGTCGCACCTGATATCGACATCGAGAACTGGCCCAAGGACGTGGTCGCCGGAAAAGATCCGCAACTCGAACGCGCCGTTCAGGAAGCGATGCGGATGCTGAAGGAACGTCCCGTGGAACGTCTGCCGAAGGAACCCCCGCCACCGACGTGGGGGAAACGTCCGTAGAAACATCCTGTAAATCCTGATCATCCTGTAATCCTGTCCAGCATTTACCTTCGACACAATGTTGGACAGGATTTACAAGATTTTTCAGGATTAATATGATGAGTCAACTTGCCCGGAGATTTAACTATGAAGTTCTGTTTGTTCGTGTTGCTGGTCGCAATGTGCTCGGTCGTCAGTGCCCAGGAAACCGAGGTCGTCCGCACCAACACTGACCTTGTTCAAACTGCGATCACCGTTCTCGACAAGAAAGGCAACTTCGTCGAAGGACTCAAACGCGAACAGTTTGAATTGACGGTCGACGGCAAACCGCGGCCCGTTGCGTTTTTCGAACGCATCGCATCCGGCAGTGCACGCGAACTAGAGCTCGCAACGCTCCCGGATCCCACCAACAACACCACAGCGCCGGTTCCACCACCGCCC
>Ga0207428_10004073_pt1 | contig 14002 bp, 8 predicted proteins | sample RhiMethybrSRZTD1_FD_187600 | JGI IMG/M metagenome (GOLD analysis project Ga0207428, IMG submission 187600) | Populus rhizosphere microbial communities from Tennessee, USA - Rhizosphere MetaG P. TD hybrid SRZTD1 (SPAdes) (version 3) | ecosystem: Host-associated > Plants > Roots > Rhizosphere >... | reverse complement strand
CCCAATTCACCATTCGCGATCTCAATCGCAACGGCCCTCGCTTTGCCCGCAAGAGCAGCCATCACACCGCCACACTGCTCGTCGAGCTGATCACGCATAACTGGCTGAACAGTCGCGATGCCAAAACTTTCGAGGTCCGCCATGTTTCGCCTCAATGACGCGGTGCGCTGCTACCAGGCGCAACATCAATCGCAATCAGAAACACAGCGTGTCGCCGCTTCTGTCGCCACCTTGTCGCCACGCGTCAAGCCAGGAATTACGCGGGTTTACGCCACTGTCGCCGCTGTCACCACACCACCTCTTGAGCCCGCCAACGTAGCCCTCCTGATCGAGCAACTGCGTGATGAAGGGGCACTGCTGGAACACCAGGAGAACGCCCTCCTGATCCGCCCAACACACTGGCAGCAGGTGGTCAGGCTCAGTCCCCACTGGAAAGCCCTGCTGCTCTTTCTGCAAACAAACGAAAACGGTGATGACGATGGCACTGGTAGGTCGACGTGATGGTCGCAACTTCGGCTACGGCCGCCAGCTGAGCTACGCCGGCCCGCAAGCGCTCAAGGACCTGTTTGCCGGCGGCCACTTCGCCACGGTCAAAGCGCATAGCGATCGCTGGCAAACGTTCGTGCGTTGGTGTCGGTCAGAGGACGGCCCCGGTTACAACGATGCGCGCCAGATTGATCGACAGACGCTGCAAGACTACGCCGCTTACCTGCGCCAGCAGATCCAGCAAGGTGAACTCTGCATCGCCACCGCGCAGAACCGCCTGAGCAGCGTCAACCGCACCCTCGCTGCGCTGCGCGGCGATGAGGACGTGAGGACCGCCAGCCCGAGTCAGGCGTTGGGACAGAAGCGCTCAAGCGTACGCACCCGCGCACCGGATGGCCAAGACTACCAACAGGTGCGGCGAGTGATTGAGGTGCTTTGCAAACAGCAACACGAGCGGGTGGCCGCGATTGTTCTATTGGCCCGAGCAACCGGTATGCGCCTGCGCGAAGCAATCCTGGCTGACCTGCCACGCTTGCAACGCGAAACCGTGCAGTTTGGTTGCATCAATATCCAGAACGGTACCAAAGGCGGCAGATCCGGAGCGTCGGCACCACGGTGGATTAAAGCCGGCAATGAGGTGAAAGAAGCAATCCTTTTTGCCAATAATGCGTCGCCGACGGGCAGCCGCAACCTGCTGGCCCGAGACGAAAGCTACGCCATGCTCCTGCAACAGACCGTGCTCCCCGCCCGCGAAGCGCTGCATCAACAAGGGCTGAAGGGCTTTCATGAGTTGCGGGCAGCTTACGCCTGCGACCGCTACAAAGAACTCACTAATCAATCGGCCCCCGTCAACGGTGGCCACTGCTATCGCATTGACCGCGACCTTGATCAACAGGCACGCCAACAGATCAGCCTTGAGCTCGAGCATAACCGGATCGATGTTATGTCGGCCTACCTTGGAGGGCGAGCGTGACCAAGCCCTTCGATATGGAGCTGTTCCTTATGGGCCTGCTAAGTGGCTCAAAGGCCACGCAGCACCGCCACCTACGACAAGCCCGAATCATGCAAGCTGCCATTCAGCAGCGATGGCAGAGGGACAATCCTTGGACATGGCAAGTAAAGCACTTTCGCTGGTTTTTCGCTCACCACCTGAAAGACCATTCCAGCGCCACGCGCTATTATTACCAACTCACTGCCATCTTGATCTGGAGACGATTAAAGAATGACCTCAGACTGGGCTCTCTTACATTTGTATCCTGAAGTGCTCCAGCTCCCGGCGCAGCGACCCGTCTTTCTCCCTCCCTGGGCAAACAACTCATTGCCTAAAATAACCAATCCCGCTTTCTATAGACAGACGACTCGAGAGTTTCGCTGGTACAGGCAATCGCTTCGCAGAGCCCATAAATATTTTTGTATAGTTGACGCCAAAGATCCTGAGCCAACAAATCGCAAAAGACCTAGATCACTCAACACAAACCTAAACATCAATCCAGAAGAAGCCTGCATTGAACTCAGCACAAAATCATTTACCCACTACCTCGCCGGAGACTCCAGTGCAATTAACTGAAGAAATAGTAGGCATTGTAGAGAAGCGCCCTCTTACTGCATCAGAAATCGCAGAAGAATTAAATTTTCGACGCAGCAGAAAACACTCGATCATCGATGTAATCGATACAGTCAAAAAAAACCAAGAGGCACTCCAAGAAATCAATGGAAAAATAATATCAATTTCCAACTATAAATGGAAAGAACTAATAAGGGCGCACTGGTATTTATTAAGCACACTTCAAGCAAACTACAAAAGCCATGAGCTACATTTTTTTGTGATCGCTCTATTTTATTACAAAAGGCTTATTGATACACATAAGGGGCACGGCGCACCTAACGAATCAAAAAGCCTAATCAACCACAACAAAAACTTAAGTTCAAAGAGCATACTCGCAGCATGGCTCGACTCCATTGAGTCTGCCAGACACTACCAGAAAGACGACTTAGGCCTCTTCAATGATTTCTCTAGCCTTCTCAGCAAATGCCCGCCTGAGAGATTAGAAGACATCATAAACATGATACAGCAAGTAGATACATTACTTTTCAGTAAAAGTGAATTTAGCACTGCCTTCGAATACATACTCGAAACACGAACACCTTCGGCGCAAAAAAAATACGTCACTGGTACAGCGCCGCAAGTTTCCGAGCTAATGGCTAAACTATTAAATCCTAAATCCGGGATCGTTTATGATCCCGTGTGCGGAATAGGAAGCTTACTTAGCCATGTATCCAGAATAGCTGATGCACAACCATATATAAAAGGTAGTGAAATTCAGAATAGCATTGCTCAGATTGCACTAATGAATCTCGAGATGCACGGAATTCCGAACTACGAGATCATTTCAGAAAACTGCTTAAATCAGATACACGACGGCTTATACTACGACTTCATTATTGGCGACCTTCCTCTAACAGGCTTTTCTAGCCATGTATCTCCTTGGAAGGAAAAAGGTTTTATTCCCCTGCTTGAATTTGTAATTTCAAAACTTGCCGAGCACGGCAAAGCAGTATTAACAGTTTCAGACAGCTTCTTACTATCCCAAGGAAAAGAGCAGAACTACAGAGACCATCTTTTACATAACGACATCATAGAATGCATCATAAGCTTACCGGCAGGCAGCTTAAAACCATATACAAACGGCAAATCGTCAATAATCATTCTAAACAAATCAAAGCCATCCTTTTTAATCAACAGAATAAAATTTATAACCGCTGAGAATTTAGCACCAGCGTCGCAACTTCCAATTCTCGACATATCTAGTATCCTCGGACAGTATCAAGAAAAAAATACTGACTCCCTGAACTCACAGATTGTCAGCGCAGAAGAAGTAGCCTCTCAAAAAAGCTTAAGCGCATCTTATTACACCGACGAATTTAAAGAAGCTGGAAAGTTATTAAAGGGCGGCAAGGCTCGAAAACTTGGCGAGCTCGTTGAAATAATCTCTGGCACCATAACACGAGATACTCAAGCCGTCGCCGAAGACACCCCATTTATTAAAATTGAGAGTCTAGAAAAAGATATTTTGGACATGCGTCTTTCCTCAGGAAAGGCCAACTCACGCATAGTTAAAACCAAGCAATCAGAAAAATCGTTAATCAGGGAAGAGTCGCTGCTTATTGCCCGCATTGGCGACAATTTAAAGCCTACAATATTTAAGCCTTCCAAGATGCTTCCCGAAATCATAACGCACAACGGGGTACTTACCCTACGCCCTTTTCCAAAATCATCTCTTGACATTGAGTACCTATATTATCAACTTTACTCACCATTAATACAAAAACAAGTGGAGCAGAGGCGCATTGGTACTGTGATGCCTTTCATTAGCAAACGGCTACTTTCAGAAATAATCATTCCAATGATGCCGTTGGACTCCCAAAGAGAATTTATCGCAACACAAAAGTCGAACCTGATATCTGCGGAAAAAGAAAGAGTTACCCAAAGATTACGAGCAATAGGCTTTGAAGAGGAAAATATCCAGAAGGAGAATGAACTAATAAGCACACTGGTTCACGAACTACGCCCAAAGCTAGTCAAAATCAACTCCCTATCCAACAAGCTTATTCGAATCATTGAAAAGCATAACATCTCTTCGCTTGCTCAATACGACAAAGAGGAGCTAGGAGTAGATGATGACCTTATGGGACTACTTGAGCAACCTGAAAACCTTGACATTGGATCCGTGTCTCAAAAAATAGCCATCAACTCTAAAGAGCTAAACGACACACTGTCACTTGTTAAAGAAATTATGACCCTGAACTTAAAGCCTTCAGAATTCATAAAAACCAGGCTATTGAACTTTTTGAGCGAGCACCTTAGAGATAAGACAATTGAACGCCCTCACAAGTACAAAATAGAGGTCAAGGGCCACGACATTGAAGCCAACATACATCAAGCTTCAATATTACAAGTAATAGATCAACTTATAGCAAACGCTGAGCACCACGCATTTTCAGCGCCATCCAGCAAAGACAGAATAACCTTTACCGTAAAGGAAGATAAAGAAAGAAAAATTGCGATCATAGAATACAGCAACAACGGAAAGCCATTCACACTGACAAAATCAGACTACATTCAGTTTTTCACCAAGAGCAAATCAAGCAACGGCTCTGGGATTGGCGGAAACTACATCTATAGAATAATTCGAGCGCATGATGGAGACATTGAAATAGACGAAAACAAAGTCAAAGGCTTTTCAATGAAAATCGAAATACCCAACAAGGAAGAGCGATAAATGAATAATATTCTCCTCATCGATGACGACGAAAACTTTAAAGATACATTTCAAATCGAGGCTCAGAATAATGACCTTCGACTAATACATAGAAAAAGTCTTGAAGGTTTACAGGATGTGATGCCAAAGCATCACGCTTCCATATCCGCAGTAGTTCTCGATATAAAATGCTTGATTTCTGATGATCAGGCAATTGAGAATGAGAACTTCATTGGCACCGCACTTAAATACCTCGACACCAATTTCCCAAACTTCCCTCGAATCGTGCTCACTGGCGACGATGATGCCTTCAATAATTTCAAGCGCTTTGCAGAAGAAAAAAACATCTACCAAAAGACTCCAGACGGCCTAAACGAAGCCATCGCAAAATTAAAATTTTATTGCGAGAACTCTGAACTTATAAAAATAACCATAGCACACAACGAAGCATTCTCCGTCCTTAGAAACTATGGCTACAACCAAAGTGCTGAGTCAACTCTTGTAGAGATTCTGAAAAATGAAAATGAGACTAGCTTCCCTCGCTTTGGCGGCATATTTCGAGACATCAGATCGCTTCAGGAGACCATCTATAAAACGATCAATCTATACAATAAGCCCGTCGTCCCAGACAGCTTGATAAGACCTAACGGAATGTTAGATTTCAACAAATTAATGAAGCACCTTAACGGATACCCATCCGCCAATTTCACTCCAACAAAGACGGAATACCATAATTCAGCTATATTTAACCTAGCAAACTCTCTTTACTGGGTGTGTGGAAAATACATCCATGCGGACCCCACTGAAAAATATTATATTAGTAATTACACCCTAAGATCTTCAATCCTAAGTTTAATTGAGCTCATATTCTGGTCAAAGCTTTATCTACCTAAAAACATATAGACCTCAAATTACCGTCTTCATTAACACTACCAATAAGACGCCCCAAGCCAAAATGTATTCCCCATACTATTCAGGTAACGGTTAGGTTTAACAGGATTTCCTACAATACTTGGCAAGCAGCCCTCAGTGGCTGCTTGCACGCTTAAACTTTATCAGCTACACGAGTGCTAAATATTCGGCCTCGCCAAGTCAAAAAGATCTTTCCCCGCCCCCTTCTTTAGCAGCTCGTACACCACCGTCAGGAACACATCTCGCGTAGACTCATCACTAAGTAGCTTCGTTGCCATGCTGGTATGGCTACTCATCGCTGCGGCGATTGCGGCGACGGCTTTGGATGGAAGGTCAGCCTTCATAGCCTGCTCCATGGTGTTGTTGTGCACTTGAGCCATCACTACGTTATCTGCGCGCAGCTTCTCAGACACATGCACTGCGAAGGCCACCTGATCAGTGTCAGTGATGTCCTTGCCGAAAGCATTGTTGAGTTTCTCAATCAGTTCGGTGAGGTACTTTTTCTCACGATCGCGGGCATCACGTAGTCCGTTGTCGGTTATACCGTAAAGGCTAGGCGTTTCCGACACGACGGTTACACCGCCCAGGTTATTCCCCTTCTTGATTTTGTAATGGCTGAGCTTGAGGTCGCCCAGATCCACCTGCTCGGCTGTAATACCTTTAAGGCGCTTACGCAGCAGGCGCGCAAAGCTGGCAAATGCCTCGAGACTTGGATCGCCAAAGTCGATGAGCTGAGCGATGTACTCGTAGTTACGCACGAACTTGGTCAGGCTTTCACTGAAGATCATCAGCTCGTCGCGAACCTTGCAGTACTCTGAGCGCTGTACGTCAGCGTACTCCATGTCCTTTTCGTTGCCTTCATCATGGGCCTTTTCCCAGGCCTTCTCCCACAGATCAATGGCATCGTTAAGTGTCTTAAGCTTGCCGTTAAAGCGATCGGTTGCCGATTGCGTCAGGGAAAACAGCTTCTGGTGCGTCACCTTCGGATCCACGATGGCATCGCCGAAGGCCTCCACTTCGGCCAACTCGTAGATGAACATGCCATCCAGGCGCTGCTTGACGTCGTAAACGATGTTCGGATCCTGAATATCCGCCACCTGAGCATCACGGTAGAAGGTCTTGAACGACGCCAGGATCTCCTCTGCCTTGTTGGCGAAGTCGATTACAAAAGTTTTATCCTTGCCAGGGAAGGTACGATTCAGGCGTGAGAGCGTCTGTACGGCCTCAACTCCGGAGATTTTTTTGTCCAAGTACATAGCTACCAGCTTCGGCTGATCGAAGCCGGTCTGGTACTTGTTGGCCACGATCATCACGCGGTAGTCCGGGGTATCGAACACCTTACGCATATCACGGCCATTGAGGCCTGGATTTAGGTTGATCTCGCTGAATTGGTGATCGACCGGCAGGTTGGATTCCTCCACATCGGCGTTGGCCACCTCTCCGGAGAATGCCACCATGGCCTGCACGTTTTTGTAGCCCTTGCGCTTGCAGTAATCCTCCAACGCCAGGTGGTACTTCACTGCTGCTGCACGTGAACTAGTTACCACCATCGCCTTGGCCTGGCCACCGAGCAGGTGCGCCACGTTTTTGCGGAAATGCTCGGTGATCAGCTCGACCTTCTGCCCCACATTTACAGGGTTGAGCGAAAGCCACTTGGCCAGCTTGCGCCCGGCGCTCTTCTCGTCCACGCGCTTGTCATCGATCATCTCGCTGCCGATTTTGAACGCCACCTCGTAGCTGGTGTAGTTCTTCAGCACATCGAGGATGAAGCCTTCGTCGATGGCCTGCTGCATGGTGTAAAGATGGAACGGCGCCGGCGGGTTATCGGTGCTCACCGGCTGCGCCGGATTGCGCGGGCGACCGAACAGGCTCAGCGTCGAATGCTTGGGCGTGGCGGTGAAGGCGAAGTAGCTGGCATTGCCTGGGCGCGAGCGCGAGCTCTGCCACACGGACAACCGCTCCGCCTTGGAGAGTTTCTCCCACTCCGCCTCGCTCTGCCCGGTCAGTACATAGCGCAGGTCATCCGCCGTGCTGCCCCCGGTGGAGCTGTGCGCCTCGTCGATGATGATGGCGAAACGGCGATTGCGCAGGCTCTGCTCGCCGAGGATGGCCTTCTGCGCATAGGGGAACGTCTGTAGGGTACAGACGATAATCGGCACACCATCGAGCATGGCCTTGGCCAACTGCTGGCTCTTGGGCAGGTTCGACTGTTGGCGGTCGATGGCGCACACCACGCCGGCCTGGTGCTCGATCTGCTGGATTGCATCCTGCAACTGCTGGTCAAGCACCTGGCGGTCGGTCACCACGATCACACTGTGGAAATACGGCTCACCGTCCGGACGGCGCACACGAATCAGCGAATGCGCAGTCCAGGCGATGGTATTGGTCTTGCCCGAACCGGCGCTGTGCTGGATCAGATACGGCTGCCCTGCCCCTTCTACCCGCACCGCGTCGATCATCCTCGTCACGCCCTCCCACTGATGGAAGCGCGGGAAGATCAGGCCTTCCTTGAAGTAGGTTTTGCCGTTGACGTCCTGGGCCTCCTTACGCTCCTGCAGCACGAAGCGGTGGAAGATGTGCAGCCAGTTGTCCTTCTGCAGCACCCGCTCCCAGAAGTAGCTCACCGGGTAACTACCGTTTTCACCCGCCGGGTTGCCGGCAGCGCCATCGTTGCCCCGGTTGAACGGCAGGAAGAAGGTCGAATCCCCAGCCAGCTTGGTGGTCATGCGTATGTCGCTATCGCTCATGGCGAAATGCACCACCGCGCCACGCTTGAAGGTGAGCAGCGGCTCCAGGCCACCGCTCTTGCGCTCAGGTCGGCGGTCCATGCAGTACTGCTGCATGGCGGCCTGGACTGACTGGGTGAAGTCGGTCTTCAACTCCACCGTGGCCACCGGAATACCATTGATGAAGAAGGCCAGATCTATCTCGTCAGCTTTGTCCAACGAGTAACGCAGCTGCGGCACTACGCGCAGACGGTTCGCCGCATAACGGGCGACCACCGTGTCGTTGCGCGCGTCTTCGGGCAGCGCCTGGCTCATAGCCAGGGTGCCGCCACCGGCCACGGCAAAGCCGTATCGCAGCACATTCACCGTGCCACCATCGACCTTGTTCTCCAGCTGCTTGACCAGCCGGTCCAGCACCACATCACGCGCGCCAACACCATTGAGGGCAACAATCTTGGCCATAGCCACTGGCTGACTGCCCTCCAGCCAGCCCACCACGTCCTCAGGGATTAGCGCCCGCCCTTGATCATAGTCAGCCGACTTACCCACCAGCCACCCGGCCCCTTCAAGCTGCTCGACGATATAGCGTTCCAGTTCGCATTCGTGGTGGATCTGACTCATCGTTTCGTCCTTCAACTTCGCGGCCATCCTTGGGAACAGCCCATCTAATAATGTCTATCGGGCGTATCTACAGATACAGCCGGGGCACATCCACTCACCGTCGTCGCAGGTGCCACCAGTAAAGTTCGTAAGTTGGTGGCGCCACCAAGATCAACCGCTGCGGCTGCTTGATCTTATTCATCGAGCCACTAGTTTTCTGGCATCACACCAACACCGTTCAGTTGGCTGTCCTGCCAGGCGGCATAAGTTTCGCCACTATCCTCGACCAGCCAAGCGGTTCGACCGCTAGCTGCACGCCCGCACACAACCGCTGCTGCGGCACTCGGGCTACTGAAGGCATAGTCGTCCTTGAACACCAGGTACTCACTTCCGTCACTGACCATCACACCATCACTCACCAACTGCTGGTACAGGTTCCGGTAATTGTGATCCGCAGTTCCTACCCACTGAGCTCGAGCCCGGGCCCCCTTCAGAACAAAGAACTCACCATCGACTTCTTGCGCTTGCGCGCGCTCCTTGCTCTTTGGAAGCTGTAATGCAAAACGCGGCGACTGGCTGACCGGTTGCTCGACTGATTCCATAACAAGCTTGGAGGGTTTGATCAGCTCGCGCAGGAAGTCGAAGCCCAGTACAGGTAGCACGATGCGGATCTGTTCAAGGAAAAACGCCATGTCAGCGCGGTCCGACTCAGGCAAATTGGTGTAGCTATGTGCAGTGCCATTGCCTACTAGACAGCGACCGGCTTGACTGGCGATCTGGATAAGTTGGCTCTCCAGATACTTGGCATGGGCCTTGGTCAGGTTCTGGTCCTTGCTGGTAATCAGACACACACGCTCCCAGAAGTCTTTGCCGCCCTGCTCTTGCGGGCGGTTATGTTGTTTTAGACGCTGGGCCACATCATCAGACTCGCCGATATACACCCGGGTACGCAGGCTGTCGCCTGGGTCGGGACCGACAAGAAAGTACACGCCAGTGCGCGCGCATTCGGGACGCTGCACCAGCTCGGCCAATTTGGAGCGCGGGCCGGTCAGCACATGGCCGGTCCAGTTCATGATCTCGGCGGTCAGCAGGCCGTTGGGCGTGCCATCCACCAAAAATAGACGGAGGCTCCGGCCCTGACTCATACCGCATCCCGCAGATCGATCTGGCCAGTAACGGCAGCGGTGATCAGGGCGGCGCGGCGCTCTTTGAGAAGGTCGATGCTGCGCTCAGTTTTTCCGTTAAGCACGTCCAAACGAGGAATCATCCCTTCAAGATGAACCACTACCTGTCTTTGTTCCTCAATCGGCGGCAGTGATACCGAAAAATTACCAATCATTTCGAGGGTGAAGCGAGTAATAGCCCCACCAACAAGCTGGCTTAGAACGCTAGTTTTGAACCCACCGGAATTGAGGAGGTAAGCCAAATACACGGAAATAAGTCGTTTTTTCTTGGGACGAATTACCGCAACACTCGAAAGCAAAGAAAACTCTTCGTCCAAACGGTTGACCATAGCGATTCCAGCGGTTGCCCCGTCCTTGATATAGAGGACGTCTCCGGTCTTGACAGAACACCGGTTGTAAATCTCCTGATGCTGGTCAACAGATACGTAAGTCAACTCAGTGAAATCAAACCCATGCTCTTTGATGTTTTTCGCGGTTATGTATTTAAAGGCTCCCTCCGGATGGCTTTCTGGGCTGTGATGCGTTCCATCGACGATAAGCTCGCATGCGTAGGCTAGACGCCCAAAACTCCAATGCTCCGGCACCTCCCCTAGCCACTCGACGCCGGAATCTTTCATCTTCACGTTCGGGTCGAGGCCCTTGGTGACGGCATGGGTTATCAGCGCCTGGCGCTTTTCGCGCAGCAGTTTGATAAAGCGGGTTTTCTTTTCAATCAGCGCATCAATGCGGGCGGTTTCGCGGTCGAGGTGGTCTGCAATAGCTTGCTGCTCCTCAACGGGGGGCACGGTTACGGAAAGATCGCCGATTACCCCCATCCCTATGTTTTGCTGCGTGCCATAACTCCAGCTTAGGGCAACAGCCTCTTGGAAACTACGTGAGCGCATGTAATTCAGCACAAAATAGGGGTTGGAGCGAGCGGCACAGCGAATTACCGCCAAAGGTGACCAGATATTGAACTCAACGTCTGTCTCGACAATAGCAGTCACTCCAGTGGTTGCACCGGACTTGATCATGAAGATATCGCCACGTTTCGGCAGGTATTTCTGGGAGTAACGATCGTGATCGATCCGAGAGATGAAACCTCGGATTTTATCAAAATCAATTTTCCCTGAGGACACTGCTTCGGCAGAAACGAATGGAACTCCATCATCAAAAAACTCAGGAGTTTCATGCGGCCCGTCAGTTATAGGTGTAGCAACGACATGTTTGATCGCCATGACATCCCAGTGTTCGGGCACCCGCCCCAACCACTCCACTCCGGAATCCTTATAGGCTGGATACGGTTTGTAATGGCTCACGCCGTCACCTCGCCCAACAGTGCGGCAATTTCGGCCTCCACGGCCTTCAAGTCAGCATCAATATCGGCTAGCGCACGCGGCGGCTGGTAGGCGTAGAAGTAGCGGTTAAAGTTGATCTCATAACCGACGATGCCAACCATGCCGTCTTTCGCATCGGTCTTGCCGGTGTCGATCCAGGCATCCGGCGCATGAGGCAGCACTTCCCACGCAAAGTGGTCGTCGATGCTCTGGCTGAGCGGCACATTCTCGAATTCGCGCAGGTCGGTGTCGGCCTGTGGGTTGCCTTTGTCGTCTAGCACTCGCTGGGCGTTGGCGTCGCGCTCGCCAAAGCAGCTAAGTGCTGCCTTTAGCGCACCTTTGCCAAGTTTTTTGATGCCCGCGGCACTCAGGAAGGCGGCCAGGTTGTCAAACTCCCCCGCAACACTGGCGAAAGCCTCTACCTGATCAGCGCCCTTGATGCTTTGATAGGCGGCCAGTTTGTTCGGGGTAACCGAGAAGCGCAGGCGCAGCGGACGCTCGACGGTGATACGACGGTAGCCAAAATCGGTGGTGGCGAAAATTTTGCTGTTCGGCCCTTCCTCGAACGCCTCGTGCAACTTGGCGATTTCAGCGATCTGCTCTTCGGCTAAGAACTTGCGCTTGCTGCCCAAGCTTTTCCGCATGGGTGCATGCATGGCAGTGGCGTCGATCAGCTGCACCTTGCCTTTACGCAGCGCGTCCTTGTGATTGGACAGCACCCAGATATAGGTGCCGATGCCGGTGTTGTAGAACAGGTCGTTAGGCAGTGCGACGATTGCCTCTAACCAATCGCTCTCCAATATCCAACGACGGATCTCCGACTCGCCGGAGCCGGCGCCACCGTTGAACAGCGGCGAGCCGGACAATACGATGCCAATGCGACTGCCACCCTGATCGATGGGTTTGCGCTTGGACAACAGGTGCATCAAAAACAGCAGCGAGCCATCGCCCACACGAGGTAGGCCGGGGCCAAACCGGCCGAAAAAACCGTGCTCACTGTGCTCAGTCTGTACCTGTTTCTGCACCTTCTCCCATTTCACGCCGAACGGCGGGTTGGCCAGACAGTAGTCGAACCGCTCGCTGGGCAACAGGTCGTTTGAGAGGGTGTTGCCCAGCGTGATGTTTCTGGTCTCAAAGCCCTGGATCAGCTTGTCCGCTACCGAGATGGCATAGGTTTCCGGGTTAAGCTCCTGGGCGTAGGGCACTAGACGGGCGTTGGGGTTCCATTCCGCCACCTGCTCGATGGCCGAAGATAGAAAGCCGCCAGTACCGGCGGCGCAATCGTAAACGGTGCGTACAACACCCTCGCCATTGAGCGCCTGATGATCCGGGGCGAACACCAGAGTGGTGGCCAGGCGCACTACATCGCGCGGGGTGAAGAACTCCCCCGCGGTGTCGTTGGCGGATTCGGCAAACTTGCGAATCAGGTGCTCGAACACCAAGCCCATCTCGTGATTGCTGATGACTTCGGGATGCAGGTCGATGCTGGCGAACTTCTGCGTCATCAGGTACAGCAGGTTGGCGGTTTCCAGCTTGGCAAGCCAGCCGTCGAACGCGAAGTGCTCGAACACCTGACGGGCGTTGGCGGAGAACTTGGAGATGTAGTCCTCCAGGTTGGCGCGGGTGCTGGTGGAGCCGACGCTAGCCAGCGAGAACTGCGAGACGTTATAGAAGGTCGCGCCTGCAGTGGACGGCAGAATCAGGTCCATGTCCACGCGGCTGGCTCTCATAACCTCATGCTGGCTGCGAACCTTGTCTCGGGTGGGTTCCAGAACGCATTCGAGTCGGCGCAATACGGTAAATGGCAGGATGATGCGGCCGAATTCGGATTGTTTGAAATCGCCGCGCAGCACGTCTGCTACGTTCCAAATGAAATCGGCGAGATTTTGCTGGTTCACGCTGTGTTCCTTCCACGGTGCGGGGAAGGTGACACGGCGGCACTTCCCTATGAGCTGGTTGATCGACGCACACATTAACTGGTCGGGTGTCTTCGAACCAGCATATCCAGTCAGCAAACCGAACTTCTTAGTGAGATACTGCCGCTACGGTGCTTACCTGCTCACGCCCCCAATAGACCTCCACACAGCTTGTACAACGCGAACACGAACCAGTCTTCGCCCGTGGAGCCTCCAAACTTCGGCTTACCGTATTCCAAACGGTATTCCACGAGCATAATCGAACTGATCATTCACTATAGTTCTCAGCGAGGTAGATGATCGTTTCAAATCCCCCCGGCCCACCAATTGAGGCACCAACGAAGCCCGCCCTGTGCGGGCTTCGCTGCATTTGGGGTTTCATATGTTGCTGAAGGCTGTTGTGGATTAATGTGGATTCATACAGGCTTCAGCGACTTTTCAGCAACATCCCCTCTTTGGCGTTCTGCCAGCTCCCCCCAATCACACCAGCACACCCAGCGCGCACTTATAAATAGCCAGCCGATCAGCTTGGCCATTCAAGCCGCTATTCACCTTGCGCGTGATCGCATCGAACTTCTCGGCGTCCGCCAGCTCGCTCAAGCT
>Ga0207428_10004072_pt1 | contig 14005 bp, 9 predicted proteins | sample RhiMethybrSRZTD1_FD_187600 | JGI IMG/M metagenome (GOLD analysis project Ga0207428, IMG submission 187600) | Populus rhizosphere microbial communities from Tennessee, USA - Rhizosphere MetaG P. TD hybrid SRZTD1 (SPAdes) (version 3) | ecosystem: Host-associated > Plants > Roots > Rhizosphere >... | reverse complement strand
GCATGAATGATGGCGATTATCCGCGCGCGCAACCGCCGCTGGATTTCGACCTCATGGGCAGTGATTACCGGCCAGGCGATCGCTCCCGGCGCGAAGATGACCGTTACCTGCTACTGGAGGCCCTGTTGTCGGCACGGGACCAGCTCTACATCAGTTGGGTGGGCCGCAGCATCCGCGATAACAGCGAGAGACCTGCGTCGGTGCTGATCGGCCAGTTGCGTGACCACTTGGCCAGCGGTTGGCGATTGGCACAAAGTGGCGAGGATCTGCTTGAAGCCATGACCCGGGAACACCCCTTGCAACCTTTCAGCGCCCGCTACTTTCACGAAGGGGATGAGTCGTTCAGCTACGCCACCGAATGGCAGGTCCTTCATCAAGCGGCAGAGCAACAGGCAAGCGCCGAAGTGCTTGAGGCTCACGTTCAGGACGAACCACTCAGTCTCGGTCAACTGCAGGATTTCCTGCGCAATCCGGTACGGCACTTTTTCAGCCAGCGACTGAAGGTCTTCTTCGAGGCGGCTGAAGTGCCGTTGGCCGATGAAGAGCCTTTTGTCCTGGATGCGTTGCAGCGTTACAGCCTCAGCGACCGTTTGCTCGAAGCGGCGCTGGCAGATCCGGGAAATACCGGACAAGCACTGGAAGATCAGGCAAAGCGCCTGCAAAACAGCGGACTGCTGCCCATGGCCGGATTCGGTGAGTGCCTGCAACATGAATTGATCGAGCCTTTACCTGACTTGTTGCAACGCCACCAACAGCTCCTGGCTTTGTGGCCAACACCGCTCAGCAGCGCGTTGCCCGTCAATCTTGAACTGCAAGGCCTGCAGATCGAGGGCTGGCTCAGCGGCCTGCATCGACGCGCTGATGGTGGTTTGCTGTCTATCACTACGATCCCCAACAGTATCGGCTCGATCAAGTCGCGCAAATGGCATCGACTGACGCGCCCGTGGCTCACGCATCTGGTGGCTAATGCCAGTGGCATGGCGTTGACCACCGCACTGGTGGCCAGCGACGACAGCCTGTTGCTCGGACCGATGGACGAGTCCACGGCACAGAAGATTCTAGGCGAGCTGTTGATGGCCTGGCAGTCGGGTATGCGCCAGCCGCTACCGATCGCGGTCAAGACAGCCTTCGCGTGGCTGGGGCAGACCGACCCGATCAAAGCCGAAGCCGCTGCGCGCAAGGCCTATGAAGGTGATGGGCAGACGACGGAAGGAGAGCGTCGCGAAAGCCCGGCACTCGCACGCCAATTCGCCGATTACGATGGCTTGACCGCCGATGAAACCTTCCCCGACTGGTGTGATGCGCTCTATCGCCCGCTGCTTGAAGCACCCTGGCGTTCACTGTCCAGCGAGGAGTCGCGTTGATGAGCACGAAGACACCTCTGGCCCTGGCCTTCCCGCTGCGTGGCAGTCAACTGATCGAAGCCAGCGCCGGGACCGGCAAGACGTTCACCATTTCCGCGTTGTATCTGCGCCTGGTCCTTGGCCACGGTGACGAGGGCTCGGGGTTCGGGCGAGAGCTGTTGCCGCCGCAGATCCTCGTCGTGACGTTCACCGACGCCGCGACCAAAGAGCTGCGCGAACGCATTCGCACGCGGCTCGCCGAGGCCGCACGATTTTTTCGCGATGAAACGCCCGCCCCCGACAGCCTGATTGCCGAGTTGCGTGATCAGTACTTGCCCGAGCAATGGCCCGGGTGCGCAAACCGCCTGGATATCGCCGCCCAGTGGATGGACGAGGCGGCGGTGTCGACCATCCACAGTTGGTGCCAGCGCATGTTGCGCGAGCACGCATTCGACAGCGGCAGCCTGTTTACCCAGACCCTGGAAACCGACCACAGCGACTTGCTGGGGGAAGTCCTGCGCGATTACTGGCGGCTGTTCTGTTACCCGATGCAAGGTGACGCATTGAATTGGGTGCGCAGCAATTGGGGTGGACCGGCGGCGTTGCTGCCGCGGATTCGTGCGCTGTTCGCCAGTGAGCGGGATACGCCTCAAGGGAAAGAGCCCGCCGAGGTGATTGCGCAATGCTTGCAGGAGCGACGGGTTGCCCTGATCGAACTCAAGAAGCCCTGGCTCCAGTGGGCGGACGAGTTGCTTGCGATCTGTCACCAGGGCGTTGCCAGCAAGGCTGTCGACGGTCGCAAGATGCAGGCACGCTATTTCGAGCCCTGGTTTGAAAAGATCAAAGCCTGGGCCGAGGACGAATCCCTTGAGCAACTGGATATCGGCACCGGCTTCACGCGCCTGACCCCGGATGGCATGGCCGAAGCCTGGAAGGGCGAAGCGCCTCGACATCCGGGGCTCGATGCGATGGCCGGTCTCAAGGCCTGTCTCGACGGGTTGCCAACGCCCGATGCCGCCGTGCTGCAACATGCCGCCCGCTGGGTCGGGGCACGATTCGAAGAAGAGAAACGCCGTCGTGCGGAAATGGGCTTCGACGACATGTTGCTGCGCCTTGATGCGGCCTTGCAGTCCGATGGCGGCGAGCGCCTGGCCACCCTGATTCGTGAACAGTTTCCGGTCGCCCTGATCGATGAGTTCCAGGACACCGACCCGGTGCAGTACCGGATCTTCGAGAGCATCTACCGCATTGAAGAGAACAGCCCCGAGTGCGGCCTGTTCCTGATCGGCGACCCGAAACAGGCGATTTATGCTTTTCGCGGTGCCGACATCCATACCTACCTGCGCGCCCGTCAGGCCACCACCGGCCGCCTGCACACCCTGGGCACCAACTTCCGCTCGAGCCATGGCATGGTCAACGCGGTGAACCATGTGTTCGAGCGTGCCGAAGCCCGTGAGTCGGGACGGGGCGCATTCCTCTTTCGGGAACCGAATGGCAATAACCCGGTTCCGTTCATGCCGGTGGCCTCCCAGGGTCGCAAAGAAGTCCTGCATATCAATAATCAGCCTGTCCCGGCCTTGAACATCTGGCACTTGTCGGCCGAACAACCGTTGTCCGGCGCGGTGTACCGGCAACATCTGGCGGCGGCCTGCGCCAGTGAAATCACGGCATTGCTCAATGGCGGGCAGCAGGGGCAAGCGGGGTTCACCCAGGACGGCAAAGCCTTCAGGGGCCTGCTGCCGGCGGACATCGCCATCCTGGTACGCGATGGCAAGGAAGCGCAGGCAGTGCGTGGCGAATTGGCTGCGCGGGGCGTGCGCAGTGTCTACCTGTCGGACAAGGACTCGGTGTTCGCCGCCCAGGAGGCGCATGACGTGCTGACCTGGCTCAAGGCCTGCGCCGAGCCGGATGTCGAACGCCCGCTACGGGCCGCGTTGGCCAGCATCACCTTGAACCTTTCATTGACCGAGCTGGAGCGGCTGAATCAGGACGAGTTGGCCTGGGAGTCCCGGGTCATGCAGTTCCGTGGCTATCGCGAAGTCTGGCGCAAGCAGGGTGTGCTGCCGATGCTGCGCCGTTTGCTGCACGACTTCCGCCTGCCCCAGGCGTTGATCGCCCGCAGTGACGGCGAGCGGGTCTTGACGAACCTCCTGCACCTGTCCGAACTGCTGCAACAGGCAGCCGCCGAACTCGACGGCGAACAAGCGCTGATCCGGCATCTGTCCGAGCATCTGGCGTTGTCCGGGCAGGCGGGCGAGGAGCAGATCCTGCGTCTGGAAAGTGATGAGCAACTGGTCAAGGTCGTGACCATCCACAAGTCCAAAGGCCTCGAATACCCCTTGGTGTTCCTGCCGTTCATTTGCTCGGCGAAGCCGGTGGACGGCAGCCGCCTGCCGTTGCACTACCACGATGAATCAGGCAATGCCCAGGTCACGTTGAAGCCGACGGCAGAATTGATTGCCCTGGCCGATGATGAGCGTCTGGCCGAGGATCTGCGCTTGCTCTATGTCGCCCTGACCCGGGCGCAACACGCCTGCTGGCTGGGGGTGGCTGACCTCAAGCGCGGCAACAACAATGGTTCGGTGCTGCATCTGTCGGCGCTGGGTTATCTGTTGGGGGGTGGTGCGCCATTGGCCGACTCCCCGGCGTTGCAGCAGTGGTTGCGCGACCTGCAACAGGACTGCCCGGCGCTGGCGTATGCCCAGATGCCTGATGCGACAACAGAGCATTACCAGCCACCGCAAAACGACGCGGCGCTGCTGGCTCCGCTGATCCCGAAACGCAAGGCCAGTGAAAACTGGTGGATCGCCTCTTACAGCGCATTGCGCATTGGCGACACCCTGAGTGTCGGCACGGACGAGGCGCCGGAGAGTCCCCAGGCGCAAAAACTGTTCGATGATGAACGTCTCGATCCGCAGGCTCCCAGGGAAGTGGTGGCCAGTGGTGGCGATATCCATCGCTTCCCGCGCGGCCCGAACCCCGGCACCTTCCTCCATGGTCTGCTCGAATGGGCGGGGGGCGAAGGGTTTGCCGCGGCACCCCAGGAGGTGATCGACGCCATTGCCCGTCGCTGCAATCGCCGAGGCTGGGAGGGCTGGATCACCACGCTGAGTGACTGGCTGCAGCATCTGCTCAAGTCGCCGTTGCAACTGGGTGCCGATCAGGCGCCGGTGATATTCGCGCAGTTGACGCAATACCAGGTCGAGATGGAATTCTGGTTCGCCAGCCACAAGGTCGATGTACTCAAGCTCGATGCGCTGGTGTGCCAGTACACCCATGGCGGCGTGGCCCGGGTGGCCGCCGAACCGGTGCTGCTCAACGGCATGTTCAAGGGCTTCATCGACCTGACGTTCGAGCACAACGGCCGCTATTACGTTGCCGACTACAAATCCAACTGGCTTGGCGCCGATGATGCGGCCTACACCGTACCGGCCATGGAGCAGTCGATTCTCGACAACCGCTATGACCTGCAATACGTGTTGTACCTGTTGGCCCTGCATCGCCAGCTCAAGGCGCGGCTCGCCGATTACGACTACGACCGGCATGTCGGCGGTGCGTTGTACCTGTTCCTGCGGGGTACGCGTGCGGCCAGCCAGGGGGTGTTTTTCACCCGACCGCCAAGAGAACTGATCGAGCGTCTGGACAGGCTGTTCCAGGGCAAGCCAGAGCCCAAGGCCGAGCCCGCCTGGGAACAGGGAGTACTGTTATGAGTCGCACCTTCACCGATTTGCTGCCGACATCGCTGGCAGCCGAAAGCCTGGCCGATCTGGCGCCGCTGAGTCGTGCCGACGACTTGCTGTTGTTGCTCACGCGCTGGGTCGAACGTGGCTGGCTGCGTGCACTGGACAAAGCCTTTGTGGCGTTTCTGCATGAGCTGGCGCCGGAGGATGATCCGTTGGTGTTGCTGGCAGCCGCGTTGACCAGCCACCAGTTGGGCCACGGGCATGTCTGTCTCGACCTGTTCGAGACGCTGAAAGAACCGGACTTCGCCCTGTCATTACCACCCGAAGGTGACGTCCAAGGCGGCGCCATGCTATTGCCGTCGCAATTGCTCGGGTCGCTGGACGGTGCTCATTGGTGCAAGGTGCTGGCCGCCAGCAACCTGGTCGCCCTGGCCGCTGACAGCCGTGACAACGTGCGTGACCGACCTTTGGTGTTATCGGGCAAACGCCTGTACCTGCGCCGCTATTGGGCCTACGAGCGGCGGATCGACCTTTCGTTGCGCGAGCGCCTGACGGAGCACGAGTCCACACCGAACGACCTGCTCCAGCGCCTCACCGGTTTGTTCGGGCCTGCCCGGCCGGGTGAAGTGATCGACTGGCAGAAGCTGGCCTGCGCCCTGGCGACCCGCAGCGCCTTCAGCATCGTGACGGGGGGGCCGGGAACCGGCAAGACCACCACCGTCGTGCGCTTGCTGGCGTTGCTCCAGGCGCCGGCGGTCGAGGCCGGCATGCCTTTGCGCATTCGCCTCGCCGCACCGACCGGCAAGGCCGCGGCGCGTCTGACAGAGTCCATCAGCCAGCAAGTCCGGACCTTGAAAGTCAGCGAAGCCATACGCGAGAAGATCCCGTCCGACGTCACCACCGTTCACCGTCTGCTGGGCAGTCGGCCCGGGACACGTCATTTCCGGCACCACGCGGGCAATCGCCTGCCGCTGGATGTGCTGGTGGTGGACGAGGCCTCGATGATCGACCTGGAAATGATGGCCAATCTGCTCGACGCCTTGCCGGCCCATGCGCGCCTCGTGCTGTTGGGGGACAAGGACCAGCTGGCTTCGGTAGAAGCCGGTGCGGTACTGGGGGATCTGTGTCGTGACGCGGAGGCTGGCTGGTACAGCCCGCAGACACGCCAGTGGCTGGAAGCCGTCAGTGGCGAAAGCCTGCAGGCCGGCGGACTGCAGGAGGATACGCAGGGCGCTCATCCACTGGCCCAACAGGTGGTGATGTTGCGCCATTCCCGGCGCTTCGGTGAGGGCAGCGGTATTGGTCAGCTCGCTCGTTGGGTCAACCACCAGCAACCGGAAGAAGCCCGCAAGTTGTTGTCCGCGCGAAGCCATGACGATGTGTATGGCTTGTCCCTCAAGGGCGAGCAGGACCGGACCCTGGAGCGGTTGCTGCTCGAAGGCCATGGTGAGGGCCCGCAGGGTTATCGGCATTACCTGACCTTACTGCGTAAACAGCGGCCGCCACTCGACAGCCCGCTTGAAGGTTCACGCTGGACCGACTGGGCCCGGGAGGTGTTGCAAGCCTTCGACGCGTTCCAGCTGTTATGTGCCGTGCGCAAAGGGCCGTGGGGTGTGGAGGGCTTGAACCAGCGAGTGACGGACGCCTTGCTCAGGGCACGCCTGATCGACAGCGACCAGCAGTGGTACGAAGGTCGCCCCGTGCTGATGACCCGCAACGATTACGGGCTGGGTTTGATGAACGGCGATATTGGCATCGCCCTCAAGCTCCCGGAGCAGGAGGGCCACGGAAAACAGGTTCTGCGCGTGGCATTCCCACGAAATGATGGCCAGGGCGGCGTGCGATTTGTCCTGCCAAGCCGCCTGAATGATGTCGAAACCGTGTACGCCATGACCGTGCATAAATCCCAGGGCTCGGAGTTCGCGCACACCGCGTTGATTCTTCCTGACACCTTGAATCCGGTCCTCACCAAGGAATTGATCTACACCGGGATAACCCGGGCCAAGGACTGGTTCACCCTGATCGAATCGCGCGCAGGCGTGTTCGAGGAGGCGGTGAAACGCCGGGTCAAGCGCTTGAGCGGGCTGATGCTGGAGCTGAAGGACGAAAGCGAGCCGACAGACTGAAAGGTCCGTGAGCGATTGTAGGAAATTGTCCGAAGCAGCGTAGTACGTGGCCTCGCTGGCATTTCCTCGCTGTGCTATCGTTGCGGCATCATTTCGCTTCGGTCCAAGAGTATCCCTGCATGAAGGTGGCTGTCAGGACGACAGAGCGCGTCGTTGGCTGTAAGAAAGCGCTGCTTGCCATCCTTCTTAGTCTGCTGGCCAGCGTCGCTTTCGCTCAATCGCAGCCCCCGGTGGGCATGGCTGACCAACGCGCCAAAGCGGTTACCCAGGTGGTCCTCGGAATCCTCAGCTATGCCCGCTGGCCCGTTGAGCCTTTGCTGCTGCGCCTGTGCCTGGTCGGCCCTACCGAATACACCGACGACCTGGTCAAAGGCACGACCCAGGCGACCGGTCGACCTGTCGCGGTGCAACGCTTGCTGGCCGACAACCCCGCGATTGTCAGTGACTGCGATGCGGTTTACATCGGCAAGCTGACTGGCGAAGAACGCAGCCGATTGTTTGCCGCGCTGGTTGGGCATCCGGTGCTGAGCATTAGCGAGAGTGACGAGCAGTGCTCGGTCGGCAGCCTGTTTTGCTTGCGGGTCAGCGACGAGCAGGTGTCGTTCGAGGTCAATCTCGACTCCGTCGCTCGCAGCGGTGTACGCATCCATCCGAGCGTGCTGCAACTCTCCCGCCGCAAGCCGGCGGCGCCATGAAGCTACTGACTCCGGGCAGTCGCCCGACTTTGCATTCGGTCATCGGTCGCGGCAACTTGCTCGTCGCGCTGGTGGGCGTCGCCATGGCCAGTGTTTCGCTGACGTTGCTCGGCGTGCTGGCTTTGCGTGTGTACGCCGATCACAACCTGCACCTGATCGCACGCTCGATCACCTACACCGTGGAAGCCGCGGTGGTGTTCAACGACAAGCCGGCTGCCACCGAGGCGCTGGCGTTGATTGTGTCCACCGAAGAAGTGGCCGACGCCCAGGTGTTCGACCAGCGGGGGCAGTTGCTGGCCCGTTGGCAACGACCGGAAACCGACTGGGTCTCCGATCTCGAACGGCACATCGCCAAAGCGTTTCTCGAAGAACCGATGAGCATGCCGATCCTCCATCAAGGACGGGAAGTCGGCAGCATCAGGCTCACCGGGCACGGCGGCAACCTGATGCGCTTTTTGCTCAGCGGCCTGGTGGGCATCCTCTTGTGCACGGCCGTAAGTGCCTGGGTTGCGCTCTTTCTGGCGCGCCGACAACTTCGCGGGATCATCAAGCCCCTGCGCAACCTGGCCACTGTCGCCCACGCCGCGCGCAGTGAACGGGCCTTCGACAAGCGCGTGCCGCCCGCCGACATTGCCGAGCTCGATGATTTCGGCAACGACTTCAATGCCCTGCTCGATGAGCTCGAAGCCTGGCAATCGCACCTGCAAAGCGAAAACGAATCCCTGGCGCATCAGGCCAGTCACGACAGCCTCACCGGATTGCCCAACCGGGCGTTTTTCGAAGGTCGCCTGATGCGCGCGCTGCGCAACGCCAACAAGCTCGGCGAGCGAGTGGCGGTGTTGTTTCTCGACAGCGATCGCTTCAAGGAAATCAACGACAGTTTCGGCCATGCGGCGGGGGATGCGGTGTTGGTGGCCGTGGCCAACCGGGTTCGCGCGCAACTGCGGGAAGGGGACCTGGTGGCGCGCTTGGGTGGCGATGAATTTGCCGTACTGCTGACGCCGCTGCACAAGACCGCAGACGCCGAACGGATTGCCGACAAGATTCTGGCCAGCATGGACATGCCGATTCCATTGCCGGGCAGTACCCAGGTGTTGACCTCACTCAGTATCGGCGTCGCGGTGTACCCGGATCATGGCGCAACGCCGGGTGCCCTGCTCAACGCCGCCGATGGTGCGATGTACCAGGCCAAGCGCCTGTCCCGAGGCGCACAGTACACGGCAGGGTCGGAGCACCCTGCCGCCGATGTTCAAAACAGGAGCTGAATTCCGTGTTCACTTTCAACCCGCGTTCCCTGCGTTTTTTCACCATGACTTTGCTCGTGGCCTTGCTGAGCCTGACCGGTTGCCAGACCACCCCGCCAAAAGGCCTGACCCCGGCGCAGATTGCCGTGCTGAAACAGCAGGGTTTCGAGCTGACCGACGATGGCTGGGCCTTTGGTTTGTCCGGCAAGGTGTTGTTCGGCAGCGACGATGACAGCCTGAACAAGCAGAGCACCGAGATCGTCGAGCGCATCGGCAAGGCACTGCTCGGTGTAGGGATCGATCGAGTGCGGGTCGATGGTCACACCGATGCATCGGGCAAAGAGGCCTACAACGAGCAACTGTCCGTGCGCCGGGCGAAAAGCGTGGTGAGGGTACTCAACACGGTCGGCATGAAGCCGGAAAATATCCAGTTGCGCGGCCTGGGCAGCAGCGTACCGGTGGCCACCAACAGCACCTCCAGTGGCCGCACGGAGAATCGCCGGGTCGCCATCGTCGTCAGCTCCGACTAATCGGCGAGCGGCTTTTGGTGAGCTGGATAGGCGGACTCGCCAGCCTCCCTCATGCAAGCCAAGGGCGTCCCTATCGTTCACGCTCAAGCTGTTCCAACTGTGGCCGCAACGGCTACAGCCTGGTGTGGACACGAAAAGATTGCACACACGCTGTTTATTGCTTGTAGGGCGTAAGAGCTACCCCTTATAAGAGCAACTTTTCACTCTCGAAATAAAGGGGTACAAGCATGAGCGACGCCTGGAATGAAGGGTATTTTACGGACGAGGGCTACACCTACAGCTACAGCCGGGAAATCAATCCAGTCTTCCAGCGCTATTGCTTGTTGTTGCGCGGTTTTGCCAGTCTTGAGACGACCGACGGCTATCACTGCGAATTGGGATTTGGCCAGGGTGTCTCGATCAATATCCATGCCGCCGCCAACCCAGGGGCCTACATAGGCACGGATTTCCACCCGGGCCAGGCAGCCCATGCCAATGCACTGGCGACTGCCTGGAACAGCGATGCGCGGCTGTATGACGACAGCTTCGAGCAACTGCTCGCCCGCGACGACTTGCCACAATTCGACAGCATCAGCCTGCATGGCATCTGGACCTGGGTCAGCCGCGACAACCAGAAACTGATCGTCGAGTTCGCCCGTCGTCACCTCAAGCCCGGTGGCCTGTTGTACATCAGCTACAACTGTTTCCCCGGCTGGTCGCCGTCGGCTCCCTTGCGTCACCTGTTCAGGCTGCACGACCGCTTCGCCACGCACACCTCCGTTCGCCCGGACCAGCGTATCGAGGCCGCACTGCAATTCTCCGAAACGCTGCTGGCGGCCAATCCCAACTACGCCAGCGCGGTACCGAACCTGGACGACAAGCTCCAGGGCATCAAAGGCCAGGATCGCCAGTACGTCGCCCATGAATACTTCAACCGCGACTGGAACTGCATGTATTTCACCGACGTGGTCGATGCCCTGGCCCCTGCCAAACTCGACTACGCCACGACGGCCGTCCCGCTGGACTCGGTGGACCCGCTCAACTTGAGCGCAGAAGGCATGGACTTCCTGGAAGGAATCGAGCACCCGGTCATGCGTGAACAAGCGCGCGACTACTTCGTCAACCAGCAATTCCGTCGAGATCTGTACGTGCGCGGCGCCAACCGACTGTCTGCCGCTGAACAGCGCCAGGGTATGTACAACACGCGTTTTGTCCTGCTGCAGGCGGCAGAAAGCATATCTGACACCGTCAGGGGGCCTGCCGGCGAAGCGACGCTGCAGGCAGAGGTCTATGGCCCTGTACTCGAAGCGCTGACGGCCAACGCCTATGCACCGAAAACGTTGCGCCAGTTGGCCGTGGCCGTGCCCTCGATGCCTTATGACGATCTGGTGCAGGCCATCACCGTATTGATCGGGATGGGCGCTGCAGCACCGTGCCAGAGCGAAGTGGCCGAGAAACTGGTGCAGGCGCGCTGCAACACCCTCAATCTGCAGCTTTGCAAACGTGCGTTGCTCAGTAACAAAATCCAGGTCCTGGCCAGTCCGGTAACGGGCGGCGGCGTGCCGGTCAGCCGCTTCCAGCTGCTGTTCCTGATATCCATCAAGCAAGGCAGAAAACATCCGGCTGAATGGGCACAGCTGGCGTGGGGCGTTCTCGCTGAACAAGGCGAAGTCCTCATCAAGGACAATCAGCCGTTGACCACGGCTGAAGAGAATATCGCCGAACTGACTGAACAGGCCGAAGCGTTTGCCGAGCAATCGCTGGTGGTTCTCAAGGCGTTGAACATCATTTGACCGACAGAGGGGGGTGCAGGCACCCCCATCATGGGAGCCCTAGCTTGGGCTTTAACCTGCCGACCTCATTACGGTGCCGCTACCTGATTCCTTCAGATTTTCAGTCGGCAAACAACATCTCCCGGCTTTCGCCCATCAACAGGCCCTGATTCTGCTCGGTCACCTGGCGGATGTAATCCCACAACAGGGTGATCCGCTTGAGCTTGCGCAGGTCTTCGCGGCAGTACATCCAGAGCTGCAAGGAGCTCAGGTCAACCAAATGAATGCAGGGGCCATTCCATCCACACATTCGCGCTCGAAGGACTGAGCCAGAGAATTTCCAGACACCGTATCAGGTGTCGAGCTAACTGTTCGGGATGGTGGCGTAGTGCTACTATCAGTGATCTCTTTGGTACTTTTTGCAATTAAAAGGACTTTTCGAATGACCTACCTTCGCTTGCTTTTAGCTTCAGCCCTGATTGCTCTTTGCACTGGCTGTGCCTCGCCTGCTCAAATTTCCGGCATGTCAGTATCGGCTGATCAGGCCAAGGCAAACACCTATGACTCTCAGCTGCGAAACAATGTACGGCTTTCCGAGGTGAATGGTGGAGATAAAACCAACCCTCTGTGGACTTCCGAAATCGACGCCCCCGACTTCGGCGCTGCACTCAAGCAATCGCTCGTCAATGCTGATTTGCTTGGCGACGAGTCAGCCCCTTTTGCTCTGCGTGCCAACCTGCTGCGCGTTGACCAGCCTATATTTGGGCTGGATTTTGAAGTGATCAGTGAAGTTGAATACACCTTGATAGAGTCAGGCACTAACAAGGTCATCCTGCGTGAAATTATCCGGACTCCTTTCACTGCTGGCATGGGCGATTCGGTTATAGGAATCAAGCGACTACGCTTGGCTAATGAGGGATCCGCTCGGGTAAACATCATTGCTATGCTCAAGCGCCTCAGTGATCTGAAAATCGAAGCCAAACAAGTTTCGTTAAAGAACTGAGGCAGCAAGGTCGTACCAATGGCCTTTGAGGATCTGACAGACAATCCCTAATCGGCAAATAGCATCTCCCGGCTTTCGCCCATCAACAGGCCCTGATTCTGCTCGGTCACCTGGCGGATGTAATCCCACAACAGGGTGATCCGCTTGAGCTTGCGCAGGTCTTCGCGGCAGTACATCCAGAACTGTCGGGTGATGTTGATTTCCTGCGGCAACACCGGCAGCAGGCGCGGGTCTTGCGTGGCGAGGAAGCACGGCAGGATCGCCAGTGAGCGCCCCTGCTGCGCCGCCACGAACTGCGCGATCACGCTGGTGCTGCGCAGGTTGGCGCTGGCACCGGGCAATACGTTGGCCAGGTACAACAGCTCCGAGCTGAACGCCAGGTCGTCGACGTAACTGATAAACGAATGTTTCGCCAGGTCTGCCGGGCGGCGGATGGCCGGGTGGTTGTCGAGATAATCCTGGGTCGCGTACAGCTGCAACCGGTAGTCGCACAGTTTGCAGCAGACGTACGGGCCATGCTCCGGACGCTCCAGGGCGATGACGATGTCGGCCTCGCGCTTGGACAGGCTGATGAAATGCGGCAGCGGCAGGATGTCCACCGAGATCGCCGGGTAGGTGTCGACGAAGTGGCTCAACTGCGGCGTGATGAAAAAGCTGCCGAAGCCTTCGGTGCAGCCCATGCGCACATGACCGGACAGCGCCACGCCGGACCCGGAAACCTGCTCGCACGCCATGTGCAAGGTGCTTTCGATCGATTCGGCATACCCCATCAACCGCTGGCCTTCGGCGGTCAGGACAAAGCCGTTGGTCCGGGACTTCTCGAACAGCAAGGTGCCCAGCGCCGTTTCCAGCGAACTGATGCGCCGCGACACCGTGGTGTAGTCCACCGCCAGGCGCTTGGCCGCGGTGCTGGCCTTGCGGGTGCGGGCGACCTCGAGGAAAAACTTGAGGTCATCCCAGTTCAACGAGCCGAGGGAGGTGATGTTTTTTTGCATGTTGGACCGGTTTTTATGTGCGTTCTTATCAGAAGTTTGCACATCTATACTCCAAAAACAGTCCGAGAACCAATTCGCGACAAACAGCTCATCTCAAGGCGACTCTCTCGCCTTGGCTCCCAAGATAACAACAAAGATTCGGAGACCCACATGAACGTATCGCTCACGCCTAACGAAACCACCGTGCAAAAAGTCAAACTGTTGATCGACGGCGAGTGGGTCGAATCCAAGACCACCGAATGGCACGACATCATCAACCCGGCGACCCAGCAAGTGCTGGCCAAAGTGCCGTTTGCCACCGCCGAAGAAGTCGATGCCGCCATCAGCGCCGCTCATCGTGCGTTCCAGACCTGGAAACTGACACCCATCGGCGCGCGGATGCGCATCATGCTCAAGCTCCAGGCGCTGATTCGCGAACACTCCAAGCGCATCGCTGCGGTCCTGAGCGCCGAGCAGGGCAAGACCATTGCCGACGCCGAAGGCGATATTTTCCGTGGCCTGGAAGTGGTCGAACACGCCTGCTCCATTGGCAGCCTGCAAATGGGCGAATTCGCTGAAAACGTCGCCGGTGGCGTCGACACCTACACCCTGCGCCAGCCGATCGGCGTGTGCGCGGGCATTACCCCGTTCAACTT